>Ga0307374_10006200_pt1 | contig 18924 bp, 17 predicted proteins | sample OX3MG_FD_202532 | JGI IMG/M metagenome (GOLD analysis project Ga0307374, IMG submission 202532) | Soil microbial communities from Risofladan, Vaasa, Finland - OX-3 | ecosystem: Environmental > Terrestrial > Soil > Coastal area > Acid sulfate soil | place: Finland: Risofladan, Vaasa | collected...
GTGCCATCCGGCCTTCCGACACACCTGACGGACACGCTCCGGTCGAGCTGGCAATTGCCGTGGCAGCAATGGTTTACCACACTGCAAGCATGGACTCGCGAGGATCGGAGCCCTCATCGGGCAATGGTTCCGCGAAATCGTGTCAAAATGATGCACTGTTCCCGATTCCGCAGGAAAGGCGGTTCATCTCTTCCCGCCTTCGATTGCCGAACAGACACAATCCTGGTATTCTCCCTCAGATTATGACTTACAGGATTTCGTCGTAAGCATGCGAGTCCTCTTTATCGGGGAGATCGTCGGGAAGGCGGGCATTTTCTGCGTCAAGAACGTGCTTCCGAAGCTTCGGGCCGAGCGTCAGATAGATTTTGTCGTTGCCAACGCCGAGGGGACAACCGGGGGCTTCGGCCTCGGCAAGAACCATGCGATCTACCTCCGGAAGCTTGGCATTGACGTCCTCACCGGGGGCGAGCGAATCTACTATAAGCTGGATCTCATCCCCTTCATGCAGAAGGCTTCCTTCATCCTGAGACCCGCGAACTATCCGCCGGGTAACCCGGGACGGGGATGGCGGGTTTACCCGGTCGGAGACAAGGCGGTGGGTGTGGTCTGCCTGCTGGGCCAGGCCGGCTTCACGCGGGTCCACCTGAGCAATCCCTACACCTTCCTGCCCGAGCTCCTGACCCGCATCAAGCAGGAGACCGACATCATCATCCTCGATTTCCACGCCACCACCACGGCGGAGAAGTACGCCATGTTCCGCCTCGCCGACGGCAAGGTATCGGCCGTGATAGGGACCCACACCCGGGCGCTGACGGCCGACGAAGAAATCCTGCCCGGGGGCACTGGGATCATCTGCGACTCCGGCCGCACTGGAAGTCTCAACTCGGTCGGCGGCATGGATCCCGAGGTTGAGGTCCAGAAGTTCCTTACCCAAATTCCCGAGCGGTCGAAAGACGCGTGGAGCGATCTCGAGCTTCAGGGGGTGCTGCTCGATATCGATGATTCGGGGAAGACCACCTCGATCGAGCGCCTGCGGATCAAGTGCACGGAGAAGCCCGATGACCGTATGAACGCGGGCGATGAGGATCGCGGGGGAGAGGGCGATTCGGCGTCGTAACGGCGCCGCCGAAGCTGCCGAAGGCGGTGGCCGGGAAGCTCCCCTACCGAGTGTTTTCCACAAGCCAGTTGATCGCCGGCGCCATGTCCGTGAGCGGCACCACGTATTGAATGGCTCCAGATTCGATGGCGACCTTCGGCATCCCGAAGACGACGCAGCTTGCCTCGTCCTGCGCGATTGTCAGCCCACCGCCGCGGTGAATCTCGCCGATCTCCCGCGCCCCGTCGCGCCCCATGCCGGTCATGATGACGGCCAAGGAACCGGCCCGAAACCCCCGCGCGACCGACTCGAAAAGAACGCCCACCGACGGTCGATGGCCGTTCACCGGCGCGTCCTCTCCAAGCGATGCCACTGCCGCAAGCGGTCGGCGATCCACTCTGAGATGGTTCGCGCCCGGCGCTATCAGCACCCGGCCCGGCAGGAGAAGATCACCCTCCTCCGCCTCCTTCACCTCGAGAGGGCAAATCTTTGCGAGCGAGCGGGCGAATTCCGCCGTGAAGCCGGGAGGCATGTGCTGGACCACGACGATCGGAACGCCGATTCGCGCGTCTATCCGAGAGAGGACCTCCCGCAGCGCGTTCGGTCCGCCGGTGGAGACACCGATGGCGACAATCTCGATCGCTCCTTCTCCAAACCGTCCAGCCTGGCGCGGGTAGGGGAACCCGGATCCCCAGTCCGCGACCGACGCGGGAGCTCTGCGGCGTCGGCTCCATTCGGCTTCCGGCTGCAGCCGGCGGAGGGTCGATTCGAAGACATCTACCGCCGGGCTGTCCGGCGCCGTGATCGAGACATCCGTCGCTTGGCCGACACTAGGCGGGCCGGCCTTCGTCGCGCCCGACGGACCGGCATCCGATCCCTTGAGCGGCGCGAGCGATGCACCTTCCTGACCCCTCGACTCGTCGGTTCTCGCTTCATCGGCCTTCGTCTCCTGATAAATCCTGCCGTAGCCGCGGAGAAGGTGGGCAAGGTTTTCGGCGATACCGAAGATCTCCTCGCTGCCGGCACCGATCGGCTTCATGATGAAATCGGCGGCACCAAGCGAAATGGCTTCCATCGTGATCTGGGCGCCGCGCTCTGCGCGCGACGAGAGAATCACGATCGGCACGTCGATGCCACGCCGCTTACGCTCCTTGAGGAAGTCGATTCCGTTCATATCGGGCATCTCGAGATCGAGGACCACGACGTCGGGCTTCAGCGTTGCTATCTTCTGGAGCGCGAAGGCTCCGTTCAGCGCCTTCCCTGCGACCACCAAATCCTCCGACCCCGCGACTATCTTCCCAATCAAGTTGCGCATGACGGCGGAGTCATCCACGATGAGCACGGAAATCGGCCGACTTCTCACGTCGTTTTCCCGATGGCGCTATCCATCTACGTTCTTCCGATAAATGGAGGCCCACTCGGTCTTCACGAACTCGAACCGGGTCTTCATTCCAAACAATGACTCGGAATGTCCTATGAAAAGATAGGAATGCGGGCTCATCGCGTCCCAGAACTTGTCGATCACCGCTTGCTGGGCCGCCTCATCAAAATAGATGATCACATTGCGGCAGATAACGACGTCGAGACCTCGAAATCCGCTGTCGAACTTCAGGTTGTGATAGTCGAAACGTACCATGTTGCGTATTTCATCCTTGACCAAGTAACCACCGGGTTTCTGCTCGAAATAGCGGGCAAGGTACTTTTCCGGAACCCCGTTCATTCGGCCCTCCGGATAGAAGGCCTCCTTCCCCGCGACCAGTGACTTCAGCGAGATGTCGGAGGCGATGATTTCCGATTTATGGCCCGTGGGAAGGAGCTCCCTTAAGACCATGGCAAAGGAGTAGGGTTCTTCCCCTGTCGAACATCCGGCGCTCCAGATTCGCATCGTGGTGTCGCCTGCTTTCTCTTTTCGCTTGAGAAGATCGGGAATTGCAAAGTACTCAAAGGTTTGAAAATGCGAGGTGTTTCGGAAGAACCTGGTGAGGTTTGTCGTCACCGAATCGAGTAGCAGCTTGAGCTCTTCCGAGCTCGCTTTCAGCAGTGCATAGTAATCGGATACGGGGATGTTGTTCTTGCGAAGGATGTCGCGAAGGCGGCTTTCGAGAATCGGTCGGTTTGACTCCGAGAAGTGAATGCCGCTTGCATCGTAGATGAGCGTCCTGAACCTCTCAAAGTTCTCCTCGGATAGGAACTGCGCCATTTCGGGTAGGCGAGAGTCTATGGCTTTGGCCACCACCTGTCAACCGGAGAGCACCCGCGGGCATTCCGCGCCTGAACGGAAATCAGCCCTTCGGGCCGCCAATTGCCAAGGAAAGCGGGACTACTTTATAATCCCCTTACATGAAGAAATACATATTCGTCACGGGCGGCGTGTGCTCAAGCCTTGGGAAGGGCGTTGCGGCGGCATCCCTGGGCAGCTTACTTGAGCGCCGCGGACTTCATGTTCGACTGGCCAAGATCGATCCCTACATCAACGTCGATGCGGGAACCATGAGCCCCTATCAGCACGGCGAGGTGTACGTGACGGACGACGGAGCCGAGACCGATCTCGACCTTGGCAACTACGCTCGGTTTACCTCGGCGCCGCTCGGGAGGGAGAACTCAATAACCACCGGCCAGATCTACCAGGAGGTCATCCAGCGTGAGCGGGAAGGGCGCTTTCTCGGTCGGACGGTTCAGGTCATACCGCACATCACCGACGAGATCAAGCGGAGGATCTACCTCATTGGCGAGGCACCTGGAGTTGATGTCACCATCATAGAGATCGGCGGCACCGTCGGCGACATCGAGTCGGTTCCCTTTCTGGAGGCTGCCAGACAGTTCATCCACGACATCGGCAAGAAGAATGTCTTGTTTGTGCACGTGACGCTCGTGCCCGCCGTCGTCGGAGGGGAGCTCAAGACCAAGCCGACGCAGCACTCCGTCAAGGAGCTCCGCGAGATCGGAATCCAGCCGGATATTCTCCTCTGCCGGGCTCCCCGGCCGCTTGCCGACGACGAACGCAAGAAGGTCTCGCTCTTCACGAACGTCGAGGAGGAGGCGGTCATTTCGGCTTACGATGTCCCCACCACGATCTATGAGATTCCGCTGGTCTTTCACCGCCAGCGGCTGGACGAAATCGCCATCGAGAAGCTCAGCCTGCACTGCGGACCCGCGGACTTGAGCGTGTGGCGCACCGTGGTCGATACCTACCAGAACTCCAACCGGACGATCAGAATCGCCATCGTCGGCAAGTACATCGAGCTCCACGATTCGTACAAGTCGATAAACGAGGCCCTCTTTCACGGTGGGATTGCCAACGGGGTCCGGGTCGAGATCGTGAAGATCGACTCCGAGCGAGTCGACAAGGAGGAGGACCTCGACGGGCTCTTCCGCGGAATCGACGGGATACTGATACCTGGCGGTTTTGGCTCGCGCGGGATAAAGGGGATGGTCCGGACCGCAACCTATGCCCGCCAGAGCGGCATCCCGTGCTTCGGGATCTGCCTCGGGATGCAGGTCATGGTCATCGAGTACGCCCGATCGGTCCTGGGGCTCGCTGACGCGAACAGCACAGAGTTCGCTCCGACTTGCGACAGCCCAGTTATCAGTTTGCTCGAGGAACAGGTGGACGTGAAGAATTACGGCGGCACGATGCGCCTTGGCAAGTCAGATACCGTTCTCGAAGAGGGCACGAAGATCCGCGAGGCATATCGCTCGGCGGTCATCGAAGAGCGGCATCGGCATCGGTACGAGGTTTCCAACAAATTCCGACCCTTGCTCGTGGAGAAGGGGCTCATCGTGAGCGGAACAACCACGAACAGCGAGCTCGTGGAGTCGATCCAGTGGCGCGATCACCCCTGGGGCATCGGAGTTCAATTTCACCCCGAGTTCAAGTCAAAGCCGTTCGAGCCTCATCCGCTCTTTACGAGCTTCGTGCGGGCGAGCCTTGCCCATGCGGGTTAGCCTCGTGCGGACGACCTCGCGGCACGAAGTCGTCCGCGCCCTCCTTGCCCTCTCGCTTCTTTTGTCCGCGCTTGCCGGCTGCAGCATCGACTATCGGAGCGCCGAGATCGCCCAGAAGCTCCCCGAGAACGTCCCCGACACCGTATTGACCGACTTCACTTCAACAACCATGCGTGGACAGCTCCCCTATTTCCGCATTCAGGCGCAATTGGCGGAGAACTTCGGCAAAAAGAACGAGACCATTCTTACCGATGTCCAATTCCAGCAGTTTGACAAAGAGGGCAAGATCATCGCCGAAGGGAAAGCGAACCATGCGGTATACTTCACCGACACCCAAAACGCCGAGCTTTCGGGCGACTTGAGCATGTACTCGCTTTCCGAGCATGCGAGGTTTTCGGCCGATTATCTTGCCTGGAACAACGATGACAAGACCCTCACCGGCAAGCCGGATGCGCTCGTCGTTATAAAGAAGGATAGCGGCTCATTCCTCGAAGGCCGCGGCTTCCGAGCCGATACTCGAACAAGGAGCTTGCAGTTTTCCGGTGGCGTCCAAGGAACGTGGGTTGGCGATTCGAGCAAGTAGCCTCCGGGGGCCAATCCTTGTGCTCTTTCTGTCGCTGCTGTGCGCCTCCATCGGTCTTGCAGATAGTTTCTCTTTCTCGACCGATCGAATGACCACGGTCCTCGCAAAGGGAAAGGAGCACACGGTTCTCACGGGCAACGCGGTGGTCACCTCGGGCGATACCGTGATACAGGCCGACCAGATCGAGCTGTACGGGAATGACTTCCAGTATGCGAACTGCACCGGGCACGTGAAGGTGGTCGACAAGAAGAAGGGGATCACCCTCACTGCGCAGAATCTCTTCTATGACCGCACCGACGACCTGAGCCGCGTCGAAGGATACGCCGAGATGGTCGATCAGAAGAATCAGATCGTCGTCAAAGGTGGATTCCTCGAGAATCGAGGCAAAGAAGATATCACCATCGTTCAAATCGGCGTGCGTATTCTCAAGGTGTCCGAGGGGAAGGAGATGGCATGCCGCTCAGAGTTTGCCCGTTACGACCGGAAGGCTGACACCCTGGAGCTCTCCGGCATGCCGGTGGTGTATTGGAAGGGAGACACCTACCGGGCGGCAAGGATCACAGTGAATCTGAAAACCGACGAGATCCGCCTCGAGGGCGAGGTCTCGGGCACCGTCAAATCGGAGGGAGGAACCGCGGGTGCCGAGGGCGCGAAGTCGCCGACCAACACCGGCAGCGGCTCGCAGCCGCAGAAGCCTTCGCAGCCCGGCCCAGGAGCCGGGACCGCAGGTGGCTCGAATGGACACTAGGGGAAGCCTCTCGGTAGAGGGACTGCAGAAGAGCTTTGGGCGGAAGCTCGCCGTTCGGGATGTCAGCTTCTCGATGAACGAGGGAGAGGTCGTCGGACTGCTCGGACCAAACGGTGCAGGGAAGACGACGGTCTTCTACATGATTGTTGGCTTCATTCGGGCGACTGCCGGACGAATTGTTCTGGACGAGACCGACATCACCCACTTCCCGATGTACAAACGGGCACAGTCAGGCATCTCCTATCTCCCGCAGGAGGCTTCGGTATTCCGCAAGCTCTCGGTCGAGCAGAATATCTGGGCAATCCTGGAAACCCGCCGCGACCTCAGCCATGAGGCCAAGCGCGGCGAGCTCGATGTACTGCTCGAGGACCTCGGCATCAGAGAGATACGCCATCAGAAAGCCTTCACGCTTTCCGGTGGCGAGCGGCGGCGGACCGAGATCGCGCGCTCTCTCGCAATCAAACCTCGGTTTCTCCTCCTCGACGAGCCCTTCGCTGGTATCGATCCCATTGCGGTGTATGAGATCAAGAGGATCGTCCAGCGCCTGGCGACCCGCGGGATCGGGATCCTCCTCACGGACCACAATGTCCGCGAGACCTTCGAGATTACGCATCGCTCCTACATCATCAACCTCGGCGAGATTCTCGTGAGCGGCACCAAGGAGCAACTCCTCGCAAGTGAGATCGCACGTAAGATCTATCTCGGTCACGACTTCTCCATGTAGCCCAACATTGACAAATGGGGGCTTCCAGTCCATCATTAATGCCGATTCAGTTCGCAGGAGCGTGCATGCAGTATCAGAAGCCTGTCATGGTACAGGAACAAAAGCTGAAGATGAATCCGCAGCTCTATCAGTCTATTCAGCTTATGGCGCTCCCTATCCAGGAATTGCGATTCAAGATACAGGAAGAGATCGAGAAAAACCCTGCCCTCGAGGTCGTCGAAGAGAAAACGGATCTCTCGTTGGAAGATTCTGAGCAACGAGCCGAGGGCGACGGCGACGATTATTTCGAAAACACCTCCGATCCCGGCTACTCCCGAGCGCTCGACCAGGAGGCAAGCGACTCGAAACAAAAGTTCATCGAGGGAGCGCTTTCTCGACCCGAGTCGCTGCAGGATCATCTCCTTTGGCAACTGCGCCTTCAGCCCGTTCCGAAGAGTTGGTTCGAGATCGGGTCGCTGCTCATCCGCAACTTGAACGAGGACGGCTTTCATCGCGAGCCGCCGGAGCGGCTTGTCGATGCGGCGTCGGTCAGGCTTCTCCCGGACATCATCAAGATGATTCGGGGCTTTGAGCCCGTCGGAGCATGTACCGCCGATTATCGCGATTCGCTGATTGTCCAGGCCATGATGAGTCTCGACGCGCCACCGCGAACGATCGAGCTCCTGCGCGACCACTTTGACCTGCTCGAGAAGGGCAAGACCGCGGAGATTGCACGCAAGATGCGGCTCAAGGATGACGATGTCCAGGCGATGGTCCGCTACATCAAGACCCTGAACCCCTTCCCCGGCAGGCAATATTCGACCGAGTCGCCGACCTACGTCATCCCGGATCTCATGATCAAGCTGAAGGAAGGAGAGTTCGTCATCATCCTCAACGATGAAGAAATCCCCGTCCTCGGAGTCAGCCCCTTTTACACCGACATCCTCAAGGAGAAGGAGAAACAGCCCCAGAAGGAGCTCAAGAATTTCGTCAAATCAAGCCTCAAGGATGCCCGCTGGTTCATCAGGAGCATCACGCAGCGCAACGAGACCCTTCTGAAGATTGCCAAGGCGATAGTAGAGTTCCAGCGAGACTTCTTTCTGCGCGGGCCGAAATACCTTGTTCCGCTCACCCTGAAGGACATTGCCAACGAAGTGTCGGTTCACGAGACCACCGTATCGCGAATTGCCAACGCCAAGTACGTCCAGACCGAGTGGGGTATCTTTGAGCTCAAGTACTTCTTCTCAAACTCAATATCGGGAGCGGGCTCCACGGGCTCGCGTTTCTCGAAGGAGGGAGTGAAGCAGATCATCAAAGAGATCATCGAGGCGAGCGGCTCGGTCAAGCACCTTTCCGATCAGAAGATCGCGGACCTCCTGAAGGGGAAAGGCATCAGCCTCGCCCGCCGCACCGTCGCCAAGTACCGCAAAGAGCTCGACATTCTATCGTCCTACAGCAGGTGACCGCCGAAGGATACCGCCGACTTCCGGCGGTGCCATGAGGCGGTCCGCCGCACGAGGATGACGCCTTGCAAGGCCGGATGGGTGGCGAGCTTCCGCAAAAAGCCAGTGTGGGGAGGCGTGTTATGAATCTGGAGGTCAGGGGCGTTCATTTCGAGGTTTCCGACCATATTCGCGACACCATCGACAAGAAGCTACGCCGGATCGATTTTGCCAAGGACCTCATCGTCGATCAGCTTTTCACTCTCACCAAGATGAAGAACGGCTACAAGGTGGAATGCACCACCAACTTTCGGTGGGGCAGCTCGGCGCACCTCCGGGTCGATACGGTCGGACTAATGGAAGGATTGGACATTCTGTTTGACAAGCTTGACCAGAAGATCCACAAGGAGAAGGAGAAGATCCAGGAGCACTCGTCACGCTCCCATGAGCCCGCAGAGGAATAGACAGGCCCGCTGAAGAGCAAACAGGCTCCCATTGAAGGACTCCCGAACGCGGTGCCCGCCGGTGGGGGGGCCTTTGTGGTATACTCTTGGAGCGAGCGGTAAGGAACGTTCATGGAAAAGATCACCGTACTCGACCTCCTTGACCTCGACCTCAAGGAGCATGATGCCCTCGACCTGAAATGCATCGGCGCCCGCTCCGGCCTCGCGCGGACCATCGAGGAGCCGGACATAAACCGGCCGGGGCTCACCTTGAGCGGATTCTTCGACAACTTCGCCTACCAACGGGTGCAGGTCTTTGGTCGGGGTGAAAGCGCCTACCTTGAAAAACTGGATCGAGAAAACGAGACCGGCATCATTCGAAAGCTCTTCACCTATCCGATTCCCTGCTGCATCTTCACCCACGGCATCACACCCAACAGCAAGTTCATGGAGACCGCCGAAGAGGCGGAGTGTCCGATTCTGCAAAGCGGCCTGCCTACCTCCGACTTTTCCGTGCGGCTGATCCGAGCCTTGAGCAACATATTCGCCCCACGCCAGACAATACACGGGGTCTTCGTGGAGGTTTTCGGGATCGGAGTCCTCATAACGGGCAACAGCGGCGTCGGCAAGAGCGAATCTGCCTTGGAGCTGATCGAGCGGGGACACCGTCTCATTTGCGACGATGCCGTGGAGCTGAAGTGTATCAACGGCAACATCCTGATGGGTGGCGGCAAGAATGTCGCGGTGGGGCACCACATGGAGATTCGCGGCCTCGGCATCATCAACATCGCACATCTCTTTGGCGTCGGTGCAATTCGCGATCGAAAGCAGGTTCAGCTTGTAGTTCAGCTCGAGGAATGGGACTCGCAAAAGGTATACGACCGCATGGGAGCGGGGGACAACGACGTAGAGATTCTAGGGGTATCGATTCCCAGGCTGATAGTCCCGGTGAAGCCGGGACGCAACATACCCATCATCATCGAAACCGCCGCGATGAATGAGCGATTGAAGAAGATGGGCTACTACTCCGCCTACGAATTCGACCAGAACGTGCTCAAGTGGCTGGAAAGCGAGAATGCTCGCGCAGTGTACTTTCAAGAAAAAGACAGCTACTGATCCCAAATGATCTCAAGAGTCGTCACCATCAAAAACCGTGCGGGAATTCACGCTCGTCCCGCGGCTCTCATCGTGCAAACCGCCAATCAGTTCGCATCGCAGGTCTTCTTCGAGAAAGACTCCAATCGGATAAACGGGAAATCCATCATGGGGATCATCACTCTGGGTGCCGCCTACAATACCTCGCTGACGATTATCGCCGGCCATCGTGAGACTTTTCGAGAACAAGTTCGAGGAGGGGTGAGCTACGCGAGGCATTGTCTCCCGTGCGATACCCCTTGCCGCGATCCTGTCCCTCGTCGTGACCTTCTCGGCGTGGAGCGAGTCGACTGCGTCTCCCGGCTATGCAGTCGTAGAGGGACAGCTCGTGGTGTCTCTCTCGTTGCAGGACCCACCCGCCCGCGAGATCTTGGATCGACTCAGAGAGGGACTGAAGTCCGAGATTCGCTTCGATGTTCGCGTCTATCAGAAGACGAGTGGGATTTTCCGATTTCTTGGGGATAAGCTGATTGGCGAATGCCATCCGGCCTACGAAGCACAATGGGACGAGTTCAGCAACCAGTTCATCGTGACAACCGACGATCACCGCACCTATCGCTTTGCCACTGCGCCGGCCTTCGTGAAGTTCTTCTTCTCGCTCCCCCACTACGCCACCCGCGTCCAGCTTCCCCCGGGCCGCGGCTGCTACATGCTGACCAGCATCGAGGTGGACGCGACGAAGCTCGTCCCGCCGCTCAACATGATTTCCTTGCTTGTACCCCTCGATCGCCACACAACGGCCTGGGAACGAACTCGCTTGGCCTTGTAGGAGGATGGAGATGAAGCTGTCCCGGTCACCGGGTTCGAGCGTGACGGGGCTCGTAAGCCTTGTCCTGATCTACATCCTGCTCATCGTGCTCATCCTCTTCTTTTCAAACGAGGTGCTTCAGGACATCTCCAAGGAGAGCACCCTCTCGAACTTCATCGTGCTTCCCCTCGCGGTGATTCTTCCGCTTTTCATTGTGGGAACGCTGGTCGTCAATATCCTCCGCCTGGTTCGTGAGCGAAGAACCGGCCAGCCCGGAGTCCGCCTCAAGATCCGGATGATCGTCTTCTTCACCTTCATTGCCTTTCTCTCTTCGATTCCTCAAGGAATACTCTCGATAAGCTTCATCAATACCACGATGAACTCGTGGTTCTCCACGCCGACACGAGGCGCACTCCAGGGCGGGGTTGATATCGCCCTGGAGTTCATCAACGACAAGCTCACCAATCTCGCCTCCTTCAGCGACAGCGTCGCGCTCACATCCATGCTGCGGGATATCAATCGGTCTCCCAACCACGTCTGGACCGACGTCCACGAAGCGAACCCCTCCATCTCCGCGATCCAGGTGTTCATGGACAACGGAAGCGAGCTCTTCTTTCGCGGCGATCCGCGCGCTCGCATGAAGGCGCCCTTCATGAGCAATCGGGAGGAAGGGATGCTTCCGAAGGAATCCAACGGCGATTTGAGCATCCTGAGATTCCTCCGGATCTACCGCGCCGAGCAAGATCGCTACGCAGTTGTCTTGAGCACGATTCTCCCCGTCGGCTTCGACCAAAAGGCTCAGGCACTCACCGCAAGCCGCGAGATATTCACCCAGCTCGACCGATTTGGGGCGGTGTTCCGAATTGTCCTGGTCTTGTTCTTCTCGTTTTTCTCGCTGCCCATGCTCTTGCTCTCCATTCTCGTGAGCTTTCTCCTGAGCGAGGAGATCATGCGGCCCATTGTGAACCTCGAGGAGGCGACACGGAGGGTTACCCAGGGCGACTATTCCTATCGCATCCTGGGGAGGTCCGGCGATGAGCTCGCGCTTCTCGTCAATTCCTTCAACAAGATGATTTCCGAGCTCGAGCGCTCGCGCCTGAAGATCATGCAGACGGAGAAGGTCACCGCCTGGCAGGAAATTGCCCAGCGCCTCGCACATGAAATCAAGAACCCTCTCACTCCGATAAAGCTGTCAGCCCAGCGGATATTGAAGAAGGCCGAGGAAAGCCGCGAGGAGCTCGATCGGATCCTCGAGCCGGCGGTCAGGTCCATCATCACCGAGGTCGAGAATCTCGACAGGATGCTCAAGGAGTTCCGGGACTTCTCCAAGCTTCCCGCCCCGCAGCTTGCCAATGTCAATCTCAAGGAGCTGGTGCGGGAGGTTCTGACGATGCATGAACCGACCTTCCGAAACGTTGGCTTCAATCTCGACGGGATCCCGGAGGGGCTGATCCTGCGCGTCGACCGGGATCAGCTCAGACAGGTCTTCACAAACCTCTTCAAGAACGCCTCTGAATCGATTCAGGGAGACGGATCGGTTTGGATTCGCGCCGACCTTGTCAGAAAGGGGAACTATCAGTACTGTAGGATTCAAGTCCAGGATACCGGCTGCGGCATCGAAGGGGAGTATCACAACCAGGTATTCAACCCCTACTTCACTACCAAGGGCTCGGGAACGGGGCTGGGGCTCCCCATCGTCGAGCGCATCATCTTCGACCACAAGGGACAGATCTGGTTTGAAACCCAGGTGGGTAGCGGCACTACCTTCTTTTTCGACTTGCCGATGGAGACTTGAATGGGAAGAGTGCTCGTCGTCGACGACGAACCAGGGATTCGAAGCGTCCTCACCGATATCCTCCAGGATGAGAAACATGCGGTCTTCACCGCGGCGGACGGCTTCGAAGGGCTCGCCGTACTCAAGCAAGAGCCGATCGATCTCGTCATCCTAGATGTCTGGCTCCCCAACCTCGGCGGCATCGACGTTCTGAAGGAGATAAAGCAGGAGTACCCGGAAGTCGAGGTCATCATTATCTCGGGTCATGCAAACATCGACCTTGCGGTAAGGGCCGTCAAGCTCGGCGCCTACGATTTCCTGGAAAAGCCGCTCTCGCTCGAGAAGGTGACGACCATCGTCCGCAACGCGCTCACCCTCGAAGATTTGAAGCGCGAGAATCGATCACTCAAAAGCTCTCTTTTCATGGACGACGAGCTGATCGGCCAGAGCAAGCCGATGCGGGAGGTCGCGGAGCTCATCCGGCAGAGCGCCTCATCCGAGGCCAAGATCATGATTCTCGGCGAGAACGGGACGGGAAAGGAGCTGGTGGCGCGCGAGATCCATCGGCAGAGCACCCGCGCCGCCGGCCCCTTCGTCGAGGTGAATTGCGCGGCCATCCCCGATACCCTCATCGAAAGCGAGCTCTTCGGCCACGAAAGGGGGGCCTTCACCGGCGCAGTCGCGCGCCGCAAGGGGAAGTTCGAGGCGGCCGGCGGGGGCACCCTCTTCCTCGATGAGGTAGCCGATCTTTCCGCGAGCGCTCAGGCCAAGGTGCTCCGCGCCATCCAGGAGCTGAAGTTCGAGCGCATCGGAGGAGAGAAATCGATCTCGGTGGACGTCAGGATCATATCGGCCACCAACAAGGACATTCATAACGAAACCGCGGGCAAGCGTTTCCGTGAGGATCTCTATTTCCGGCTGAACGTCATCCCGATCGTCGTCCCGCCGCTTCGCGAGCGCGTCGAGGACATACCGGCTCTCGTTACCTACTTCATGCGAAAGTTCAAGGAGCCCGATTCGGCCGAGCCGAAATCCGTCTCGGCTGAGGGAATCAAGCTCCTTGCGAGCTACCCCTGGCCGGGGAACGTGCGGGAGTTGAAGAATTTCGTCCAGCGTATTAACATAATGGTCGACGAGCAGCTGATCTCCCAGGAGACCGTCAGATTCTACCTGGGAGAACAGAGAGTGAACGGGGAGTCGGTGTCGCTGCGCGATTTCGGCGGCATGAAGTTGGGCGAGGCACGCGATGAATTTGAGAGAAAGTTCATTGTCCAGAAGCTCGAGGAAAACGACTTCAACATCACCCAGACGGCACAGAGCCTCGGCGTCTATCCAAGCAACCTCCACGGCAAGATCAAGAAGTTCGGTATTACGGTGAGAAAGTGAAAAACCTCACGAAGCGCCAGCAGGAGATTCTTCATTTCATCGAGGCCTTCATCGCGAATCACAAGTACCCTCCGACGATCAGAGAGATTGCGAGTGAGTTCGGCATCTCGGTCAAAGGTGCGTACGATCATGTCAAAGCTCTAGAGAAGAAACATCACATCCGGTGCGACCTCAATCGCTCGCGCGCAATCGAGGTCCTGAAGCCGGCCGCTGAAAAGGAAGACTTCGTCAAGATTCCGGTGCTCGGAAGCGTTGCCGCAGGAGTGCCGCTTTTCGCCGAGGAAAACCTCGAGCGCTACATCCGCCTACCAGGAGAAACCCTTTCGAAGGGGAAGCACTTTGCCCTGAACGTCAAGGGCGACAGCATGCAGGACGCGGGCATCCTCGACGGCGACACGGCGGTGTTTGTGCAGCGGCCTACCGCAAACAACGGCGACATCGTGGTCGCCATGATCAATGAAGAGGCCTACACCTTGAAGCGCTTCTTTCGGGAAAAGCACCGCATTAAGCTCAAGGCCGAGAACTCCATCTATCCGCCCATCTACAGCCAGAACGTAAAGATTCTCGGCAAGCTCGAGTGCATCCTGCGCAGCTATGACTGAGCCCCGCGCATACCTCCTTCTTGGGCCCGAAGCGGGGGAAAAGGGAGCATTCATCGATTCGCTCAAAGACAAGATAGCGGAGCGCTACGGCGAGCCGCCTGAGGTGTCCGTCTACTATCCCTTCGAGACCCCGATCGGCGAGGTGATCGCCCTCCTTCGCAACGGATCGCTTTTTGCCCGGCACCGGCTGATCAGCTATCGGGACGCCCACGAGATCAAGCGAAAGGAGGAGGTCAGCCTCCTAGTCGACTACCTCGGATCGCCTGCCGCGGACACGACCCTCCTCCTCGTGAGCGATGAGACTCAGGTCGACAAGCGGATCGCGAAGGCGATCCCCGGAGGGGCGAGCAAAATCTTCTGGGAGATGTTCGAGAATCGGAAGCGCAGCTGGATCGCCAGCTACTTCGCGCACGAGGGGCTCACGATCAGCCCGGAAGCTACCGAGCTCCTTCTGGACCTCGTCGAAAACAACACGCGCGACATGCGGCTCGAATGCGAGCGGCTCGTGCTTTTCTTCGGCAAAGGCAAGAGGATCGAGCTCGGCGACGTCGAAACCTACATCTACCACAGCCGAGAGGAGAATGTCTTCACCCTTTTCGACCGGATCGCCGACGGCGATTTCCCTGCGTCGCTTTCGACGCTCAATTCGATTCTCCTCTCCGGCGAGGGGAACGGGGTGCAGCTGATTGCGGGGCTCCTCTGGCAGTTCCGGCGGCTGCTTTCGGCGAAGAGTCTTCTTGCCTCACGCTTCGGCTCGGAGGAGGTGTGGATGAAGCTCGGCATTCGAAGCAAGCGAAGCCAAAAAAGCTATGCTGCTGGGCTTTCGAACTACTCCCTCGACGACCTGCGGCGCATCATAGTCCTCGTCGCTCATTACGACGCCCGGCTGCGGACGGTCCGCTCGGACCTTCAGCCGCTCCTTCTCGAGCTCTTCCTGTATTACTGTGTCGTGCGCAAGGGTCTCGAGGCGGAGCCCTACCGCGTGTAGCGCGCCCCCTTTATCGCATCGAGCGGGCAGCCTCTACGAGGTTCTTGAGGCTCGGGACGGTCTCCTCCATCGAGCGGGTCTTCAGGCCGCAATCGGGATTAACCCATATCTTGCCCATGTCGAGCTTATCCTTCATCTTCATCAATGCGTCGCGAATCTCCTGCTCCGGCGGAACCCGCGGTGAGTGGATGTCATAGACTCCCGGTCCAACCTGATGGCTGTAGTTGTTCTCCCGCAGGACACCGAGCATCGTGAGATCCGAGCGCGCCGCCTCGATCGATATGACGTCGGCGTCCATCTCTTCGATCTCCTTGATGATGTCCGCGAACTCGCTGTAGCACATGTGGGTGTGGATCTGGGTTTCGGGCCTGACTCCCGAGTGGACGAGCCGGAAGGCGAGCACGGCCCAGTCGAGGTAGTCCTTCTTCCAGTTCGCCTTGCGCAAGGGAAGCTTTTCTCGGAGTGCGGGCTCGTCGATCTGAATGACCCGTATACCGGCCTTTTCCAAATCGAGCACCTCGTCCCTGATGGCAAGAGCGATCTGATAGGCGATCTCACGCAGAGGAAGATCCTCGCGCGGAAACGACCAGTTGAGGATCGTGATCGGACCGGTGAGCATGCCCTTGACCGGCCTCTTCGTCAGACTCTGCGCGAAGGTGATCCACTCGACCGTGAACGGCTTTTCGCGCTTGACGTCGCCGAAGATGATCGGCGGCCGGACGCAGCGGGTGCCGTAAGACTGAACCCATCCGTTCTGCGTGAAGAGGAAGCCGGGCAGATTCTCTCCAAAGTACTCCACCATGTCGCTGCGCTCATACTCCCCGTGAACGAGGACGTCGAGACCGATCTCCTCCTGGAGCTTGATAAGATCCCGGATTTTCGCCCGGATCCGCTTGACGTATTCTTGTTGCGAGATCTCGCCGTCGTGGAGCGCTTTGCGAAGCTTGCGTACGTCGCCGGTCTGAGGGAAAGAGCCGATCGTGGTGGTCGGGAAGACCGGGAGCTTGAGCTCGCTTTTCTGCAGGCGAAAGCGCTCTTCGAACGGAGGCTTGCGAACGAAGTCCCGCTCCGTAAGCGCCGAAACCCTCTCGCGAACCTCCTTGAAGTGGAAGCTCTTCGATTCCGCCTTTTCGCGCACGAGTGCCTGGTTGCGCTTGAAGCGTTCGTCACGGCTGCGATCGGAGAGCTCGTAGAGCTCGGCAATCTCCCGCAGCTCGTCGAGTTTTTCCTCGGCAAAGGCGAGATGCCGCTTGTACTCCTCCTCCATCTCCTTCTCGTATCTCACCGAATAGGGGGTGAAAAGCAGCGAGCATGAAGTGCCGATTACCGGCGCCTCGTTGACCCGGCCCCGGATCTCGTCGAGGAGGGCAAGGGTCTTTGCGTAATCGTTGCGCCAGACGTTGCGCCCATTGACCACGCCGGCAATGAGCAGACGTCCTGCGGGAAAACCCGACTCCTTGATGAGGCGAAGGTTCTCGCGGCCCTCCACAAAGTCCAGCCCGATCGCGTCAAAGTTGAGCTTCATGATGGCGTCGTAGGTGTCGTGCACGTCGCCGAAGTAGGTCTGGAGGAGGATCTTCATCCTTCCCTTCTTGGCAAGGAGTCGGCTGTAGGTTGCCGTGAAGAGCTCGATCTCCGAGGAGCTTAGGTCGGTGACGAGGACGGGCTCGTCGATCTGAAGCATCTCGACTCCCATCCCGGCGAGCCTCGAGATGAGCTCTCCGTAGGCTTCGACTATCTCGTCCCGGTAATCGCCGAGCCCCTTTCCCGCGGGAAGCCATGACAGCTTCAAAAAGGTGAGCGGGCCGGGAACGACGGGTTTGGTTTCGATTCCGAGGGCCTTCGCCTCGGCGTACTCGTCCAGTATCTTCGTGTCGGCGAGCCGCATGCGAGTGCCGTCCTCGATCTCGGGGACCATGTAGTGGTAGTTGGTGTTGAACCACTTCTTCATGGGCAGGGCCTTCACGTCATGACCACCCTTCTGGTAACCGCGCGCCATGGCGAAGTAGACGTCGCGTGGCGACAGCCCCAGCTCTCGGTACCGGCGCGGAATGGCATCCAGAGTGAGCGCCATGTCGAGGAGATTGTCGTAGAACGAGAAATCGTTCGAGGGGATGTAGCGGACCTTCTTATCGACCTGGACGCGCCAGTGCGCCCGCCGCAGCTCGGCGGCGGCCTTGGTGAGCTCCTCGGCGGTTACCGATCCTTTGAAATACTGCTCAGTTACCTTCTTGAGCTCGCGATCGGCACCGATGCGCGGATAGCCGACCACCGAAACTTCTGCCATTCCTGTCTCCTTCCAAATGTTCTCGAGAGGAAATGAGTATAGAGGGTATCCCTGCTTTGTTCAAGAAAAGGTGCGGGCCGGCAATTTCGCCGGCGGGGTCGCGTCGCATCGCGGCAGGGTCGCATCGCCGCCGGATCCCCTCGGTCCTCGATCAGCGCTCCTTAGCGAGGACAGCCGACCAACGGTACATGAGGACCGTGAAGGCCGCAGCCACATTGAGCGAGCGCTTCGACCCGAAAAGCGGGATAGTGACCCGGCCGAGCGCCGCATCCGCTCTGCGCAGGAGCTCAGGGCTGATCCCCAGCTCCTCGGAGCCGACGATGACCGTTCCGCTCGGCGGAAAGGTGAACTCCTCGAGGGAGGTGCCCCCGGTCTCAAGGGCAAACAGCCCGACTTCGTCGGCAAGCGCCGCGGGCCCGGCGACCTCCCACGGGACGACCTCGGCGCTTCCCATCGACGCCCGCCGGGCCCGCGGATGGGTCGGAAGCGGGGTGGCGCGCGAAAGGTAGACCTTGGCGACGCCGAACGCCTCGGCGCTGCGGAAGATGGCGCCGACATTGAAAGGGGAGCGCACGCCATCCAGGTAGACTCGCGCCGGAAAGCGAGCGCGCCTTTCCGGATCGAGGCCGCCGGTCGCCGGCGAGATGAGGTCCCACTCGGCAGGTGCCGTTCCAAGGTGAGCGAGCAGCTCGTGGCGTAGATCGTTGCAGTGGCGGAGAGTCTCCCCCGCGGCCGCCGGTGTCGCGGTTCCACCCAGCCGCTCCTTGATCCGCTCCGGAAGGAGCGAATCCGAGGCGAGAAGACGCTCGACGGCGGCAAGATAGTCCAGATCGACCGGAAGGCTCGATCGCAGATCCAGCTCGTACCTTTGCAGCACAAGAGCGATCTTGCGAAGTCGGAGCTCCCGGTCAAGGCTTGCGAGCTTTCTGGGGGAGATCATCGCGCGGCCGGCTTCACCGGGCTGTCAGGTTGTTGAAAATCCTGAAGAAAAGCGCGCAAGGTCGCGCGACGAATCCGCAAAAGC
>Ga0307374_10006201_pt1 | contig 18923 bp, 27 predicted proteins | sample OX3MG_FD_202532 | JGI IMG/M metagenome (GOLD analysis project Ga0307374, IMG submission 202532) | Soil microbial communities from Risofladan, Vaasa, Finland - OX-3 | ecosystem: Environmental > Terrestrial > Soil > Coastal area > Acid sulfate soil | place: Finland: Risofladan, Vaasa | collected...
CACGATGGCGGGACCTATCCGACGGGTGCCCAGGTCACCGACTCCGAGCTCGCGGCGGTTCGCGTCACTGCTCACAAATTCCACGGCGAGTGGAACTACAGGATCCGTCCGTCCGGCCAAGCGCCGACGTCGGCTTCGTAACCCTTATTTCGAGGAGGGCCCTTAGTCCAGTCCCAGGAGCTCGTCTCAACGGCCGCCCGGAAGCTGCCAACCCGCTTGCGCACGGTCCGCTCGGACGGGCTCATCCCGGCCCCTGTCCAGGAGTCTCGAGTCGGCATCTCGCCGTGTTCGGCGATGAAGCGGCGGACCGCCACCAGCGCGTCGCTGTCACTAGCGTCGCCCTCGGTTTCCCACTCCCAGCCCGGTCCACTGAATACGCCGGGCCGGTTCGTAAAGTGGGAACTTGGGTCCACCTGTGGTGTGCAGAAAGTCCGGCGATGGCCGATGAACAAGATCTTGGGGGTTGTCGAGGGCAGGAAGGTGGTGCGAGCTGACCACGAGCCCCGCTGGGGCCGGCGGCGGGCGAGTTGCGCCGCGCGCGAGTACTCGGTGGTGAGGCCGAACAGCTTTCGCTCGCGCACGACCGCACCGGTTGCCGGAGTCGGCCTTGGATCGGGTGCAACCAGATTGAGCGCCATGTGGGGTCGACCGCGGTTGTAATGGTCCAGCCAAAGGTTGAGCAGCAAACGCAGGTGCCGCTCTCCGATCACGATTATGAAGTCGAAGAATTCTCTGCGTGCACTCCCGATCGATCTCTCGCAATGTGAATTTGCCCGAGGCGCGCGGTATGGGGTCCTGATGATCTCCACCCCTTCGGACTCGAGGACGGCGTCGAATCCGGATGTGAACTTGGCATCTCGGTCGTGAATGGCGAAGCGCACAGGGACACCGAGGTTCTGGAGCTCGTAAGCCACGTTCCGCGCCTGCTGAGTGACCCAAGCCGAATCTGGATTGGCGGTGCAGTTGGCAAAGAGCAGGCGCCGGGATCCGAGTTCGATGAAGACGATGACGTAGAGCGTGCGCAGGAAAATCGTATCGATCGTGAAGAAATCGGTCGCGATGATCGCCGAGGCATGCGCCCGGATGAACTGTCGCCAGGCGGGCCCGACCCGGCGCGGTGCCGGTGGAATCCGATGCTGACGCAGGAGCATCCGGATGGCGGTGGCCGAGACCTTGATCCCGAGTTTGCGCAGTTCGCCCTTGATCCGACGACCTCCCCAGCGTGGGTTCTCGCGTGCCATCTCGAGGATCAAGGCTTGGGTTTCTTGGGGCAGCGGAGGTCGGCCACGACGGGGGCGGCGCTGAAAGGCTGCCCATTTCCGCCTCACCAGCTCGCGATGCCAGCGCAGCAGGGTCGCCGGCGAGAACATCAACCTGCCCGCCTGGAGGTGGCGGCAGAGGGCGGTGAGGATCAGCCGGTCGGTTGGCAAGAGATCGGGCCGCTTGACCTGGCGGTGCAGGATGGCGACCTCGTGCCGAAGCGCCAGAACCTCAATTTGCAGTTCTTTGGACGAGCGACCGTGGAGTTCGATGGTGCCCACGATCAGGCGGACCAGGCATAGATCGACGCGTAGAGCACGAGCGCGAACCCTACCTGACAGCCGAGCCGGACGTTGTAGCCAGGCAATCGGACTCGCCGTGCACCCGATTAGGTCTGGTTGCCGAGGGCATGAATGGGAACTCACGGACTTTTCGCGCATCACAAGCTATCTAGACCGTGGCGATAGAGATCTTGGTCGCGGCAGCATCGGCGATGCGTTCCATGTCTCGGGGATCTGAGGTGACGATTCCGTCGCCGCGTCGGATTGCGCCTTCGACGACCGTAACGTCGATGACGTTTGCGTGGCCGGAGCGTCCCACGAGAACCCCGATCTGCTTGGCTTGAGTCTCGGTCATAGCCTCCACCTCGCACATCGCGAGCAAGCGGGCCAGACTCGCCTGACGCGCACCGCCGCGCCAGGCTTCTGCGAGCACAGGAGCGGGAACAGTCGGAATGACTTCCTCGGCGAGAAACGCGGCATGGAGTGCCCATATCCGGCGATCGTTGCGATCGGCGGCGACCAGAAAGCCCGTGTCGTAGGTGACGCCCGGCACTCAGGCAGGCCGACTGGACAGCCGGCGCCCACCCGGCTTCCGGAGTAGCGCCCGGGCTTGCTTGAGGGCATCGGCTAGCTCCGCCGCCGTCAATGCACCGTGGTCCGCTTCCCAGGCCGCAATCGCATGCCGGCCCGCTTCCAGGCGGAGGCGGTGGGCGGCGGTTCGCGCGATCCATCCACTGACCGTGGTGCCCTCAGCGGCGGCGGCGCGCTCGATGTCTTCGGCTAGCTCAGGCGGGAGTGAAATCGACCTCTTCATGCGCAGGGCCATTCCCGGCATGGTAGCACAGGCGGTAGGACAAATCGAGGGAAGTTGACAGCCTATCGGGTGGACTTTGGTGGACTCTGGTGGACTACCGAACCATCACTTCTGGCCGTTTTGATCTCGAAAACGACTCTGGTGGACTCTGGTGGACAGTCAACCGTGTGCATGGCATTCAGAAGGTCAGTAGGTTCGAATCCCCTCGGGTCCACCAATGTCATGTCTCAGGTAGAAGCGGACCGCTGTCTCACCTGATGTCGGACCAGTGTAGGGCTGGTCGAAGGCTGGTAATCGCGGCTGGGATCTAGGGTCAATTCACAGAGCAGGTCGCCGTCCTCGGCGATGACGCGCACGTGGTCGCCGGCGACCAGGAGCATGACGGGCTGGCCGCGACGTTTGTAGCTGACGTGAAAGTGGCGAAGGCGGCTCAGGTAGCGGAGGGTGATGCGGCCTTCGGCGTCAAGACGGTCACGCCGGATGCGGTAATCGACTTGGGGATGTGTCACAGAAGGCGAGGCCTTGAGTCGAGTGTCGAAAACCTGGATCGGTGTGATCAAACCTTGGCGCTTGAGGACTGGCCTCTGTCGCTTTCCGAACCGTCAAGGCGGAACCTCAACTACCCAGAGACCGTTTCCTTTGGATCGAGCAGTGACCTCAAGTAATCCTCCATCTTGTCCCAGCTGTCTTCCTGGCCGTCGGTCTTGGTCATGTGGTCACGGCCAGCTTGGTCACGGAACGCGAGGTTCATCCTCACCTTCGTCACTCCGTCAGTCTCGTGAAGGTCTACCGTCTCGACCGCCTCCGCATTCGGCCAACCTTCGAATAGCCACGTGTCCACAATCCGGGTCGGCGGCTGGATCTCCAAGTAGGTTCCACGAAACGAGCACTCGGTTCCGTCGGCGGTCACGAAGACCATGTGGTACTTCCCCCCGACGCGCAGGTCGATCGAGCAGACCGTCATCTTGTCCTCAAATGGAGCGAACCAGTTGCGCACGTGCTCCGGCTTCGTCAATACGTCGAAGACGAGCTCGATCGGAGCGTCGAACTCTCGAGTAGTGACAATCTCGAGATCACTCGGAAATTCGATGACTGCCGACCCATGCCGATTAGGTGTCATTGCCGCTCTCCTTGTCGTTGTAGCTCTTTGAGGTAGTCGTCCATCCGATCCAGTCGGTCGTTCATTGCCTGCTCGTATTTGGCCACCCAGTCGTGCAACGGCCGAAGGTGCGCGGGTTCCAGGCCGTACAACCGGCGACGCCCCTCCGCCCGGCACTTGACGAGTCCCACCTCGCTGAGCACCCGTAGGTGCTTTGAAACCTGAGGCTGGGACATCGAGAGGTCGTTCACGATCGCCCCCACCGCCTTCTCGCCTGTGATCAGCACGTCCAGGATTTCGCGCCGATGCATGTCGGCAACTGCATTGAAGACATCCGACGTCGTGGAAGCTCTGGCCACTGGTCCAATATATTCCGTTATCGACATATGTCAAGCCTTTCGGAATGACAGAAGCCACTGGTTGCCTATTGCCACTCTCTAATGTGTTCAGAAATCCCCTACGAGATCGTTCCGGCTAGCATCCCGATGATCTCGGCCTGAGCCAGATTTTCACGTGCTCTCATCGCGACCCGACGAAACTCGGTTGCGCTCAACCCACCGCGCCGGCACAGGTGAGATGCGACCGGTTCGGTCAGGCCAGAATAGAGACGTGATGACGCTGGATCAGGTGAAGGCGCGGCGCGAAGCAATCCGTAGGACACTGGAGTCTGCCGGAGGGGTCAACCCGCGGCTGTTCGGGTCATTGGTGCGGGGCGTCGCCGATGAGAAGAGCGATGTCGACATCCTGATCGACTTCCGGGAACCCGAACCACAAGGCTTCGCATTCTTCGGAGCGCTCGATCGTATGGAGCGCGACTTGGGTCAGCTGCTCGGCGCATCGGTACATGTTTCCGTTGTCGATCCATTGTCCGCGGCGGGCAAGAGGATCCTCGCCGAGGCGGTGCCCCTGTGAGCGAAGAGCGCGACCGGCGCACGCTCGCATACATGCGCGAGAGAATCGAGCACATTCACCGGGCTCTGCGTGAGGACCCACTAGCTCTGACGGAGGAGGGTCGGATTGCCGGCGAGGCGATTCTGTGGAACCTCATGGCATTGACCGACTCCAGCGCCAGGCTCTCGGATGAGCTCAAGAAGCGTCATCCTGAAATCCAGTGGGAACAGGTACGCGGATTTCGGAACGTCGCAACCCATGCCTACGACCGGATTCAGTTGAAGCAGGTGACCAACGTCGTGGCCAACGATCTGCCTGCCATGCGGCGTGCGATCGACATGGAGCTTGGGCCTAGAGACCGAGGCATCGAGCAGGAGCGGTGATGCTATGCCAGGCAGAAGTGAGCATCGCGAAGGTGACAGCCTATCGGCTGGACTTCGGTGGACTCTGGTGGACGGATCGGCTGTCAATTCTGGCTGCTCGAACTCGAAAACGACTCTAGTGGACTCTGGTGGACGGTCAACCGTGTGCATTGCATTCAGAAGGTCAGGGGTTCGAATCCCCTCGGGTCCACCAAATCTCCGAGATCAGAATCGCGTCTTAGACGCGCCTCGTAGCCCAAAGGATGGACGTCTGACAGGCAAACTGACAGGCAACTGACAGGCAAACTGTTCTTAACAAACCCCCTGTACTCGCCGCGACTGACGACGGACGGAACCGTGCTTCGTCACCGATGGTCATATTCGTGAAATGCGACCTTGCCATGAACGACGCACACCCTATCCAGAGGATCCGTGATCACATCGTTGACCTCGTAAGCAGCCATGATCTGGCCGCCGGCGCTGCTGCACCGATTCTCGAATGCGATTTCCGGAATGGCGATCGCTGCGAACACCGCCACGACGAGAAGGAAGGCGATCCCAACGACAAGCGCGAAGACCCGGACACAGCCAGCCGCCCAGATCGCCGGCCGACCTTGATTCGGTTTCCACGTGTGGCCATCCCACCAAAAACGTCCGTCATGCGACAGCCATTGCTTGCCGTCCCACATGACTGAATCGGGCCTAGCTGGCGGGGGCTGTGCGTCCACTGTGGCAACTTACCCCGCACCCGACGATCTGTCTAAGGGGGGCACGTCCTAGAGGATTCGAAGTCGCCGGGTGATCGTGCACCGGAGCCCGTGTACCCACGCGGTGGACCCGAAATACCCTCCCCTCGTTACAACTACTACGATGTCGTCTACTGTGCCGATCCCACCGTCCGGGGAATGGTGCTGGTCCGGATACAGATGCTCGACTGCATCTGCAACAGCGTCTTCGTTCGGTGACTGCGGGACCGGCCGGTAGCCAGGTCCGGAAAACGACCCACCGCACCTACGGATTTAGGTCGTGCCGGTGTTCGAAACCCGGCAATGCCTTTGCGTAGATGGAAGTAGCAAAAGAACGGCGATCACGACGGCCAGGCTGGGGATAACCATGGCCAACGTTCGGTTGGTGGGCGTGAAGATCGAGAATATTAGGAAACCTGCACCAATCAACATTGCCACTATCTGAAGCGCGAGGGTTACCCACCACCACCGCCGGTCGCCCTTCGCAATGCCGTGCTGGCCCACCGCTATGGCGACAACCGCAATCAACAGCGCGATCCAGGCCGCAAGCACGTAGAGGGCGAGTGGGAAGACGTCGATGCCGGAGAGGAGAGATATAGCGAAAAAAAGCAGAAACACAGAGATGACCCATAGAACCAACCCGCTGCAGATTGCTTCCAGGATCAAGAGCCCACGGAGCACCGCAATCAGCACGCGAGGGCTGGTCACGATTCCCGCAGTCCCATGTGAGGCCAAACGATAGTCCCCCACTGCCGTTACCGAGTTCGAGCGTGACCGCCGATCGTTGTCGGGGCGCCGGTCGACGGCGACCAGACCTGAGGTGCGCAGAAAGGCCGTCGCCTCCCACGAGCGATGACATTGAGGGATTGCCCTAGGTATCGGTCAGCAAGAGCTGCCACGGTCGAATCGAGCGAGGCCCTCACAGCACGACCTGCCGACCCTCGTCCCCTTCGTCGCGCGGGTCCCTCATATGTGATCGACGACTTTGGCCTGCCGAGGTTTTCGGCGATTGCTGTTGATAACTGTTTAATAACGACAGCCCACCAGTTCGACGCGATGAACACAGGGCACGCTGCCGTGACCTGGTTCAGTACGGGGGGTCGGGACCGGATCGAGCCGGGCGGCGCCCTGTTCGCGGAACAGGTTCCGGCGACGGGGTGGGGAGGACGTAGCGACACCGGTGGACTTGCGAACCCCACGCTCTCAAGACGGCCGGGGTGTCCCCCGAACATCAATTGGACAAGCCCCGTCGCATGGGGGGATCTTTCCTATGTCTCGGGGTCGAGGCCCCAAGAGCGAACGCGGTCGGGACTGATACGGATCATCGCAGGTGGGCCGGCCAGCGCCTCGGCCGTTCCGCGTACCTCGATGCCTCGCGGACTCCACGGCGGGAGGACTTCGTCGATCACAATCGCGGCGCGGCCATTGCGCACGACGTCTCGGTACTTCTTCGTGTTGGCGAAGTCCTGACCACCAACATCGATCGTGTCGGTTCCCGGGTTGTAGCTCCAGCCGACGGGGACAACGTGGGGGGTGCCATCCCGGCCCACGGTCGCGATCCTGCCCAGCCGACGCCCACCCTCGAGGAACGCGACCTCATGCTGCTTGAAAGCGTTCATGCTGGGCCTCGGACCGGCCGCCTCGTCGCCAGGACGCAAACGCAGACTGCCCACACGATGACATGCATCCCACCCATGACAAGACGCATCGTCAGCGGAGGGCCAGGAATCGTGGCCGGCATCAGGAGCGAAATGGCGGCCAGGACGCTGGCCACGACGCGAAAGTAAAGGACCGGGCGACGTGTCGACGCTGCGAGGACCCCAAATAGGAGGCCAGCTCCCACCGTCCCCATAGCCGCGGTGGCGGCAACGGAAGCCAGGCTCAGCGGTCCCATCCCGATGGGCGAGGGAAGAACGACGTGCCGGTCCACGAGGCCGGTCCACGAAGCGAGAGCGTAAAGGGCAACGGTCGAGCCAATCGCCACTAGTGCAGCCAGCACCGTGGCCCTGGCTAGCCGAGCCCAGGAGACCCGGCCCCTTTCTAAGCCCTCACGGTCGTCCGTTCGACGTACCACTAACTGTGCCATTAGGACACCTCCTAGAAATGCGTGATCCTGTCACCGATATCCGTGATGGTAGCACGTACCTCGGTGACGATGTCACTCATCAGCTACGATCTGCCTGTGAAGGAACGTGCGGCACCTTCGGTCGAGACAGTCCCCAAAGCCCTCGGCCGGATGAGGGTGGCGCTGGACGATGCCTACATGAAGGCCAGCCGGGAGCTTGGCCTAACCCCGCAACAGGCGGAGCTACTGTGTGCGGCAATGACTCCAACAGCTGTTGGTGAGCTGGCAAAGTCGCTCCGTTGTGACCGCTCGAATGTCAGCCGACTCGTCGATCGCGCCTCGCTCCGCGGCTTGATGAAGCGTAATGGCGGGGAGGACGACGGGAGGGTAACCGTCGTCGAGCTGACCGCTGAAGGCGACCGCCTGGCTCGGCGCTTTCTGACTGCCCTCGAAGCGCAAACCTCCGACCTTCGCGCCCGCTGGCCGGCACGTCGGCAGCAGTTGACCGTTGAGCTTCTCAACGAAATATCGGAGGCGCTCGATGCTGCCAGTCAGCTTCAGCCGAAGAGCCTGAGGCGCTTGCCGGGGGCAACTGGCCGGCGGACTCATCCCCAGGTCGGATGAGGAACCGGCGGAGAAGGCTCGGCTCGGCTCGGGGTTTGATGTCCCCATGTGGGAGGTATTGTGTCCGCCTACGAGGACTTCCCAGTGATCGCCGCTTCCAGTACCCATTTCGACCGCCGATCGAAGCCGCGATCGCCGGCCCAACGGTGATCCTGGTCCGTTCGGGCTCCATATCGCGGATGCGGCGACAGCTCTGCTGGCGGCGCTGAATCTTCCCAGCGGGGTGTAGATGCGTCTGTCGGGAGGGGAGCGAGTCTCCAACGCCCGACTCCGGAAATCGGCTCCCCGACATCCGCCCCACCGGTAGCCCGTCCGCGGCCAAACTTCGTACACTTTAGGAAATACGGGCACCCCCAGGCGATCGTGTGCAACAACCGCCGCATAGCCTTGAGCGTGAGGTCAGGAGGGTTCGACAGTAACGCTCTCGGCGGGCATCCTCTCTGCCAGGACCGCTTTGCCTTCGCCCCCGAGGTCCTTGAGCGCCACACTGCGTCCGGCCAGAGCCATCACGATGACCTCTGCTGGTCCGAAGACCTCTGGACCATCGCCGTGCGACCAGGCGACGTCGAGAGCCCGCAAGTGCAGTCCGTTGGCGCGCGACCGCGAGCCGATCGAGACGCTTCCCTTCCAGGTCACCAGGGCATCGAGCGCGGCGACAAGGCGGTCGGGCGGGACGACCCGCTCCATGTGCAGCGGCCGACGCATGTCCTGGTGATGGATTACGAGAGCACGAAGGGCGACGGCGGGGCCAAGTAGATGTCCGATCACCCCCACCGGTCTGTGGCTGTCCTCCTGAAACGACTCGACAATGCTTCCCGATGCGCGAGGTCGGTTCTTGGCGATCCAGGCCGCATTCATTCGGTCGACTGAGAATCCCTGTCTGGCAAGCAGCGGTACGACGCGGAGGACCATGCCGGACTGAACCGGCTCGTCGACCAGAAGGTGGGCAGCAATATCCTTAATTCGCCACCCCGAGCAGAGGGATGGCGTTTCCCACTGGTTGGGTGTGAGGCTTCGGAGGAAGGCGACGATGTCTTGCCGCTCCTCGAGCACTATCCGCCAGCAGGGTGATTTCACATCGCTCATTTCAACGTGACCGCCACGACTTCACTGGGGACGGCGAGCTGCACCACCAAGTCGTCCATCTTCGACCTCGAAGCCGGCCGATCCAGCCACGGCCCCCAATCGGAGCGGGCGGCAGCCGCCGAGCAGAAGTGAATCGAACATGAAGAGCCTGATTCAGCAGCCGACCAGCAATGCGCTCAACGGCGAGATAAAAGTTGGTCGGGGAGGCGAGATTTGAACTTCTTCCCGGCGAGACGCAAAGATCGTCAGGGAATTTGTGCGCCGCTTGCGTTCGGGCAACGAGGGATCGAGGAGCATGGACGCGCCTATGGACCCTTCGAACCTACCCGTGAGTCCAGCCAACTGACGGTAGGATCGACTCTACGTCGCGGCGCCTGGCGCCGCGCTGCTGATCACCGCGTTGGTGCCACGCTGACGTGTCCATACGCCTTCGAACACGAGCCCGGCGACCAGAATAGCCAGGAACCCCAGCTGCTCGTCGCCGTGGATATTGCCTGGGAGCACGCTTCGGCCGATCACAGCTTCACCAAAGTCGAAGGCGGCCAGCAGCGACCAACCGGCAGTCGTGACGAGGCAATGCGCGTGACGGCAGCGCCAGAAGTTGAGTCCGCACCAGCTTGCCGCGGCCAGGGCGGCCAACCCGTCGATCCCGAGCTCCGCCGGCTTCGCAAAGTGGGGAGCGATAAGCATCAGACCAGTGATGGCGCCGAAGTAGATGAAGACAGCCGGTCCGGTCCGCGGCATGAGGCGATCGATCGCCCTCTTGAACGATGTGTCCGCTTCAAGCACCGGCGGGGACCATCCACACAGCGCTCTCGGAGTACAGGAACTCGGTTGCGCTTGCGCCAAAGTTGGGTTCGGGGTCATCGTGTCCAGAGGCTACCGTCTCCCCCCAGGGGGAGGGTCAAGCCCTTTTCTGGGAGTGCGGGTCCTTGCTCCGGAAGTCGGCGCGGCCGTTGAGTTCGGCCTGGTTACCGGCCTCGAACTCGGCAATTCGCAGAAGAATCGCTTGCTGATCGGCGATCCGCTCTTCGATCCGCTTGCGGACGGCTCGCAGGACACTCGCTATGCGGGGACCGACGGGCTCATCACCGGGCCTCAAGTACGTACCCGCGAGTGCTTGAATCTCCGCGAGTGTTAGTCCCAGGCCTCGGAGGTTGCTGACCACCCCGACACACCACAGGGCATCGTCGTCAAACAGGCGATAGTTCCTGGGGGTGCGTCCTGCGGTGTAGATCAGACCCATGTCTTCATACTCGCGAAGCGTCTTCACGGCAACTCCGGTCCGGCGCGACAGGGCGCCGATGGTCATCACCCCAGTTCAGACCTCGGCCGCCGACGCCTCGACCACCCGCCACGAAGTCGCCGGCGGCCGAAAGCGAGTGCAGGTTGGATTGCCCTTCGCATCGGTGAGATCGGCCGTGCAATGAAGTTCTGCCGACTCATCGAGTGCCCGCCGGACGATCAACGGGTCGAGCGGGCTCAGGTCGACCTTGGCTCGGCGCATCAGTCGGAACTCGCCGGCGGGCTCGACCGTCCCCCAGTTGAGATAGATGAACCGGTCCCCCCGCTTGCCGCTAACCATCGGTCCGCGGTAATCGAGTGACCCGTCGGATGCAGCAACTACTCGTATGTCGATGCGCCAGCTCGGGGAGGTCGCGTCGCCTCGAAAGAGTTCGTGTGGCTTACCAAGCGGCCCGATTCCAACATGGATGTTCTCGTAGAGCCCAGTGTTCGGGCCTGGATTGCACGCGATACCGGGAAGGTTCCGGCCGTCCACCTGGATCACCACACCTCCGATTCTGGACCCTCGCTCCGAATCTGGCCCACGAGTCGGGCGGTCTGATGTCTGCGAAGGCGCGGAGGCGGCACTACCGGGCGGTGTCGCGTTTGAGGCGGTGGATGCTGGTGGGCGGCGCCGGGGGTTGGATATGAGCTCCTCCCGGCGAAGTCTGTACACTTAAGGAAATACGGGGCAGGCGGCAGTGACCTGGCTCAGCACTGTCGGCACCGGATTGATCAAGTGCTGTGATTTGTTCGCGAAAGCGATCGACTCCTTCGGGCTTCGGCTGCGGAGGCCACAGCATTCAGAATGCCCCCCAGACTCCCGCCTTGCGGTAGCCCGCCAGCATCGCTAGAGCGATCACAAACTGGATTAGGCCGACGACCAGTTGGAGCAGCACGTACCACTCAGGCCCTTGATTGGCATTCATACCGACGAGCTGCAACGCGGAAACGATCACGTGCAAGATCCCGGCCATGAAGGCGATCAGGATCAGCCAAAAGGTCCAGCGCCAGTTGCGGATAACGCCGGTGGACAGCAGCGCGAAGAGCGCAGTGAGCACCAGCAGCACGCTGATCTCAGCGGGCCGCTGATTGACACCAGGCACCCTTATTGCTTGGTCGAGCGCTTGATCGTAGACATCGCGTGTGGCGACCAGGATCGCGACTACGGTGACCCAGTAGACGGCGAACAGAGCGAGTACCAGAGCCTTGGTGCGGTTGATCATCAGATCTCTGTCAGCCCATCACGCCAGGATCCTTCAGCTAGGTCCAGAGGTGGATTGAGGCGTTGCTCTGTCACCTCCTCAAGCTGGGCAATTCGCCGTGGCATGAAGGCCAGTGCCATCAAGAGTCCGGCCGCCGCGATGCCGGCGGAGACCAGTAGGGCCGTATCCATGCCGTATACAAACGCCTCGCGCACCGTGCGCAGCAAGGAGACCGAGTGCATGCGCTGCGCCACGGCCAGCCCTCCGAACACGCTTTCCCGAACCACATCCGCGACCCCGGCCGGAAGGGCTAGCTGGAGCTGGGATTGGTAGGCCGAGTTGAGCGCGCTGCCCAGAATCGCCGCGCCAAACGGGGCTCCCAACTTCTGAAAGGCCTGCATCATTGCGGATCCCACACCACTGCGCTCTTTCGGAATCTCGACCAGCGCTGCTGAAGCTGCGGTGGCCACCGCGAGGCCCATCCCGATCCCGACCACAGCCAACCAGGTCGCGACGAAGCCGTCACTGGAGCCTATGCGGGTGGTGGCGCCGAGGAGCATTCCCGCGGCCATCACGCCGAACCCGAGGGCGACCGTGATCTTCATCCCGACCCGCGCCGCGACGCGGTCGGCGGGCACCGCGCCTAGAACCAGTCCGATGATCACGGGGACGAGCCGCACGCCGGCACCCTGCGCGTCCATGCCCAGTACCCCCTGGAAGTACTGCGGCATCGTAAAGATCACCCCGAACATGGGCAGGATTGCCACGGCCGCCAGGATCACGCCCCAGGTGAAGGAGCCCGACCTGAAGAGCGTGAGGTCGACGAGCGGCTGGCCGCCAGGAAGGCGGGTCAGGCGGCGCTCCCAAAGGATGAAGGCCGCCATCGCGACCATGCCTAAAGTCAGCGGCAGCAGTGCGCTGGCGTCACCCCAGCCGTTCCGGCCCGCCTCAATCAGGCCGTAGGTCCAGGCGACCAGGCCCGCGCTGGAGGTCAGCACACCGAGCACGTCTAGCCGAGGACGCTCCGTCGCCCGGGACTCAGGCACCAGGGCCGAGACTGCGATCAGCCCCAGCATCGCGACTGGAACGTTCATGAGGAACACCCAGCCCCACCAGAAGTGCGTCAAGAGCCAGCCGCCGAGGATCGGGCCGACGGGGAGGGCGACGAAGTTGGCAGCCCCCCAGATCCCCACCGCGCGTGGACGCTCGGACTTCGAGAAGAGCACCGTCAGCGCGGACAGGGCCATGACGACGAGGCCGGCTCCGGCGGCACCCAGCACCACGCGCGCCGCGATGAATGCAGCGGGCGAGGGCGCATAGGCGCAGGCGATCGAGCCGACCCCGAACAGCGCCAGGGCGATCTGCATCACCTTCTTGCGCCCGTAGCGATCGCCGAGCAGGCCGGCGGGGAGCATTCCCGCGGCCAGGGCCAACGCGTAGCCGGAAGCAAACCACTGGAGGTCTGACTCGGTGGCATGCAGTGAGGTGGCGAGGGTTGGCAACGCCACGCTCAGCACAGTCGCGTCCAGCCCGACGGCGAGGATGCCGAAGGTGATGGCAGCCATCGCCCACCAGCGCCGCGCCGCGGCGGTGCTCAGATCCCTCGTTTCTGCTCCTGTGATCCTTGGTTTGACGCCCATGGCGTGACCTCTAACCCCTCGATCTCATCATTTGATGATGTCCTCTGGCGTTGACTTTAGTACGCCCTTGGGCCTTTGTCAACAGCTGTTGAGATCGCTGTTAGAATCGGACCGTGGCCAGTGCAGCCAGCCCGAACGGCAGACGCACCGGGCGGCCGTCCGGCTCCCCACCCAACCGGGAGGCGATCCTCGCCTCGGCCAGGCAGCAATTCATCGAGCACGGCTACGACGGGGCCACGATCCGCGGTATCGCGGCGGGGGCGGACGTCGACGCGGCGCTTGTCCATCATTATTTCGGGACCAAGGAGCGGCTCCTGCTGACGTCCCTCCAGGAAAGTGGGCCGGCTCAGCAAGCTGTCGAGGGGCATCTGGGTAACCTGGTCGCCGCAGGCACCGACGGGCTCGGCGAACGCCTGATCCGAGCCACCTTCGAGGTATACGGATCGCTCCTGGGGCCTGGTTGGGGGTCGCTGGTGAGCCTGCTCCGGTCGGCTGCCACCCGCGAGGACGCCGCTGGCATGTTGCGCGAGGGTTTTGCCCGCGGGGGATTGGCGCAGTTGATCCGGGCGCTGGACGTACCTCAACCACAGGTTCGAATGGCGCTGATCGGGTCTGAGCTCGTTGGCCTGGCAATGGCTCGCTTCGTCATCCGCCTGGAGCCCGTCGCCAGCGCAGACATCGACTCGCTCGTGGCCTGGTACGCGCCGACGCTGCAGCGATACCTCACCGAGCCACTTCCTGGAGACGAGGCTTAGCGTTGCCCGCCGGGCTCGTTGTACTCGCCTCAAGCCGCTGCGTTGGCGAGACTCTATCGCCAGCACCGAACGTAGCAGCATTGATGACGCGGTTTTGGCTATGTAGTGGCGGCGCGTATCGCCGAAGAGCGCTGATCCCCGTCACAAGGGTCGAATCCAAGCCGCGACTGTCTCCGGGCGCTCGAACTCTGCGAGGCGAACGGCGTCTCGGTCAAGCGAAGCCGCGAGCTCCAGGTCTGACCTCGCCTTCGAGCGCTGACACCAAAGCGTGGTTCGCGGATGAGTGCAATTCTTGTACTGATGACGGTCACGCTCTGATTCGCGTTACGGAAACCACGGCCCACCGCTACTTCCGTAGCGTGCGAACCCACGTCCGGAGCTCGCGCTCCAGAGCGTCCGAGCGGCACGGGAGGAGCATTGAGACGAGGCGTGAGGAATGCTGCGCAACGACCTGCACCTTGTTGACGGCTGAACCCGACAGTCAACGACAGGCTGCGGCATGAAGGAGAACGCCGACTCCAACAAGCACCTCCTTCGGGTGGGTGAAGACTCCCGACCAGATCCTCGCCAAGGCATCAATGCACTACTGAGTGCCGTCATGCCCGAGCCCTTCTCCCGGCGTAGCCACGGCGCCGTCTTCAACCGGGTCGCGGCTTCCCTGGAGAGCGTCTGGCCTTGAGCCATCCAGAGATCCTGAATGCGCTGCGGCGGGCGCGCGAGCTCAGCGACCGCGACTTCGCCCAGCCGCTCACCCTCGACTCGATGGCGCAGGCGGCGCACTTGTCCAAGTTCCACTTCGCGCGGGCGTTCACCAAGGCTTACGGCGAGACTCCGAGGACATATCTGACCCGGCGCCGGATCGAGCGCGCCAAGGACCTGCTGCGAGCGGCCAACCTGACCATCACCGAGATCTGCTTCTTGGTCGGGTTCGAGAGCGTCGGCTCCTTCAGTTCGCGCTTCCGTGACCTCGTGGGCATGTCACCGACCGAGTACCGGAGTGCCTCTGCGGGCGCTCAGCCCATTCCGGGCTGCTTCGTCCTCATGTGGACGCGGCCGGGTCTCGCCAGAAGTCAGCAATCCGGAAGAAGCACCGACGACCGGCGCGCGTTAGCGTCGGAGCCATGATCAAGGAGCTCTCGAACGTGAACGTGTTCGTCGAAGACCAGAGGACCCGCCCATGACCGACCCGGGCCACTGTGCCAACTGCGGTGCACCGCTGCCTCCGGGCCAGCCTGCCGACAGCCGGTACTGCGCAAAGTGCACAGCGGCATATTGGCGGGGGGCAGCCGCGCGAGAGCAGCCTGATCCCGTCGAGGATGACGCCACGCGGAGCAACCCGGGCCACTGTGCCAACTGCGGGGCACTGCTGCCGCGAGACCAGCCTGCCGACAGCCGGTACTGCGCAAAGTGCACAGCGGCGTGGCGGCGGGGGCCGGCCGCGCGAGAATAGCCTGCTTCCGTCGAGGATGACGCCATACGCGCCATTACATCCGATGCGCTTCCGCGACCTCGTGGGCACGTCACCGACCGAGTACCGGAGTGCCTCTGCCGGCGCGCCGCCCATCCCGGGCTGCTTCGTCCTCATGTGAACGCGGCCGGGTGTCCCCAGAAGTCAGCAATCCGGAAGAAGCCCCGAAGGCGGGCGCGCGGTAGCGTCGGGGCCGTGATCAAGAAACTCTCAAACGTGAACGTGTTCGTCGAAGACCAGGAGCGCGCCAAGGACTTCTACACGGAGAAGCTAGGCTTCGAGGTGCGCAGCGACGCGACCATGGACGGGTTCCGCTGGCTCACGGTCGGCCCGAAGGACCAGCCCGACCTCAACATCCTCCTCGCCCGCCCTCAGCCGCCGATGTTCAGCGAGGAGGACGCCCAGGCCCTCCTCCGGCTGGTCGCCAAGGGCGTGATGGGCGGCGGCGTCTTCGAGACCGACGACATCCGCACCACCTACGAGGAACTGAAGGGCAAGGGTGTTACCTTCCTGCAGGAGCCGGCCGAGCGGCCCTACGGCATCGAGGCTCTGTTTAGCGATGATTCCGGAAACTGGTTCAGTCTCAACCAGCACAAGCGGTATGGCAGCTGAAGGGACCGTTGCCGGTCGAGGGATCGCGGCCAGGGCACGTGCAGGTCTGAGGGCGTAGCAGGCGTAGCAGCATTCGCTACGTTTGCTACGGGGGCGGATCTGCCGTCGATATCACTCCGGTGGCGCAAGGTGGGGGAGGGCAGCTGCTGGCGGTAAGTCGGCCCGTGGGCCGCGTGCGACTTCGTACACTTAAGGAAATACCGGGCAGCCGGCGGTGACTTGGCTCAGCAGGGTCGGGTTCGAAGGTCGTCAGGGCGATTGTCGGCGGATGGCTGTCCTGCGGAGGGTGGGGAAGAGGTAGGGCGCCGCTGATGGTCATTTCGAATCCCGCACTCGCTCGCGTAGCCAAAGCGCGATCGGGTCACGCACCCGCGTATGCGCGCTGCAAATCGGCGAGTTCGAACTTCTTCATCTTGAGGAAGGCCTGGGTCACGCGGGCGATCTGCTCAGGGGAGCCCTTCGTCATCATCTCGTCCATCGCGGCCGGGACGATTTGCCAGGAAAGACCGAATCTATCTTTCAGCCACCCGCACTGTTCAGCTTCCGGAACGGCCGAGAGCGCCTCCCAGCAGCGGTCGATCTCGGCCTGATCGGCGCAGCTGACCACGAACGAGATCGCTTCGTTGAACGTGAAGTCGTGTGGGCCCGCCGAGTCCATCGCGGCGAAGCTCTGGTCGTCGAGGGTGAAGTTGCAATGCTTGAACGTCCCCTCTCGTTCCGGCTGCTCTGCCGGTCCATAACGCATCGCTGTCCCGATGGCGGATCTGGGAAAGGTCGAGGTGTAGAGGTCAACCGCCTCCTCGGCGCGGCCGCTCACGTCCCCGACGAACATGAGGGTGGGCGTGATGCGCTGCGAGACCTCCGGCTCGCGAGCGAGCATGACCTGCCAGGAGAGCCCGTAGCGGTCGTTGGTCCAGCCAAAGCGATCGCTGAACGGATAGGAGTCGAGGGGCATGAGCGCCTGGCCCCTGGCAGCGAGGCGAGCCCAGAGCCAGTCGACCTCGTCCCGGGTCGAACACGAGACCAGGAACGAGACGGCGGGGGTGAACTTGAACTGCGGTCCCGCGCTGATGGCCATGAAACCCTGGCCAAGAAGCTCGAAGGAGACGATTTCCGAGTCTCCAGAGGGCGTGTCGTGGATGGTGGTGGTGTTCGTGATAGTCGAGGTTGGGGCGAAGGTCTCCACGTAGAACTCGGCTGCCTCGCGGGCCTCGGTGTCGAACCACAGATGCGGTCGGATTCGGTTGGTCATCCCTCTCATTATCATGACCGTGGGCAGCTCGACCCAGGCCGCCCGCGAGTGCCTGAGGCGGTGGGACTCGAACGACTTCGCGATCGGCGTTTGTACACTGCGATGATCGGTCACGTGGTTGCTGCCCCGGGGCTGACCCGTTCGTACACAGGCCTAGTGCCCTTCTAAGGATTTGTCGCTCTGGGGCCAGCAACCCTTAAAGAAATGGCGGCGCCGAGCGAGCAGTGACCTGATAGGAGGCTGGCAAGAGCCCCATCGCAGTGCTGTCCGCGCGCCCGGCTGCCGACCGCCAATCCATCCACCCAGAGGAGGCCGATGGCAGCACTCAGTATTGCAGACGTCCCCGCTAACGCCAACGTAATCGTCGGAGTCGACACCCACAAGCACACGCACCTGGCGCGGGCAAAGGATGGACTCGGTCGTCATCTTGGTCAGCTCGAGATCGCAACCGACCCCGGCGGCTACGCCGAACTTCTGGCATGGGCCAGGGGGTTGGGGCGCGCCCGCATCTTTGGCATTGAGGGAACCAGCAGCTATGGCGCCGGCCTAGCTCGGTTTCTCCGCGCACATGGCGAGCAGGTCATCGAGGTTCTGCGACCCACTCGGCAGGACCGCCGGCTCCGGGGCAAGTCCGATCCGATCGACGCCGACGCCGCGGCTCAGGCGGTCATCTCGGGCAAGGCCAACGCGGTACCCAAGGCTGGCGATGCCAGCGTTGAGATGGTCCGCGCGATCCGAACTGCAAAGGTCAGCGCGATCAAGGCCCGAACTCAAACCATGAACGCAGTCAAGGCCCTCATCGTCGTGGCGCCCGATGCCATCCGTGAGCAGCTGCGCGGCCTCACAGTGGCGGCGCTCATCCGCACCTGCTGTGGCTACAGGGTCGACCAGGTCACCGATCCGACCAGCGCGATCAAGCGGGCGCTGCGCTCGATGTGCCGTCGCTACGCGGCGCTCGATCAAGAAGTCCGCTCTCTTGAGAAGGAGTTGGATGCGCTCACCACAAAGGCTCTGCCCGGCCTCTGCCAATTGCCCGGCGTTGGGCAAGACGTCGCCTCGGCGATCCTCCTGGCTGCCGGCGACGGTGGCGCACGTCTCCGCTCCGAAGCCGCGTTCTCAATGCTGTGTGGCTCCTCGCCGATACCCGCGTCGTCGGGCATCGTGCGTCGGCACCGACTCAACCGTGGTGGTGACCGCCAAGCCAACGCCGCCCTCCACAGGATTGTCGTGGTGCGACTCAAGTACCACCAGCCAACCAAGGATTACGTTGCCCGCCGGACAGCCGAAGGCAAATCCAAGAAAGAGATCATCCGCTGCCTCAAGCGATACGTGGCTCGCGAGGTCTTCAAGACGCTAACGAAGCCGATCGCCGCCTACGGGCGGCTCCGGCCTCAAACCCTGAGTAGGCAACGAAGTGTGGGGTTGGCGTAAGGACCGCCGGGCGGCAATGTTGGGCATGCCCGCACCGCCGGTTTGCAA
>Ga0307374_10006202_pt1 | contig 18920 bp, 20 predicted proteins | sample OX3MG_FD_202532 | JGI IMG/M metagenome (GOLD analysis project Ga0307374, IMG submission 202532) | Soil microbial communities from Risofladan, Vaasa, Finland - OX-3 | ecosystem: Environmental > Terrestrial > Soil > Coastal area > Acid sulfate soil | place: Finland: Risofladan, Vaasa | collected...
TGAGCAGGGAGGGACACCGACGATCTTCACCATCGACGCCGCGAGTGGTCAGAGTCAGGGGGCGGTATGGATGGGTGGAGCGGCACCGACGGTCGACGCCGGTGGACATGTCTGGGTCAGTGTCGGGAACGGTTCGGCCTCCTCGGCCGGCCAGGGGTACGACCACAGCGACTCGGTGCTCGAGCTTTCGCCGTCCCTCAAGCTCCTGGCGTACTTCGCACCCACCTCCTGGCCCGAGAACAATGCCCACGACCTCGACCTGTCCACGGCACCGGCGCTGCTCTCCGGCGGCAAGGTGGTCGTGGCCGGCAAGTCCCGGGTTGTCTATCTTCTCAACGGCTCCGATCTGGGCGGCATCGGCAGGGAGGCGGCCAGCCTGGTCTGGGGGTGCAGCCAGGATATCGACGGCGGTACCGCCGTGGTGGGTGCGACCGTCTACCTGCCGTGCTTGAGCGGCACCATCGCCGTCGGGGTCAGCACCACTCCGGCCGCGCTCCACCTCCTTTGGAGTGCCGGGGTCGGAGGCGGACCACCGATCGCCTGCGGAGGGATGATCTGGACGATCGGCCAGAACGGCGTGCTCTACGGCCTCAATGCCCGCACCGGCCGCGTGCAGCAGCGGGCCCCAATAGGAGTCCCGGCCAACCACTTCCCGACGCCGAGCGTGGCCGACGGGCTGCTCCTCGCCCCTTCCGCCGACCGGGTGGTGGCCTTCGCTGCGATGGGGACCACTTCGGCGGCGGGCACCCCGTCCACCGGTGCCGCCCCGTCGACCACGACTGCCCGGAGAAGCGCAGAGGCACAGCCCCGGGGAACGGAAGGGAGTCGGGGACTCTCCCCGGGTGCCCTCATTGGCATCGCTTCGGGTGCTCTGGCGGTGATCGGCGGAGCGGTGTGGCTCTTGGGGGGGAGACGGAGGCGCACGGCAGAATTCTCAACGGGCCGTGAGGACCACCTCAAGAATGGATCCCAGCCCGGCCAGGATGAGTGATGCCGACACGACCACCGCCGTCACCTTGACGGCGCGCGGGTGTCCGGTATGCCACTCTTCCCCGTACTCGTCTTCCTCCCACCACGAGGGATCGACCGGGGGGAGATCCCGCAGGGGCTCAGCTTCACGCGTGGCGACATACCCGATGAAGGGCGCCAGTCCAATCGGGACATGGTGCGGCGGTCCGGGCAGGGGGACCTGCATGGCGAGGAATAGTACTCCTGGGCGCCGGAACGAGCAGTTGGCGTCTACCCTCGGTGCATGGACACTCGCACCACGCTCCGGCCGCCCCGGTGAACTCTCCCGAGCCGCCCCCACAGATCGGCTTCACCGCAGCCGAGTCCACGCCCCGATTCCCTCATGACCCCAAGCCTCCCCAGGGAGCCCCCCATGTCGTGGCCATTGTCCTCGACGACACGGGGTTCGGCCACCTGGGCTCGTTCGGATCTGACATTGCGACACCCCACCTGGATTCACTGGCCGCCAACGGTGCCCCCTTCAACCGGTTCCATGTCACCTCGTTGTGCTCGCCCACCCGGGCCGCCTTCTTCACCGGCCGCAACCACCACGCGGTCGGCATGGGTTTCCTGGCCGACATACCCATGGCGTACCCGGGCTACACCGCCCGCCTGCCCAAGTCTGCTGCTGCGCTGCCCAGGCTCCTGCGTGACGCCGGGTACTCGACGCTGGCGGTCGGCAAATGGCACCTGACGCCACGCTGGGAGCGCTCTGCGGCCGGACCCTTCAGCACCTGGCCCCTCGGCGTGGGATTCGAGCGTCACTACGGATTCCTGCAGGGCGACACCAACCACTGGGCGCCCAACCTGGTGTGCGACAACCACTACAGAGAGGCGCCGCGCCGTCCCGAGGACGGCTACCACCTGAGCGAGGACCTGGCTGATCAGGCCATCGCCATGGTGCAGGACCAACAGCAGTGCGCGCCGGGGAAACCCTTCTTCCTGTACTTCGCGCTGGGTGCCATGCACTCACCCCACCATGTCGCCCCCGCATGGGTGGAGCCGTACAGGGGTGCGTTCGACCAGGGATGGGACACCTGGCGCCAGGGGGTCTTCGCGCGCCAGCTGGAGGCAGGGATCGTGCCCGAGGGAACCATCCTCACCGAGCGACCTGCTTGGGTTCAAGGATGGGCGGAACTGAGCCCCGACGAGCGCCGCATGCACGCCCGCCAGCAGGAAGTATTTGCCGGCTTCCTGACCCACACCGACGCGCAGATCGGCCGCTTCCTGTCGTCGCTCCGGAACATGGGCCTGCTGGAGAACACCCTCATCATGGTCTTCTCGGACAACGGCGCCAGCGCGGAAGGGGGCAAGGACGGCAGCGTCAACGAGCACCGCTTCACGGCACACATGCGGGAGTCCGTAGAGGACAACCTGGCCAAGATCGATGACTGGGGTGGGTTCACCACCTACAACCATTATTCATGGGCGTGGGCCTGGGCCGGGAACACTCCCCACAAACTGTGGAAGCGCTACACCTGGCTCGGCGGGACACGCACCCCGCTCATCGTCCACTGGCCGGCTCGCATAGCCAGCCCGGGCACGGTGAGGTCTCAGTTCGCCCACGCCATCGACCTGATGCCAACGGTGATGGAGGCGGTGGGTCTCGACATCCCGGACCAGGTCGACGGCGTGCCCCAGCAGTTGGTCGACGGCACCAGCCTGCTTGCGACCTTCTTGGACCCGGAGGCCGGGGAATGTCACCGGACGCAATACTTCGAAATGATGGGCTCGCGATCGATCTACCACGACGGGTGGAAGGCGACCACCGACCACATCAGCACGGGTGTGCTGGACGAAGAGGAGCTGGCCACCGGGAGCCGCAGTTTCGACGATGACCGCTGGGAGCTCTTCAACTTGGCGGAGGACTTCTCCGAAGCCGTCGACCGCGCCGAGGATGAACCGGCACGTCTGCGACAACTGACCGAGTTGTGGTCGGCCGAGGCAGGACGCAACCAGGTGCTGCCGATCTCCGATGGCCTGATGGACCGCTTCTCCGCTCTCATCCCGCCGACGTGGCCCTCGGGTCAGTCGCGCACGTACCACCCCGGAGGCGGGCCTGTCCACGATGAATCGGTCCCTCTCTTATGGGGCGGCTTCCGCATGACGGCCGCGATCGACGCGGTGGGTGACGACACCCATGGCGTGATCTGCGCCATGGGTGACTGGTTCGGGGGCTACGCCCTTTACGTGCTCGACGGCCGCGTGAATTTCACCTTCTCCCGTGCCGGTGATGCCCTCCAACTCGACGGGTCCACCGTGCTGTCCCGAGGCGCTCATGAGGTGGAGGTCTCCTACGCCTTCGGCGATGACGGCGGCCCGGGGCGGATGGTCCTCCTGCTTGACGGCGACGCCGTCGACGAGATCCCGGTGGAGGGGATGCTGCCCCTCGCACTGCAGCATGGCGGGGCTGGGCTGCGGCTCGGCTATGACAGCGGGTTCCCCGTGTCGCCGCGCTACTCCCCACCGGCACCGTTCACCGGTGTTGTGCACCATGTGAGAATCGACACCCCGGGTGCCCCCGATTTCGATCCGTCCGAAGAAGTGCGCTCGGCGCTGCACGCCGACTGAACATGACCGTCCTTGCGGACGGACCGCCGCCCGGCACTGTCTTCCGCATCACCGTCGATCGCAACGGCGCGTGGGGCGCCTGTGTGGGCCGCGACTACGTTGAAGCGGCGGCCCTGCGCGCGTGAGCCAGGTGCTCACGGGCATGGCGGGCTACCACTTCCGCCATGGCCCCGGCCGGCAGGGAACCCCCACCGGCCGGCCCGAACGGTGCCGTCCGGTCGAGCTCCTCGTCGGTGAGACGCCGGAGTGCGGCCTCCGTACGGGCACCGTTCTCCAGCAGAAGAGCCAACGTCTCAGCCCGGCCCATCCCGGCGCTGCGGCGGGCGTGCGCGTCGTTCCACCTGTCAATGTCCTCCGCGCTCTCGGTGACGGCATCGCCCCGGGACATCGCCCGCAGCCACCGCAGTCCATTGGCATGGCCCTCGGCAATGTGATGGAGCACCACCCCGACGGTCCAATCCTCGCCCGGCACCATGGTCCGCCACTGCTCCTCAGAGCACGAGCGCACGAAGTCGACGGCCTCGCCGTTGACGGCGGCCAACTCGTCGGCGAAGGCCGCGGCCCGCTCACCCGTCACCCGGGACCCCGGCCAATTGCGTCAGCTCGTCAACGCCCCAGGCACCCGGAGGGACACCCTGGACGGCGGCCTGGGTGGCCAGGTGCTGAAGGAGGGCGTTGACCGGGGTGGCCACCCCGTGGAGGGCACCGAGGAGCACAATCTCCCCGTTGAGGAACTCGGCCTCAATGGAGCCCGTCCCCCGGGCCAGGCTCTGCCAGCTCGAACCCCCACCCCACTCCCCCGACGAGGTGCTGCGCACCACGATGTGATCGCCCCGGCGCTCCCGGTCCTCCTCGGCGCTGGCCACGTCGATGCCGGCGGCCGCCAACGCTTTCTTGCCCTCACGCTGCGCCTCCTTGGCCAGTGCACTGAACCGACCGTCGGGACCGCACAGTGCTTCGACGGCGTTGGCCAGGTTCATGAGCAGCTTGCGGTACTTCCAGCGCATGATGTCGGGCCGGGCCACTGACTGGAACGTCGTGGCGTCGAGGGCGTCGGCGATGGCCCGGACCGTGTCGTCAATACCGCTGGGAAAGCATCCGAGGTCCAGCAGCCCGGTCACCGGGGCCGAGTGCACCTGAATCACGCCCGGCCGCAGGTGGGTGGCCGGACACATGACGCACATGGCGTAGGTGTGGGGGAAGTGGCGGAGCACCCGCCGTTCGCTCTCCACACCGTTCTGCATGCACACGACCGGAACATGCGACGGGGCCACGCTGAGCTGGGCCAGCGCGTGGTCCGTATCCTGGCCCTTGACGGCGAGCAGGACGACGGTGTCGTCGCTCCAGGTCAGCTGGGCCGGGTCGTTGACCACCGGGATGGGCAGGGTCACGGACTCCTCCGGCGCCTCAAGCAGGAAACCGGACCGCAGGGCCTCAGCGTGACCGCCCCGGGCCACCAGCGTGACGTCGGCACCTCGCTGGAAGAGCCGGGCCCCGACCGCCCCACCGATGGCGCCGGCTCCCAGGACCAAAAAGCGCACCCGTGCACTCTGCCACGGTCACGCCTCAGGTGGCAGCCTCTCAAGTCGCGATGGAGAGCCCGCCGTCGACGCCGACCACCTGACCGGTCACGTAGGAAGAGCGGGCCAGGGCGAGGATCACCTCAGCCACCTCAGCGGCCCGGCCGGAGCGCTTGAGCGGTGCGACCTGCTCAACGAAACCGCGCACGACGTCCCAATCCGCCGTCCATGGCGTGTCGATGAGGCCGGGTGCCACGGCGTTGACCCGCACCTCGGGTCCCACCACCTTGGCCAGGAGGACCGTCATGTGCCCCAGCGCCGCCTTGCTGGCCGCGTAGGGAATGGATGAGCCAGTCGGCCGCACGCCGGCTACCGAGGCCACGTTGACCACCGACCCGGATGCCTGTCGGAGCGCGGGCATGGCGGCCACGGTCATGGCCCACGTGCCGAAGACGTTGACCTCGAAGATGCGCCGCCACACGCCGACGGATGCCGCCAACAGGTCGTGGTGTGGGATCACGGCGGTGGTCCCCGCATTGTTCACCAGGGTGTCGAGGCGGCCCCACCGCTCCAGGGCGGCATCCACCAGGCGCTGGGCGGTTCGGGGGTCGGTGATGTCCCCCTGCACGTAGCAGGCGTCGGGGAGGGACGCCGCCACGGACTCGCCCTCGGCCACGGACTGCGCCGAGTTGACGACCACCCCGGCCCCGGCGGAGGCGAAGGCCCGGGCGGTGGCGGCCCCGATCCCGCTCGACGAACCAGTCACCAATGCCACATGCCCACTCAGGGCGCCCTCACCCATCGCCGGAGCTCATCGGCGGGGCACTCATCCACCGCTCGCCTGGCGGGGGACGATGCCCCACCTGGCTGACCACTCCTGCCCCGGCAGCAGGGTGATCAGGTCCTTGCCGGTGCGCAGGGCATTGGGCGGGCACGTCATCGGCTCAATGGCCACGGCGCGGCGGCGGCGGGACAACTCGCCCAGGGTGTCGCCGCTGTAGATCATGAGGTAGGGGAAGCCGGGATCGGTCCACACGGAGGCTCCGGCGTCACCACCGGGGGCATCGAGGCTGGCCCAGGCCCGGCCGTCGGCGTCCCGGTCGAGGGTGGTGAACGCCGTATCGAGCACGCCGGGACCGATGAAGCGGGCGGTGGTGAAGTCCCGCTCGGTGCCGGCCACCGGAGAGAGCGCCCCGGTCGGCAGGCCCCGGTCGTCGAGGTCGAGGGTGTCGTGCGCCGGGAGGTGGAGTATGGCGCCGTCGACCGTCTCGGTCCCGGCGGTCAGGTAAGGGTGGAACCCGAGGCCGAGGGGCACCGGCCCATCCTCCAAGGAGCGGGCCGTGGTGGTGACGCTGAGGCCGTCGCGGCCGACGTGGTAGGCCAGCTCCAGCAGGAGGGAGAACGGGTAGCCCGGAGAAGGGTGGAGCTGCAGGCGCAGGGAGAGCTGGTTCTGGTGCCTCGTCTGCAACGTCCAGGGGAGCCAGCGCACCAGGCCGTGAATGGCGTTGCGCCGCTCGGGCTCGTTGAGCGCCGCCTGGGCCCTGACCCCGTTGAACTCGTAGCGGCCGTCGGCCAGGCGGTTGGGCCAGGGGGCCAGCACCTGTCCGCGCCCGGATTGGGACCACTGGTCGGGTCCGAATCCGTCGATCACCGGGTTGGTCCGCAGCGTGTAGCTCCGCAGGGTGGCCCCCACTTCGCAGATCACCACCTCCTGCTCTCCGTGCCCGATACGCCACTGCTGGCCCGTGGGCGAGGCGACAGAAATCCGGGGGGCTCGGGGCGTCATGGCGGTTGAATTGAAGCAGACCGGGGGGCCGGGGGTGGGACGGCGTTCCGTGAGGACGCTGGGCGCGGTCCCTGGACGGTCGGTGACGGAGCCGCGGCGCCGTCCGGCCGCTGGCCCCGGGGGCCGATAGCCTCCGCTGGTGTGAGGGTCCTGGTCACCAACGACGACGGGGTGGGCGCACCGGGGCTGGCCGCCCTGACCAGGGCACTCGTGGGGTGGGCCGATGCGTCGGCCGGCGGCGGCGGCCCGAGCCACGAGATCGTCGTGGTGGCGCCCAGCTCGAATTACAGCGGCGCCGGCGCGGCCGTCGGATCGGTGACCGACCGCACCACCATTGCGTACCGTCGGGCACTCGTAGAAGGGGCGGAGGGAGTGGAGGCGTACGGTCTCGATGCCTCGCCCGCACTTTCGGTGATCGCCGGCGCTCTGGGTGCCGTCGGGCCCAAGCCCGACCTCGTGCTCTCCGGCATCAACCACGGGGTCAACGTGGGACGCTCGGTGCTGCATTCGGGAACCGTGGGGGCGGCTCTGACCGCATCGCAGCTGGGGATCAGCGCCCTGGCGGTCTCGCTGCGGGCCGGCGCGGGTCCCGACCCCTGGGCGTCGGCGGCCGACCTCGCGGTGGCCCTCGTCCCCCTCCTTGTGGGTGCCCCGGCGCGCACCGTGCTCAACCTGAACGTGCCGGCCCTCCCCTTGGGCGAGATACGCGGCCTGCGGTGGGCCCGGGTCAGCGGGGCGGGGCTGATCAAGGCGGCCAGCGGGACCGGGACGTGGGAGGCGCCCAACCGGCCTGAGATGGAGGGCCCGGCGGCAGCCGAGGCAGCCAAGTCGTACATGGAGGGCGCCGCGGGCGACAGGGGCGAAATCGTGCTCACCGTCGGCTCGCCCTTCCCCCGCCCGGACGACAAAGACCTGACCGAGAGCAGCGAGGATGCCACCCTGGTGGCTCAGGGCTTTGCCGCCCTGACCGCCCTGCGGGGGCCCCGGGCCGACGATGATCCCGAGCTCCTGGGCCACCTCGACGCCGGGCTACGGGCCGTGCTGGAGCCGTTCGGGTTCTCCTCCTGAGGGCTGCCGTCCGACCACTGCAGTTCCCTCACAAGGGCTTGGCCGGTCCGTGACACCTGGGCTTGAGACTCTTCCCTCAGCGAGGAGGAGGGCGACATGACAAGCCTGAGGGAACGCGTGGTCACGCGGTGGGCATCCATCGGACTGGCCGGGGGGCTGTGGTGGGCCGGTGCGGCCTCGCTCGCCACAGCCGCCATGCTGGTACTCGGGGCGACGTCCTTGACCCCGGCGCCCGCGCAGTCGGCGACCGGCATGTCGGGCTCCTCCATGAACAGCCATGCCAACATTCGGGCTGCTGCGGCACCAGCGTCCGCAACCATCTGCTCCAATGTCGCGGGGAGCACCACAATGCCCAACGGGATGGTGATGGCACCGGTGCCGGCCGGGGCACCGACGCCGGCGCAGCAGGCGGCGGCCGACCAACTCGTGCGGCAGACCACGGCGTCCCTGGCGAAGTTCACCGACCTGTCCGCTGCCACGGCCGCCGGCTATGTGCCGGCCACGAACCCGAACGGTGACGGGTGACTTCGGCCAGATGGCGGGGCGCTGCCGTAGCGCAGAGCCGGCCCGGGCGGCGTAACCCGATCAATCGTCCTGGGCACCCGGGGCGCGACGCTGCTGCTTGGTCTCCGAGCGCCGCCGCTTCTCCTCAACCCGGCGCATCTGCGACCCCTTGGTGGGCCGGGTCGGCCGGCGCGTGGGGTCGACCCGCAGGCCTTCGTCGAGACGGGCGGCCAACCGCTCAAGCGCGCGTTGCCGGTTGCGGGCCTGCGAGCGCGAATCGGAGGCCGAGGTCCGCACGACCGGTCCCAGGCGCTCAATCAGGCGAGCCCGCTGCCGGGGCCCGAGGGTCGCCGATGCGGACACGTCGAATTGCACCTCGACCCGGCTGAGCGTCCGGTTGGCGTGCTGACCGCCGGGTCCGCCCGAAGTGGTGGCTCGCCAGGTGATCTCGGCCAGCGGTATGGCCAGACCCTTGTGCACCCGCAGCGTGTCATCGGCGGCCACGGAACAAGCGTACGACCAGCGGGTACAGTCCGGGTCATGGACTACCGGCACCTCGGCAACTCAGGCATGCTCGTCTCGGCCCTCTCCTACGGGAACTGGATCACCCACGGGGGCCAAATTGAGGATGACGCCGCCATCGCCTGCGTCCAGGCCGCGCTCGACGCCGGCATCACCACCTTCGACACCGCCGACGTCTACGCCCTCGGTCGGGCCGAGTCGGTGCTGGGACGGGCGCTCAAGGGTGTGCGGCGCGACTCCATTGAGATCTTCACCAAGGTCTACTGGCCCACCGGCCCCAATCCCAACAACCGCGGCCTGTCGCGCAAGCACATTCTGGAGTCCCTGCACGCCTCACTCGAGCGTCTGCAGACCGACCATGTCGACCTGCTCCAGGCGCACCGGTTCGACTTCGCGACGCCGCTGGAGGAGACGCTGCAGGCCTTCGACGACCTGGTCCGCCAGGGCAAGGTGCACTACATCGGGGTCTCGGAATGGACCGCCGGGCAGATCGACCACGCCCTGCGCCTGGCCGATGAGATGGGACTCGACCGCATTGTGTCCAACCAGCCCCAGTACTCGCTCCTGTGGCGGGTCATTGAGGCCGAAATCGTCCCGGTGTGCATAAAGGAAGGTGTGGGGCAGATCGTGTGGTCACCCCTGGCCCAGGGGGTGCTGACCGGCAAGTACCTCCCCGGCGGCGGGGACCCACCGGAGGGGTCCCGGGCCAAGGCTCCCGAGGGCGGCGAAATGAGCTGGCTGTTGCGGGATGCGGTGCTCGAGCCGGTCCAGGAGTATGCCGCCCTGTGTGCCGAGGCCGGTTACGCGCCGGCCGCAGTCGCCCTGGCCTGGGTGCTGCACAACGAGAATGTGAGCAGCGCCATCGTCGGTGCCAGCCGGCCCGAGCAGATCGCCGAGAACGTCAAGGCCCTCGACGTCGTGCTGGAACCCGACTTCGTGGCGGCCATTGAGAAGGTGCTCGAACCGACGACCCTGTTCGACCCTGACTTCACCCTCAGCCCGGCCACCCGGCCCTGAGGGTCGTCGCTCAGCCCTCAGGGTCGAAGCGCGAGCGGAACGAGATCACGGAGTAGGTCGAGTGGGTCCGGTGCTCCTCGAACACCCGCAGGTACCCGGTGTGCGCAATGCGCCAGCCGGCATCGCTCAGGGAGTAGCGGTCGGAATAGAAGGCGGTGCCGGCGATTTCGAGGTCGGCCGACGGAACGATCACCCGGTCCTGCAGGTACCACACACCCTCAGCCGTCGCCTCCGAGGTGAAGGAGATCTCGGGGTGGTGCCCATGGTGCTCGGTCACGATGTCGGGAGTGCTCAGGGCCGCCGCCAACCAGGCCACGATGGCCTCCCGGCCTTGAAGGGTGGTCCTGCCGTCCTCGTAGGCCGCCGTGGCGTCCTCGGTGAGGAGGAGCGCGAGGTCGTCGAACTGCTTGAGGTCGAGCGTGCGGAAATAGGCGTACTTGAGACGGCGAATGGCCTCGAGCTCGACCGCGGTGTCCATGCGCCCTCCCGGTTGACTGGGGCCACTGTCGGCCGCGGCCAGGGTATCTGGTGGCACACTTTGCGGTGGGCGACGCTTCGGACCAGCATTCCCCTGTGCCAGAGCGCCAACGGATCGCCGCCTACGGGGTCTGCGTCGACTCCGAGGGAAGGCTGCTCTTGGCCCGGGCCGCGCCTTCGCTCGCCCTGCGCGGCCACTGGTTCCTGCCCGGAGGCGGGGTGCAGCATGGCGAGAGTCCGACCGCATCGCTGCTGAGGGAGATTGAGGAGGAGTCCGGCCTCACCGTCGTGCTCGGGCCCTTGCTCGATGTCCTCTCCGACGTGCGCACCCTGCCCGATGGCACGAGCCTCCATACGGTGCGCATCATCTACCGGGTGCTGTCGTGGCAGGGAACACTGCGCCCGGAGGTCGGTGGCACGACCGACGAAGTGCGCTGGGTCACCAGCCAGGAACTGGAGACCCTTCCCCTCGCCTTCTACGTCCGGGATGTGGTGGACAGGCTCCTGTGAACGACGACACGCGGCACCACGTGGTGATCATCGGATGCGGGTTCGGCGGACTCTTCGCCGCCAAGGCGTTGAAAAGGGCCCCGGTGCGGGTCACTCTGATCGACCGCACCAACCACCACCTGTTCCAGCCGCTCCTCTACCAGGTGGCCACCGGAATCCTGTCCGAGGGGCAGATCGCCCCGGCGATCCGCGACGTGCTGCGCAACCACAGGTCTCTCCGGGTCGTCCTGGCCGACGTCACGCACATCGACCCCGACCTCCGTGAGGTCACTGCCGATGAGCTCGGCCGCGAGGTGACCATCGGCTACGACAGCCTCATTGTGGCGGGCGGCGCGGTCACGTCGTACTTCGGGCATGACGATTTCCGACCGGCCGCGTCGGGCATGAAGTCTCTCAATGACGCCCTCCACCTGCGCGGTCAGATCTTCGGGGCCTTTGAGCGAGCCGAGGCCGAGGGCGACGAGGTGCGACGACGAGCCCTCATGACCTTCGTGGTCATCGGTGGTGGCCCCACCGGGGTGGAGATGGCCGGGCAGCTGAAGGAGCTCTCCCATCGGGCCCTGCGGCGCAACTACCGCAGCATCGACCCGAAGTCCACCCGGGTGGTCCTGGTGGAGGGTGGCCCGAAACTGGTGGCCCCGATGGGCGAGCGCCTGTCCCGCATCACGGCCCGGGACCTGTCCCGGATGGGGGTGGAGGTGTATCTCGGGGCCCTGGTCACCGGCATGGATCACCGGGGTGTCGACATCACCAAGGCGGACGGCACCACCGAGCGCATCGACTCCGCCACCAAGGTCTGGGCGGCCGGCACCCGCGCCTCTCCCCTCGGCACCCTGCTGGCCGACGTCACCGGTGCGTCGCTGGACCGGGCCGGGCGGGTGCAGGTGTCCCCCGACTGCTCGGTGCCCGGATACCCCCAAGTCTTCGTGGTGGGTGACCTGATGGCCCTGGACGACCTGCCCGGGGTGGCCGAGGTGGCCATGCAGTCCGGCGCCCACGCCGCCCACACCGTCACCCGGCGCCTGCGCGGCCAGGAGGAGATGAGGCCGTTCCGATACCACGATTTGGGCACACTCGCCGTGATCTCGCGCTTCCGGGCCGTGGCCAAGGTGGGCCCGCTACGGATCGGCGGATTCGGGGGCTGGCTTCTCTGGCTCGTCGTCCACGTGACATTCCTCACCGGGTTCAAGAACCGTTTCGGCGCGCTGGCCCGCTGGACCGTCAGCTTTGTCGGGCGGGGCCGTTATGAGCGGGCCCTGACCGGCCGTTGGGACAGGGGACAGGATCAACCAGCTGAATCTGCCTAAGGTTCCAGGCGACATCCCCCACGAGTTCCGAGGACCTATCCCATGCCCATCAACGTGACCCCCATTGCCGGGCTGAGCGACGACATCAACGACATACGGATCCGCACCGCCCGCATAGTGAACGAGAAGATCCTGCCCAATGAGACCGTGCTCTGGCACGCCCGGCGCTCCGATGTCAGCGCCAGCGAACGGGCCGAGGCCAAGGCGCTACGGGAGCAGGTGCGCGCAAAGGTCAAGGCGGAGGGGCTCTGGGCCCCCCATCTGCCCCCCGAATACGGCGGCATGGGCATCGACTTCCTGGCCCATGCCTACATGAACGAGATCCTGGCCTACGCCGTTGGCGCGGCCTCGCTGTTCGGTGTGGTGGCTCCCAACTCGGGCAACCAGACCATTTTGGTCAAGTACGGCACCGAAGAGCAGAAGCAGAAGTGGCTCCTCCCGTTGGTGGAGGGGACCATGCAATCGGGCTTCTCCATGACCGAACCCGAGAACGCCGGCTCGGACCCGCGCTCAATCAGGACCAGCGCCGTGCGTGAGGGCGACGAGTGGGTCATCAACGGGCACAAGTGGTTCACCTCCAACGGCCTTGAGGCCGACTTCTTCATTGTCATGTGCCGGGCCAAGGAGAGTGCCGGGGACACCGACCCGGGGCGCATGATGCAGATCATCGTCCCCACCTCGACCCCCGGCGTCATCATTGAGCGCGGCATCGGGATCTGGGGCAGCACGTCGTCGGACCACTGTGAGGTGCGCTACGACAACGTCCGGGTCCCGGCCGAGAACGTCCTGGGACAGGTGGGGGACGGGCACCGGGCCGCCCAGGACCGGCTGGGTGCCGGCCGCATCTTCCATTGCATGAACTCGGTGGGCCAGATGTGGCGGGCCTTCGACCTGATGATCGAGCGCCTGTTGACCCGGGAGGTCCACGGGGGCCTGTTGAAGGACAAGCAATTCATGCAGGGCTTCGTCGCCGACAGCTACATGGACCTGCAGGCGGCCCGCCTCATGACCATCCATGCCGCCGAGAAGGTGGACCAGGGCGATCCTCAGGCCCGCACGGAAATCAGCGCCATTAAGGTCTTCGTGCCCGCCGCCTATTCCAGGGTGGTCGACCGGGCCATACAGGTCTGGGGGGCGGCCGGGGTCACCAGTGACCTCCCGCTGGCTGCCATGTACCTCGGTGCCCGCACGCTGCGTTTGGCCGACGGTCCCGACGAGGTGCACCGCATCCTCATCGCCAAGAACGTCCTGCACCACTACGAGAAGGGCGGCAGTTGGGACTTCGCCGGGTGAACCGGCGGTGACGTGGGACTGCGGGCCCGGTGTCTCGATCTTCGCCGAGGGGTTGTTCACCGGCAAGGTGGCCGTCATCACCGGGGGCGGCACCGGGCTGGGCCGCGAGTGCGCCTTCGCCTTCGCCCACCTCGGCGCCGACGTGGTCATCGCCGGGCGGACGGCGGCGTCGCTGGAGGAGGTGGCTGCCGCTGTCTCCGGCTCCGGGGGCAGGTGCCTGGCCGTGCCCACCAACATCAGGGAGCCCGCACAGGTCGATGCCCTGCGTGATGCCGCCTACGAACACTTCGGCCGGGTCGACTTCCTCATCAACAACGCCGGCGGGCAGTTCCCCGGCCTGCCCAGCACCATCTCGGACAACGGGTGGCGGGCGGTGGTGGACTTGAACCTCAACGGCACCTGGAACGTGACGAACCGCTTCATGCGCCCGATGGCCGAAGCCGGCTTCGGCTCCATCGTCAATGTGGTGCACACCTTTTCCTTCGAGCGAGGCGCGCCCATGTTCGTCCATTCGGGGGCGGCCCGGGCTGGGGTGGTCAACATGGTCAAGACACTCGCCCCCTACCTGATGCGCCGCGGCGTGACCATCAACGCCTTCGCTCCCGGAGTCTTCGCCACGCCGGGGATGGTGGGAGCAGAGCTGGAGACCACGGGCCGCACCGAGCAGAGCTTCACCGACGAGCTCATCTCCGAGGGCACCACGGTGCGCATGGGCACCGTGGACGAAATGGCGGCCATGGTCCTCTACCTGTGCTCCCCCGCCGCTCGCTACGTCTGCGGCTCCACGGTCATTGCCGACGGGGCGTCCATGCAGACGAACTGGGCCAACTTCTTCCCCGAGGGGGAGATGTGAACCGTCCCGGCCGGTCCGGTCCATGATTGGGATGCCTCAAGCCTCCTGAACGGGATTCCATGCTCAGCGGATCCCCGTGTCGCACACGAAGTCCACCTGCTCGGGCGGCCCGAGCTTCACCGTGGCGGACTTCGTCGGGCAACGCGGCAGGAAACCCCCGGTGGCTTCCACCGAGAAGGTGTAGCGACCGGGCGGAACGGTGAAGGCGTAGTGACCGTCGGCCTCGGTCGTGGCCTGTGCCACCGGCTCTCCGGCGGCTCCCGTGGCCACCACCGTCGCATGGACCGGCGCCGGCGGGCACGGTTGCCCGACCCGTTCCACCGGGCATGTGGGTCCAGCCGTGACCGAGCCGGAGACGTCGATCCGGGACCGGGAGCTCCCCCCCGGTGCGATGTTCGCCGAGCACGCCGTCAGCACCAGTGCCACACCCACGATGCATACTCCCCGTCTCGTCAACCGGGCGAAGCGGTTGGGGGCGTCAACGATCTGTGGCACACCATCAGTCTGCCCGGTCATGAAAAAATCGACTGGAGCCTGGCCCCCTCAGGACAATGGGATGGCACCGGCCGGTCCTACCGTCGTACCGGTACCGTCCTCAGCCGAACTGGTCGACATGCTGGACGCGCCCGTCATTCCTGGTGAAGAGGACGTCGTTGTAACCCTGCCCGGGGCCGACCATCTCGAACGTCAACGGGGGCACGAACGAAAGGTAGAGCGCCCGCCGGCCCCGAGCATTGGGGTCATGCGGTGGCGGCGCCGCGTGCAACGTGTGGCCGAAGTGCACGGTGACGTCACCCGGCTCCGTGGTGAGCGCCACCACGGGGTGCTTTTCGGCCTCGCGGGCGCTCGGCAACCGGGAGGTCCCTCCATGCGAACCCGGGATCATCTGGAGCTGACCGGTGTCTGCGGTGGCGGCATGGAGCTGGATCCCCACGTTGAGCAGGGGGCACTTCACCGGGTGGCCACCCATGCCGCAATCGCGGTGCCAAGGGAGATCGGCCAACCCCCCGGCAGACCCGGGCACCTTTATGACGACACTGTTGCCATCAAGGCGATCGTGGGCATCCCGGAGGTCGGCACCCCCCAGTGCGGCGATCGCCAGGAACCGGGAGTCGTCGCCGAGCGCGGCGATACGGGGGGACCCGTCGTTGAGATAGTTCACGCGGTTGCACACCTCACGCCCGTCGACCGTCGTCCACCAGGATCGCCGGTCATCGGGTCTTGCCCGGCCGAGGGCCTCGCTCACGTCGGAGTTGAGTGCCTCAATTTCGGCGGCATTTAGGACCGCCCGCAGATGCACGAAGCCCACCTGGTGCAAGAACCTCCGGGTCTCCGATGCGGGATCATTGAGGGTGTAGCTCTTCGTCAGATCCAGCTCGCGTCCTCCTTCATCCTCCATGCGGGCCGGATGATCGAGGTCGAACAGGGCCTGATTGCTGAAGGCGACGCGCAACGGGGGCTCCCAGCGCGCCATCTGGGCGAAGCTGCCCGCACGAACGGTCAGCTGATCGGCGTACAGGAGCGCAAAACAGGTCTTGAGCTCCCACACGAAGTCACACCATGAGTCGAGGGAAAGTTCGACGACAGTCTGCGCGGCGCCGGTGCCGGGCCGAAGGATGAACGACTTTCCCTCGGGCACGTAGGTGTAGGCCCGGCCGTCCGAGAGCTGAAAGCCCAGTGGGCGTACGACCTCGGCGTCGGTGTCGGAAAAGATGGCCCCTCGCTTCCGGAGGAGCGCGGGCAACTCCTCCTGGTGGAACCCGTCGAAGTCAATCGGGCCGAATCGTTCCTGGTCCACGGCCGAAATGTAGCAGCGCGGGTGGTCAGTGGCCCGGGCAACGCCGGTCATCTGACGGATTCAGTTCCTCATTGCGCGCGGGCCAGACAGACCCAGCCGAGATCGTGCTCGCGGACCTCGACCTCGGAGAAGCCGGCGTCGGTCAGGCGCGGGGCCAGTTCCTCGGGCTCGACCGGGTTGTAGTTGTCGCCGGCATGGAAGAGTTGCGATCCTTCGGAGTAGCCGGCGTCGGCCGCCACCAGGACACCGCCGGGTCGTAGCACGCGAGCCAGCTCGGAGAGGGCGCGCTGCTGCGCCGCCTCGGTCGGCAGGTGATGGAGCATGTGGAAGGAGGCCGCTCCGGTGAACCTGTCCGCCGGCAGGTCCAGGTCGGTGGCGTCACCCACGAGCACTTCGACGTTGCTCCCGCTCAGTCGCTCGGCCAGCACGCGGGCCAGCTCGGGATCGATCTCCACTGCGGTGACGCGCTGGACCAGGCCCTTGAGGACATCGGTGGTGAACCCGGGGCCGGGCCCGATCTCAATCACGTCCGGGCCGAGACTTGCCCCGTCGAGGGCCACGGGCAGGATGACCTCCCGAACGAGCTGGCGCCAGGCCGGACTGGCGCAGAATTCCATGTGACCCTGGTTCACGAGGTCAACCGCCGGGCACCGTCACCTGGTACTCCTCCTTCCACCAGCGCGCCGTCCTGATCTCTTCGGGGTCGGTGCGCAGGGTGGTGTCCTGGCCCAGGTCGGCCGGGGTGGGCCCGATGCGCTCGGCGATGGGCCGGAGCTGCGCCAGGTCGAAGCCGTAGCAACGGGCGGCGGTCTCCCCCAGGAGCTTGCGGGCGTCCTCCACCGGGATGCCCCCGAAGTCGCCCCGCAGGCGATCCTGCGTGTGGGGCCAGGTGCCCTCCGGGTGCGGGTAGTCGGTCCCCCACATGACCCCGTCGCAGCCCAGTACGTGGCGGCGGCGGATCTCCTCCTTGGACATGGTGGAGGCACCGATGAAGATGTTCTCCCCGAAGTAGTCGGAGGGGAGCTTGGATATCTTCCCCGTCAGAAGGGCCGCCATCTTCTTGGTGGTGTGGCCGCCCCCCATGTACTGGTCCCACTTCCACATCATGTCGGCCGCCCAGTAGGCGGCCGCCTCGGTCACCACGTACTTCAGGCCGGGGAAGCGCTCGAATACCCCCGAGAAGAGCAGGTGCCACATGGGCCGGGCGGCCCACCAGACCACCTCGGCCAGGTAAATCCCGATGTTGTCGTTGTACTCGTCCTGGGGCGCCTCGCCCGAATGAGTGTGCACCGGGAAGCCGGCGGCTTGGCAGGCCGCCCACACCGGGTCATAGTCCGGGTGGTTGTAGGGCAGGTGCTCGTGCCACATGGTCGGCACCATGATCCCCCTGATGCCGGGCTGGTTGGCCAGCCACTCGATCTCGGCCAGCGCGCGCTCCACGCTGTGCGTGATCGGCACCAGGGCGATGCCGCCGTGGCGCTCGGGGCTGCGGCTGCACATTTCAGCCAGGAAGCGGTTGTGGGCCCGGGCCCCGGCGAAGGCCAGCTCCGGGTCGGCGATGGCGCCGGCCGACAGCCCGGCCCCGAAGGGCGGGGACGCCATGCCGGTGATGGCGTCGGCGTCGGCGAACATGACCTCGGCCGTGACCCCGTCGGCATCGAGCTCCTTGTCCCGCTGCTCAATGTCCCAGGCCCCGCGCAGGCCCTCGGCATTGTCGGTCTCCCACCCCATGATGTAGTCGTAGTTCATGGTCAGCGCCTGATCGCGGCTGGCCCGGCGCTCGGCCAGGTACTCATCGAACTGGGGGTGATAGGCCGAGTCGAGGTAGGGCCGGTACAGATCGGCGGGCAGCCCGGCGTGGGCGTCGGCCGAAATGATCGTGTAGCGCTCGCTCATCGCCGTGCCCCCAGGACCGACAGGTCGTCGTAGCGCTGATGGAGGAATGGCGCCAGGTCCGCCCGCGGCACCGGGCCGATGATCCGTCCCACCTGCGTGGAGGCTCGCTCCGTCCAGTTGATGTCGACCACCCGGCGGACCACCAGATCGGCGATGGGGTCGAGCGGCGACTCCTTAATGATCAGCTCACCTTCAATACCCTCATGGACCCGGGTGCGCTCCGTCTTCTCCCCGTAGACCAGGAGCGGGTCCTGGTCGAGCTCCCCGGGTGCCTCGGGCGAGGGCGAGAGCTTGAACCAGAAGTCGGTCTTGACCATTTCGTAGTTATCCCTGACCTCGTTGACCTGGCCGACGATCTCACAGAGCACCGATCCCATGCGGGCGATGCAAGCCTGCACCCGGGCCCCGTCGCGCTCGACCTCCACCTCGGCCAGCTTCTTGGGCTCCCCGTTGGTCTCCCGGCCTCCGATGAGGGATTGCTCGGTGGTCATCGGCATCAGGATGGGGTACTCCCCCACCCGGTCACCGTGCCGCGCCTGCACACCGATCCATCCGGCCCCGAAGACGGGCAGGCCGGGCATGGCCACCCGGGTGATGGTGATGCGCACCAGGGGCTGAGGTCCCGGCTCCAGCGGTGGGGGCAGCACGGCCGCGATGATCTCGAGGTCGGTCTGGTAGACGGCGGTCACCGCCTCGGACCAGATATCCCCTCGCTTGGCTTCGATCTCCCGGTTCACCTGCTGGGGGCGGGCGCCGTATCTCACCGTGTGCATGTGCTCTCCCGTCTCAT
>Ga0307374_10006204_pt1 | contig 18917 bp, 20 predicted proteins | sample OX3MG_FD_202532 | JGI IMG/M metagenome (GOLD analysis project Ga0307374, IMG submission 202532) | Soil microbial communities from Risofladan, Vaasa, Finland - OX-3 | ecosystem: Environmental > Terrestrial > Soil > Coastal area > Acid sulfate soil | place: Finland: Risofladan, Vaasa | collected...
TATTCCGCGGGCGCTCGTCGTTGATCCAGTTAGAGTCCGCCTTCATGGATTCTTCGGGGTCGAACCACGCGGGCAATTGCTCGTAATCCACGCGAATCAAATCCAGCGCCTGCTCGGCAATTTCCGCGGTCGTGGCCGCGACGGCGGCAACGTTGTCCCCGATGTAAAGAACCTTGCCGAGCGCCAGGGCGCGTTCGTCGTGGCCAATGGGTAAAATGCCGTAGGGATTGCGAGCATCCTCGCCGGTGGCAATAACTTTCATGCCCGCCAGCGCCTGGGCCCGCGAAACATCAATCGAGCGAATGCGTGCGTGCGCATACGGCGAATGCAGAATCTTCCCGATCAGCATTCCCGGCACGGAAAGATCATCCGTATATTTCCCGAGGCCGGTGACCTTCGCGCGCGCATCGGTCATCGCCATCGCCTTGCCGATGATGCTAAAACCGTTTGTGGTCTTCGCCATTTCTAACGCCCCATCGAAACTGGCGCGGAGGATTTCATGCGCTGTTTTTCGATCGCGTATTTCACCGATTCGTAGATCTGCATGTACCCCGTGCAGCGGCACAAATTGCTGGAGAGCGCTTCGCGAATTTCGTCCATCGTGGGATTCGGATTGCGGTCGAGCAGCGCTTTCGTCGCAATCATAAATCCCGGTGTGCAATAGCCGCACTGCGCGCCGCCCATCTCGGCGTAGCCTTCCTGAACAGGATCGAGTTCGCCCGGACCGCCAAGCCCTTCAATCGTCGTAATCTCGCGCCCTTCGTAGCTGGCCGCGAGGGCCACGCACGAAAGCATCGGCGTGCCGTCGATCAGCACCGCGCAGCAGCCGCAACTCGAATCGTCGCAACCGCGCTTCGAACCGGTCAGACCGAGATCTTCGCGCAGCGCGTCGAGCAGCAGCCGATTTGGCGTGATAGCAATTTCCCGGTCCTCGCCGTTCACGCGCAAGCGCATCAGTTCTTTGTTCACCGATTCTCCCTAGGCCAATTTCTTCAGCGCGGCTTCGTCGAATCCCAGCACAATCTTCTTACCGGCGATCACGACGGGCCGCCGAATCAGATTCGGTTCCGCTGCCATCATTTTCAACGCCTCCGCGCGCGACGGCGGATGATCTTTCATCTTGCGCTGGCGATACACCTCGTTTCGCGTATTCAAAAACAGCCGGTAATCGCGATACCCGATCAATTTGTCCAGTTCCGCGACAGTCAGCCGGTCTTTGTCCAGATCGCGAAATTCCAGTTCAGCGCCATTCTCAAGCAAGAGACCTCTTGCTTTGCGGCAGGAGGTTCACGTCGGCTTGTGCAAGAATTTAATTTTTACTTTCGCCATCACTCTCCGCCATTCCTTGTTGCCCTTCAGTAGCGAGGAACGCGCGGATCGATTTCCTGCGACCACCGGTCAATCCCGCCGGCCATCGAACGCGTGCCAGTAACCCCTTGCGAACGCAACCACACTGCGGCATCCATGCTCCGCCGCCCGGTGTGGCAGAAAACTACAACGCCATCCGCCCGTTCAAATTCCGGAAGGCTGGCCGCGATCTGCCCGAGGGGAATCAGCTTCGAGCCTTCGATATGGCAGAGTTGGTGTTCCCACGGCTCACGCACATCCACGAACAACAAACTGCCGCCGCGATCAAGCTGCTGCTTCACTTCGCTCGGCGTAATTTCCAGATTGGCGAACAATTCATCAGTCATGGCGCTCCGTTACGTTCCTCCGTGATCCGCGGTCGCGAATACGCCGTCCTTGCTGCTTACTTTCCTTGCCACACCGGCGCGCGCTTTTCCAGAAACGCGCGAATGCCTTCCTGCGCATCTTCCGTTTTCATTAAATCCCGCAGATAAAATTCTTCAACAGTCTTCAGGCTGCTCTCGAAATCGAATCCTGCGGCATTCCACAAAGTTCGCCGCGCCATGCCCAGAACCGCCGGGCTGAGCGAACCGAGCTCATCGAGCAGCAGCGCAACGCCATCCTCCAAATCATCATTTGCGACAAGGCGAGAAACAAGCCCCAACTGTTGCGCCTCGCGCGCGGAAATCGTCCGGCCGCTCAAAATCAAGTCCGTGGCCGCGCGCAGTCCCATCAGTCGCTGAAATGTGACCATCGCCACGGGCGGAAAGCAACCGAGCTTGATTTCCGGCTGGCCGAATTTCGCCGACTCCGTCGCCACCACGAAATCGCAGAACGTCGCCAGCTCGCATCCGCCGCCGAGGCAATACCCGTGAACAGCCGCAATCGTGATGAACCGGCCATTCCACACTTCGCGGAAAATTCCGTGAAACGCGTGGAGCATGTCCCTGACGCGCTCGGGCGTGTGATCCGCCACTTCCGCGCCCGCGGAAAATCCCTTTTCGCCCGCGCCCTGAAAAACCACAACGTCCATTTCCGGGCCCAGTTCCTCGATCACCGCATGAATTTCGCGCATCATGGCGATGTTCATCACGTTGAGCGGCGGGCGGTCGAGCATTATCCGCGCAACGCGGCCGTCGGTTCGCACGCGAACGCTTTCCAGGGCAAGCATTTTAGTGAATCCACAAACCACGGATATCGAGCCCGCGAATCGCGTAAAGTTCTCGCGTGCCAGCGGCGTTTTGTGCGCTGCGCGACAAGACTATTCCATCGATCCTTTCGGTGCGACCCACTTTGGCTCCGTGTTTTGAATATCACTGATGAGCTTCAAATCTTCCTCCTGCGGCAATACTTCCTTCTGGTGCTCCGCGTATTTCTCGGGTGAGAGCAGTTCGCCGGTCACGCTATAAGTCTGGTTCGCAAACTCGCCAATGTGGCGATTGAATTTCAGGTCCGGAACGTAGAGCGGCGTCTTGCCCGCCGGAACATGCTTGTTGATTTGTTCGATCAACTTTAAGCATTCCGCGTAATAGAGATTGCGATTGTGCTCATTCATGTGGCCCAGGTCCGCCGCCTGCTGATTCTGCGCTTCGTCGTAGCGCCCTTTCAGGCCCCACACGTAAAACCAGTGAGCCGAGCTCGATTGGTCAACGCCAAAAAGATCATTGCTCACGGGAATCCATTTGTTGATGTATTTCTGGACGACAGACAGAGGCACGACTCCCGCTTTCACGATGCGCTTGATGCCGTCGTGGCCGGTGCCGAGGTGGAACGATTCTTCTCGCAGCATCGGTATCATCGATTGCGCGAGCGGCGCGAAACCGGAATAGCTCAGCATCGTGAGCTGAAATTTTCCGTCGCGGTCCACAAAATCCGTGTACGTGAAAAAGTCGAGCCAGTTGCGAACATCCTGATTGAATGCTCCGAGCAAGCGCTTCTGTTCAAACGCGCGCCGCTCGAGCATTTTTTGCGCTTCCACGCGCCCGCCGTACCCGAAATGCGAAATCAGCAGCGTGCACATTTGCCACCCGTGGCGCATCTCCTCCGTCACCACGCGGCACAGGGATTTCCGGTCGTGCTCGCTCGGCGAAAACTGAAACAGATGCCGCTGCTGCTCGACCGACGCGAACTCCGTGTCGCCCTGGTAAATGATCAGGTTCATCAGCCCGTCGCGTATGCGCTGATCGGGAATGTCGAGCACCTTCTGCCATTTTGACCGGCCCTTAAACGCGCCAAATTCGATTTCGTTCGAACGGATCGGCCCAAACTTTGCTTCGAACTTGTATTCTTCGATTTCGGAGTAGTTCACTCCGATGTCCTTGCGCCAGGATCCGAACAAATCGACCCAATCATCAAACGTTGCAATTCGTGCTGCAGGCATTGGCCCTATCTCCTTGCCGGAATTCTCCGGTTACAAAAGCGTATCGAAACCCAAATCTTTTGTTACAGCCTCCGCGGCATTTCAGCGCGCCCACCTCGCGACTCGCTCAATTCCCCATCCCCTTGAGTACCGCCGCGAGTTTCCTGAAATAACGCATCTTCACGCCTCTCCCCTTGGCATTCAACGCGCTGGTAGAAGGCAGCACGAACACCTCAGCGCCATATAGCTTTTCTTTTTGCAATCCAAGCATGCACGGGCGTCCGGCGAACTTCTGGTAAACCATCTTGCCGTTGAACGCCACCAAACGCGGCCGGAATTCCTCCAGTTTTTGTGCGAGCAGCACGCGGCCTTCGGAAAATTCTTCCCGCTCGATGTCGTCGATTCCCTTCGACGGCCGCTTCACCAGATCCGTAAGCCCGATGCCGAATTCCACCACGCGCCGATCGTCGGAATAGACAATTGGTTCCGGAATTACGCCCGATTCATACAGCAGTGGCCAGAATTCGTTTCCGCGCCCCGCGTAGTAGTGCCCCACGCGCGCCGAGCGCTCCCCGGGATTGCATCCCACGACCACCAGCTTCATTCCTCGCCGCAGATAATCAGGCAGTGTGCGCATCGCTTCCAGCAGACTCCATCTTTGCGTTCAATCCTTCAAATTCACCCAAACGCTTTTCACCTGCGTATAACTCTCGAGCGCATGCATGCTCAACTCGCGTCCGTAGCCGCTCATCTTGTATCCGCCGAATGCCGCCGCGGGATCGTAATTGTTGTACGTGTTGATCCACACCGTCCCGGCCTGCAGCCGGTGCGCCACGCGATGCGCCTTAGCGATATCCCGCGTCCAAACGGCTGCGGCAAGCCCGTATGGGTTCTTGTTCGCCTCGAGAATGGCTTCTTCGACGTCGTCAAACGCAATCGTCGCCAGCACCGGTCCGAAAATTTCCTCGCGCGCGATAGTCATATCGTTCTTCACGTCGTCGAAGACCGTCGGCTGCACAAAATATCCTTTGCCGTTCCCGAACTGCGCGCGAGCGCCTCCCGCGACGAGCTTCGCTCCTTCTGATTTCCCTTTTTCGATGTAGCCGAGGACCTTGTTCATCTGCGATTCGCTGACCAGCGCGCCGAATTTTGTTTTGGGATCGAGCGGATCGCCTGGCTGCACCTTTTTCGCGCGGTCCACCAGCTTCTGCATGAAGTCGTCATGAATCTTGCGTTCCACGAACAGCCGCGAGCCTGCCGCGCAAACCTCGCCTTTGCCGTAAAAAATTCCCATCGTCGCTCCGCGCACCGCGCTGTCCAAATCCGCGTCGGCCAGCACGATGTTCGGCGATTTCCCGCCAAGTTCCAGCGTGACGTGCTTCAAACTATCGGCTGACACTCTCGCGATTTCCTGCCCCGTCATCGTCGAGCCTGTGAATGCAATCTTCGAGACGCCCGGATGCCGCACCAGTGCGCGCCCGAGTTCATCCGAAGAGCCTGTAAGAATGTTCAACGCACCGTCCGGCAGCCCCGCTTCCTGGCAAATCTCGCCGAGACGCAAGGCCGTGAGTGATGTCCATGGCGCGGGCTTTAACACAACCGTGTTTCCCGCCGCCAGCGCCGGTGCCACTTTCCACGATGCGAGCAGCAGCGGAAAATTCCACGGCACAATGGCCGCAACCACGCCAATTGGTTCACGCAGCGTGTAATGCAGAAACGGTCCGCGAACCGGAACCGTTTCGCCGTGAATCTTCGTGGCCCAGCCCGCGTAGTAGCGGAACACTTCCGCCACCATCGGCATGTCCACCTGGCACGATTCGAAAATCGGCTTGCCGTTGTCGAGCGTCTCGAGCGTGCCCAGTTCTTCGTTGTACTTGTCGACCAGGTCGCCGATCTTCCACAGAATTCGCCCGCGGTCCGACGCGCTCATCTCCGCCCACGGACTGGTCTCGAATGCGCGTTGCGCCGATTCGACCGCCACATCCACGTCTCGCGCCCCCGCATCCGCAATCTGCGCCAGCGTTTCGCTCGTGGCGGGATTCACCGTGGCATACGTCTTGCCCGACGCGGCATCCATCCACTTGCCGCCGATAAATAATTTCCCGGGCTTCGGTTCGATTTTGACAGCCGTCGCCATGCTCTCCCTACCTGCCCTTGAATTCCGGCTGGCGCTTCTCTACGTACGCCTTCAGCCCTTCCTTGGCATCCTCGCTCGTGAAAAGCAATTGCTGCAATTCGCGCTCGATGCCCAGAGCTTCGCCAAAGCCGACCTCCGCGCCAGTCACCACGGCGCGTTTGATGCGGCCAACGGCGCGAGATGCTTTGTTCGGCGGGCAGAATTGCCGCGCGTAGGCCATCACTTCGTCCCAAAAAGATTCGCGCTCGTAAATGTAGTGAATCAGTCCAATTTCAAGCGCTTCCTCGAAGCTGAACGTCCGCCCCGTCGCCATCAATTCAATCGCGCGCGCGCGCCCGATCACGCGCAGCAGCCTTTGCGTCCCGCCTGTGCCCGGCAGAACTCCCAGGTTCACTTCCGGCAATCCGATTTTCCCGCCTTCTTTTTTCGCGATCCGTATGTCGCAAGCCAGCGCGATTTCCAGTCCGCCGCCGACGGTGTGGCCGTTGAGCGCCGCAATCACCAGTTTCGGCGTTTGCTCCAGCCGCGAAAGCGTCTCGTTCGCGTGCAGGCAGAAATAGTATTTGAATTGCGGATCCACTTTCGCCAGCATCGGAATACTCGCGCCCGCCGAGAAAAACTTCTCGCCCGCGCCGCGCAATAAAATCACATGGACATTGTCGTCCATGCGCGCCTTCAGGATCGATTCATCGAGCTGCCGCATCATCTCGTATGTGTAAGTATTCGCCGGCGGGTCATTCATCTCAATCACGGCGATGCCGTCTTCCACTCGATACCCTACCAGTTGCTTCTCATCTACTGCTTGCGTCGTTGCCATCGAAAACTCCTCTCTTGTCAGATATGGATATCGTTTAACCGGCAGCACGCTTAACTACGCCCAGGGTGCCGCGCCCCGCGCCCAACGCTTTCTCGAATCCTGCTCGGCGGTCGTTCATCACGCCGTGGAGGAACATCTCCGACATCACATCGGAAAGCGCCTCGGCGTGCGGATCCACCTGCGGACGGTGCCACGTGTGAATCCAGTTCATCATCCCGAATAGCGACAGCACCGCGATCCGTGGGTTAATTCTCCGCGCTTGTCCCGCCCGGCGCAACTCCTCGAAAATTCCCACCGCCGTGCCGTAATACCGCCGCTTGATTTCCGCGACTTCCTTGCGGTACTCGCCCGCCAGCGCGTCATCTTCCCGCGCCAGCACCTTCATTTCCATCGGATGCCGCAGGAAATACTCCAAATGATTGCGCACCAGGATACGAAGTCGCACCGCGGGGTTGGTGACTCCCTGCAAATCGCGTTGCAGGTGCGACAAAATCGTACGGAAGGTGTGAATCTGAATCAGGTAGAGAAGCTTCTGCTTGCTTTCCACGTAGTAGTAAAGCCCGGAAAGCGAAACGTCGCTCGCCCGGCTGATGTCCCGGATTGAAGCTCCCTCGTAGCCCTTTTCGGCAAAAACGCGAGCCGCATGACGCAGAATCATCTCGAGCTTTCGGGAAGCCGTGCGCGCATTTTGCGGTGCCGTGCGAGGCATTCTGTGTTGATCCTGGTTTTGCCAATTCTGAGTCGAACGTTCGTTCGAATAAAAGCATAATTCCAATATCAGCTGGAGTCAAGCATCGCCGCGCCATTGCCGCACCAATACTTTCGCAGCTTGTTAAAAAACCTCTACTCGTTGTCCGACAAGCAACCGCGAGGAGCCTGCCTGCGCTTGCCCGCCGTGGCGGGCAGGCAGGGAATAGAGGAGCGGCTCGGTTGAGCCCGAGAAACGAGGAGCTGCTAAATGATTATGGCTCGCCGGCTACAGCGATGTTCCAGCCCTCACTCGCCCGTCACTCGCTTACCCGAGGAGCCTTCACTGGCCACTAGCCGCTCGTGCACCCGCCTTCCATTGACGTCCGAGAGGTGCCACCGCCGCCTTCAAAAATTCCCGCCTTTGTCCTTGACTCCGGGGTTATGAAGTGGTATACATATATTGTATCCCTGTTTGCAGGCAGTCGCATACCGTGGTTAGATCAGCCGCCGCTTCTGGCGGCTTTGCTGTTTCTAGGGGTGTCGTGAAGGGCTGGAGGGATGAAACAACGCCGAGACCGGAGAGGGACGCCCGCGAGACCCTGATCGCAAATGATATGCACAGTCGCCGAAGCGCAACTAACTCAGAACGCGCCCATTCCATCGCCACCGGGGCGAGCCAATCGCAGGGGCGGCTCCTCAGACCCGCCCGCGCCACGCGAACATCAAGAGCCGGCTTGCCGAAAGTGTCCTTGATCGCGGGACGGCAAGCCAGACTGCCCAATGCCGCGCGTTACTGGTAGGCACGGAAGCGGTTGTGGGCGCGAGTAGGCGAGCGCGGGCTTGTTAGACTTGGAGTGGGGGAATTGTAAAGGCGATGGCGGGGGAGGCTGGCGAAAAACGGCAGCTTAAAAAAATGGTGGATGTCGCGCGTCCGATGGCGCTGCTGCTCGCGTTGCTGGCATTGACAGAATCCGCGCCGGATGGCGCGACCCGGATCGCGACGATTTTTCTGAGTGCGTATTTTGCCGTCGCGCTTGCGCTTTTGATCGTTGAGCGCGCGGGTCACTTCGAGCGGATTTTGTTTCCTCCGGAAATTGACGCGATTGTTCTCGCTGTTTTTGTTGCGCTGACTCCGTCGCTCGCTTCTTTTTGGTTGTTCTTTCTGTTCGCGGTTTTTGCCATAGCGGCGCTGGGGCGAACGGGCGAGCCACAGTTTCTCTTCGCCTGGCGGCGAGTATTCAGCAGCCCGGCAAGATCGGTTTCGAGCAACGATCCACCCCACCAATCGCTCTCCAGCAATTTGTTCGCGACGGACGCGGCGTTTGTGAGCGTGGGCGCCGCGATTGCGGTGGCGATTCGCGCGGCGTGGTTTTCGTGGGCGGGCCAGCAAGGAATACTGCATTGGATCGGCTTCGCCATCGCGACTTATCTGACGGGCCTTTGCGTGGCCTGGCTGGGAATGCGCGAGCGGACGCTGCTGGGCGAGGATCGCTTCATCGAATCGTTGCTCAGCATGATTCGAGTGGAGAAGGGTCTCGCGGAATCGGTTCGCCTGGTGTTAAGTGAACTCGCGCGGGAATTCGATTGCGAGCGCGCACTGCTGGTGATTTGCGACGAGGAAATTGAGCGGCTGTTCGTGTGGAAAGGGGAGCAGGATCGGCGCCACGTGGTCGCTCCGGATGCGCTGCCGCTGACGCGCGCGGCCGCTTATTTGGCGGAAGACCTTTCGCAGAGTGTGTGCTGGAATTCGCTGGAACGGGCGGGCAAGGGTTTTGCGTGGAATCGCGAAACGGGCGCGACGGTTAAGGCGGTCGAGGTGCCTCCCGCAGCGGCGCGACAGGAGCTTGCGGCGCATCGGGTGATGGCAGTGACGCTGCTATCTTCCGGGCATCCCGCCGGACGGATGATTTTGGTGAACGCGCGGCGTCCGTTTGCGCCCCGCGATCTTCATTGGCTGGAGCGCATCGTGCGGCATCTAAATGTGCCGCTGGAAAATGTATTTCTGTTGCGCAGCTTGCGCGCGCGCGCGGTGGAGGCGGAGCGCAGCCGTATTTCGCGCGACCTCCACGACGGGATTCTGCAAACGCTGCTCAGCTTGAATATTCAATTTGGCGTGCTGCGCCGCAAATTGCCGCACTCCCCCGAACAGGTTGGCAGCGATCTGGAGTCCCTGGAAAAAACCGTGCGGGAGGAGGGCGACGACCTGCGGCAAATGGTGAAGGACTTGCGTCCGCTGCGCGTGGAGAGCGCGGATTTGCGAGAAATGATGTACAGTTTCGCGGAACGCTGCCACGATGAATCAGGAGTGGCGGTGGACCTTTTCCTGGAAGAGAACGATTTGCGGGCGCCGGACCGGATTTGCCGGGAGGTATTCCAGATATATCGTGAGTCACTCAACAATATAAAAAAACATGCGCGGGCCAGCCACGTCGTGGTAAAACTATGGCAAGACGACACGAAGATTTTCCTCGTCGTCGACGACAACGGGCAGGGGTTCAGCTTTGCGGGTAAATTTGGGAGCGAAGAGCTGGATCGCTTGCGCCTGGGTCCGATCTCGATTAAAGAGCGGGCTCGCACCGTGGGGGGTGTCCTGACTGTGGAATCGAATCCAGGACATGGTGCGCGTCTAACAATTGAAATCCCACTGAACTGAGATGACGAAAAGCAAAACGCCTATCCGCGTTCTGGTTGCCGACGACCATGCAATTTTCCGCGATGGTCTGCGCAAACTGTTTGAGGGCACCGACGAAGTGACCATTGTCGGCGAAGCCTCGAATGGCAATGAATGCGTGCGCATGCTCGCCAAGTTGAAGCCGGATATTCTGCTGCTGGATCTCCGGATGCCGGAAAAAGATGGGCTCGCAGTGCTCGAAGAGATTAATTTCGATTCGGCGACCACGCGGGTTATTGTGCTTACGGCGGCCGAGGACGACCGCGACGTGGTGCGCGCGATGCGGTTGGGCGCGCGCGGCGTCGTCTTAAAGCAGTCGGCGAGCGACCTGCTGCTGAAGAGCATCAAGAAAGTTCACGACGGCGAAATCTGGCTTGATAACCGCATGACCGCCGAAGTGATTGATGCGTTCAAGCGCTCGGCGGAGACGGGACAACGCCGGGACAAGCCGCTCCTCAGCGACCGCGAAAAGGAAATTGTGCAGCTTGTGGCGCAGGGCTTCCGTAACCGCGAAATCGGCGAGAAGCTTTTCATCAGCGAACAGACAGTCAAGAATCATTTGCACAACATCTTCGATAAGCTGGGTGTTTCTGACCGGCTCGAGCTTGCACTCTACGCGATTCATCACCGCCTGATCGATCAAGCGTGACGCGAGCGGCTGCGTCCGCGTCCGCTTGACGTCCTTCCTGCATTCTTTTTCATCAAAATTAGCATAGAGTGTCGCGGGCGGCCCGCTCTGCGATATTCTAGCTGGAGACGCGCGATGGCCGAAGGTGACAATCCGCGAATTTGTCCGCACTGCGGAAATCCGCTTCCCGCGGGCGCAACTCAGTGCCCTCGCTGCAACAGCCGTCTGTCGTTGATTCTGCATTCCCGCGAGACAGTTCTTTCCATTACCGTGGCGATCGTGATTGTCCTGTTTTTTCTAACTGGTTTTATTACCCGCGGATATCATGAAAAATTGGCTGCGGTCGGCGAGCAATGGTTCGAGGCAGGAGAGCGGCAACTTCACGCTGGCAACGCGGGCTTCGCGCTTGAGGATTTCCATACGGCGCTTGTCTACCGTCCCGACGACGCGCAAATCCAATTCCGTTTGGCGGAGGCGCTGGCGGCGGACCATCGCGACGGCGAAGCGCGAGCGTATTTGCTGGGATTGCTGGCGCGCAACCCGTCCGATGCGCCGATAAATCTGGCGCTGGCGAGGATATCAGCCACCAACGGCTCAGAGGCGGGCGCCTTGCGTTACTACCACGGAGCCGTTTACGGCGTTTGGCCGAAGAATCCGGAAACGAATCGGCTGAACGCGCGGCTTGAGCTTAGCCGCTTTCTCGTCGGGCGAAACGATACGTCCATTGCGGATGCCGAGCTGATTGCCCTGATTTCGGAAATTCCCCAACATGGAGCCGAGTTACATGCGCAGGCCGGCGATCTTTTTCTGCGCATCGGGGATGCGAAGCACGCCCTATCCGAGTACCGCAGCGCGCTCAGGGTGAAACACCCTTCGGCGAATTCGGTCCGCGGCGCGGGCCTTGCGGCATATCAATTGGGCGAATATCAAGAAGCTGAACGGTACTTGGAGCGCGCACACCGGCTGCGCACAAGCGATGCGGATGTCACCAGCGCCCTTGTACTTTCGCGCTTGGTTATTTCCGCGGATCCGTATTTAAGAGGACTGAGCGAGGCCGAGCGGAGAACGCGCACACAGCGCGATTTCGCCCAAGCGTTTTTCCGCTTGCGAGCATGCGCGAAGAAGAGCGCGAATGTTTCCACGAGCGCCGCGCCGCAATCGGACCTGGCAATGCTCACTAGCCAAGCGAAGGCGCTGCAACCGCGACTCACGGAGCGCAATCTGAGGCTGCATCCCAGTCAGGTGAATGTCGCGATGATTTTGGTTTTCGCGATGGAGGATGCCGCGACCAAGGAATGCGGAGAGGCGCAAGGAATCGACGAGGCCTTAACGTTGATCGGCAAATTTCATCAGGGCAGGGAACGGTGAGCGCCACGGGCGCCGACGCTGCCGCACCGCTCGCGGCGGAATCGCCCCCTCGCGAAGCGGGGCGGCTCGAACAACTGTGGAGTCTGTGGCGGCGCAAAACGCTGACCTTGCGCGAAGGCCAGTTGTTTCTTTTGCTTGCGGTCGTCATCGGAATCGTTTCCGGCCTGATCGTTGTTTGTTTTCGCATAACGATTGAATGGACGCATTTTTGGCTGCTGGGTTCTTCCATGCATCCTTCGCCGTTGCGCGTGCTGCTCGCACCGACGCTGGCCGGATTCGGTGTGGCGCTTCTGGTGATGCTGATTTTCAAGGGATCACGCGGGAGCGGCGTGAATCAAACGAAGGCGGCGGTTTTTATTTTTGATGGCCACGTGCCTTTTCGGACGGTGATCGGAAAATTCGTCACCTGTGCGCTGGCGATCGGCAGCGGGCAATCGCTCGGTCCGGAAGATCCGTCGCTCCAGATGGGTGCGGGCATCGCATCGGCATTAGGGCGCAGCCTGAAACTTTCCCGCGAGAAGCAGCGCTTGATTGCCCCAATTGGAGCGGCGGCGGGACTGGCCGCCGCTTTTAACGCGCCGATCTCCGCAGTCATTTTTGTGATTGAAGAAATCATCGGCACATGGAGCGGCGGAGTGCTGGGTGCGGTGATCCTAGCGGCAATTTCGAGCGTCGTGGTGATGCGTGAATTTCTGGGCAGCGCTCCGATGTTTCGCGTTCCAGCGATGGAATTTCGCAGCCCCGTCGAGTTGATCGGGTACGCGGTGCTTGGCGTCGTCAGCGGCGTGGCTTCCATCGTGTTTCTAAAATTCATCGTGTACTTCCGGCCGCGCCTGAAGCAATTGCCGCGCTGGACCCAATACGTTCAGCCCGCGGCGGCGGGACTGCTGATCGGAATTATTGGCATCTGGCTGCCGCAAGTGATGGGGAGCGGCTATCCCATCATTGACCAGGCGCTGCACGACCAATTCCTGTGGCGAATGCTGCTGCTCCTGGGACTATTCAAGATTCTCGCTACAGGAATCTCCTTCGTAAGTGGCGCGCCGGGCGGGATGTTTGCGCCAACGCTTTTTATTGGAGCAATGCTCGGAGGAGCCGTTGGAGGGGTGGAGCACTTGCTGGTTCACCGGCCGGCGGAATCCGTGGCTGCATTTGCGCTGGTGGGCATGGGAACGTTTTTCGCGGGCTTTCTGCGGGTGCCGATCACTTCCGTTTTCATGGTTGCGGAACTGAGCGGGAATTATTCGATGATCCTTCCAACGATTATTGCCAACATGATTGCTTATTTTATTTCGCGGCGGTATCAGCATGTCGCGTTATTCGATTTCCTGGCGCGACAGGACGGCTTCTATTTGCCTTCCATTGAGCAGATGCGGGAACAGAATACGCTGCGAGTGGAAGATGCGATGCGGCCAGGGGCGGGCATCGTCCTGCGCGATGGCGATCCTGCCGAACTGCGCCGCGAAGCGGAAGCGTCAGCATCGGCGCAATTTTTGGTATGGCGGCACGAAAATGGATGGAGGGCTATCTCTCAAGACGATATCCGAAAGCAAGCAATAGCGGAGTCCGGCTCATCGAGCGAAGAAATTCCGGGGCGCGGGCCGCTGCCGCAACTCTATCCAGACCAAGCGCTGGATGAAGCGCTGCGGCTTATTGGAAACTGGCCTGTGGTGCCGGTGGTGAATCGCGCAAATCTGGAGAAACTCGAAGGCGTTCTGGCGCTCGACGATATTCTGCAAGCCTACCGTAAGTCCTGATTTCCTTGGGGCTTCGGTGTCCAGTACTTTCGTACCATCGGAGGCCGTCGCAAAATGGTTCTTGCAGTCTATTGAGGCTGAGCCGCCGCGCCCCTATGCTATCGGTATTGTCTAAGCGGAAGGTGGCTCTTGGCTCAAAAAGAACGCAGGTCGACTCGTCGTTTTCAAATGCGGTTACCGTTGAAAGTCCGTTGGACCAGCGAAGCCTCAGTAGGTGAGGCGTCGACCGAGACCAAGGAAGTCAGCTCCCGTGGGCTTTATTTTTTCCTGCCAAAGGATTTGAGGAACGGTGCTCCGCTGGAAATCGTGATGACGTTGCCGCACGAGGTCACGCTGGCAGGTCCCGTGAAGGTCCGCTGCCTGGGACACGTGGTGCGCACGGATGCTTCGCGCGTGCAGGACATCGGCGTTGCGGCGGCAATCGAGCGGTACGAATTTCTTCGCGACGGCGAAAGCCCCGTATAAACAGTTCTTACCCTATCTTTTCGGAGATGGGTGGGAAAATGCCGGCGGGTGAGGGTCCCTCAGCCACACTCGCCGGTTAATTTTTTTGGCGCTCAACGCGTTTCGCGAGCCGCTAAATAACAACCTGCCGTGATCCACCCCGTTAACCGTGTTCGTAGAGTCTCCTGGGCACGGAACCCTATATACTGACAGCGTGACTTCTGAAGCTGCTCTTCACGAGGCATTGCGCCGCTACTGGGGGTTCGATTCGTTTCGTCCGTTGCAGGAAAGCATTGTACAAAGCCTCGTACAAGGCCGCGACACTTGCGTCGTGATGCCGACTGGTGGAGGCAAATCGCTGTGCTATCAGCTTCCGGCTGCCCTGCGCGCGGGACAAACCGCTATCGTGATCTCGCCATTGATCGCCCTGATGCAGGATCAAGTGGCGCAACTCACTCAAATGAGAATTTCGGCGGCGTTGCTGAACAGCTCACTGGGCGCGAATGAACAGTCGCGGATTATGCGCAATGCGAGCAATGGTGCGTACCGGCTTCTGTATCTTTCACCGGAGCGGCTGGCGCGCACGGACACGAGGGGGTGGCTCGAGCGGCTTCCGATATCTTTTTTCGCCATCGACGAGGCGCACTGCATTTCGGAATGGGGGCACGAATTTCGGCCGGAATACCGCCAGTTGAGTTCGTTACGCGCGCATTTTCCGGACCGGCCGATCGCGGCATTCACAGCCAGCGCGACGCAGCGCGTTCGCCACGATATTGTGGAGCAGCTTCGTCTGCGCAATCCGCACAAGTGCATCGCAAGTTTTCACCGGTCCAATCTGCGGTACGCCGTAAAACAATGCGACGCGCGGACTCAATCGGGCTTACTGCTAAGGGCATTGCGCGCGTACTCCGACGGCAACGTTATCGTCTACGCGCCAACAATCGCGCGGGTGGAAGAAACAGTGGATTTTCTGAAGGAGCACGGAATCGCCGCGATTGGCTATCACGGGAAAATGGACGCAAAAACGCGGCGGCGGAATCAGGAGCGATGGATGTCTGACGAAGTGCGGGTACTCGTCGGGACGCTGGCTTTCGGTCTTGGCATCAACAAGGCCGCCGTTCGCGCCGTGATCCATCTCTCGATGCCGAAATCGATTGAACAGTATTACCAAGAGGCGGGACGCGCGGGACGCGACGGGCAACCCGCGGATTGCGTTCTGCTCTGGCAGAAGCGCGATGCGGGACTGTTGACTTACTTCATCGGACAAATCTCGGATGCGGAAGAGAAAGAGCGCGCCCGGAAGCGCTATGACGAAATTCGCAGATTTGTGAAATCGAAGCAGTGCCGCCATCGCCGCATATGCAATCATTTTGGCGAAAATCCCAAATGGAAGTCGTGCGGCGCTTGCGACGTGTGCGGCTCCGAGCCGAATTGGCTCTTGCCAGCGGTTTCGGAAACGTCGACTAATTCACGCTGTGCGACATCGTCGGAGAAATCCCAAACGCCTCGAGCGAAACTTCCTTCTATGGGAAAGTATGTGGCTTCGGATGCGAACGCCGAGCTGCGGGAGTATCTGCGTGAATGGCGCAGGACTGCGGCGAAGCAACAGGGTGTGCCCGCTTTCGTAGTGATGCACGACACGGCTCTCGATGACCTCTGCCGAGTCTGTCCGAGATCGCTGGCGGAGCTTCTGCGCGTGCACGGTTTCGGCGAACGAAAAGTCGAACTATATGGGCAGCAGATCCTTGAAGCGCTATCGCGGTTCCGTCGTCAAGGGCACGCAGTGGAACATATCTAGCGTAAGCGAGATAGTATGGTCGGGCGGCAGATTCGAACTCCAGACCTCCTGCGCCCAAGGCAGCTGCAAAAAATCTATCTCGTTGGTTCGTCTAGCTTTGTTCTGCGTCATGGTACTCGGTTTTGGACCCAATTTGTCAGCATTTGGACCCAAATGGACCCAAGTTTTTTCTCGCAACTGGGCAGACGGCAGGCAGGCGCGGAAATCAGTTGTCTTCCGGATGGGAACGGATTCATAGTTGCGCCTCTTCGAGACAGAAGCCTGGTGAAAAGCATGCGGATCACGCCAAGTGTACGGTAATCCGACTTACCAGGCACAAGGCCGAATCGTGATAGATTCAGCGTCTAGATGCTCAGCTTCGACGACAAACGCTGGGAGCAACTTTCGGGTGGTTACCGGACTCGATTCGACCCTCGCGCCGCATTTTCAAAGCTAGAATCCAATATCCAGTTAGCAGATGCGTGGGATGAGTTGTGGGAGGGACTTCATCACCAAGGGGACGTTGGTGAGGCCTCCTACGCCGCTGTTCCTCACATCGTGCGAATTTATCGCCAGCGCGAGGGGGACCGTTGGAGAACTTTTGGATTGGTTGCACTTATTGAATTGGCCCGTGGAAGGGGAACAAATCCTGAGGTTCCGAATTGGCTCAAACAAGATTACTTTCAAGCAATTCAAGACCTCGCCGAGATTGGGTCTACCGAAGTGATGAGCGAGGACGACGCAAATGCTGTCCGAGCCATGCTTAGTGTCATCGCTATTGCGAAAGGCGCTCGTACGCACGCACGATTTCTGTTCGAGTATTCTGACGAAGAAATGATTGCCTTCGAAAAGTAGCTGCTAGGAAGCTGATTGCCAATTCCTGCCAAGTGCCTGACGCGCTACTCGGAAACCTTGCGTTCCGCCTCGGACCAAATGTCCGATAGGGCGTGCGGGGCAAACGGTCACTGGAGCGATTCGATCTTCGGAAGGCTGAATGAACAGTCCACCTCGGGCATTGCATAGACTTCAAGCTCGGAAAGTTGGCCTTCTCGCGCATGAAGGATTACACCGACTTCGATTCCTTCGGGTGTAACTCCCTCAAAATCTGCGAGTACAAGTGACGCCCCGACTGTTCGATGTTGACGCTCGCCGATGCCTAGGTCTATGGTCGGACATCCACAGGTACATCTGGCAACGACGCGCACTTGTGAAACTTGTGGCGCATATTGCTGCGCCTCCGGGCCGCCATGCGCTATCAACCATTCCAACAGTGTCCGCTCGGCATCAGTCAGCGGCCTATGCTCTGGTCGAGTACCTTTCAACGGCTCTGATTTGTTGTTGTCCATCCTTGCTCAGAGTATAGGGCAAAGTCCCGAGAAACGCGGTTACCTGACAATTGCCTGCGAGTTTCCGATTATCCGCCCGATTGGCCTTCATATCTTAGCGCCGCGAGTGCATCGACGCGGATTACGTGAAGACGGAGACGCAGAAGACGACGAGCGCAACGCAGCTCGGAATCAGATATCACCGCTGCGGAACTATCTCAGTTTCATCGTGCTGATGAATCTGTTCAGCAGAAAGTTCAGTAGCTTCGCGTCCGAGCGAGGCAAAACGAATTCAGCTTTTTCGAGGAGTGGTTCGGAGGGATCGTAACGGGCTACTCCGCGTGCCAGGAGGCCATGTTCGCTGGGATACGAATACGTCACAACGTTTTGTGAGACACGGATAATTTTCAGGCCAGGAGGAAGTGGGCTTAGCGTGTCATAGTTGAACAACTCTTTCCACCGCCGCATGGCGCTCGGAAAGTACGGAGCCGCCGCATCGACGGCACAGCCTGCACAGCCCCCGCTGTTCTCATAATGAAACCGCTGCCCCGGGATGGCTGAGCCCTTTACGGAGTGCAGGTCTACATCTGCGCTGCCGTCAGCCCCAATGGATGCAGACCCGGTCCAGCCCTTTGGCGCGATCCAGACGCGATGCGCCGCGCCATAGGCCGATATGCGATTTGAAAATGCCGTGGCATATTCCACGCAAATAGTTTTCGGGTATCTGTCGGTGTACAGACCGGTACCTCCGGCGGACTCACCACCATTTGACGTGACCAATACATGCACTTTCAACACAGCGACCGAGGACGTTCTGGCGGAACTTTGGCTGTCGGCTGCTTGCGGTCCAATCACATGCCTTTCAGTGGTCGTCTCACGCCGCATGGGTGTGAGGAAACAAAAGGACAGTGAGGTACTGATGAGAGCAATCGAAAGCGCAGACGCGGAGCTAAGCCAGGTTCGTTTCACGGAACTTCGATGATACTCGATTTGCGAGGTTGCTACACCTGGGGTGTCAGAAGTTTTGCCAGCCGCGAAATGTATCTCGTTTTCAGAATCCGCCAGAATTGGACGCGTAACGCGCTTACCGGAGAGACAAGTGCTGCCTTACATTTCCTGCAATCCGACTACAGGCGTCCGCTGAGTGCGGCTACAAGCTGATGCTTTCGTTTTTGCTCTTGTTCACTGCATTCACCGAGGCATATAATTAGCGCAAAGTGACGGACTATTCCAATCCACTCCGTGGCATTGTGCCGAAGGTCGTTCACAAGGACGACGTAGACGACACCGCGCTTGTCGAACTTATTGAAAAGCTACCCGGTGAAGTTGCGTTCGATGCCTACGTGAAGGCACTTATGTCCGCGCCCGAAGTTGCGGCGCGTATTACCGAGTTAGAGAACTGCCTGCAGCGGCTGGCGAACGCGGTATGGGCATCAGGATCGATCGACAAGTTTTCAGGGCTCCGCGCAGCGACCGAAGAGGCAGCCATCGTCCTTAAAAATCGCCTTGAAGTCGAAGACGTAGCGAGTCGAATCAGGAAGCGAGTGAGTGCGCGGGTAGCACCGTTCCAAGACGACTTGCGGCTCATCAAACCCTC
>Ga0307374_10006207_pt1 | contig 18910 bp, 15 predicted proteins | sample OX3MG_FD_202532 | JGI IMG/M metagenome (GOLD analysis project Ga0307374, IMG submission 202532) | Soil microbial communities from Risofladan, Vaasa, Finland - OX-3 | ecosystem: Environmental > Terrestrial > Soil > Coastal area > Acid sulfate soil | place: Finland: Risofladan, Vaasa | collected...
CACCGTGTCATTCAGCCCGTGCCCGAACAGCGCCCCCCCCAGCTGCCGCCCGCCCCCAGAGGGGGCGGTTGCCCTCAGTGTCCTCAGTGGGCGCGCTGGCCAGGCGCTGACAACTCTTCTCTGAGGGGGGTCGGCCGTCCCGCGTTTGGCGCGCGTCCGTCGCAATCCGGGCCAGTTCGCCGGCGATCGCACATGGGGCGCGACCAGCGGAGCAGTCCGCCGAGGTTCGCCCCTGTCCGCCTGGGCAGCGTTCGGGACGCTGAGGCCGCGGGTTCGAATCCCGCCTTCCCGACCAACAAGTGAAAGTCCTGCGCAGGGTCTATTTCGCCAGGATCTGGAAGGTGCCTCAGAGCCCTCCATCGCACATCTATCGCACATCCGCTGCGGGCCGGGAGCGTCCGTTGGGGTCCGGCATGAGCCTTTCGGCCAGGACGGTGGCGGCCTTTCGGTCCGCCGCGGTGGTGGTCTGGGCGTAGATCCCGAGGGTCAGACGGGGGTCGGAATGACCGAGTCGGGACTGGGCGGTCTTCATGTCCACGCCGGCTTGGACCATGGAGGTGGCATTGGTCCGGCGCAGGTCGTGGAACTCCAGGTCGGGTCGCCCGATGGCCGCCCGGGCCGGCAGCCAGCGGCGCTGGCGGAATCCGCTGTATTCGAGCGGAAGGCCCTCCGGACCGACGAAGAGACAGGCGTCGGGGTCGGCAGCGGTGATCCCCCGGCGGGCCATGTGGGCGGCCAGGAGATCCATGAGGGCATCCGGCAGGCTGAGGGTCCGCCGGCCGGCCTCGGACTTGGGCGGCTGTTCGATCATCCGGCCGCCCCATCCCCGAGTGCGCTGGTTGGAGATCGTCAGGCTCCGGTCGGCGAAGTTGAAATGCTCGACCCGCAGGCCGGCGCACTCCCCCCAGCGCATCCCCAGCACGGCCCCCATGTACACCATCAGCCCGCTCGAACAGCTCTCCTCCAGCTCTTCGGCCAGCGCTTCGAGCTCGGCCGGCTGGAGGACCCGGCGATGGCGAACGCCGACGGCGGGCAGCTTCACGCCCCGGGCGGGCGAGCGCAGGATGATGTCGCTGGCCACGGCGAAGTTGAGCACCGCTGTCAGCACCCCGTACTGGCGCCGCACCGTTCGCGGCGCCAGCCTCTGAGCCCAGACCCGGACCAGGCCCTGACATCGGCCGGCGTGATCGAGCCCACCGCCCGGGTCCCCAGGATCGGATTGATGTGGTTGCGCAGGATGGCCTCCTCCCGGGCCAGACCCGACTGGCGCTTGGCCGGGTTGCGGGCCAGCCACAGCGCGGCCAGGGCCTCGAAGCTGACCTCGGCCCGGCGGGGATCGATCCAGGTGCCGCGGGAGATGTCCGCTCGTTGTTGGGACTCGAAGGTGGTCGCCTCTTCCGGGTGAGGAAGGTCCGGGCGTACTGGCGTTTGGATCCATCCCGAAGGCGGACGTCGCAAACCGTCCGGCCGTCCCGACGCTTTCTGGCCTCGATGCTCATCCAGCCACCTCCGGGGATTGTTTGCGCGGCCGCCCTGGCCGCCGATCGGGATGCTCGGCAACCCAGGTCTGGACCGCCTGGGTTCGCCACACCCGCCCCGAGGCCAGCCGGCGACGAAGGACTCGAGGGCGGCGGCGGGCACCCGGCGGCAGTTGCCGATCCGGACCGATGGCAGGGTGCCGCCGAACAGGAGCTCGAAGAGCTTCGTCCGCCCGATGGACAGGACATCGGCGGCCTGCTCTGGGGTCAGGAGGAGCTTGGCTCCAGCCTCAGTCACCGTCTCCTCGATCGAGCCGCGATCTGGACACCCACGTCCTTCGATGCCGCCAACCATCCGGCCTCCGTGCTGGGGCCGACATGGCCCCTCGAACCACCTACCTGGGCCGGGGAAAGGCCCATGTTGAAAAAGTCCTGGCCCATCCCTAGGTGGAACAGGCGAACAGGGGTGCGCCCGGAGTTCTTCACCATCGGCCGATCGGCGAAGATCATGGGGTGTCAAACGACGACATTCCGATCAACTGGTCACCAGAGTCCGATGATGACTACGAGATGGCAGCTCGGTGAGATTCTCGATGAGGCCCGGACTCTCATCACGTTCTTGGCCGACACCGACCTGCTCGACCCGCAGAGCGATCCCCCCGGCGTGCTCATCGACCACCTCACCCGGATCGAGAGCCGCTTCCGTGCGCACATGACCGACGTGTCCCGTTACAGCTTCGGTAAGCGTCTCGCGATAGCGGCCTCGGCCGAGGGTGTCCAGCCCGATGACACTCCCGCGCTAGAGGCGTTCATGGCGCGCTTCAACTCTCGACCCCGAGCCGAACGCGAGGCCATTCTCGGGCCACTGCCTGGGGTGTCTCGACCCATGGCCACCGGCCGATTCACCCCGCCCGGGACTCGTGCAACCGTGCCGTCAAACAAGAAGCGCAAGCGTCGGCGCTGAGCGGCTCCGGCCCGTCCGGGCTGGTCTGGCGGTGATGTCGCCGCCCGGCGGCGGGGCCCTGGCCGGAGAGCAGATCGGCTGTCTGCTGGTGAGGGAGGGGCGGGCCGGTCCGCCAGGCAATGCCCGGCGCCCCCGGACCGGCGGTCCCTTAGGCACCAGGAGGCGTCACTCCGACGTCCAGCGCCGGTGGGCTTGCACGTTGTGGAGACACACCACGGAGTCCCAGGTACCGCCCCCGTCGATCCAGGCCCGGGCGGTGAAGATCTGCGCGGCCGCCGCCCAGCGTCTCTGGCGCCACGCGCACAAGCCGAGCCCGTGCAGGGCCCGCAGGAAGGGACGGTTGTCGATAAGGCCCCAGGGCAGTACTCCATTGAAGCCGTCCGGCAGGGAGGCTTCGCCTATGGCCACGGCCGTGTCGTACAGCTCCAGGGCAGCCTTGGGACCCCTCGAGTCGAAGGCGATGTTGCCCAGGTGCACCCAGGCGTCGATGCAACGTTCGTCCTCGACTATGAGACCCTCCAGGACGCGGACCGACTCCCGGTCGTAGCCGGCCCGGTGCATGGCGGCGGCGTCGGCCACCGGGTCGATGTCCCAGTCCTCCTCGTCCACCCCGGGGATGACCTGTTCCATCTCGTACTCCGGTCGGGGTCCGGCGGCGATGATCTCCTGGATCAGGGGATCCATCTCCTCGTCATCCTCCTCGCCCCAGTACTGCTCCGCCGGGTCCCAGGTTCCCATAGGCCTCAGGGCCAACGGAGCGTCCAGGGCCTCAGCGTGGCTGGCCAGCTTCGAATAAACCCAGGGCTTCCCGGCCGGGGAGGATGACGGAGCAGCTTGGAGGGCGTCCAGCGCCGGCAAGCCCAGCCAGCGTCGGTAGGCACCGAGCAGGAGCGAGGTCTCAACCGTGACCGGCCCGGGAGTCAGATCGGCCAGTGCCACGCGATGGCGCTCCCCTCCCCGGCGACAGACCGCCGTCAAGCCACGTCTCTCGTCTCCTTCGAAACAGACCTGAACGACCTCGACTTCAGTCCCCACTATCCGAGCCGGGAACGGAAAGCGGGCGGAAGTGGCGAATACGGTCTCGAAGGCGGTCAGCTCTTCGCTGTCCCCGTAGGCGTCGACCAGTATCTCGGCCACCAGCTCGTCGAGGTCGTCCACCGCTCTCAGGGCCCTCCCGGGGAGACGGGCATCGCCCGCCAATTGTCCAGGACGCCATCGACGTCTTCGCGCACCAAGGCCCGGGCTTCAGCTCGATCGGTACCGGCCATGAGCAGGGCGTCGTACCGGGTGTCGAGGTGACGCACGGAGGCGGCCACGGCCAGGCGCACCGCTTCGGGTTCCAGCGCCCGCCCGGCGGCGCTGCGACCGACCCGGCCGCTGCCCCGGGCCGCCGCATGCTCGGCGATGGCCCGGGCCCGCTCGGGCGGACAACCCGGGAACGACTCGAGGATGGCGGCGGCCAGGGCGTGGCTGTGGTTCTCGTCCTGGGCGGCCCGGCGTTCCTCGTCCCGGACCCGGCGGCGCCGGCGGGCCTCCTCATCGGCCAGGCATTCCGCCTCGGCCCGCTCCAGGGCCGGCTCCTCGACCAGCAGGCCCTGGCGCTCGTAGCGCCCCCGGGACCGGCTGAAGCGAACCACCACGGCGGAGAGGGCGCTGGCCTTCTTCGCCCGCCGGGTGAGGGCGGCATCCCCGCGGGACAAAAAGACCAGATGATCGAGATCGGCGCAGGTCAGACACAGCGGACCTGGCCCCTCCAGGAACATCAGATCCCCGGTCCCTGAGCACTCGGTGCAGGACCAATCCTTGAGGGCGTTGATGACCACCAGGTCGGGCGGCTTGGAGTTGGCCTCGGCCAGGCGGCGGCGCTTGGACTCCGACAGCTGGGGGGACACCCAGTGCGTCCGGTAGGCCGCCTCGATGGCCGGCGCACCGCTCACCGAGAACTGCAGGCGGCGGCGGTCCCGGGTCCGCGCCACATAGTCGGTCTCGCTCGGATGCAGACCTTGCTCTTCGGCCCACCGGCGAAGAAGCCCCATGGCCGTCGAGACCTTGGAAAGGTTGGCCTGGACGCCGCGCTCGAGAGCCGGCAGGCGACCCTGGCGCCACTCGTCGACCCGGGCGGGCTGGAGCCAACCCAAACGGAGGAGAACGTCCACGGGGGCGACGTAGGACTTCTCGGTCAGGGCGCCTTCAGCGGCCCGGGCCACCCTCACCGCCAGGTCCTCCCTGCTCATCGTTGCGAATTCTGCCCCAGCTTGGCGAGCAACGCTGGGCTCGCCGGGCTCGCCTCCGATGACAGATCCGCCTGACCCAGGACTGGCTTGAGGCCGCGCCCGGTTCTGGGCCGTTTCGGTCCCATTTCCCGTCGCGGCGGGAACCCCCAAAGTCAAAGGCCGGTGTCACAACGCCGAGAGTTCGGCCACCATCGAGGCCGAGCGGACGGCCAACGAGGCGCGGATATCCGAGGAGTGGGCCAAGCGCGAGGCCGCCATCCGCCGGGGCGGGGAGCGTCGCCCGGTGGCCGGCTTCGATTTGACGTTCAGTCCGCCATTATCCCGAATTCGGCATAAGCACCCAACCGGCGGTCATCTGCTCAGAGTGGACCGGCCGTCCGGCGCATCCCTCCGCGAGCGCATTACCGGCGCCGGTAGCGAACAGCGTCTGTGGTCCTGAGGCTGAGCCCATGGCCAGGCCGATCGACGTCGGGCACGAGATAGCCCCCGCTCGGGTCCAGAGCACCCTCGAAGAAGAGCTGCTCAATCCGGTGGTGATCATGGAAGTACTCCAGATGGCGAAGGTTGGGCACGGACCCAGCCACGTGGGCATGGAGGTTGGGGGCGCAATGGCCGGATACCTCCAGTCCGTGGGCCTGGGCCAGAGCAGCAACCCGGAGCCAATCGGTGTAGCCCCCGCAGCGGGTCACGTCGATCTGCAGGCAGTCCACTGCCCCTGCGGCCAGCATCCGGGCGAAGTAAGCCAGGTGGTAGCCGTACTCTCCAGCCGCGACATCGGAACGGCACTGGGCCCGGACCTCGGCCAGGCCGTCCAGGTCATCGGACGACACGGGCTCCTCAAACCAGGACACGCCGTAATCATCGACCATGGTCCGACCCAGGCGGATGGCCTGCTTGCGCGTGTAGGCGCCGTTGGCGTCGACGTACAGCTCGACTTCGGGCCCGGCGCAGTCCCGGGTCAGGGCGACGCGCTGCAGGTCCCGGGCGGAATCAGATCCCCAGGATTGGCCGATCTTGATCTTGATCCGAGGCAGGTTCCAGGCACCGACCCAGGTCTCGACCTGGGCCCGCGTGGTGGCGTCGTCGTAGCTCGTAAAGCCGCCGCTCCCGTAGATGGGCACGGCCGTGCTGACCTGTCCAAACAGCTTGGCCAGCGACACTCCGAGCAGCCGGGCCTTGAGGTCCCAAAGAGCGGTATCCACCGCCGAGATGGCACAGGCCACCAAGCCGGGCCGTCCGAGATTGCGACAGGCGCGGGCCATGGCCTCGTTGAGTCCAACCACATCCATGGGGTCCTTGCCCTCGACACAGCCGGACAGCTTGTCCTCGATCACCGATTGACAGCCCGCGCCCGCGTAGGTCCAGCCCAGGCCCTCCACGCCGCCAGCTGTCACCCTGACCATAACCAGGGTGGTCGAGTCCCAAGTGAGGGTGCCGTCAGCCTCCGGTTGATCGGTGGGGATCTCGTAGACCTCGGTGACCACGGAGGTGACCGCGGTCTCCATCAGTTCGTCACTGCCGGGGTATGGCGCAGCCCGGCGCGTGCACCGGCTATCAACCCATCGGCGGCGCGGGCAGCCAGGGCCATGATGGTCAGGGCAGGATTAGCCGCCCCTTGAGTGGGCAGGACGGAGCCGTCAGTTATGTAGAGGTTGGCCACAGCAAAGGTTTGAAGGTCCGAGTTGACCACCCCGTTTTTCTGATCGGCGGCCATGCGGGCCCCGCCGACCAGGTGGGCGTATCGCTTGATGGTGATGACCTCTTCGGCTCCGGCGGCCCGAAGGATCGTTTCCATCTTCTCCTGAGCGGCCGACATCAGCGCCTTGTCGTTGTCGCACTGGGTGTAGGAGAACTTGGCCACCGGGAGTCCGTGGCGGTCCTGGCGGTCCGCCAAGACGACCGAGTTCTCATAGCGGGGCAGGAACTCACACAGCGCCCCCACGCTGGCCCAATGCACGTAATCGCGCATGTACTCCCGCAACACTTCTCCCCAGTGTCCCTGGGCGGTCACATGCTCGGAGTAGGTGATGGGCAGGGGAGAGACGTTCTGGATGGAAAAACCCCGCTTGTATTCCTTGGTGGGGTCGGTCTCGTAGAACTCCTCCGAGGACACCTCGGGTGGCGGCGCCTTGTACATCCGGATCTCCTCGGAGAACCGTCCTGCCGTCTGGGGGGCGCCCTGGACCATCAGGTAGCGACCTACTTGGCCGTGGTTGTTGCACACTCCGTCGGGAAAAGCGGCATTGGCCGAGAGCAGCAACAGCCGGGGCGTCTCGATGGAGTAGCCGGCCACCGCCACCATCCGGGCCCGCTGGAAATGCTCCCGCCCATCGCGCATGTAATTGACGCCGGTGGCCAGTCCGGAATCGTCGAGGACCACTCTGGTGACCATGGAGTTGGCCCTCACCTCGGCCCCGTGGGCCAAGGCGTCGGGGATGTGGGTTATGAGGGGGGAGGCCTTGGCATTGACCTTGCAACCCTGCAGGCAGAAGCCCCGGTAGATGCAGTGGCCACGGTTGCCGAAGCGTCCATTGGCGATGGCAACCGGACCGATCCGGGCGCCGATACCCGCCGCGGTCGCCCCTCGGAGAAAGATCTCGCCGTTCCCGCTGAGAGGCTGGGCGTGGTAGGGATAGCCGTGGGGATCTCCCCATGGCCAAGGCTGGCCCGAGACAGGCAGCTCCTCCTCCAGAGCCTCGTAGTACTGGCGCAGATCCCAGTAACTGATGGGCCAGTCGGCGCCCACGCCGTCCTGGCTGTAGGTGCAGAAGTCGGATGGATGCAGGCGCGGTGCGTAGCCGGCGTAGTGCACCATCGACCCGCCCACCCCGCGGCCGGAGTTGTTGGAACCGAGAGGAACGGGATCCTCACCGGCGATGACCCGAGGCTCGGTCCAGTAGAGCCGGTGGGATCCACGCTCATCGCTTACCCAGTCGGCGGCGGGATCCCAGAACGGCCCGGCATCGAAGGCCACCACCTTCCAGCCGGCCCGGGCCAAGCGCTGGGCCAGGGTGGCTCCCCCCGCCCCACAGCCGACGATGGCGATGTCGACCTCGTCGGCATCATGGTAGCGGGCCATGTCGGCCCGCAGGCGGTGATCGGTTCGCTCGTCCCCATTGGGGACCAGCCAGGCCGACTCGTTCCGGGCGCGAACCGAACGGTCCGACAGGCGACGGGTCATGACCGGTGGCCTATTGAGGCCTCGTGGGTCCGGCGGGCCTGCTCTACCCGCCGGGCCCAGGGGACCGGATCGGTGGCATCCGCTTCGCCGACCTCCCAACCTTCCCGGCCGTCGACTCCGAGAGCCTTGTACCCCCTCGGATAGGCGGGCCCGCCGAAGCCGATCTCGTTCCATGCCCACGGATGGGAGTAGAAGGCGGCGCAGGCATAACGGGTCCACAGGGACCACACGTGGGCGGCGGCCATGCCGTGGTACTCATCGGCGTCTTGTACGGCCTGGATCAGGTTGCCCTGGTCTTCGGGGGCCAGTTCATGAAAGGGCCGTCCGTAGTCCTGCTGAGCGTCGGCATCCAGGGCGGCCAGCGTGATGCGCCAGGCGTCGCCGTCCTCGGGCATGTCCTCGTAGAACCAGCCGTCGGTCTCATCCAGGGCCAGGCGCTGGTCGACCATCCCCAGCACATCAATCCGGGGCCCGACATCCTGGGCCATTAACCGATCGAAAAGGGCGCCGGCGGTGGCCCGCTCGTCCGGTGTGAAAAAGCTCATGTCCGGTCGGGGATCCAGCCGGGCGAGAACTACCCCCGCGGTCACGTCGTCCCATCGAGCAACTTCATCCAGGACGTCGAAACCGGGGTAGCGGCCCTTGTGCTGGGGAGTAACGGCCCGGCGCCGAGGGGACCGGAACACCATCAGTCTCCTTCCCGCCGCAAGAGCGAGGCCAGGAGACCCATGCCCCCGACCATGGCCGCCAGCAAGGGGGCGAAGGCGGGGGGGCCCATTTCGATGTTGTAGGCCAGGTTGGAGCGACCCCCCGGCTTCTGGAGGATGCCACGCCAGTGCAGGTAGGTCCCCTGCAGTCCGTTGGCAACCACCAGGGCCGAGGCCAGGGGCAGCACGGTGTGGGCGGCCCGGCGGCTGAAGACGGCCGCCGCTCCGGCCGGCGCCACCGTGGGCACGATGACCATCGGCCACCACATCATCTTGTTGCCGAAGCTGGCCGAGTCGTGACTGGTATAGATCTCCGCCGCCGTGATCACCGCTCCGGCGGCGGCCAGGGCGGCCAGACTGCGCTCGAAGCGGCCGGTGCGCACGTCTACCAGCGCCCGGTCGACCAAGCCGACCAAGCCCGGCTCAGGTGGGTGCCGCCGGGTCGGCCTCCTCACCGGCTCAGCCCTCCTTCCGGCCGGGAAGGAACTCCTGGACCTTCTGGCGCAGACCGGTCTTGGCGACTCCCCAGGCGTCGTGGTCCCCCGACATCAGGGCCTTGGCCGCCGATTTCATCTGCTCGAAGGTGGCGTGGGGCGGGATGGGCGGAACGTCGGGATCGCAATGCACGTCGAGCAAGGTCGGACGTCCAGCGGCAAAAGCCTTGGCCCAGGCGGGGCCGATCTGGTCGGCGTGGGTCACCTCAATAGTCTCGAAGCCCAGGCTGGAAGCGAAAGCGGCATAAGAGATGTCCGGGAGGGACTGGGACTCGACGAACTTGGGGGCACCCTCCATGGCCCTCATCTCCCAGGTGACCTGGTTGAGGTCGTTGTTGTGCAGCACGGCCACGATCAGGCGGGGATCGGACCACTCCGACCAGTAGTGCTTGATGGTGATGAGCTCGGCCAAGCCGTTCATCTGCATGGCGCCATCGCCCACCAAGGCGATTGCCGGCCGGTCGGGATGGGCGAACTTGGCTCCGATGGCGTAGGGCACACCGGGACCCATGGTGGCCAGGTTCCCTGACAGTGAGCCACGCATGGAGCCGCGCATCTTGAGGTGGCGGGCGTACCAGTTGGCCGAGGAGCCGGAGTCGGCGGCCACCACCGCGTTATCGGGGATCTGCTCGCTCAGCTCCCAGACCAGGCGCATGGGATTCACCAGACCGTCCTGATCCGAGTCGGTCATGGCTCGACGTTCGACGGTGTTCCACCAGTGGGAAACGTTCTTCTCGATCTCGTCCCGCCAGGACCGATCGGCTTTGGCCTCCACCAGCGGCAGCAAGGCGGTGAGGGCTGACTTGGCGTCGGAGACGAGGTTGACCTCATAGGGGTAACGCATGCCGATGAACTTGCCGTCGATGTCGATTTGGATGGCCCGGGCCTGATCCAAGGGAGGCATGAACTGGGTGTAAGGGAAGTTGGACCCGATGGTGACCACGGTGTCGGCGCCCATCATCATCTCGTAGGAGGGTCGGGTCCCCAGCAGGCCGATCGCCCCGGTGACGAAGGACAGATCATCGGCGATCACGTCCTTGCCGAGCAGGGCCTTGGCGATGCCCGCTCCGGTCAGTTCGGCCAGGTCCAGAACCTCGGAAGCCGCATCCCGCGCCCCTTGGCCGATCAGGATCGCCACCTTAGCTCCGGCATTGATGATCTCCGCCGCCTTGGCGATGCCCGCATCGTTGGGCGAGACGGTGGGCCAGGAGATCCCGAGGCTGGAGGGGACCATCTTGAAGGCGTGCCCGGGCGGCGAGTATTCGAGCTCCTGGACGTCGGCGGGGATGATGATGCAGGTGGGCGCCCGTTCCGCCAGCGCGGTGCGGATGGCCCGGTCGATCAGGTTGGGGAACTGCTCGGGCACCGTGCCCATCTGCACGTAGTGATGGCAGACGTCCTTGAACAAGCTCAGCATGTCCACTTCCTGCTGGTAGGAGCCGCCCATGGCCGAGCGGTTGGTCTGGCCGACGATGGCTACGACCGGAACATGGTCGAGCTTGGCGTCGTAGAGGCCGTTTAGCAGATGGATGGCCCCCGGCCCGGACGTGGCGGCACAGACGCCAACCTTTCCCGAGAATTTGGCGTAGCCCACCGCTTCGAAGGCGGCCATCTCCTCATGCCGGGCTTGCACGAACTTAGGCTGGTTGTCGGCCCGCCCCCAAGCCGCCAGCAGCGCGTTGATGCCGTCACCGGGAAAGGCGAAGACCTTCTCGATTCCCCAATCCCGCAGTCGACTCAGGACATAGTCGGCCACCGTCTGATTTCTCATCGGACCCTCCTTTTGGCAGTAGGCCGCGCCAATGGGCACCGCGGCAGTACTCCCGTGTCGCCCTCCACCTACCCCCAAACGGGGTACGTACACCTGTCCGCCGTGCGCCCGCACCGCCGCGCTCCGCGGAGTTGACGGTCATGGTGACTGACAGGGGTGGCCAGAGGTTTGGCGGTTGGTGCCAGGAGCAATAATTGCAGATAACAAGATCGATATCTAACGGCCTGAAGGAGACCCGTGTTCCTTGGGCTCGGGCAGGTATCGCAACAGCGGCCAGGTATGGCGAAGGACGGGAGACGGCATGTCGAGTCGGAGGGTCGTAGCCATCACCGGCGCGTCCGCGGGTGTAGGTCGCGCTACGGCGCGAGTCTTTTCCGAGAGGGGCTTTGATGTCGCTCTGTTGGCCCGAGGCGCGGCGGGCCTCGAAGCCGCAGCCAAGGAGGTCGAGGCCGCCGGTGGCCGAGCCCTTGTGGTGCCGACCGATGTCTCGTCCTTCGATCAGGTCGACGCCGCCGCCACGAAGGTCGAGGCCGAGCTGGGACCTCTGGATGTCTGGGTGAACGACGCCATGACCACCGTGTTCGCGCCCAGCTGGGAGGTGAAACCGGCCGACTTTCAACGGGCCGTGGAGGTGACCTTCCTGGGTCAGGTCTGGGGGACGACGGCGGCTCTGGCCCGAATGCGGCCCCGTAATCGGGGCAGCATCGTCAATGTCGGATCAGCCCTGGCCTTCATCGGCATTCCCCTCCAGGCGGCCTACTGCTCGTCCAAGTTCGCCTGTAGAGGCTTCTTCGAGTCGACCCGGGCCGAGCTGCTCCATGAGGGCAGCCAGGTCAGGCTCAGCATGGTCCACCTGCCGGCGGTCAACACCCCCCAATTCGACTGGTGCGAGACAACCATGACGCGCCATCCCCAGCCGGTTCCGCCCATCTACCAGCCGGAGATTCCGGCCAAGTTCATCCTGGCCGCCGCCCTCGACGGCCGCCGAAGCAAGGTGGTGGGTTCCTGGAACAAGGCCTTGGTCATGGCCGGGCGCCTGTTCCCCGGCCTGGGCAACCAGTACGCGGCCATCGGCGCCTGGGACAGCCAGCTGACCGACCAAGCCGTGAAGCCAAACCGGCCTGTCAACCTCTACCAACCGGCGGATGTCGACCAGGACCACGCTGCCCGCGGCGGGTTCGATGATCAGGCGGGCGGCTTTCTCGACCCCAGCTTCCTCAGGACAATGCCCCAGACGGCCCGGACGTTGGCCTCCGCCCTCCTCCACACGGCCACCGAGAAGGGAGCCGTCTACCGAGCCATGGCCGTGCATCGGAGGGGCGGAAGCCGATGAGGGGGGGGCCGAGTGGTGACGCGCCGGCGGACTCCTTGGACCTTCTGTTGGAAGAGGATCGCGCTCTGGTCAACCTATTCCGGGATTGGGCGGCCCCCGCCGGCCGGGACCCGGCTACGGCGGTAAAACACGCCTGGGACAAGGGCACCTTCGGCATGCTTGTCATAGAGCACGCCGCCATACGCCTGGCCGCCCAGGAGGACATCGCCCGGGTCTTGGGCGATCTCGGTCAGGATGGCTTGGCCGACCGGCTGACCCGACATACCTCCGCCGTGCGGGCGCTGCTAGATCGCCTCTCCGACCAGGCCCGGGGCCTGTCCGCCAGGGACCTAGCTATTTCGGAGCCCTTCGCCCACTCCATCGAGGAGCTGGGACGACTGATCGGTGCCGATGTGGCCTCTGGTCAGGATGAATCCGGTCGGATTCGCGATGCCCTGGGTGAAGCTCGTAGCCAACTCCGTACCGCCGCCTTCGTGGTCAAGAGGTCTCCCACCCATCCGGGCCCCTCCAAGGCCTGGTACGACCGTGTTCCGTTCCTGGCCTACCTCCATACGCGTTTCGACCGCATGGACGGCTACCCCGGCCCGCACACCCCACACCAGGCGGATACTGCCCTGGCCGACAAGTACCAGCCAGAGGGATGACCGGGCCGACCGGTCGGATCACGACCGGGTTGGTGGCGCAAGGCATCATCGGCCTGCGCTACCTATGCCTGACCGTCTTGCTGGTGGGTGCCGTGGGCCTGGCCGGTCGTTTCCTGGCTTGGCCGCTGCTGACCAGCACCGTCGGGCCTACCGCTTATGTCTTTGCCGCCCATCCCCGAAGCGAGGTATCCCGCTTCCGCAACGCTCTCATCGGCCACGGCGTGGCTATCGGCGCCGGACTCGGCGCCCTCACGGCCTTCGGGCTCCGCCACCATCCGTCCGTCACCGCCGCCGGGGGTCCCTCCTACCGCCAGGTGGCGGCGGCCGCCGTGGCCGTGGGCGTGACCCTGCTCGTCCTCGAGGTGGCCAGGTCCCATCACGCCCCGGCGGCGGCCACCGCCCTGCTGATCACCACCGGGTTGGCCATGCCGGGCCGCCCCCTGGGCGGCCTCGTCCTGGGACTGGCCATTGTCATAGTCCTCGGGCCAGTTCTGGGCCGTTGGCCCTTCGGGCGCGCCGAGTCAAGCGCGCATCCATCCGATGACGGGCTCCGAGGAGCCGCCCGATCATGAGCTCCCCGGAGCGGATCGAAGGCTTCGCTGCCATCGCCGATTACGCCGTGCTGGGCGACGGGCGCACCGTGGCACTCCTGGCCTCCGACGGCAGTGTGGACTGGTGGCCCTTCCCCGTCCTGGACTCCCCGCCGTTCTGCTACGCCTTGCTGGAACCGGGAGGGGGCCGGTTCCGCCTCGCTCCGCAGGGGGCGTATAAGGCAACCCGTCGGTACCTGGAGGGCACCAACGTCCTGGAGACGACGTGCACGACGCCGACAGGCGCGGTGAGGCTCACCCAGGCGCTCAACACCGGCTCGGCCGGTCGCCTGCCCTGGACTGAGCTCGCTCATCGGGTCGAGGGGCTGAGCGGCAAGGTGGTCATGGCCTGGGAGTTCACCCTCGGTGACGGCTTCGGTGTGGCAAAACCCTGGGTCACCCGGCGCGGCGAGACGCCCGTGATCACGGCGGGGGATCAGTCCGTGGCAGTGGTCCTGGACGCCGCCGATGGCCTGACCGTCGATCCCCGGGCAGTGAGCGGGACGTTCTCGGTCGACGCTGACCGTCGGGTGGCCATGGCCCTGGTCGCTACCCGAGGGGAGCCGCTCTTTGTGCCCTCCGTGGCCGCCGTAGACGCCCGGCTGGACCGCACCATCGAGTCCTGGCGGCGCTGGAGCGCGCAGGTCGACAACGAGGGGCCCTGGTCCGGCGCCGTGGAAAGGTCGGCGCTGGCCCTCAAGGCCCTCCTGGCCGAGGCGGACGGAGCGATCGCCGCCGCAGCCACGACTTCGTTGCCCGAACGCGTGGGCGGTCCCAAGAACTGGGACTACCGATACGCCTGGGTCCGCGATTCGTCCTTCGCCGTCGACGCTCTGATCAACCTGGGCCTGCACGAGGAGGTCCACGGGGCCGTCTCCTGGCTACTGGGCGCGCTGGGTCGCAACGGCCCGGATCTATGCGTCTTCTACACCCTGGGCGGACAAGTCCCCGACGCCGAAACCGAGGCGGATGTGAGCGGATACCGCCACAGCCGCCCGGTTCGTATCGGGAACTCCGCTTCGGCCCAGGTCCAACTGGGCAACTACGGGGACTTCTTCGACACCATCCATCGCTACGTCGGTGAGGGTCACCTGCTCGACACCGAGACTGCCCAGGCGCTGGCCGGCCTGGCCGATCGCTGCTGTGACGCCTGGATGGAGCGCGACTCGGGGATCTGGGAGTTGCATCGCCTCGAGCACTACACCATCTCCAAGATCGGTTGCTGGGTGGCCCTCGACCGGGCTGTCCGGCTGGCCCGATCGGGCCAAATTCCGGATCGGCACATCGAGCGATGGGCCAGTGAGGTCCAGGAGATCCGAGACTGGGTCGACACCCACTGCTGGTGCGAGGCCAAGGGCACCTACACGTTCTATGCGGGAACCGACCAGCTCGACGCCGCTGTCCTCCTGGCCGGACGTACCGGGTTCGACCGCGGCCCTCGCTTGGCCAGCACGGTCGAGGCCGTGGCCGCCGAGCTCGGGCGGGGGCCTCTCCTCTACCGCTACTCGGGTATGGAGGAAGAGGAGGGCGCCTTCGTCGCCTGTACCTTCTGGATGGTCGATGCCCTGGTGATCACCGGCCAGGTGGCCCGGGCCCGCCGGCTGATGGATGAGGCCATCACCTACGCCAGCGACTTGGGCCTCATCTCTGAGCAGGTCGATCCGGAGACGAGAGCCCTCCTGGGCAACTTCCCTCAGGGCCTGTCGCATCTGGCCCTGATCAACGCCGCCCACTCTCTGCGCCGGGTCGGAAGACCGTGAGAAGCGCCGACGGGCATGCCTCAGGATCCCGCCGCGCAGCTCGACGAACGGCGAGTCATCGGACATCGTCGGTGACGCTGGCCACTCGCGGTCGGCTCCTGAGATGGTGGCCTCGGTGGCGTCGGGTTGGATCGATTGTCGATGCCGCCCACGCCCTGAGTGCGCTAGGCCTCGATGATCATGAAGGCCACGTCGTCATCCACCCGGCCCCGAGCGTGACGGTCCAGGTCCATAACGAGCCCGGCCAGGACCTCGGGGAGAGATCCCTCGCCCATCGTCCCGGCGGCCCGGGTCAGGTCGAAGAACCTCCCCGAGGCGTCGCGCGCCTCGACGGATCCGTCTGTGTAGAGCAGGAGTCGGGACCCCGCCGGCATCTCGAAGTGGTCCAGGTTGGGCTCGGCTCCGAACCCGAGGGGAAAGGTCCGCACCGAAGGGTCGAGACTGCGGACTTCGCCGGTGGCGCCGATGAGAAGTGGGGGGAGATGTCCGCAGTTGGCGACGGTCACCGACCGGCCACGGATCTCCACGAGAACTCCGGTTACGAATTCCTCTCCCTCAGTGCCTGGGCCGGAGGGCTCACCTGCGTATCGGGTGGTGAACAGATCCAACTCTCGACCGACGGTGGCGAGGTCGGGCTCGAGGAAGGACAGGGCACGAAAGCCGCCAAGCACCAGAGCGGCCAGGCGGACGGCGGGCAGGCCGTGGCCGCGGACATCGCCCAGGAAGGCCCGAACTCCGAATGGAGTATCGAGGATCTCGTAGCAGTCCCCGCCGATCGCGGCGGTGCCGGTAGCGGACTGATACGAGGTGACCACACCGACATGACCGACGCGCGGCGCCGGCGGCCTGATGATGGTGCCCTGGGCCACTTCGGCGACGGTGGCCAGTTCCACCAGGCTGCTCTCCCGGCGGAGGCGCACCGATGAGGCCCGCGCCGCCACGATCGTCCCGAGGACGATGATGGTGATCCGGGCGGCGCTGGCCCGCAGGCCACTGCCGTCGGCAAGGGCGAGCCCCACGGCAATGACCACGGCACCAGCCCCGGTCAGGACCACGGCCCTGGGTCGGGAGCCACCAGAGGCCAAAAAGGGCCCCACGACAAGGGCACCGGAAATGTTTTGCCTGATCGGCAGGGAGAGATCGACCAGACCCAGAGTCAGGAGCACAACGCCGGACATAGCCACCCAGATCATCTCTGTGGACGCAGGTCCCCGCCTGCTTAGGGCTGAGCGCGCCCTGGCCTTCGACGCCGCCGCGCCGAAGGCCTTCAGCGGAGCCTTTGCCGAAGGGCCAGCGTCGTTTGCCACGGTCGCTAGGACTGCTCCGGTGAGTCCTCGGGCGAGGCCGAGAAGGTGCGCCGTACGTGCTCGAGATCGACCTCCCGGGTCAGTACACCGAGCGTGTCTCCAGACTCGATCACAGTGTCACCCCTAGGCAGGAGTTGGTCACTTCCTCGTTGGAGACTCATGACGATGGTCCCCGGCGGCAAAGCGAGCTCCGCGAGAGTGTGTCCGGCGGAGGGGGACCCGGGGGCGACCCGTACATCCAGGGATATGGCGTGGGGGGCGATGTGGGAGACTTGGCGGAGCCCGGCGGCCAAACCCTCTCGGTAGCCCCTCACGACGGCCGAGGTGGACAGGATGCCGATGACTCTGCGGTCCTCATCGACCACCGGGATCCAGTTGGTACCGGCGTTCATCAACGCCTCCAGCGCCGTGGTCAGCCGATCGGTCCCCACGACGGTGGGCGCCGTGGGGTCGGCTAGGCGCCCCACCTCGGGACCGTGGTCCGATTCCAGCTCTGAGTCTGGGTCGACGGGGAGGCTCGTCTCTTGGAGAGCCCGGGCGTTCACCGTGCCAATGAAGACGCCGTTCTCATCGACGACCGGAGCCCCTGGAAGTCCTTCGCGCTCAAGCTTGGCGACCGCCTCGGTCGCGCTGTTGCGGGCATCGAAGATCACCCGGGGCGCGCCCATGACCTGCGCGACGGGGATGGAGCCAAGAAGGGGCATGCCTGCCTGCAGGCGGTGGGCGGGGGAATCGGCCCGGCTGGCCAGTTGGCTGCGGTAGATGGTGTCATCTGCCCGTCGCACGATGAGTGTCGACAGGCCCACCGCCACCATGGCCGGTGCCAGCACGGCCAGGCTCCCGGTCATCTCCGCGGTCATGAGCATGACGGCCAAGGGAGCCCGGGAGATCCCTCCGAAACAAGCCATCATCCCCACGATGACGAACGGTGCCGGGCTGTGGGGAATGTCCGGAGCGATCGGCTCCAGGAGGCGCCAGACCGAGGCCCCGGTGAAGGCACCGATCACCATGCCGGGACCGAAGATGCCCCCCGAGCCACCCGAGCCGATCGAAAGGGACGTGGTGAGGATCTTGGCCGCAGGGAGGGCCAGCACCACCCACAGAGGCAGACCGAGCAGCTGGTGTCCCAGGGACTTCTGGATCCAGCCATAGCCCGTCCCCAGGACTCCGGGCAGGGCCAGGGCGATCAGGCCGACGAGGACGCCTCCGATGGCGGGTTTGAGGGCACGGGCGATACGCAGGCCGGAGAAGGCCCCGGCGGTGGCGTAGAAGACCTTGGCGTAGGCGAGGCCGACCAGGCCTCCGAGTATGCCGATCAGGGCGAACCAGACCAGGGCCAAGGGATGCAGGAACTGATAGGAGCCCGAGGCGAAGCCGAAGAGGGGCGCGAAGCCCTGAACGGCGGAGAAGACCGTGTAGCCGACCACGGCGGCGATGATGCCGGGAACGATGGCCTCGACCTCGATGTCGTCCCGGTAGAGAATCTCAGCCGATAGGAGGGCCCCGCCCAGGGGGGCGCCGAATATCGACCCGATGCCGGAACCGATCCCGATCGAGACCAGGATCCGACCGTCGGCCGGCTCCAGGTTGAGGGCCCGGGCCAGAAAGGAGCCGAACCCCGCCGAGATCTGAGCGGTTGGACCCTCCCGGCCCCCGGACCCGCCAGCGCCGATGGTGATGGCCGAGGCCACGATCTTGACCACGACGGCTCGGGCCCGGACGCCCCGGGGGTTGTCGTGGACTGCGGCAATGGCGGCGTCGGTGCCATGTCCCTCCGCCTCGGGGGCGAAGTTGAACACGATCAGACCGGACAACAGCCCGCCCAGTCCGACGACCAGGGGGATGGCCCAGGGCCGGGTGAAGTGCGAATCGCCGGCCAGACCCCCTTCTCCGGCCGGCGTCGGGGGCTGGTAGCCGGCCAGGTCACGCAGGAACAGGTGGGTCGCCAGATCCAGAGCGTTGTAGAAGACCAGGGCCCCCAACCCGGCGATGACGCCCACCAGGACGCCGAGGACCAGCCACTTGCGCAGGTAGGTGGTGGAGCGCAGCCGGCGGGATCCGGCCGTTCCGACGCCGCGCAGCCGGGTCCGTAGCGGAACAGCCCGGCTCGGACCGGGCCGCGCTCTTCCCGCTGCGAACCCAGAGGGTCCCCGTCGCCGATGGCTCAGAGCGACCACCCGGCGGCCCAGTCCTCCTCGGCCAACTCCCCGGCGGCGGCCGAGAAGGCGTCGAGTGCGGCTATCACCTGTCCTCGCCGCGCAGCGGGGATGGCCCCGACAATGGCCGCGATCTCCGTCCGTCGGGCTTCGCTGACCTCGTCCACCAGCTCCCGGCCGGCCTCGGTGAGGTTCAGGCTGATCTGGCGGCGGTCCCCGGGCACTGTTCGGCGCCGCACCAGTCGTTTACTCACCAGCCGGTCACACATCCGGGTGGCCGTGGACGGGTTG
>Ga0307374_10006208_pt1 | contig 18908 bp, 18 predicted proteins | sample OX3MG_FD_202532 | JGI IMG/M metagenome (GOLD analysis project Ga0307374, IMG submission 202532) | Soil microbial communities from Risofladan, Vaasa, Finland - OX-3 | ecosystem: Environmental > Terrestrial > Soil > Coastal area > Acid sulfate soil | place: Finland: Risofladan, Vaasa | collected...
TGCTTGCCCGTGGCGGCGAAGACGGCGTTGGCCACGGCGGGGGCGAGCGGTGGGGTTCCCAGCTCGCCGATGCCCGTTGGATCCTCTCGGCTCGGGACGATGTGCACCTCGATGGCCGGTGCGTCCGCCATGCGCAGCACCGCGTAGTCGTAGAAGTTGTGCTGCGAGACCCGCCCGTTCTTCAGCGTGATCTGCTCCGCGAGCGCCGCCGAGAGGGCGTAGATGACGGCGCTCTCCACCTGAGCCGTGACGATCGCCGGGTTGATGACGATGCCGACGTCCACGGCCATGACCACGCGGCGCACCTTAGGCCGGCTCCCCGCCATGGTGACCTCGGCCACCAGCGCGCCGACGCTGCCGTTCCAGACGCTGAGCGCCAGGCCGCGATGGACGCCGGCTTGGGCGGGCCGCCCCCAACCCGCGCGCTCCGCCGCGAGGCGGAGCACCGCCGCGGCGCGCGGGGCACCGCCGAGCATGGCAAGCCGAAACGCGAGCGGGTCCGTGCGCGCGGCGTGCGCCAGCTCGTCGATGAAGGTCTCGGTGACGAAGGTGTTCCAATTCGCGCCGGGGGCGCGCCAGAATCCGACGGGAATGCCGTGGTCCTGCTCCACGTAGCCGGCGTAGAAGTTGGGGATCTCGTACAAGAGGTTCGCGGCTCCGTTGACCGCGGTGGGATCGGCGCGGTCTCCCACGCCTCCGGGAATGAAGGTCCGCATGATCGACGCCGAGACCACCGTGTGCGAGAGCGCGATCAACGTGCCGCGGTCATCCAGCACGCCGCGCACCACGTTGAGGCTCATCGGCCGGTAGAAGTCGTGCTGGATGTCGTCTTCGCGGCTCCAGGTGACCTGCACGGGGGCGCGCATGGCCTTCGAGATCTCGACGGCGTCCTCGACGTAGTCCACGTTGTTCCGGCGTCCGAAGCCTCCGCCCAAGTAGGTGGTCCGCAACGTGCAGCGCTCGAGCGGCAGACCGGTCACGCGCGCCGCCGCCTGCTGGGCCCGGGTCTGCGACTGCGTCGGCGCCCAGACCTCGCAGCGGTCGCCCCGCACGTCGGCCGTCGCGTTCATCGGCTCCATCGCGGCGTGGGCGAGGAAGGGTCCACGATAGGTCGCCTCGATCACCGTGCCCGTGGCGTGCTCCACATCGCCCACGCGCTTGGCGACGCGTGCCGGTCCGCGAGCCAGACGCTCCGCCTCGGCGAAGAGGCCGGCGCTGTCCAGGTGCGCATTGGCGCCTTCGTCCCAGGTGATCTCGAGGGCGTCCTTGCCGCTGAGGGCGGCCCACGTGTTGCCGGCTACCACCGCGACGCCGGAGGAGATCCGCACGACGTCCTTGACGCCGGGTACGGCCTTGGCCTTGGCGGCGTCGAACGTCTTGAGCGATCCGCCGAAGACGGGGCAGCGCGCCACCGCCGCGTAGAGCATGCCCGGCAGGCGCACGTCGATGCCGAAGCGGGCCGTGCCGTCGACTTTGGCCGGGAGGTCGAGGCGCGTCTGCTGCTTGCCGATGAGCGTGAAGCGGTCGGGCGTCTTGAGGGGCACGTTTGCCGGCACCGGAAGCGTTGCCGCCGCGGATGCCAGGCTCCCGTACGTCGCGCTCCGGCCCGACGACGCATGGTACACCATGCCCGCGCGCGTGGTGCAGCTGCCTGGGTCGACGCTCCAGCGCTTGGCCGCCGCGGAGACCAGCATCGCGCGCGCGGTGGCGCCGGCGGTGCGCATCTGCATCCACGAGTGCTCGACGCTCGTGCTCCCGCCCGTGCTCATCTGACGCGAGAATGGATCGTTGTACTTGGCGTCGGCGACGGCGAACTCCACGCGAACGCGCTCGAAGGGCGCGTCCAGCTCGTCGGCGAGGATGGTGGGCAAGCCGGTTGCGATGCCCTGTCCCATCTCGGACTTGCCGAGGTAGACGGTGACGTCGCCGTCGGGATCGATGCGGACCCAGGCGTTGGGCTCGAAGGCCTGGGCGTCCGCAGCCCCGCACGCGGGGAGTTGGACGCCGAGCGTCAATCCGGCGCCCAGGGCCGACGTCAAGCGGATGAAGCGGGCGCGGGAGAGCTGAGCTGGCATGGCGCTACGCCTCCGCGGCGGCGCGGTGGATCGCCGCCCGGATGCGCAGATACGTTCCGCATCGGCACAGATTGGTCATCGCTTGATCGATCTCGGCGTCGCTGGGCTTCGGATTCTTCGCCAAGAGCGCCGCGGCCGTCATGAGCTGTCCCGGCTGGCAGTAGCCGCACTGCGGCACCTGCTCCGCGATCCACGCGCGCTGCAGCGCCTGGCCGCCGTCGCGCGAGAGACCTTCGATGGTGGTGATCTCGCGGCCAACGGCCTGCGAGACGGAGAGCGTGCACGAGCGAACGGCGGCGCCGTCGAGATGCACGGCGCACGTGCCGCAGATGCCGGCCCCGCAGCCGAACTTGGTGCCGGTCAGGCCGACGACGTCGCGCAGGACCCACAGCAGGGGCATCTGCCCGGGGACGTCGACGTCGTGCCGCTGCCGGTTGATCGAGAGCGTGAACATACGGGACCCTCCGCACAGCCTGGCGTTCTTGTACCCGGAACCGAGGCGCTGAGCCGGCGAGAGAGACGCCGTGCATGCCCGGTAGGGAAGCGGCTCGTTGCACGGGCGCGCGCTGAGAATTCCGTGAGAACCGCCGGCGCCGCGAGGATTCTCAGGCACTTCCATGGCCGCGCGAGTATGATGGAGGCATGGTCAACACATTTCGCGCCGCTCGCGCCGCGCTCGCGGCGGCGAGCCTCGCCTTCATCGCCTCGCCGCTCGCGGCTTCGGCTCAAGAGCCGCCGTCGTACGCGCAGCCCGGCGTTCCTAGCTATGCCAGCCAAGACGAGCAGATCCACGGTCGGATCATCTCCTTCGACGGGGGCTACCATCTGCAGGTCCGCGACGACCGCGGGTACGTCGACAACGTGGAGCTGCACCAGGGGACCGTCATCAATCCCACGGGGCTGACGCTCGCACCCGGCATGGTCGTCTCGATCAACGGCTACAACGCGGGGCCGTATTTCGCGGCCAACGAGATCGACACGCCATACGTCTTCTACGGCGCGGTGCCGTACTACGTCGGCCACCCGTGGTACTACTACGGGTCGAGCGTCTCGCTGAGCTTCTTCTTCGGGAACACGGGCTGGTGGCACGGTGCCTACTACGCGCACCCGATCCGCGTGTACCGCGGGGTGCGGGTCTATGAGCGGCCTGTCGGCGTCTACCGCGGGGGCGAGTGGCATGGCCGCGACTACGTGGCCCCACGCGAGCGCGGCGGCTACTACCCGGGACGAGATCGGCGCCGCCCGGACGACAGGCACGACCGCCGCCACCACTGAGGTCCGTGGCATCCCGTCTAGGTCGCGCGCGCTCGTCGCCCGTCAGATCGCGGGTGCCGGCGCGGGCGCTCTGCACTCGGCGAAGAGCTGCGCGAGTACCTGGCCGCACGGCATCAGGTGCTTCCAGAGCGGCTCATCGCCGAGATGTTCGGCGCGCTGGGTGAGCGGGAGCGATGATCGCAAAGAGGGAACGCCGCTTCCGCCCTCTTGGCCTCCGCGGCGTTCCGCCCGTAGCGCCAGCCGAAAGGGAACGACTGGCGACAGAGGGACGCGCTGGGGCTGGCATCCCTCTCCGTGCTGAGGAGTCGACTCAACCGGCCGTCGAGCCGTCCCCCTCAATGCGCTGCTTGATGCGCTCGTAGAGCTGATCCACGTTATGGCGAAAGGTCAGCGCCATGTGCTCCACGGGCGTGCCTCGGGCGGCGACGCAGATCTCCTCTGCGAGCGCCGCGAAGACACCGGTCACGATCCGATCGTCGGGCATCCGGAGATTGTTGCGATGCACGTTCCGTGCGTGCGCGATCTCCTCTTCGATCTGGCGATAGGTCATGCGCATGGGGAAGCACCTCCTATGCTTGCGCTGGCTTCGGGTCGCCGCTGGTCGGGTTAGCCGGGCCGTCGCCGTGCGCCGTATCGAGAGGGCCCACGAGGCCATCGAGGACCATGTCGACGGCTCGCTCAGCGAAATGGCGCAACATCTCGGTATGCCAGAGGTGGCCGACGATGGCTTCGCACTCGGCGCACCAGAGCACGTAGATGTCATAGCTCAGGCCCTCGACGGGAAGCATCCGGCCCTTGAGCTTCGCTGGCTGGCCACACTGGGGGCAACGCGGTCCGTCACTCATCTACACCCTCTAAGGTAAAGACTCGGCAAGTGGCCAAGCGACCGGAACCCATTTCGGTAAAGGTATGGTAAAGCTGATGCTTGGAGCGTTATGGGCACTGGAAGCGAGGCGCGACGGGCCGATAATCGGACGCTCTGGTATTCGGGCTCGTCGGGGGATGAGGCCTAGCGACGCCTCCGCCCCGGCAGCCAGGGCTCCGTTCGGCTGCCGCCATGCCAAGCGCATTGATGGCGGCGTCGAACGCACGGCGGATCCCGCGCTCGCGTCGCCGACCTGCTCGAGGCCGATCGCGCGACCCTGCGCGAGGTGCTGCACGCGATCATCGCCGAGGTGCGGTGCGATTTCGTCGGCGGACAGCTGCAGCTCGTGGTTCGTCTGCCATCGCCGGAGATGAAGAGAGGCACGACTGGTAAGGTCGTGCCTCTAGGTGGTTGCGGGGGCAGGATTTGAACCTGCGACCTTCGGGTTATGAGCCCGACGAGCTACCGGACTGCTCCACCCCGCGGCGGAACGTACCGTATTGTACCCGACTTACGCCGGAGGGTCAACCCTCCGGGCACACGCGCTCGTGCGCGCGTTCAGAAGTGCACGCCGAGCGCGAAGTACGGGTAGGTCAAGACGGTGCGCGTGTCAGGGAGCGCGCAATGGCCTTGCGCGTCGCACAGTTGCCCCGCCGGCGACGCGAAGAGCGCCATTACGCCGGCCTCCAATTGGCCGACGCTCCCAAGAGGCAAGCGGATGCCGAGCTCGGCGGTCGGGCCATTGGCGTCGCTCGACCCGCTGCCCGCGGTGCCGAACCCCGCGAAGTTGATCGTGTGGTAGTCGCTGTGCTCCCAAGCGTAACCGGCACCCGCGTACAAGTCGAAGCGGCCGCGATACGTGCGCGAGAACGTCAGGCCCACCTGGAAGAAGTGGAAGCTCGTGTCGACCAGCGTGCTCGGGCGCGCCGGAACCGCCAGGCTGAAGCTGTCGGTCAGCGACGCCGCTCCGCGCACCTCGGCTCGCACGTCGTACCCGCCGAGGCCGGGAAGGTCGGCTTCCGCTTGGAGGCCGCTCGCCCAGGGTTGGAGGTCGGTGACCGGAGGGATCGCGAGGATCGAGATGGTGGCCGCGGAGGCGGGCAGGGTCCACCCAAACAGGCACAGCGTGAGCGCCAGGGCCGCGGCTAACGGAAAGGCGGGCGCACGAGAACGCATCTCCGTGCCTACCTACGCCCGCAGGCGGTCGGGTGCCTGCAACGAAGCCCGCATCGCCATGCCCGAAAGCCTACTCACGCTTCCCAAAGTCGAGCTGCACGTCCACCTCGAGGGTACCATCTCGCCTGAGCTGTTGATCGCGCTGGCCCATCGCCACGGCGTCGACCTGGGGGCGCGCCGGGGGCTCCCGCCGGAGGAGCTCTACCGCTTCGCGGACTTCCAAGAGTTCCTCCGCCTCTTCGCCGACGTCTGTGCCGCCCTGAGGGAGCCGCAGGACTACGGCGTCCTGGCCGCGGGCTACGCCCGCACGGCGGCCGCCGAGGGTGTCCGCTACGCCGAGGTCTTCATCTCGCCCAGCGTCTGGACGTATTTCCACCGCGACCTCGACGTGCGCGCCGGGGTTGAGGAGATCCGCGCGGCGTTCGACCAGGAGGAGCGCCGCAGCGGCCTGGTGGTGCGCATGATCGCCGATCTGACCCGGAACTTCGGCCCGGAGCGCGGCGCGCAGACCCTGGCGTTGGCGGACTCGCTGCGGGACCTCGGGGTCGTGGGGATCGGCCTCGGCGGCGACGAGCGGCGTTTTCCCGCCCGGGACTTCACGGCCGTCTTCCTGCGCGCCAAGGAGCTGGGGCTGCATACCGTGGCCCACGCCGGGGAGGCCGAGGCCGCCTGGAGCGTCCGCGATGCGGTGGAGCTGCTCGGAGCCGAGCGCATCGGCCACGGCGTGAGCGCGGTCGAGGATCCCTCAGTCGTGGCGCTGCTGCTGGAGCGTGGGGTCGCGGTGGAGGTCTGCCCCACCTCCAACGAGCGCACCGGCGCTTGGCGCCCGAAGACGCCGCACCCGCTCGTCGCGCTCGACCGTGCCGGCGTCCCCGTAGTGATCGACTCCGACGATCCCGCGCTCTTCGGGACCACGCTCATCAACGAGTACGCGCGCGTCGCCGAGATGACCAGCCCGGAGGCCGTGCGCCGTTTCGCGCGCAACGCCGTCGCTCGGAGCTTCGCGGACGAACCGCTCAAGCGCACCCTGCTGGCGTCGATCGACGCGCACGCGGGGGAGAGCACGGACACGGCGAAGGGATAAGACATGCCGTCGGGTCACTCGCACTTCGCGGAGAGCGTCGAAGAGTATTTGGAGGCGATCTACCGTCTGGAGCGCGAGGGCCCGGGCGTTACCACCTCCGGGCTCGCCAGCGAGCTAGGGGTCTCGCCGGCCAGCGTGAGCGGCTTCCTAAAGAAGCTGGCCGGAGAGGGCTTCCTCGAGCACGAGCCCCGCGGCACCGCCACGCTCACCCAGAAGGGCGCGGAGGTCGGGGCGCGCACCCTTCGGCGCCACCGTCTTGCCGAGCGCCTTCTCACCGACGTCCTCGGCATGGCGTGGGACGAGGTGCACGAGGAGGCCTGCCGCCTGGAGCACGCCATCTCCGGGCGCGTCGAGCGGCGATTGATGGAGTTCTTGGGAAACCCGAAGACCTGTCCCCACGGTCATCCGATTCCCGCCGAAGACGGCAGCGAAGCCACGCTCGACGTCGCGCCGCTGGCGCAGGCGGAGCCCGGCGACGGGGTGAGGATAGCCGGCGTGACGGACGAAGTCCCCGAGATGCTGCGCTACCTGCGCGAGATCGGCTTGCTGCCCGGCGTAAGCGTTCACGTGGTGGAGAAGGCCCCTCTCGGCGGCCCGGTGACCATCGCCGTCGACGGCCGCCAGCACGCCATCAGCCTCGAGCTCGCTCGGACCATTCTGGTGGAGGTGCCGCCCTGCGCCTGACACCCGTCACCGCCGTGCTGGTGGGGATCAACGTCGTGGTCTTCCTCGCGGAGATGGTCACCGGCGGTCTCAACGGCCCGGTGGTCCAGCTCGGCATCGAGTACGGCCCCGCCATCGCGCACGGCGAGTGGTGGCGCATCGTGACCGCGGCCTTCCTCCACGGCGGCCTCTTGCACATCCTCTTGAACATGATCGCGCTGGTGCAGGTCGGCGCGATCGTGGAGCTCACGTTCGGCGCCGCGCGGATGCTGGTGATCTACTGGGTCTCGCTGCTGGTCGCGGGCTTCTCGGTACTGGCTTTCAACTACGCCATCCCGACGTTGGGCGCCAGCGGCGCGATCTTCGGGCTCTTCGGAGGCCTGGTGGCGCTGGGTCTGCGCCGTGGCCCGGCCGGGCAGATGCTGGTCAAGCAGACCGTGGGCATCATCGTCCTCAACCTGGTCTACGGCTTCGCGGTGGCCGGCATCTCCAATGCCGCCCACTTGGGAGGGTTGGTCGCCGGTTTCCTCGTTGGCCTGCCGCTGGTGCCGGCGGCGCCGGAGCGGCGCGCCTATGCGATCGGCTCGCACGAGACGCGCGCCTACCCCGGTCCGACGATCGACCAGCCCGCGGAGCCCGGCGAGGACGGGCCCCACCGCTAGTCGAACGCGCGTTCGAATGCATCTCGACGAGGTCTTCGCTCCGGGTGGCCCGGTGGCCGGCGCGCTCGACGGCTTCGTGCCGCGCGATGGGCAGCTCCAGATGGCGCAGCTCATCGAGCGCGGCCTGCTGGAGGGGCTCCATTCCGTCGTGGAGGCGGGAACCGGCATCGGCAAGTCGTTGGCGTATCTGGTCCCGGCCTTGCGCTCCGGGAAGAAGGTGGTCGTCTCCACCGGCACGATCGCCCTCCAGGAACAGCTGATCCAAAAGGACATCCCGGTGGTTCAGCGCGCGCTGGGCACGGATCTGCGCGTGGTGCTCCTCAAGGGGCGCAACAACTACCTCTGCCGAGACAAGCTCGAACGCCTCCGCCGCGAGACGTTCATCGCCTCGTCGGGGGCGATGGAGCGAATCTGGGACTGGGCGGATCGCACGCTCAGCGGCGACCGGTCCGAGCTCTCGGTCACGCCGGGACCCGGCGAATGGGAGCAGGTGGATGCCGACGCCGACGACTGCTTGGGCGAATTGTGCGGGCGTTACGACGACTGCTTCTACTTTCAAGCCCGCGAGCGCGCGCGCCACGCCGACGTCGTGGTGGTCAACCACGCGCTCTTCTTTCTCGACTTGGCCATGGGCGGCGCGCTCCTCCCTCCGTACGATCTGGCAATTCTCGACGAGGCGCATCAGTGCGAGGCTTGGGCCACCGCGGCGCTCACCTCCACGGTCTCGCAGCGCACCGTCGGGCGAATGCTCCGGCGTCTGAACCGGTACTACGCCTTCGATGCCGGCATCGAAGCCGAGCTCGGCGAGGGGATGCATCGCCTCACCGGCCAGTTGGGCGCCGTTGAGCGCGACCGCTATCCTCTGGCCGCAAACGCCGCCGCGCGCGAGATGCTGCTGGAGCTCGCCCCGGCGTTCGAGCGCGCGGCGCAGTGGCTCGAGGCATCCTGGCAGAGCGCGTACCGCGGCGCCTTCGACGAGGCCACGGCCGAGCGGCGCCGCGAGCTCTGTCTGCGCGGCATCGCGGCCCACCAGAGCGCGCTCGAGCAGCTGCGCGCCGCCGACGACGAGACGATCGCTTGGGTCGAGCGAGGCGATGCGACGGAGCGCCATCGCGTCTGCGCCGCGCCGTTCGAAGTGGCGCGGTTTCTGCGGCAAGCGCTCTTCGAGCGCTGCGAGCACGTCGTGCTGACGTCTGCCACGCTCGCGGCGGACGGCTCGTTTGACTACTTGAGACGAACGCTGGGATTCGAGCGCGCGCAGGAGGCCGTTGCGCCCTCGCCGTTCGATTACGAGCGCCAGGCGCGGCTCTTCGTGGCGCCGCCCTCGTGCAACCCCAAGTCGCGCGACTTCCCGCGCCGCGCCGCGGCCCTGGTCGAGGAGGCGCTCGATCGCTCAGGCGGACGCGCGTTCGTGCTCTTCACGTCCTACGCGCGCATGCACGAGGTTCATCGTCTGCTTGGGCCGCGCTTGGCGTTTCCGGCGCGCGTCCAAGGCGAAATGCCACGCTCGCAGTTGCTCTCGTGGTTCCGCGCCACTCCCGGGGCCGTGCTCTTCGCCACGGGAACGTTCTGGGAAGGCGTCGACGTCGTGGGCGAGCAGCTCTCGTGCGTCATCATCGATCGGCTGCCCTTTCCTTCGCCGGGGGATCCGCTGGTGGCCGCGCGGATGCGCGCCATCGAATCGGCCGGCGGCTCGTCGTTCGACGAGTACATGATTCCGGCGGCGATCACGCGTCTGAAGCAGGGATTCGGGCGGCTGATCCGCAGCGTCCACGACCGGGGGGCCGTGGTGCTCCTCGACGGCCGGCTGAGCGGAGAGCGCTACGGCGAGACGATCCTGCGGGCGCTTCCGCCCGCGCGGCGGATCGAGCACCTGGCGGAGCTCAGCGGCTTCTTCGCACAGACGTGAGGTAACTTGCATCACGGCGCGGGGCGCCGCGGCGTGATAACCTTGTCGTAACATGGACCGCGTTCGATTCATCCCGCTCAAGGGCGAGCATCCCGACGCCCGCTGTTGGAACTGCTCGACCGTCGTCAGCGGAAAGCCCGACGCCCGATATCTCTATCGCCTCGAGGATCACGCGGTGACGGAGTCCTGGTACCACTGCGGCTGCGGGGCCTATGTGAACGTGCGGCGCGAGGGCGTGTTGCACGTCGAGCGCGCCGCACAGTCGTCGTAGACGGGCCGGGCGCCCGCCGGGACCAGGTCAGGCGATGCTGTTGTGGACCGCCTTGTACGACGCGTACCACGCCAGGAGCGCGGTGACGATCCCGAGATACCCGCCAACTTGGGTCAAGCCGGCCTGGTGCAGGGCCGCGCCCAGCCAGAGCAGCACGAAGGTGACCAACAACACCACGAAGACCCACATCACGGGCGGGTTGTTGATGCGGAACGACTCGAGCGTCATGTACGCGGTGAAGATGGTCCAGGCGCCGAGCAGCCACGCCAGGTCGGCTCCCACGTTGCCGGACTTCGGAGCCCAGAACCAGACGTAGAACGCGGTGCCCAGCCAGAAGGCGCCGTACGAGCCGAAAGCCGTGGCGCCAAAGGTATTGCCCGTGGCGAATTCCCACATGCCTGCAAACAGTTGAGCTAAGCCGCCGTAGAAGAGCGCGAAGCCCATCCAGACGTCGGAGCCCGGGAGCAGTCCGGCATTCGCTGCCGAGAGCAGGAACGTGGTCAAGGCGAATCCCGCCAGGCCAAGGCCGGCGGGGTTGCCCAGTTTCGGGGCGGGAGAGGAGCTTCCCATGCGGTACACCTCCAAACGAGCGTTGCGTTGACAGTGACGAACGACGAACCACGAGGCTGGAGTACCGGATACCGAAAGAAAGAGTTCGAGGCCGCTTGCCTTCCACCCCCTGCCCGGGAGGCCTGGTCCCCTCCGGCGAGGGAGGTCCCACATGGTATCCGAATAAGCAAGGTTCACAACACCCGCGCCGGGCGTCAGCTCATGCCAGCGTGCGCACCGGGCGCTTTGAGATCGCGCGACGTCAATCGGAGGCTCATATGCTCGAACACCAGCAGCAAGCCATCGAGGCGCTCTTTGCGGAAAATCGGACCTTTCCGCCGTCCGAGGAGTTCAAGAAGCACGCGCAATGGAGTGATCCAAAGATCTACGACGCTGCGGCGAAGGATCCGGACGCTTTCTGGGCCTCGCAGGCCGAGCGGCTCGAGTGGTTCAAGAAATGGGATACCGTCCTGCAATGGGACGAGAAGACGAAAGTCGCCCGTTGGTTCGACGGCGGTAAGCTGAACGTCAGCTATAACTGCCTCGACCGTCACGTGAAGGCCGGCCACGGCAAGCAGGTCGCCTACTATTGGGAAGGCGAGCCCGGCGACAGCCGCACCCTCACCTACCAGGACATGCTCGACGAGACCTCGCGCCTGGCCAACGCCCTGAAGGAGCTGGGCGTTCGCAAAGGCGACCGCGTCGCGATCTACATGGGCATGGTGGCTGAGCTGCCCGTCGCCCTGCTGGCGTGCGCGCGCATCGGCGCCGTCCATTCGGTGGTCTTCGGCGGATTCTCCGCCGACAGTCTGCGCGACCGCATCATCGACGGCGCGTGCAAGGCGCTCATCACGCAGGATCAAGGGTGGCGCCGGGGCGGCAAGATCCAGCTCAAGCAGATCGTCGACGAGGCCATCAAGGATACGCCGTCGATCGAGAAGGTGATCGTCCTCAAGCGCGTCGGCGATCCGGTAGAGATGAAGAGCGGGCGCGACGTGTGGTATCACGACATCGTGCCGAAGCAGAGCAGCGAGTGCGCACCGGAGCACATGGAGGCCGAGGACATCCTCTACATCCTGTACTCCAGCGGCACCACGGCCAAGCCCAAGGGCATCGTCCACACCACGGGCGGCTACCTCACGGGCATCACCTCGACGCACAAGTACATCTTCGACATCCGCGAGGATAGCGACGTCTTCTGGTGCACCGCGGACATCGGCTGGGTCACGGGCCACTCGTACATCGTCTACGCCCCGCTCGCCAACCGGACCACGGGCGTCATCTACGAAGGGACGCCGGACTTCCCCGACAAGGACCGCTTCTGGGCGGTGGTCGAGAAGTACAAGATCACCATCTGCTACACGGCCCCGACCGCGATCCGCACGTTCATGAAGTGGGGGCCGGAGTATCCCGCCAAGCACGACATGTCGTCCCTGCGCCTGCTGGGGACCGTCGGCGAGCCGATCAACCCCGAGGCCTGGGTCTGGTACCAGCAGCACATCGGCGGCGAGCGCTGCCCGGTGGTCGACACCTGGTGGCAGACGGAGACCGGGCAGATTCTGATCTCACCTTTGCCGGGGATCACGGCCACCAAGCCTGGCTCGGCCACGTTCCCCTACCCCGGCATCTTTGCCGACGTGGTCAACGAGAAGGGCGAGTCGGTGCCTCTGGGCGGCGGCGGCTACATCGTGATCACGCGCCCGTGGCCGGCGATGCTCCGCACGCTGTGGGGCGACCACGACCGCTATCTCAAGACGTACTGGAGCCGCTTCGAGAAGCAGGGCTACTACTTCCCGGCTGACGGCTGCAAGCGCGACGAGCACGGCTACTATTGGCTGCTCGGCCGTGTCGACGACGTGATGAACGTCAGCGGCCACCGCATCTCCACCACCGAGGTCGAGAGTGCCTTCGTCGACCATCCCAAGGTGGCCGAGGCGGCGGTCGTCTCCAAGAAGGACCCGATCACGGGCGAGGCGATCGCGGCCTTCGTCACGCTCAAGGGCGGCGGCGTCGGCTCACCGGAGGAGGCGGATGCGCTGCGCAAGCACGTGGCCTCGAAGATCGGCGCCTTCGCGCGGCCGAAGTACATCACGTTCACTCCGGACCTCCCCAAGACGCGCAGCGGCAAGATCATGCGCCGCCTCCTGCGCGACGTCATGGAGGAGCGCCCCCTCGGCGATACGACCACCCTGGCGGACGCCACGGTCGTCAAGAACATCGCCGAGATGGCCAAGAGCTCGGCCAAGGCGGACGAGTAGCCGCACGGCCTGGCCAGGAAGCGAGCGGCGCGCGGGCACACGAGGCTCGCGCGCCGCTTCTTGCTCCGCTTGACCCCGCCCGCGGGGCGTGATACCCTCTCGCTAGCAGTCTGGGAAAGTGAGTGCCAAAAGGACCGTGCCCGAGATCGAGCCGCGCGTGCCCGAGCTGGACAAGCGCAAGGCGTATATTCTGACGACCGTCGTCTACGAATACATCGCCACGGCGGAACCGGTGGGCTCGGCCACGCTTACTCAGAAGTACAACCTCGGCGTGAGCTCGGCGACCATCCGCAACGAGATGGCGGAGCTGGAGGCCCGCGGCTACCTGGTCCAGCCGCACACCTCCGCCGGCCGCGTCCCCTCCGACGTAGGCTATCGCACGTACGTCGACCGGTTGATGCCCCCCGAGAATCTCTCCGACGAGGAGGGCGCGCGGCTCCATGCCGAGTTCGCGCATGCCGGGCGGGCTCTCGACGAGATCGTGGAGCAGACCACCCGCCTGCTCTCTCAGCTCTCCCAGAACTTGGCCGTGGTCGTGGCGCCCAGCCGCGACAGCCAGACCTTCCGTCACCTCCAGCTGATTTGGCTGGCCGAGCGCTCGATCCTGATGGTGGTCGTGACGACCGCCGGGGTCACCGAGCAGCACGTGATCGAGCCCGACGCGGCCGTCGACCCGGACGAGCTCACCCGGTGCTCCAACGCGCTGAATAAGTGGCTCTCGGGACGGCTCCTCTCCGAGTTGGACCGCGCAGCCGTGGTCGGAGCGCTCAGGGAGATCGCGCCGCCGGTTCCGCTTTCGCTGATCGACGGGGTCGTGGCCGGCTTCGCCAAGACCAGACGCCCCGAGGAGCGGCGCATCCTCTTCGGCGGAGCGCAGCATCTGCTCGACCAGCCGGAATTCCGCGACTTCAAGAAGCTGCGCTCGATCCTCGATCTGGTCGAGGAACAGCGCACGCTCTACCGCATGGTACTCGAATCCATCGAGCGCGAGCACGCCGAGCCGTCGGTGCGCATCGGCGGCGAACTGGACCTCGAGGACATGAGCGAATGCAGTCTCGTCACGATCCCGTATCGCATGGGCGACCGCTCCCTCGGCGTGCTGGCGATCCTGGGGGCGCGGCGCATGCCGTACGGCCGCATGATGGCACTCGTCGCGGCCACGGCGGAGCACCTCAGCCAACACCTCACCGACGTCGAGTTGCCATAGCTTCTGATGCCGACCCGCGATTATTATGAGATCCTTGGCGTCCCCCGCGGCGCCTCGGAGAGTGAGATCAAGCGTGCTTACCGCCAATTGGCGCGTAAGTACCACCCCGACGTTGCCGAAGACAAGGCCCACGCCGGCGAGCATTTCAAGGAGATCAACGAGGCCTACGAGGTTCTCTCCGATCCGCTCAAGCGCGATCACTACGACCGCTTCGGCTCCACCGGCAACGGGGCCGGCGGCGTTGGCGGCGGAGATTTCGGCCCGTTCGCGGGCGAGGGCTTCGGCGAGATCTTCGACATGTTCTTCGGCGGAGGGCGCACGCAGTCGCGGCCGCGCGGCGGTCCGCAACGCGGCAGCGACCTGCGCTACGATCTCGAGATCACCTTGCGCGAGGCCTACACGGGCGTCGACCGCGAGATCGCATACAGCCACCTCGGCCAATGCGCCGACTGCAACGGCAGCGGCGCGGCGCCGGGGACCCAGCCGCAGCCGTGCCTGCAATGCGGCGGCTCGGGACAGATGCGGCAAGTGCGCTCGACGCCGCTGGGGCAATTCGTCACCGCCAGCACCTGCAGCCGCTGCGGCGGCGAAGGGAGGCTCGTCACCTCGCCGTGTCCCGCATGCCACGGTCGAGGGAGGGTGGAGACGGAGCGCAAGATCACCGTCCACATCCCCGCCGGCGTCGACGACGGGTCCCGGATCCGCATCGCCGGAAGCGGAGAAGGGGGCATTCGCGGCGGCCCGCCCGGGGATCTCTACGTCTACCTCAGCGTCGCCCCGGACGAGCTCTTCGCGCGCGACGGGCTCGATCTCTCGCTGGCGATGCCGATCACGTTCCCGCAGGCGGCGCTGGGCGCCGACGTCTCCATTCCCACGCTCTCGGGGGAGGCGGCTCCGTTGCGCGTGCCGCCGGGGACGCAGACGGGCACCATCTTCCGCGTTCGCGGCAAGGGCATGCCCAGCGTGCGGGGGAACGGCCACGGCGATCTGCTGGTGCGCGTGAACGTGGTGGTGCCGCGCAAGCTCGGCAAGCACCAGCGTGAGCTGCTCGAGGAGCTCGCGCGCGTGGGCGGCGACCAGGTGGAGGAGGAGAAGAGCTTTTTCGCGCGCGTGAAGGACGCATTCGGCGTCGAGTGAGCGCTTGGATCGAGGTTGCCGTCAGTGCCGCCTCGCCGGCCGAATTGGCGATCGCCGATGCGCTGGTATCCGCGCACGCGCTCCGCGGCACGGCCATCGAAGGTCAGCCGCCGGTGCTGCGCGCTTGGTTCTCCGCCGACGAGCGCGCCGGCGCCGAGCGCTTGCGCCGGGCCTTGTCGGCGGCGCTCCCCGATGCGACCGTCTCGGTCGACGACGTGGCCGACGCGGCGTGGGCCGATGCGTGGCGTGAGCACTTTCGCCCGCAGCGCGTCGGCGACGTGCTGATCGTGCCTCCGTGGGAGCGTCCGCAGGGCGCGCACGAGGCGCGGGCCTTGGTCGAGATCGATCCGGGGCAGGCGTTTGGGACCGGTCTCCATCCTACCACGCGCGCCTGCCTCTTCCACCTGCAAGAGCTCGACCTGGCCGGGCACTCCGTCACCGACGTGGGAACCGGCTCGGGAATCCTCGCGATCGCGGCCGCGCTCCTCGGGGCCGCCTCCGTCTATGCCTGCGACGTCGACCCGGTCGCGGTCCGCGCGGCGCGCGAGAACGTCGAGCGCAACGGCGTCTCCGAGCGCGTGACCGTCGACTTTTGCCGTGCCGACCTCGTGGAGGTGGAAGCGGCCGACGTCGTGGTCGCCAATCTCACGGCCGACCTCATCCTCGAGCTCGCGCGCGCGCTGAGCGGGCGGCTGCGCCCGAGCGGGACCCTCGTCCTGGCGGGCATCGTGACCTCCCGCGAGCGGGCGGTTCGTGACGCGCTCTCGGCGCTGGCGCTGGAGATCTCCGCGCGGCGCACGGACGGTGAGTGGGTGAGCCTCCGCGCCCGCGCGCGATGAGCCGCTTCTTCGTCGAGGGATCCTTCTCGGTAGGCGACCGCGTGGCGCTGGCCGGGGGCGACGCGCACAGACTCGCGGGGGTGCTGCGGGCCGTGCCGGGCGACTCCGTCGAGATCCTCGACGGACGCAGCCGTCGCTTCGATGGACGCGTGCGCGAGGTGGGACGCGAGCGCGTGACCGTGGAGCTCGTGGCCGAGTTGCCTCCCGCGCGCCGCGAGGCGGCTCTCGCGATCACGCTCGCCCAGGGCGTGCCCAAAGGTCAGAAGATGGACTTCGTGGTCGAGAAGACCGTGGAGCTCGGCGCGGCGCGCATCGTGCCGCTGCTCAGCGAACGGGCGGTGGCGCGTGCCGAGGGTGCGCAGAAGATCGAGCGGTGGAGGCGCCTGGCCAAGGCCGCAGCCCTGCAATGCGGGCGCGAGCTGGTGCCCGAGGTGACGGAGCCGCTGAGCTTCGGCGAGGCGCTGGCCCTTGGGCGAGAGCACGACGCGATGCTCATGCCGTGGGAGCTGGCGGAGGCGCGTCCTCTGCGCGAGCGGATCGTCGAGATCGGCGATGCGCGGCGCATCTTGGTGCTGATCGGTCCGGAAGGCGGCTTCTCCCAGCGCGAGGCCCACGAAGCCGCAGCCGCGGGGGCGCTCCTGATCTCCCTGGGGCCGCGCATCCTGCGCACGGAGACGGCGGCCATCGTGCTGATGGCGGCGCTGCTCGCATTGCGCGGCGAGCTCTAGCTTGCCGGGCGGAGCGGGGATTCCGCGCCGCCGTTGCCGTATCTAACCAGGATACGACGCACCGGACCGGGACCCGAGGCAGGCTGTTTGAAGTTTTCGATCGTCATCCCCACCTACAACGAGTCGGCGGGCATCGAGAAGCTGATCCGCAGGCTCGCGGAGGTCTTCAACAGCGGCGGCCTCGACGGCGAGATCGTCGTCGTCGACGACAACTCCCCCGACGGAACGGGAGCGATCGTCGACCGTTTGGAGCGCGAGGGTCTGCCGGTGCGCTGTCTTCATCGGCCGGGCAAGATGGGACTCTCCAGCGGCGTGATCGACGGCTGGACGTTCGCGCGCCCCGACTCGGAGATCGTGGGCGCGATGGATGCCGACTTCAGTCACGACGAGAAGATCATACCCAAGATGGTCGAGGCGATCGCATCCGGCGAGTACGATCTGGCGATCGGGAGCCGCTACGTGCGCGGCGGCGGCATCACCAATTGGCCGTGGCGCCGCAAGATCACGAGCCTGGTCGCGTGTTGGCTCGCGCGGCCGCTCACGCGCGTGAAGGACATCACCAGCGGCTTCTTCATGGTGCGCCGCAGCGCGCTGGAGGGCGTCGCGCTCGACCCCATCGGATTCAAGATCGGGCTCGAGGTCGTCGTGAAGGCCAAGTACCGGCGCTTCATCGAGATTCCGTACGTCTTCACGGATCGCGTGGCTGGGGAGTCGAAGCTGAACTCCAAAGAGATCGTGAACTATCTCAAGCAGTTGGGGAAGATGTATCGCACGAGGTTGGCGCGCTGATGCCCTCCGTCACCGATTGGCTGCGCGGCTTCAAGGGTCGCCACGAGAGGCGCGAGCCCGGCCTCTGGGTCAAGTGCCCCGGCTGCGCCGAGATGCTCTACCGCAAGGATCTCGAGCTCAATCTCCTGGTCTGCCCCAAGTGCGCCCATCACTTCCGGATGCCGGCGGCCGACCGCATCGCCTCGCTGATCGACGGGGAGTTCCACGAGATCGCCGCCGAGCTCTCGCCGCGCGATCCGCTGAACTGGGCCGACGTCAAGACCTATCCGCAGAAGCTCGCCGCCGACCGCGAGAAGTCGGGCGTGCTGGAGGCGGTATTGGCGGGCTTCGGCACGATGGGCGGGTTCGAGATCGGCCTGGCCGTGATGGACTTCTTCTTCCGCGGGGGAACCATGGGCGCCGTGGTCGGCGAGAAGGTGGCGCTGCTCTTCGAGGAGTCGGCGCGGCGCGGCGTGCCGGCCGTCGTCTTCACCGCCTCCGGCGGCGCGCGCATGGAAGAGGGCCTGATCGCGCTCATGCAGATGGCCAAGACCTCGGCGGCCCTTGCGCGCCTGCAAGAGGCGCGCCTGCCGTACATCTGCGTGCTGACCGATCCCACCACCGGCGGCGTCTCGGCGAGCTTCGCCTTCGACGCCGACGTCATCATCGCGGAGCCCAAGGCCGTCATCGGCTTCGCCGGGCGGCGCGTGATCGAGCAGACCATTCGCCAACGCCTTCCGGACGACTTCCAGACCGCGGAGTTCCTCGTCGAGCACGGACATGCCGACATGGTGGTCGAGCGTGGACGGATCAAGGCGCAGCTCATCCAATTGCTCGAGCTGCTGCACCCGACCGGCCGCCGCGAGGAGATGGTTTCGTGAACGTCATCGTCGAGCGCGAGAAGGGCCTGCTGGAGCTCGAGCAGCGCATCAACGACCTCAAGGCGATCAACGATCAGCAGCGCGCGCTGCGGACCGGCGAGGGCGCCGTGGAAGGCGTCGACTTCTCCAACGAGATCCGCATGCTGGAGGAGAAGTACGCCTCGCTCCAGCGCGAGATCTTCGGCAACCTCACCGCGTGGCAGAAGGTCCACATGGCCCGCCACCCGATGCGGCCGCGCTCAACGTCGTACATCGCCGCGCTCGACGAGTTCGTCGAGCTCCATGGGGATCGCGCTTTCCGCGACGACCCCGCCGTCATCGGCGGGATGGGCAAGCTGGGCGGACGGCGCGTGATGGTCCTCGCTCAACAGAAGGGGCGCGACACCAAGGAGAACGTCCACCGCAACTTCGGCATGGTCCACCCCGAAGGGTATCGCAAGGGGCTGCGCCTCATGCGCATGGCCGAGAAGTTCGGCCTGCCCATCATCTCGTACATCGACACCTCGGGGGCCGATCCCGGCATCGGCGCCGAGGAGCGAGGCCAGTCCGAGGCGATCGCGC
>Ga0307374_10006210_pt1 | contig 18906 bp, 17 predicted proteins | sample OX3MG_FD_202532 | JGI IMG/M metagenome (GOLD analysis project Ga0307374, IMG submission 202532) | Soil microbial communities from Risofladan, Vaasa, Finland - OX-3 | ecosystem: Environmental > Terrestrial > Soil > Coastal area > Acid sulfate soil | place: Finland: Risofladan, Vaasa | collected...
GGGCTTGCCGATACCCGCCACCGGATCTCGGAGGACATCAGCGATCAACCGGTTCAGTCGGTTGAGCTTCGCCCTGTCCGTCTTCTGCCAACGCAGATAGTCCTCCCACCCATGGGGGGTGAAGACCAGACGCATCAGGCGAGGTCGTGGCTTTCGATCCGGCCGGACCGGGCCTGGGCCAGGCTCTCCAGCAGTCTTTGGGCGTTGGCGGGCACCCTGAGCAGGAACGCCGTTTCGGTCAGGGCGTCGTAGTCGGCTCTGGACATGAGCACGGCATCACCGTTCCTGGAGGTGATCTCCACTGGCTGGCGGTCATCGTTGACCTGGGCGATGAGCGGAAACAGGTTCTTGCGGGCTTCCGATGCGGTGACGGCCATGGCGCTCCTCCGGGACCTTATGGTACCAGATACCGTACCAGACGCTAGGGGCCCTGGAGTGGGGACCCACCCGGGAATAGCTCTCCATACAGGACGTTGATACGGAGGCACTCAAGTTTGCTAACATTCTCACGTACCAGGAATCGAAGGAGTCAGCTAAATGCCCAAGGCTGTAGGTATCGATCTGGGCACGACCAACTCGGTCGTGTCCGTGCTGGAGGCGGGCGAGCCCGTCGTCATCCCCAACGCCGAGGGGGGCCGGACCACCCCGTCCGTGGTCGGCTTCGCCAAGGGCGGGGAGGTCCTGGTGGGCGAGGTGGCCAAGCGCCAGGCCATCACCAACCCGGACCGGACCATCCGCTCGGTCAAGCGCCACATGGGGACGTCCTGGACCACCGACATCGACGGTAAGGCGTACACGCCCCAGGAGATCAGCGCCCGCATCCTGATGAAGTTGAAGAGGGACGCCGAGGCCTACCTGGGCGACACCGTCAGCCAGGCCGTGATCACTGTGCCGGCCTACTTCGATGACGCCCAGCGCACCGCCACCAAGGAAGCCGGCGCCATTGCCGGCCTCGAGGTCCTCCGCATCATCAACGAGCCCACCGCCGCCGCCCTGGCCTACGGCCTGGACAAGGAAGGGGCCGACCAGACCGTTCTGGTGTTCGACCTCGGCGGGGGCACATTCGACGTCTCGGTCCTTGAGATCGGGGATGGTGTCTTCGAGGTCAAGTCCACCTCCGGTAACACCCACCTCGGTGGTGACGACTGGGACCAGCGCATCATCGACTGGCTGGTCACCCAGTTCAAGAACTCCGACGGCGTGGATCTGTCGGTGGACAAGATGGCCACCCAGCGCCTCAAGGAGGCGGCCGAGAAGGCCAAGATCGAGCTGTCCTCGGTAATGGAGGCCAGCATCAACCTGCCCTTCGTGACGGCCACCAACGAAGGTCCCAAGCACCTTGACCTGTCACTGTCGCGGGCCAAGTTCGATGAGCTGACGGCCGACCTGGTCGATGCCTGCAAGGGCCCCTTCGAGCAGGCCATCAGCGACGCCGGCCTGACCAAGGACAAGATCGACCATGTGGTGCTGGTGGGCGGCTCCACCCGGATGCCCGCCATCCAGGATCTCGTCAAGGGCCTGCTGGGCAAGGACCCCCACAAGGGCGTCAATCCCGATGAGGTGGTGGCCGTCGGCGCCGCCATCCAGGCCGGCGTGTTGAAGGGCGAAGTCAAAGACGTCCTGCTGCTCGACGTCACCCCTCTCTCCCTCGGCATCGAGACCAAAGGCTCGGTCATGACCAAACTGATCGAGCGCAACACCACCATCCCGACCAAGCGCACCGAGGTCTTCACCACCGCCGATGACAATCAGCCGTCGGTGGAAATCCACGTGCTCCAGGGCGAGCGGGAGATGGCCATGTACAACAAGACGCTGGGCAAGTTCCAGCTGGTCGACCTGCCCCCCGCCCCCCGCGGCGTGCCCCAGATCGAGGTCACCTTCGACATCGACGCCAACGGCATCGTGCACGTGTCGGCCAAGGACCGGGCCACGGGCAAGGAACAGTCCATGACCATCACGGGACAGTCCTCCTTGGGTAAGGACGAGATCGACCGCATGGTGCGTGACGCCGAGTCCCATGCCGAGGACGACCGCCGCCGCAAGGAGGAGGCCGAGGTGCGCAACTCCGCCGACAGCCTCGTGTACCAGACCGAGAAGCTGCTCAAGGACCAGGGTGAGAAGTTCACCGGGGATGAGAAGGAGACGGTCGAGTCCGCTCTCACCGGCCTCAAGACCGCCCTGGAGGGCAGCGATGTGGAGGCCATCCGCACCGCCACCGAGACGCTGATGAAGGCCAGCCAGAGCTTCGCCGAGCGTCTTTACGCCCAGGCCGGCGCCGACGCCAGCGCCGCTTCGGCTTCGACCGGGGCATCGGGTGACTCCGCTCCGGCTGACGATGAGGTGGTCGACGCCGAGATAGTCGACGACCAGTCGGCATGAGCGGCCAGGACCCCGGCCCCCCTTCCGATCCCCAGCCCGACTCTTCCCTCGCTCCGGCGGAGGAGTCCAACGACGCCGCCTCCGGTATCCCAGACCCGGAGGCCGGCGTCGGTGCGGCTGCGCCGACAGACGATGAGCCGGGGGGTGGAAACGCACCGACCGATGATGAAGCCGCGGGTGGAAATGCGCCGGCCGACACCGGCGATGTGGTTGAGCCCGAGGGGCTCGAGGAGGTGCTCGACCCGCTCACGGCCATGACCATCGAGCGGGACGAGTACCTCGACTCCCTGCGCCGGGTCCAGGCCGACTTCGAGAACTACAAGAAGCGCATGGTGCGCCAGCAGACCGAACAGCTGGAGCGGGCCGCCGAGGGCCTGGTCAACAAGTTGCTGCCCGCCCTGGACACCCTGTCCCTGGCGCTGTCGCACTCCGACGCCGACAGCGACGCCGGCAAGGCGCTGGCCCAGGTGTCGGCTTCGGTCTGGGAGGTGCTGGGCAAGGAGGGCCTGGAGACGGTCGATCCCCTGGATCAGGAGTTCGATCCCAACGAGGCCGAAGCGGTCATGCACGAGCCGGCCGAGGGCGACCAGACCGGTTCGGTGGTGGTCGAGGTGTTCCGTCCCGGCTACCGGTGGCGGGGCCGGGTGTTGCGCGCCGCCATGGTGAAGGTCCGGGGCTGAGCGGTGGCGCCCCAGCGGGAGTGGTTCGAGAAGGACTACTACAAGGTCCTCGGTGTGGCCCAGAGCGCCACCGATAAGGACATAACCCGCGCCTACCGCAAGTTGGCCAAGCAGTACCACCCCGACGCCCATCCCGGCTCGGAGGACAAGTTCAAGGAGATCTCCGCCGCCTACGACGTGCTCGGTGATGCGGACAAGCGCAAGGAGTACGACGAAGTTCGCCGTCTCGGTCCGGCCGCCGCCGGCTTCGGCGGCTTCGGCGGCGGGGCCGGGGGAGCCGGCGGTTTCCATGTCGATGACCTATCCGACCTGTTGGGCGGAATCTTCGGCCGGGGCAACCGGGGCGGCGGGGGCGGCTTCGGCGGGGCCGGATCAGCCGGAGCCCGGGCCCCCCGCAAGGGCTCCGATCTCGAGGCCGAGCTGCACCTGACCTTCGAGGACGCCGCCAACGGGGTGACCACCAGCGTCAATGTCATCAGCGAGGCCCAGTGCGCGGTGTGCCGGGGCACCGGGGCCGAGCCGGGCACCAAGGCCACGGTCTGTCCCACCTGTGGCGGGCGGGGAGTCAAGGATGAGAACCAGGGTCTGTTCTCCTTCTCCCAGCCCTGTCCTGATTGCGGAGGCTCGGGGGTCAAGATCGAAAAGCCCTGCCACCACTGCAAGGGCAGTGGAGTCGAGATGCGCCAGCGCCAGGTGCGGGTGCGCATCCCCGGCGGCGTGGTCGGCGGTCAGCGCATCCGCCTCAAGGCCAGGGGCGCCCCGGGCCGCAACGGAGGGCCACCGGGAGACCTGTTCGTGACCGTGCACATCTCTCCCCATCGCATCTTCGGACGCAAGGGGAAGGACCTGACCGTGAATGTGCCGGTGACCTTTGCCGAGGCGGCGCTGGGGACCGAGATCAAGGTGCCCACCCTGACCACCCCGGTCACGCTCAAGGTCCCCCCCGGCACCAAAGCGGGCCGGACCCTGCGGGTGCGGGGCCGTGGTGTGCACGCCCCTACCGGCGTGGGCGACCTGCTGGTGACGGTGGAGGTGGCCGTGCCGGAAAAGTTGAACGAGGAGCAGCGCAAGGCGGTGGAGGCCCTGGCCTCGGTGCTGCCCCCCGCGCCCCGGGAGGGCCTGGGGGTATGAGCGATTCGGTGAAGGACGGTGATGAACGTGGCTGATGGTCAGTCAGACCCGGTCGGCCGGGAGGATGCTCTGCGCCGGCAGATGGCGGTGTACGTCATCTCGGTGGCGGCCGAGTTGGCCGGTGTCCATCCCCAGACCCTGCGCATCTACGAGCGGAAGGGTCTGCTGGACCCGGCCCGCACCGTCGGTGGCAACCGGCGCTACAGCGATGTGGACATTGATCGGCTGCGCCGCATCCAGGAGTTGACCAACGCCGGGCTCAATCTGGAGGGCGTACGCCAGGTCATGGCCCTGGAGGAGGAGAACGAGCGCCTCCGACAGGCTCTGGCCCAGGCCCGCCTCGAAGCCCGTCAGGCGGTGGAGGACACCCACCGCCATTACCGGCGCGACCTGGTTCCGGTCCGGAGCCTGCCGGCCCAGTTCCGCCGCTGAGGCAGGGCGCAGTCACTGCGCCTTCCTAGGGTCGGAAGTTGTGAGAGACCGGCTGGGAGGTGAGATCGCCGACTTGAGGGCGAGCCTGGCCGACCAGTTCAGGATTCAGAGCTGGCGGATGGTGAGCGTCGTCACTGGAGCAGTGGTGGTTCTTTCCGCTCTGGTCGTAACCCAACCGCATCTGTGAGGCCGGGCGTCACAGCCCCGACTTAATGTCGTTGACGCTGAACCCGTTCGACCTGGAGGTGTCACATGGCTACGGAAAAGGAGCTGAATGGGCTGTATGAGAAGCTCAAGGAGGTGTTGGGCCTCGAGCACGCGCTGACCCTGATGGAGCTGTTGCGTCCGATCGGCTGGTACCCCCCGGCCGCCGACCTGGAGCGGGCGGGCCGGAGCGGGGCGTTCAGGTGAGGCTGAAAACCCCGGGGCCCTACGGCCTGACCTCGTAGTAGAGGTTGGCCGGGTCCTCGAAGTCATGGATCCGGAACCGGGTGAAGCCGGCTTCCTGACCCATCCGTTCGGCCGTGGCCGGATCGAAGCCGAGGGTTCCTAGGCCGGCGCCATCCGGCTCGGACAGGGCCGAGGACATGCACGTTGATACCGAGGTGGCGTACATCATGGCCAGCATCGGGTTGCGCCGGTTCTGCTCCCAGGTTGACCCGGACCGGATGTCCTTGATGAGCCAGACGCCGTCCGGTTTGATGGAGCGGCGGATGGCCGCTATCGACTCGGCCGGGTGGGGCATGTCGTGGATGCAGTCAAGGGTGAGGATCAGGTTGTAAGTGGGCTCCGCCGGCAGATCGGCAGCGGGCAAGTGGTGGAAGGTGGCGTTGGTCAGGTGGGACTCGGCCAGCTTGGCCCGGGCCCGGGCGATGGCGTGCTCGGAGGGGTCGTAGCCGTCGAAGTGCGAGGCTGGGAACGCCTCGGCCATGGCCAGGACCGCCACCCCGGCTCCGCAGCCGACGTCCGCCACCCGGGCGCCGGCGGTCAGGCCGTCGGAGACGCCTTCCAGGCTGGGGAGGATCCTCGGTACCAGGGCCAACCGTGACCACGGCCCCAGCATCCGCTCCACGCCGTGGGCGGCAGAGGGCCCGAGGTCGTCATAGCTCAGGCCGGCTCCGGTGCGGAAGGCGTCGGCCAGCCGGTCCACTACCTCTGGCCGGGCCGCTCCGCCCTGGAAGGCGCCGGCGGCGAACCACAGGCTGTCGGACTCATCGGCCAGTACCGCCGCGGCGGCAGGACCGAGCTCGAAATGGATGCCATCGACCGACTCCACCAGGCCGGCGGCGGCCTGGCCCCTGAGCCACTCCAGGAGCCAGCGCTCTTTGAGCTGGGTGCGAGCGGCCAGCTCCCCGGCGGTCACAGGGCCGAAGCCGGCCATGGCGGGGTAGAGCCCGAGCCGGTCACCCAGGTGGATCATCAGCGAGACCGCCTCCCCCTGCTTGTAGTTCCAGACCTTGAAGGCGAACAGCCTCAAGTCATCTTCAGAGATCTCCCGGTGGTCATCGCTCACGGCGGCAGCCTAAGGAATGAGGCGGCCACGGTGCCGTCCTCGCCAGCCTTGGTCTGTTGTCTACCAGCTGTTTACCCAACGGCCACTGCCGTCACATTTGGGCGTAAGACCGCATCGTTACGCTCCCCGATCGCCACCGAAAGGCGGTGGGTGAACTTCGGAGGCCTCTCGTGGTCAATCTCTTCTCCTCCGCTCCGGGCGGCAGGCGACTGGCGGGAGTGGCTCTGGCCGCGGCCGCTTCAGCCGTTGGGCTGGCGGCCTGTGGCGGCACTACCACCAAGGCGGCTTCAGCCGCCAGCGCCGCCACGCCGGTTCCGCTGGTCGTGTACTCGGCCCAGGGTTATGACAGCGCTGAGACCAAGGCCTTCCAGGCCGCCACCGGCATCCCGGTCAAGCTCGATGACAACTCCACCGGCCCGCTGCTGACCCAGATCGAGGCCTCCAAGAACAACCCCAACTGGGGCCTGCTCTGGGTCGACGGCGCCACCGCCTTCGCCAGCCTGGATCAGCAGGGCCTGCTGCTCAAGGGCTGGGAGCCCAGCGTTTCGTGGGACACCCTCGGGACCCAGTCGGTGCCGAGCGATAAGAGCTACGTGCCCACCGGGGTGACCCTGATGGCGGCCATGGTCTACGACTCCACCAAGGTGGCCAATCCCCCCACGGCGTGGTCGCAGCTGACCCAGACCCAGTGGAAGGGGGCGGTGGGGATGAACGACCCTTCCCAGTCCGGGCCCACCTATCCCTTTATCGCCGGGATGATGAACAGCCTGGGAGGGGTGTCCCAGGGTGAGGCGTACTTCACCGCTCTCAAGGCCAACGGGCTGGTCGTCCACCCCACCAACGGCCCGACCCTCCAGGCCCTCACCAGCGGTGCGATCAAGCTGGCCCTGGTGCAGAGTTCGGCCGGCATCGGGGCCGAGGCGACCGACTCGTCCCTGAAGGTCGCCTACCTGAACCCCGTGACCCTGTTGCCTTCGGCCATCGGCATCGACTCCAAGGCGTCACCACAGGTGCAGGCCGAGGCCAAGCGCTTCGTGGAGTTCGTCATGTCGGCGGCGGGCCAGCATGTGATGCAGACCGGGGACCCGACGGGCGACTCGCTCTACTACCCGGTCCTGTCCAGCGTGAGCCCGCTGTCGGTCCTGCCGTCCCTGGCGGGAGTCAAGACCCAGACCATCAACCCCTACACGTGGGGCGCTCAGGAGGCGACCATCAACAACTGGTTCGACTCCAACATCGTGCAATGAGCCGGCGGTGACCGCTTGGTGAGCCGCCCAGGCTGGAACAGCCTGACCGACCGGCTCACCCGGGCCGGCCGGCCTCTGTTCTGGATGATCGTGGCCGGGGCCATCCTGGCTCCCTGCGCCTGTTTCATGGCCCTGGCCGTGTCCCCCCGGCTCTTTGACCAGGGCCCGCAGTGGTTCACCCTCCAGTACCTCCGGGGCGTCCTGAGTGGTGGTGTCGCCCATGCGCTGGCCGACTCGATGTGGGTCAGTGCCGTGGCGGCGGTGATGGGCGCGGCCATCGGGTTCCCCATGGCCTGGCTCGTGTGCCGCACCACCATGCCCGGGCGTCGTTTCATCCGGGGCGGCATGTGGCTCGTCCTGCTGCTGCCGTCGTGGTTACCCGCCCTGGGCTGGGTCAGGCTGGTCCAGCCCGATGGCGTCATGTACCGGATCGGTCTGGATCTGCCCGTCGTCACCCACCTGATCCTGGGTCCGTTCGGCGTCGTCCTCCTGCTGGGCCTGCGTTGTGTCCCCTTCGCCTTCCTGGCTGTCTCCGCCGCCCTGGCCGGTCTGGGCCAGGAGTTCGAGGACGCCGCCCGGGTCCATGGCGCCGGCCGGCTGGGCAGCTTGCGGGTGGTCGCCCACATCCTGGCTCCGGCCATCTGGTCGGCGCTGGCTATCGGCTTTGCCGAATCGGTGAGTGATTTCGGGGTGGCCGCCACTCTCGCCTACAGCGCCCACTTTCCCCTGGCCACCTACCAGTTGTATTCGGCCATCGACAACTTCCCACCCAGTTTCCCCGCCGCTGCCGCCATGGGCTGGCTGTTGGTGGGCTCGGTCGCCATTCCCTTGGCGCTGCAGGCCAAAGCGCTGAGGGGTCGTTCCTACGCCGTCCTGTCCGGCCGCACCCGGCCGCTCAACCCGGTGGTCATGTCCCGGCGGGCCACCTTCGGCGCAGCAGCCGGCGTCAGCGCCTTCGCCTTCGTTGCCCTCGGCATCCCCGGCCTGGGGGCGGTGAGTGGTTCGCTGCTGGCGGACTTCGGGTCATCGTTCCGCGTCAGCTTCGCCAACTACGACGCCATCATCCACAACCCGACCCTGATCGGGCCCATCGACCGGTCGCTGGTCTACGGGATCGTGGCCGCCACGGTGACGGTGGTGGCCGGCTTCGTGGCCGCCCGCATGCTGGCCCGCACCCGGACCAAGGCCACCCGGACCCTGGACATGTTGCTGTTGGCCGCCGTTGCTCTACCCAGCGTGGTCTTTGCCGCCGGGTACATCTTCGCCTACAACCTGCCTTTCATGTCCAAGATAGGCATCGACCTCTACCAGACCACGACCCTGTTGGTGGTGGCCTACATCGCCTCCAGCCTGCCCACCAACGCCCGGATCCTGTTCGGTTCGGTGTCCCAGCTTCAGCCTTCACTCCACGATGCCGCCCGCGCCCATGGCAGTGGACCGGTGCGGGCCTGGGGCCGGGGGGTGCTCCCGGCCATCTCCCGTCCCCTGGTGATGGCCTGGTTGCTGACCTTCTGCGCCGTGTTCCTGGAGCTGCCCATCTCCCAGCTCCTCTACGCCCCGTCTTCGCCGCCCATCTCGGTGGCCATCCAGGACAACCTCGGTAACTACCACTACGGGATAGGCATCGCCCAGGCCGTGGTGTCGGTCATCCTCGCTCTCCTGGCCGTGGGCGTGGTCCTGGGCGCCTACCGGCTTCTGGCGCCGGCGGGCTGGCGGAGGATCGGGGCCCTGACCCGTGGGTGAATCGCTGACCCTGGCCGGGGTGACCAAGATCTTCCCCAACGGAGCCGTGGCTCTGCATGAGGTTGGCTTCGAGGCACCGGCCGGTTCCTTCATCGTCCTGCTCGGCCCTTCCGGCTCCGGTAAGACCACCCTGGTCCGAATCCTGGCCGGCATCGAGCGTCTGACCTCGGGGTCGATCACCGTGGGGGACAGGGTGGTGGCCGACGGGCGCATGCACGTCGTGCCGGAGCGCCGCGGCCTGGCCATGGTCTTCCAGGACTACGCCCTGTGGCCGCATCTGAGCGCCACCGACAACGTGGCCTTTGCTCTGCGCCGCTTCGGCATCGGCGCGGCGGAGCGCCGGCAGCGGGCGGCGGCCATGTTGGATCGCGTCGGACTGGGCGCCCTCAGCGCCCGCTATCCCGGGGAGCTGTCCGGTGGTGAGCAACAGCGCGTCGCCCTGGCCCGGGCCCTGGTGGGTGACACCGGCCTGATCCTCTGTGACGAGCCGCTGTCCAACCTCGACGCCGACCTGCGGGACCGGATGCGGGTGGAGATCTCCGCCCTGGTGCGGGAGGTCGGCGCCACCGCCGTCTACATCACCCACGACCAGTCCGAGGCCTTCGCCCTGGCCGATCGCATCGGCGTCCTGGATCGGGGCGGCCTGGTCCAGTGGGGACCGCCGGAGGAGATCTACGCCCGACCGGCCACCCCCTTCGTGGCCCGGTTCACCGGCACGGCGGGCGAGCTGCCGGTGCGCCGACTGGGCGCCGCCGGCGCCCGTCCCGGGGACCTGGTCGAAGTCGAGCCCACCGGTCTGGTCTGGTCCCGGCCCCTGCTGGCCCGGGCCGGGGACCGCCCGAGCGGGGCGGGTGGGGTGCTGCTCATCCGGCCCGCGGCCATCGGGCTGGTCGAGCCCGGAGGAGAGGCCTGTCACCTGGTCGGGAGGGTGGCCGATGTGGCCTTCCGAGGCCGCGGCTATGAGTTGGCCATCGACCTGGACGGGGGCGGCCGCATCACCAACGCCTTCTCGGCGGAGCGGGTGGCCAGGGGCGAGACAGTGGGCCTGGCCCTGGACGCCAGCGGTTGTGTCGTGTTCAGCTCAGCCGGAGCTCCGGTGGTCGATCTCCTCGAGCCCTTCGCCACCCCCGACAGTTCGGAGGAGCTGTCGGGTCCGGGCTCCGGCCTGCCGTCACCGGCGGCCGCACTCCTGCCCCACCCCTGAGGCTCGGCCCGCTAGCTAGGCCATGCCGAGGCGGGCCTCGATGGCGGCCACCCGGGCCGACAGATCCTCCAGGACCGCCTCGGTCGAGCGGGCCCGGTCGGCCTGGCGGCTGAGCCGGGCCGAGCGCAGGCAGCGCTCCAGGACCTCGTCCAGTTGGACCCGGCGCTCCGGGCCGTTGACCCCGGCCACCATTCGGGAGCGGATCTGGCCCGACCGGTACCAGGAGCGCAGGCTGGACACGGCGGCCCCGCTGGCCGAGGAGGCCTCGGCCAGGCTGATCCAACCCGAGTTGGGCTCCTCGGCGCTGAGTTGTTCCAGGAGGCGGTCCCAGTCGTGTTGCTCTGTCACGGTCGCCAACCCTATCAATAACACTGTCTTGACACGGATATCATAATGGGCACATGTTCGAACGATTCACCGACCGGGCCCGCAGCGTCCTCGTCCTGGCCCAGGGCCAGGCCGGCTCCCTCGGGCACAACTACATAGGCACCGAGCACATCCTCCTGGGCCTGGCCGTGGAGGGAACCGGGGTCGGGGCCAAGGTGCTGGAGTCCTTCGATGTCACCCCGGCCCATATCCGGTCCCGCATCGCGGCTCTCACCGGGCAACCGGCCCCGGCCGAGGGGGGCAAGGTCCGCAAGCCACCCTTCACCCCCCGGGCCAAGAAGGCTCTGGAGGCTTCCCTCAAGGAGGCCCTGCTTCTGGGGCACAACTACATCGGGACCGAGCACCTCCTGCTCGGGGTGGCGTACCTGTCCGACGGGGTGGGCGCCAAGATCCTGGACGAGGCCGGGGTGACGGCCGCGGCGGTGCGCGAGCAGGTGATGGCGATTCTGGCCGCCTACATCGGCAACACCGTCTCCCCCGGGACGGAGATGGTGGCTGAGGCCCTCATTGGAGATCGCGGAGCGGGCAGCAGCCCATCGGCCGAGCCGGCCCCTACATCTCCCGGATGGTCACCGGCCCTGGAGCGGATCATGGCCCGGGCCGCCGAGCTGGCCGCGCCGATCGGGGTGGTCACGTCGACGGATGTGTTGCTGGCCACCCTCGAGGAGGCCGAGTCCCGGGGGGCCAGGGTGCTGGCCGCCCTCGGGGTGGGCCCGGCCCAACTGGAGGATCAGTTGGCCCGGGTCCCCCTGGAGGGCACCAGCGACGCCGAGGCGGTGCCCGAGGTGTCCGTAACGGTGGGCGATCGGACGGCGGTGGTGGATGCCGATCTGGCCGCCCGCCTCCGCGGCGCCGGCCCGGAGGAGATCCTGGCGGCCCTCCGCCGGGGCCTCGGACCGGACTTCAGGCCTTCCGGGCCGTGAAGGCGGCCACGGGGGCCCCACTGACCGGGACGATACGGAGCGGGACGGCGCTCTGATCAGCGGGGCCGCCGCTTCCGCGCGAGGATCACCGGGCGCCGGGTCCGCGGGGACCACGGGGAAGGCGCACCGCATCAGCCGCCAAGGAACAGGACAACGATGTCACGGATGGACTCCCAGTCGTCAGGCCGCGGGCCGGCCCGGCGGGCCGCCATGGCCGGCCTGCTGGGCCTGGCCCTGGCCACCAGTGCCTGTGGGGCCCGCTTCAGCGAGGCCACCGCCAGCCGGGCCCTCAACGCCGGAGGCGGGGTCGCCTCGGGCGCATCCGGATCGGGCCTCTCGGCCGGTTCGGCATCGGGATCCTCCACCGGGGCGTCCTCCGGCTCCGGGGCGGCGGCCGGCAGCACCGGGGCCAGCGCGGTCGGCGGCTCATCGACCGCGGCCGGGACCGGAACCGGTTCGGCGTCCTCGGGTGGCGCCGCGGCCGGGTCCACCGGCTCCGCCGGCGGCGCCACCACCGGTGGCACCACCGCCCCGGGCGGGACGTCCACGGCGTCAACCGGGAGCCTCGGAACCTGCACGGGCGGGTCCACCGCCGGCATATCCGGAAAGACCGTCAACATCGGCTACATCATCCCGAGGACCGGTGCGGCGCCGGTGCCGCCGCAGACGCCCCAGGAGCTTCAGGCCTACTGGAACTACCTCAACTCCAAGGGCGGGGTGGACGGCTACACGGTGCAGACCTCGGTGCTTGACACCCAGTCGACCACCAGCGGGGCCCAGGCCGCCACCGACCAGGCCGCCAGTCAGGACTTTGCCGCCACTGCTCTTGACCGCATCTTCCTGGACCAGAAGATCGACCAGGTGGCCCAAGCCGACGGCATGCCGACTCTGCTGACCCAGGACGCGCCGGGCTACCCGCTCAACTCAGACAACTGGATCTTCGACATCGGGGTCGATCAGGGGGCCCAGGGCAAGACCATCGCCGATTACTTCGCCGATGTCATGAAGGTGCACAACGTCGGAGTGGTGTTCGAGAACGACCCCACCCTGACGGCCGGGGTCAACGCCTTCAAGGCCGAGGCCAAGGCCAAGGGCCTCAACGTGGTCGATGACGACCAGATCGACGGCACCAGCTCCAACCAGACCGGTGAGGCCCAGACGCTGGCCCTCAAGAAGGCTCAGGCGGTGTGGCTCTACGTCGCTCCCAACAACGCCATAGCCATCGTCAACGAGTCCGGCACGGACGGGTTCTCCACCAAGTGGTTCGCCTCGGCCATCTCCTGGGCGTTCAACCTGACCCTGGCCGCCCAGACCGGGGGCAACTACTTCGCCAACGCCCAGGGCTTCAGCCTGTGGCCCGCCCTCAACGATCCCCGGGCCAAGGCGACGCTGGAGGCCCATCCCCCTTCCAACGGCGCGACCACGGCCAACGACATTGGCGTGGCCGGCTGGGGCTACGGCCAGATCATCTCCAACGCCATCGCCAAGGCCATCTCCCAGTACAAGGTGCTGACCCGTAACTCGTTCCGCTGCGCCATGCAGCAGTTGAACCTGACCACGGCCACCAGCCCGACCGACGGAACTCCCGTGGACTGGGCGCCAGTGGTCTTCGGCCCGGGCGTGCGGGACGGGGTCAACCAGGTGATCACCTACAAAGTCGACGCCAACTCAGTGGCCAGCCTCGATCAGTGGGGCAGCCTGGTCAACTACGCCAAGGGCTTCTAGGTCCCCCGGTCGTGATCGGATCGGAGATCGTCACCGGCCTCACTATCGGGGCCGGCTACTCCCTACTGGCCGTGGGGGTTGTCCTCGTCTACACCAGCACCCGGGTTCTCTCTCTGGCTCTAGGGGAAATGGGAGCCTTTGGCTTCTATCTCGGCGTCAAGTTCTATCTCCACGGGGTTCCGCTGCTGGGCTGGCATCTGTCGGCCTTCGAAGCCGGCGTCACGGCCATCGTCGTCGGCGGCGTGCTCGGCTTTTTGGTGGAGCGCTTCATCATGCGCCCCCTCACCGCCCGGCCCGGCATCGACAAACTCATCGTCACCCTCGGCGTCGCCCTGGTGCTCGCCCTGGTCGAACTCAACTTCATCAGCTTCGATCCTTACCCGGCTCCGCCGTTTCTGGGCTCCGGACACTTCGTGCTGCTGGGCGCCACCCTGACCACCTCGCGCATCGCCGAACTGGTGGCCGCCGCCGGGGCCGCCGCCGTGTTGTATCTGATCCTCAACCGCACCAAGCTGGGACTGGCCACCCGGGCCACCACCTCGGATCCGACCGTGGCCCGCCTCCTCGGGGTGAAGGTCAACACCGTCTACCGCTTCGCCTGGATGACGGCCGGCGGTTTGGCCGGTCTGGCCGGAGCCCTGGTGTCCAACACCAACGGCGTGCTGCTGCCCTTCAGCCTCACCACCGCCCTTCTATCCTCCCTGGCCGGAGCGGTGGTGGGTGGGTTGGACAGCCTGGGCGGAGCCATAGCCGGCTGCCTGGTGCTGGGCGTGGTCCAGAACCTGGCCCAGCCCTACGGCATCGCCTACGAGTCCGGCATCACCCTGGTGATCGTCCTGGTCGTGTTGCTGGTCCGGCCCCAGGGCGTGTTCGGGAGGTCCAGTGCCTTCTGAGGCCTCGGGCTTTCGCTGGCCCCGGGTGGAGACCCGGTCGATCCCCGGTCTGACGGTCGGGGCGATCGCCCTGGTGGTGGTGCTGGCCGCTCCGGTCCTGCTGCCCAGCTTCAAGCTGGACTACCTGGAGACGGCCATCTCCTTTGCCGTGGCCGCTCTCTCCCTCAACCTGCTGGTGGGCCAGACCGGACAGTTATCCATCGCCCACGCCGCCTTCCTGGGGGTCGGGTCGGTGGTGGCGGTGGAGTTGGGATCGCGCGGCCTGGCCTGGCCCCTCGTGTTCATCGGCTCGATGGCGGCCACGGCCGTGGCGGTGGCGGTGGTCGGTCTGCCGTCCTTGCGGATCCGCGGTCTGCAGGTGGCCATCGGCACCCTGGTGTTCCAGGCCTTTGCCATCGACCTGGCCAACAGCACCGGCGTGCTGGCCGCCACCCGCAGCTTCAACCGGCCGGGTTATCTCCAATCCGCCGGTCACGTCTATTTCCTGAGCCTGGCCGTTCTGGCCCTGGTGGCCTTCCTGTTGAGCCGTACCCGGGCCACCCGGGCCGGGCGCTCTTTCGTGGCCGTGCGCGACGTGGAAGCCCGGGCCGCCGCCTTCGGGATCAACGCCGGTCGTACCAAGCTGCTGGCCTATGCCCTTTCCGGCGCCCTGGTCGGGCTGGGTGGGGCCCTGTTCGCCTTCCAGCAGAACAGCCTGGGATCAGCCGTGCCCTTCGGATTACAGCCGTCGCTTCTGCTGATAGCCGTGGTGGTGGTGGGCGGCGCCCGGTCCAGTGTCGGGATCGTCATCGCCTCCTTCTTCATCTACGCCCTGCCATCGCTGGCGCCGGCGGGGCTGTCCAAGTACATCCAGGTCGTCTTCGCCGTGTTCCTGATCCTGGCCGTGCTGTTCCAGCCCGAGGGGATCGGCGGCGTGCTCAAGGATCTCAACCACCGCCTGGGCGATCTGGTGGCCGGGCCCCGGGAACGGCCCAACCCCCGACCCATGCCCACCGATCCGGTGGAGAAGGCCCACTCCGCCACCGCCCTGCGCCAGGTCCCCCGCTCGCTGTCCGGACGCCTGCCGGTGCCCGCTCTGCTGTCGGCACGCGACGTGACCGTTCAGTACGGCGGGGTGCAGGCCCTGCAGCAGCTCAACCTCGAGGTGCGCCGAGGGGAGATAGTCGGGCTCATCGGAGCCAACGGCGCCGGTAAGTCGACCTTCTTCAACGCCGTGTCCGGCCTGGCTCCGGTCCGGGGCTCCATCCGCTACCGCGACCGGGAGCTGACCATCGCCCCGGCCGCCAGCCGCAGCGGGGCCGGCCTGGTCCGGACGTTCCAGGACATGGGCCTGGTCCGCGCCGACACCGTCCGGGAGAACCTCCTTCTCTCCCAGGGTTGGTTGGCCCGTTACCCGGCCGCGGCCGGGATCCTGGGACTGGCCGGCACCCTGCCGACCGAGAAGGAGTTGCGGCGCCGGGCGGACATGGCCCTGGATCTGTTCGGCCTCGACCACCTGGCCGAGGAGAGGCTGGGGGATCTGCCGTACGGGACCATGCGGATAGTCGAGATCGCCGCGGCGGTGGCGGCCGGTCCGGACATGTTGCTGCTGGACGAAGCTTCGGCCGGACTTACCCCGGAGGAAGCGAACCAGCTCGGCTACCGGTTCAACGCCCTGCGGGACGAGCTGTCTCTGACCCTGGTCATCATCGAGCACCACGTCCCCCTCATCGCCAGGGTCTGTGACTACTGCTACTGCCTGGAGTCGGGCCGCCTCATAGCCGAGGGGACGCCCGCCGAGGTGGTGGCCGAGCCGGACGTGATCGAGTCGTTCCTGGGGGCAGGGTCGTTGAAGCCGGCCCGGGGGTCGGTATGAGCGCGGCCGGCCCCGTCCCCAACCCGTTGCTGGAGGTGGACCGGCTCTGTTCGGGCTACGGGAGCCTGCAGGTCCTCTTCGACGTGTCCCTGACCGTCGGCCCGGGCGAGGTGGTCGCCCTGATGGGCTCCAACGGAGCCGGTAAGACCACGACCCTGCGGACCATCACCGGGCTGCTCAAGACCATGTCGGGCACGGTTCGGCTCGATGGACACAGCATCACCGGCCAGCCGCCCGAGGCCCTCGTACCTCAGGGACTGGTCATGGTGCCCGAGGGCCGGGGCATGCTGAGGGAGTTGACCGTGCAGGAGAACCTGGAGCTGGGTGCCTTCACCAACTCCGACCGCGCCTCGGTGGCCCGGCTGATGGACCAGACCTTCACCACCTTCCCGATCCTGGCCGAACGTCGCCAGCAGAAGGCCGGGACCCTGTCCGGCGGCCAGCAGCAGATGCTGGCACTGGGTCGGGCCCTGATGGCCGCTCCCCGCCTGATGCTGGTGGACGAGGCGTCCCTCGGATTGTCCCCGATCATGACCGAGACGGCTTTCAACCTGATAGCCGAGGTCAACAACACCACCGGCGCGGCCGTGCTCATCGTGGAACAAAACGTGCTGGCCCTGGATCTGGCCCACCGGGCCTACGTCCTGGAGAAGGGCCAGATCGTGGCCACCGCCGAGGGCGCCGAGGTCCGCAGCATGCAGGGCCGCCTCCGTGAGGCCTATCTGGGAGCCGGGCATTGAACGATCCCAGCCTCACCGCCGATGTGGCCAGCAGCTTCGCCCTGGTGGTCGGCGTGCTCCTGGCCTCGGCCCTGCTGCTGGCCTTTCTGGCCGGCCAGGTGAACCTGGCCAAGGTCAGCGCCCGGGCCCGCCGGCGCTTCGCACTGGCTACCCAGGTGGGCTCTTTGCGGTCGGCTGTGTCTGACCGCGCCCCGTCTTACGTCCTCCCCGACGCCGGCGGTGCCGGCCCTATGTCCCGTTCAGGATCAGGAGATAACAACATGTCCCTGCAGCGCACCCGTCTGATGCTCGGCCTCGGCGTTCTGGCCGCAGCCGCTCTGGTCGGCATCATCGGTTGGTACAAGCTGGCCGGTGAGCCTCTGCTCAACCGCCAGATCCCCTATCTGGCCAGCGCCGGGGTGGCCGTGGTGATCCTGGCCGCCATCGGCGGCGCCCTGTTGGTGGCGGATCAGCTCCGGGGTGACGATCACCGCATGGATGACCTGGAGGCGGCGGTGCGCACCTTGGCCGATTCCTTGGCGCCGATCATCGAGTCCCCGGCCCGCCTGCGCGACCGCAGTCGGCCGGCCAGCTCGCCGCGCGCCGCCGTGGTCGCCCGCGGCTCGCAGGGCGAAGTGGCCGAGGAGGAGCGGGAGGACGTGGACTTCGAGTCGCTTCGTCCCGGCGCTCAGACCGGCAAGTCCACGGCCCGCAAGGCGCCGGCCCGGAAGTCCACGGCCCGCAAGGCGACGGCCCGCAAGGCGACGGCCCGCAAGGCGACGGCCCGCAAGGCGACGGCCTCCTGAATTAGATCGTCCGGGCCGGGCGCGCCTGGCCGACCTGGGCGGGTCCTGACCAAACTTGCAGCTCGGTGTAGATGCAGTATAATCGAACACAGGTTCCCCTCCTCGATCGCCGGGGGGAACGAGGGCGGACTCCGGTCTGCGGGAACACCCCAGGGCCTCAGCGCCCAGGCGACCCTCCTGTTGGTTCCTCGTGTCTTGGAGGTCGGGATGGTCACTATTGGTACGGATATCTGGGATCCGCCTCTTTTCGAGGTCGGGCCCTGGCTGATGGAACGCCGTGGGTTCATGGAGACCAACGAGTCGGCCTGGTTGGACGTGCTGGGCGACTTCGATAAGGACGAGGGCTGGGCTCTTGACGGCCAGTTGAGTTGCGCGGCCTGGCTGGTGTGGCGCTGTGGGATGGCCCGCTCCACGGCTTATGAGAAGTTGCGCATGGCCCGTGAGCTGTCCCGACGACCGGTCGTCCATGCCGCCTTTGGCGCCGGGGAGATCTCCTATTCGGCCGCCCGGGCCATCTGTTCCCTGGATGACGTCTCGGTCGAGATCGACACGGCCCTGGTGGATCTGGCCCGTTCCGGCACCGTCATCGACGTGGAGGCTGCCGTGCGCTACTACGCCGCCCTCGCCTCCCAGGACCGGGGTGGTCCCTATGACAAACCCGAACGTAGGGAGATACGGATCTGGAAGGGACATCACGGACTGGGCCAACTGCGGGCCACCTTGTGCAATGACGAGTTGGAGGCGGTGGAGGCCATGTTGCGGGCCTTCACCGCACCCCCGGGTGGGGAGGACCCCTTCCCGGACTCGCCGGCGGGGTCAGATGACCTGTCTGCACACGCAGACGCTGAGGCCGGCGGAGGTGAGGGACCGGTCTCGGACCCGCCGGGGGGGACAGACGATCCGTCTGCATACGCAGACGATGAGGGGGTCGTCGACCTCTCCGCCGAGGCGGACTGGAGGGTGGCCTACGGCCAGACCCGGGCCGATGCCTTCATGGATGCGGTGGCCGTGGCCATGGCCCACCGGGGTGATGGCCATGCCTCTGGGGCGGATAGATACATGGTGCATCTGGTGGCCGAGGTGGCGGATAGCTCCGGCCTTCCGGGCGGACCGGCCGAGTTGGTGGATGGATCACCCCTGGCCGGTGATGTGGCCGCCCGCATCGCCTGTGATGCCACCTTTGTGGCTCATCTGGTCGGGGACGGGTCCGAGCCGTTGTACCTGGGTCGCAAGGTCAGGGACTGGACCACGGCCCAGCGCCGGGCCATC
>Ga0307374_10006212_pt1 | contig 18893 bp, 12 predicted proteins | sample OX3MG_FD_202532 | JGI IMG/M metagenome (GOLD analysis project Ga0307374, IMG submission 202532) | Soil microbial communities from Risofladan, Vaasa, Finland - OX-3 | ecosystem: Environmental > Terrestrial > Soil > Coastal area > Acid sulfate soil | place: Finland: Risofladan, Vaasa | collected...
CCGAGTTTTGCCAGAGCCCGGGCCAGCGAGGACAAGGAGAGAGCCCTTGCCCCAGTTGACCACGTCCCGGTATACTCCGTGCATCTGACCTAGGGCTTGAGCCAGCTCGTCCGAGATTGCCTCAACCATGTGCTGCCTCACACGCCTGCTCAATCAGGGTGGCGAAGATCTGCGGAACCCTTTCCGTGCCCGCACCCTGGTCCAACAACTCTTGCGCTAGCATGGTAGCATACTCGGTCTTGTGCCTGCGGAGTTGTGCGGCTAGTTCGTCCGCGTACTCAGGCGTTCCAGCACTGCTGCTCGGTTCTACCCCGAAGTTCGCCTGAACAATCTTGCCCAACTCCGGCGCGAAGCCGTTTTTCACGAGAAATGCCTCGATGTCCCGCTCTGGAAGCTGAATGACTTGCTCGCGAACATCTCTCTCGGAGAAGCCGCGCTTCTCCACTTCACCTTTTTGAGACGAGCCTCCCGGATCACCGTCACAGACCATCAGCCATGGAAACGCGAAAGCTCGGGCAAGTGCCACAAATGCCCGGGGGCTGCCATTGTTTTGGTAGTCAATCACGGCGACTCCGTGCGCATCCAAGGGAGTCCCAAGGATCTCTGCGAAGCAGTGGAGCATGGTGTAATCCGATGGCCCTTCACACAAGAGCCAGCATCGCGCGAACAGAATCTCGCCCCGCATTCGGCGTACGTAGGTTTCCAGGGGTCTGAGCTCCGTGTCCGAAAGGTATGATGCTGCCTGGTCGCGCAGCCCTCGCAATCTGGCGTGAATCTCATTGCGTGTCTCTGGATCGGAAAAGCAGATCATCAGATCGCGCAGCTCGCCCTCAATGACTTGGCCTCTGACAGACAAATGTTGGGTGCTGTCGTCGTATGAGAACTTTGCCGCATTATTCGCAGCGAACTGTTTAATTGCCTGATTTGACGGGACCTCGACAGTAAAGCTAGTTGCCAGGCGATGCACCCGGGTGGTCGCTCCGCTGCGCCGTAACAACCGGAGGTGACGGAACGGAACGTTCTGAACAAAGTAGGGCGAGTGGGTGGTGATGATCTTTTGCCCGGGAAAGGCCGCGAGCTGCCTCCAGAGAGATCGAACGGCCTGGGGATGAAGGTGGACTTCCGGCTCTTCCAGGGCGAGGATCGGTTCGCTATCCTCTTCAAAAGCTGTCTTCAGCAAATGATCGACGAAAGCGTGAAAGAGATAGAGAATTGCCAGGCTCTGGACTCCCTGGCCGTGGCGCATCAGCGGCAGACTCGGGTGAGAGCTCTGGCCTTGGAGAACGATCTCCGATCGCGACATCAGGTCCCACGGTTTTAGTGGAAGCGCACGCACGGTCGCCCCCTGGATCCCGCCGCCCGGCATGACGTCTCGAACACGGCCGAGGGTGTTCGAGACGTCGCCAAGTCTAGGGTCTGCATCGAGGAGCTGACTATTGAGCTGTTCGAGCTCGCCGGCTATCTTCCGTCGGGTATCTTCGGGAATGTCGACCGACCGCAGGAGCTGTCCCCAGAATTGGGATCTTGCCGAGAACTCGTCAGCGCCATCGCGCAGCGCGGAGAGGTGGAACAACGGAACGTACTGCAGAAAACTCTGGAGTCTAGAGTTAGAAACGGTTCGTCCCGGAGTTAGCGATTGGCCGTCGCTGTTGAGAAACTGCCAGCTAGACTCGTACGCTTTGGTTACCGGATCGTACGCGCACGAGACGCGGAGGTTAATCGAAGAGGCGCCGGTCCCGGGATCTGTTTGAACGATCTCGCTCAGCGCCTGAACAACGTCAGCAGGCCACTCGCCCGCGATGCCTTCGGCAAGCACGGTCTCAATCTCGATCGTCGAGCCCGATCGTGGGTCGGTGTCGTCGTCTGACAGATGAAAGTCGTATTCGGTGACCGGAGCGCTCCGCCGGCCATTGCCCCGCGAGAAGACGACGCGAAGCGCCTCCAGGACACTGGATTTACCGGAGTTATTCTCGCCCATAATCACCGTACAAGGCTCCAGCGGGATCACCACGTCGACGAGGCTCCGGAAGTTCTTGATCCGTAGCTCGCTGATTCTCACTCACTTCTCCCCGTTCGCGTCATCGCCTGGTCGTACCACATCAACAGCTTCTGGTCCTCCTGAAGCACGTCTAGCGGGACCTTCCTGGCGACGTCGAGGATCGTCGGGTAGTCACGCGCGGCCCAGGCCTTCTTGAACCCGGTCCGCACCGCTTCCAGGCGGAAGACCTTGAGCTGGCGGCCGGTGAAAGCGCGATACTCGTCGAACTCGCGGAGCAAGGTTCGCTCGCGGAGCCTTTCGAGGTCCTGGGCCTTGTTCGGATCGGGAACGTACCAGCGGTCCCGGGCGACTTCCTCGACCTGGTCCTTCAGCGCGGCTTCGCCCTCGCGCGCGAGGCGCTCCGGCGCGACCGCCCCGCTCTTGAGCAGCCAGGCCCAGATCTGGTCCGGCACCGGCGCCTCGCCCTGGTAGCGGAAGAAGCTGCCTCCCAGCAGCTTGGCTAGCTCCAGGGGCTTCTCCCACCTGGACCAGCCGGCGATGTCGCGCATGAACCTGGGATGGAGCTCCTGAAAAGTGTGCGGCTCTTCTGCCAACTGTTGGCGGAGCCATTGGATCGCGCTCGATTCGTCGGTGATGAAGATTTGCAGCTGCTCGACCTCGGCAACCTCGGCGCGCTGGCGATCGTACTCGGCGGCCTGGTCGGGCAGGAAGAACATCCCATCTCGCTCCGGGAAGCGCTGGCGAAGACCTTCAGTGAACTCTGACGCCGACAGCGGGACCGAGACGCCGCGCAGGACGTGGAACGCGACCATGCGATCAAAAAGCAGGTAGGTCAGGCGCTCGGCGATCACCTCGGCCCGCCCTGCCCTGGTCTTGGCGAATACCGGAAGCTGGCGAAGATGAGTCCGGACGAAATCCCAGGCGCCCTCGGGAGTTCCCGCCTCCAGGCGGAAGCGCTCTTCGAGGTGGTTGTTCGGCTTGTAGGCGGAGATCACCAGGTCCTGCTTCACCGCGCTGCTGGTGACCTGGCGGTAGGACCCCTGCTGCTTGTCCAGCGTGCGCACGTCGGCGACGACGAAGCCGGCCGCGAGCATTGCTTCCTGGATCGCGTTCCAGACGCTGTTGCGCGAGTTGTGGAAGACCACCGTCAGCCAGCGGCCCGGCTTCAAGACTCGTGCGTACTCTTCGAAGCAGCGTTGCATCAGTCGCTGGTATTCGGGGAGGCCCTTGTGTTTGGCCTGGTCCACGATGGCCTCGGGGACCGCGTTCGTCCAGACTCGGTGCCACGACTCGACCAGGTAGTTCAAATCGGCGTAGTAGATATTTTCGCCAAAAGGCGGATCGGTGAAAACGTAGTCGACGGTGTCGCTCGGCAGATCCAGCAACGCGGCGTCTCCGGTGGTTACCGAGACAGATGCGGCGTCCTGACGAAACTCCCGAAAGACGGAGGCGAGCCGCCGCAGCTTGCCGCCGAGGATGTACCAGGGGCTGACCTCGGAATGCTGCGACGCGACGTAGTAAACGCCGGTCAGATACTGGTTTACCTGGGAGTAATGGGTTGGCGCATAGCGCGCGAGCACCGACATTCCCCAAATCGCCTGTTCCACGAAGAAGAGGATCATCTCCCGGCAGCGGGGATCCTCGACCGCGGCGGCCTTCGCCCACAGGCTCCCGAGAGCTTGCGCCGCGCGCGGAAGGTAGAGATGGTGAACGCGCGAGAACCCTTTCGGCGCGAGCCGGGAGCCATGGTACATCCGATCGATGGGAAACTCGGTCGTCGGCACGCTGGCGGGAAGCGGTAGGGCCGCGACTTTTCCGATGAGCTGTCGATCGGCGAGATCGGGCTTTTTCTCGTGCTCCGAGCCCCCGGCGTCGTAGTTGACCAGGACGGGGACGAGTCGGATCCGCCGGGTTGGTTCCCCCGTCGCGGGATCAATCGTGGTGTCGAACAGTCTTTGCAGGCTATCCTTGACGAGGTCCGCGCCGCAGCGCGGGCACGGGAAGATCTCGCGCACTCTCTTCGTCTTTGGATCCAGCGCTTGCTCGTAGAAGACCACTTCGGCCCCACAATGTGGGCAGCCGAAGACCTCGCTCCAAACCGTGTAGTTGATTCTTCCCCTGGTTTTGCCGTCGGTATGGAGCGTCTCGTACATCCAGCCGAGTTCGCGGTCCAGATCCCGGAGGAGGCGCTGAGCCTCCTGTTCGAAGGCGTCCACGTCGAAGGGAAGGTTGTAGTTCCCGGCGATGAACGTCGCGGCGGGCGAGAGGTCGTTGAGGATCGCGCGGCGAGCGCCCCACACCGGCGGAGTCCGTCCGGCGGCCTTCCACTCGGCTTCGACGATTCCCCGGAACTCGGCGTCGGGACTCCCGCACATTTGCGCCGCGACGCCAGTCATGCCCGAGCCGGCGAAGCCGTCGAGAACGAGGTCGCCCGGCTCAGTATAGTGCAGAATCGCCCGCATGATCGCCTTGTGGGGAACTTTCGTGTGATAACCGTGCGCGGTGTAAATCGGATCGGTCTTGCCCTCGCTGACGTCGACGGCGAGTGGCTCGCGGCGGTAGCGATCGGTCTCGGGGTCGTAGGGCTTGCCGTACCGCTCGACAAATTCCGATAGCCAGGGATTCGGGCAAGCGGTGTAGTAGGGGGGATCGGAGATGCGGAGGATGTCCTCGTCGTCGCCGATCGGGAAGCCTTCGATCTTTCGGAACGCGGGATCCTTCAGCTTCTCGCGGAGCTTCTCGACGAAGTAGGCGCGCCGGGCCTCGTCGCTTGCGAAGGTTAGGCCCAGGCATTCGATCGCGCCGGGCTTCGCAAGCTCTTTTGGAAAAAGCTCGTCAGTCACCCTGCCCCTCCGTGCTCCGCCCAGCCAGCCGGGTCTGTTCGTTCCCATCGTCATTGTTGACCCCGGGGAGCGGATCGTGCTATATTCTTAGTGCGGTTTGCTGCGGCTTATGCCGTGGTTAGCCGCTAGTTTTTGTGCCTCTCGACCACCGGCCGACATCGGCTAGGTTTTCCACGTAGACGATGCCGAAGTTCTCAAGATCTTCAGGTGGATCTTTCGGAATCCCGTTAATCTCTCGAATCACTTCAGCGAATTCCGCGAGATCCGGCCGATAGTCCCGGGTGAGGACTGCCGCGTGGCGAAATCCCCAGGCCAGGACGTAGGCCACGACGTCGGCGAGAGTGATCCCCAACGTGAGATGCGACTTCACGAATAGCGGCTCCGGAACGATCCGGTCGGGTATGTGCGTGTCTGACGTCAGGTAGTACGCGTAGAGCTGGTTCGCCAGGCGATGACACTCGGCGTCCTCCCGCTCGTCGTGGACGACGATCGCGCGCTGACTAACGTGTCGCGGCACACACTCGTAAAGACGGGAGAACAGCGCTACGTAATCCGCTCTGAGGCTGCTGTCGTGCTGGGGCGGAGCGGCAGGATTGACCATCACCGCGAGCACGCGACAGGAATGCTCGCGGCACGCCTTGAGCAGATCCAGGGCGAGCAGGCGACAGCTTTGAGCGTGGGCACGGAAGTGGTGGCGTCTCGGTTGTCCGTGTTCCCGGTTAACCTTGAAGAATTGCTGGACCAGTTCCCGTCGCTCGTCGTCGGGTATGTGCTCCCCGGATGACTGAGCAAGTCGCCTTTTGCTCAGGATCTTGTTGGCTTTGATCTCCGCGCGGCTAGCAAGCTCGGCATCACCGTAGTGCTTCCAGAATAGCGTCCGACAGGATGTGATTAGCGGCCAAAGGTCGGCCTGCGGGACGGCAACCCCGCCGAGCACCTCGTATGGGCTTTGGCGGTGATCTTGACCGCTCTCGTCGACGAACAAGATCAAGAGTCTACCCTCCCGTTGAGCTGGCACGCCAGCCACCGGTTCAAGTCGCTGCCAGTCATACCGATCACAGTTAGTCAACCAACGCGTGAGCGGAGATAAAGACGACGCCGCGCTCCGCGAGCCAACGCCGTTTTTTTCGAAGAAGGTCCGGCAGTTCGATGACTCCCTGGAGGACGCAAGCGATATCGTACCCGTTCACGATGAAAAAGTTCGGCTGTTTGCCACGCGTGATCGCCTCCATCGCCGGATCTGTGGCTCCATTGAGGGCAAAGAAGGCGCCGCGCGTGATGCTGGACTTACTCTGGACCTTCTCACGAAAGATCAGCAGAGGAGCCTCGGATAGCGCGGCCTGTTCCCACTTCGCTTCCAGTAAGTAAACCTCGTCGTCCAGTTCAAACGAGCCATCCATCTCCTCGCCGGTGACTCGGAAGGGCCGCTTGGGGCCAAGATCGGCTGCTTCCAATAGCTCGTACAGAAAATCCTGGAAGGCCCGACCTGCGGCCTGGCGATCAATCCACCGCGAGAGGTCGAAAAACCGCTTGCGCAGCACGTCGAGGTGCTGCGCTGGAATAGGTTGCCCGGAGCTTTGGCGCTCGACTTTTTCAGTTTCAGGCTCCTGGTTGGGTATCACCTGCTCGTCCGGTGCAGGTAACGACCCGAGAAAGGTGGGATCCCAGAGGTCGGGGAACTTGAAGCCAAGCCGGAGAATGAGTTCGTTCAGATGAAGGATCTCGGCACGCTGGATGGCTTTCTCACCTTTGCGGTAGATCATCCCCTCGCGCACAATGTCTACGATCAATTTCTCGAAGAGTCCTGGCCGGCTGGCAAACGTTTGCTCGAAAAGTCCGGAAAGGGACTTGCGCTTACTGCCGGGCTGCCAGAATTGTCCCAATCCAATGCGTTGGGCGACCGTTCTGAACGTGATCTGCCCTTTCCATTGGTCGGAGCCTGACGCCGGCAGAAACGTGGACAAGACGTCTGCTACCTCGGCGATAGCCTGTGACTCTTTGAGCGGTAGCGCCATTGGGTTGCAGTCTACCCTCTCACTTCAGAGTGTGGTCCACCACACTTGATTATTACAGCGACACGTGGAGGGACAAATAGGAAATGACGTCGTAGGCTTGGCGACGGGGGCCCTCCTTAAGAACATCCGGTTAACCGCCGGTACGAATCCTTCTCGTGCCCTCGTGGTAGTTATCCGTTCCGACTGAACTTGGTCACTGACCAACCCTCCGGATCGAGCGGAGGTTGGTCAGTCATGACGTCTGCTCGTCACGCTCCGTGGCCGCTATTCCACCACCACTCGCACTTTTTTCGGGTCCTTGCCACTCGTCCATCGGATAGACGTGCCCTCAAAATAATGCCTCTAGGTGAGAGCGGATCTGATCGGCAAACTCCTCGACCGACAAGCCCGCGACGTCTCGGCTCAGCCCGATGATCCACCGCGCGATTTCCGCCTGGGACGCGACGAGCCGATAGCCGTTAAGGCGCAGAAAATCCTGGAGGGCCACGAGCGCGGTACGCTTGTTCCCCTCGAAAAAGACCTGATGCTCGGCAATCCCGTGGGCAAGGGCCGCGGCCTGCGACGCGAGGTCCGCGCGTTTGTAGTGGGCAAACGTTCGGGGGCGGAGGACGGCACTCTCTAAAAGGCCGGGATCCCTCACTTGAGCCGCGGCTTGCTGAAAGCTGCAGCCGAAAAGTCGGGCGTAGATGGCGATGACCGAATCCACGTCGAGGTAGACGGCGTCGCCTCCGAGGCGAACCGGGCAAGCCATCGCTCAGCCGGCTCTCGGCGCTACGCGGAGCGGCGCTCCGGGCGCAGATTCTCCTCGCCACGATCGTAGGCGGCAAGGAGGTCGAGCGCCTCCTGGCTCTCCTCGATCACGCGCGGTGTGATCGCCTCGACGGCCTTCCGCACGGAATCGGCACGCCGCAAAATGATGTCGCCGTTCGGCAGATCGTCGAGGACGACGAACGTCCCCGGGCGGTACCCCAGGCGCTCGAAAGCCCGCGGCAAGGATACCACATTGCTCGTGCCGACCCGACGGACCTTGACGATCTCCATTGATACCTCCCGTAGACGGTACGAGAAGCAATATATATGCATATATCTCACCGTCCCGCTGGGATGTTACCATGCGCCACGCGCCAGGACAAGTCTTGCGATCGATTCCGTTCATTCGATCACTACTCGCACCTTTTTCGGATCCTTGCCACTCGTCAATTCGCCAACGTAACTGTCGAACCGCTGCTTGAAGTCGGCGAGCGTGGCCGGGGCGCCGCCGTCAGACAACGCGGCGCGGAGCTCGGCGACGTTGACGACGACCCTGGTCAAGCCGGAGAGAACGTCCTGTACCGCCTGGATTAACTCCGGGGTGACGTTGGCCGGAAGCTCGCGCTTGGCAAGGAAGTCCGCGATCAGCCCACGCGACGCGGGCGGGAGAAGCTTCAATCCAGCTTCGACGGTGGGATCTTCCAGGTTTTCCAGGAGCATCGTCGTCCAACTGGCGAGGGTCTGATCCAACTGCAGGTCGAGGTTGCCGAGGAGCACGCTCGCGGAGACGCTAACCGGCTCGGTCGCCGGCTTGAAGCCGCAGTGCGGACAGAGCGGCGCTCCCTGGAGCTCGCTCTCGGTCAGGGCGAAGCAGCTCACCAGGCCGGCGATTCGATTCTGGAGCTCGGTGAGCTGGCTCGCCGGCAGCAGGCTAATCGTGCCCAGGCGCTTGAGTCGGGCGAGCCGATCGTCGGCGAGCAGCTTTTTCTTCCGATCGTCGTCGTTCCGCCCCAGGCGCGCCCGGGTATGAAGGTCAGCGTAGGTGCGGACGTACTCGCTCCTCAAACGATCGAGCGCCTGAAGGGTTTGCTGGCGGAAGGTCGGTTGATTCCGTTTGGTCGGATTCGCAACGTCGGCCAGGATCGTTGCTTTCGCCGCCTGCTCTTGAAGAACCCAGGCGAGATCGCCTGGCAGACCGACCTCGGCCTGGGCCAGGTAGCTGGCTCGGGGCCCGAGATCGGCGGCGAGTCCCTGGAGCACGGTCACCTCGGCCAGAGTCGCCTGGCTCGGCTTTTGGGCGTCGATCTCGTCGGCCGAGTAGCGCAGGTTCTTGAGCTTGGAGGGCGTCGAGAATGGTTGGAACGATTCGAGGAACGCTTTGTACCGCTCCAATCGCGATCGGATCTCGGCCTGCTCCCCTGCGCCAAGCAGGCCCCGTCCCCAGAACGGAAGTCCGTCTTGCAAGCTCTGCTGGGCGCGAACGGCTTCTTCAACCTTCTGCCCGATGCGATCCTGAATTTGTTGCACGGCTTGATCCGCGACCCCGCCTCCTCGAGTGACGTCCAACGCCAGCCCGGACGGCAGGCCGAGAATCTCGACCAAAGCCCGCAAGGCTGGCACGCTCCAATCCTTCGGTCGCTCGACGTGTTTGAAGTCGACCAGATCGCTGATTGGAGTATTGGACAGCGCATCAACCGCGGTCGAGTCGAGCTTCTTGCCCGGCAGCGCCAGGACGACCTCGCCGCCGCTCACCAGCGCGGCGAGCAGGACGGCCACCCATTCCGGTTCCAGTCGGTAGCTCTCCGGAGCAAGGTATTCGAGCCCTTGAACGTCCTGGAGCAGCTCGGAGCGGTTGAGCACCTGGCCAGCGCCCTTTTTGTTGAGGCGCTCCAGGATGTACCGGGCGTACCGCGAGCGGTTGGGCTCGAGGCGGTCTCCGTCGACGAGCTCCAGCGCGTCGAGGACCGCGGCAGCCTGTTTGGTCTGAGTGACACCTCGGAGCCAGCGCAGCGCTTCCTGAGCGGCTTGAGGCCGGTTGGCCGACGTGATCAACGTGGCGAACTTCGGGTATTCCGGGGCCTGCTCGGCGAAGCAGGGCGCGAGGCAGACCGAGCCGACCGCATTCACGACGTCGCGCACCGTTTGGTCGGGGCCGGCCGCGACGCTCTGGTTCTTGAGCCATTCCGCGAGGAACTTGCTTTGTCCCTGGCAGGTGACCTCGAAGGCGGTACGCAAGCGCCCCTGGAGCCATTTCACGAGCTCCCCTCGCGTGTCTCCTGCCTTCTTCTCGTAGACGCTCTTCTTCGGGCCGGAGGAGGTCGTGGTGAGGTCGTTGGCAGCAGCGTACCGACGCAACCAGTGACGAAACGTGTCGTCCGCGCCAGATAAGCGGAGAAAAACTTCGTCACGCTTCTTTTCGTCGGTAAAGATGGGAGGATTGAAGGGCGGCAGAAAGTACAGGTAGAAATCGCGCGGCGGCGTGGCGGTCGAGCGCTCGTTCGGCGCACCAAAGAAGAGGTATCCCTGGCGAAATGCCCGGCGTTCTCGCCACTCGAGCCCGTGCTCCCAGATGCGGTAACCCGTGACGTAGGACCGGTCCGCGCATTCCAACGCGATCTTGAGAAAGTCGAAGTAGGCGCGGTCCAATTGCTCGGCGTCGACGCTGTCCGCGCGCTTGTCGATCAGCGCGTCGTAATCCTCGGTCTTCTTCAAGTCGAGGTACCATTGCCGATTGTCCGAGGTCGTCGAGAGAAATTGTCCGCTGACGGTACGGTGAATCTCTTTGAGGACCGTCTCGACGTGGGTCAGCAGGTCCTCGGACGGCTGGCCACCCAGATCGGCGATGGCGGGTTCGAAGAGACCGAGACCGTCGCGAAGCTCCTCCGGCGTCGGGCCGAGCGAGGTGTAGACGTCACCGGTCGTTAAACGATGCACCGAGAGCCCGTGGATGATCCGGAGCGCCATTGGCCGGTAGGCTGGACGCGTGAAAGCCTGCTGGACCCGTTCTTCAAGGACCTGGCTGCACTCGAGGACTGCCCGGACGTCCGGAATTGATCGGAACGCGGGGTTCTCCCGAAGAGTCGTCCAGTAACTATCGTAGGACACGACGCCGGGCCGATCCGGTGGTACCTCTTCGTCGAGTAGCTGGCGCATCACGCCGGTCAGCGTCCGCAGAATCTCCCGCTTCTCGATGACCGTGATGCGCTCGAACGTTTCCACGTAGTCGGGATGAATCGGAAAGAGTCGAACGTATTCGTCCATTCGCTCGTTCACATTCCCGTAGAAACGGGTGAAGCCAGCCAGATGCTGGCGAATCTTCGCGGTCTGCTCGGCACGTTTCCTCAGGAGGCGCTCGGCAACGACGAACTTCACGTCGTTGCGCGCGATCAGAACTTGCTCGAAGCGGTCTTTGACCCGACGAACGCTGTCGGCGACGAAGGCGAAGCGCGGACTGTCGAAAATGGCCTCCTGGACGCCCGCGATGAAGCGGAAGCGCAGGTCCTTGCAGACCTCGCCGATCTCACGCAGGAAGCTGAGATCGAGAATGAGCTCGTGGTCGCCGCGCCCCCGAAGATACTCCAGGAGCTCGTCGACGACGAGCAGCAGGCCCTGGTCCGGATTGAGCTGCTGAAATGCGGCCATCATCGCGGCGAAGGCGCCCTTGCTGTTCGCGACCTCGCTCAACGCCGGGAAACGAAAGCTCACGCCGAGCTGTTCGAGTCGACGCTCCAATTGGTGGACGAGGATTTCCCGCAGGGGCATGGTCGTCGTGCCGATCTCGGTTCGCACAACCTGAAAGCGGCCGGCAATCGCGCTCGCCGCCGCGCCGACCCGCTGGTTTTGGAGATCACCCACCAGGTCGGCGCGCTCCGCGACGGCAGAGATGACCGACATGAGGTGCGATTTACCGGTGCCATAGTTGCCGACAATCAAGATGCCCTTATTGTCAGCAGGTTTCTCGAACTGGAGCTGCGGAAACACGAGGCCCGTGAAGCGGTCGGCCATCTCGTCGGAGATCACGTAGGTCTTCACCAGTGTTCGAGCGAGATCGGGTTGGTCCGCATCCAAAAGCTGGATCACCGTTTCGATCGGCTCGAACTCGATCAGCTCGCGGTACTTCATGGTGCGTCTCCGCTGTCAATTCAGGGCATCTGGGTTGAGACTTCTGGACCAACCAGGAGCAGGCCATCGGTCGCGTAGCGGCGGTGCTCCGGATGGTCCGCTTCCGCGTAGGTCAAAGAATCACCGGCTACCTTTCCGTTCCACGCGGCGACCACCGTTCGATTCCGCGCTGCCTGTTGAAGCAGGCGCAGCGGGTCCTGCTGTAGCGCTGGCGTGAAAAGGATCTCATTGTTATCGATGAGAATCACACGACTCTCGTGCTCGCGCGCGAGTCGCTCCAGGGCCTGAGATACTTCGAAGACCCGGTCCCGGATGGTCCGATCGAGCAGCCGGTGGCTCAGCTCCAGCCCGACGTTGATGTACGGGTAACCGGTCCGACGCTGCACGTCGCGCAGCGCCGCGGTCTTTCCACTGTCGTTTGGCCCAACGACCAGGACCAGGCGAAAATACAGTCCTGCCGCCTGGTCGATGCGGTGGATAACCTGATCCGCGAGAGACGGCCGTGCATTCATGTCCCAACCTGAGTGAGGCTATCTTAACGTCCGCACCGCGCTTTGGGAAGTGGTCTCCCTTGACCTTCTTAAAGCATTCTCATCGCAGGCAGGGTCGCGACGGGCCTCGATCCCGCCGGAGGGGAATCGCTGCACAACCTCGTCCTCTCAGGCGTGACTGCACGGTAGCAAATCGGACCACTCCGCGCGCCAGCTGCTTCCACGTCCGACGTTCTCAGACCGCTTCGCCCTGGAAGATCCCAATCTCCGGGGCCGCGGTGGCGTTGCTGCTCAGGCGCTGCTGGCTGAGGCGACCAGCCGCCGAGTCCAGCCAGGCCCGCGCGGACGCTTCGTTGGCCCATCGGCCGTAGATGATCAGGTCGCGCGGGTCGGTCGTGTTGTGCAGGCACGCACCGCCGAGCCAGCCGGGTTCTTGAAACAGCGGCAGCAAGTGGTCGGCGTCGCGGCAGATCGCGTGCGCTGCCTCCTCCGACCTGGCGCGCACGCGTAGGAAGTAAACGTACACTGCGTACCTCTGCTCTCCTTTTCTCAAGCAGCCGGCTGCAACTTGGGTGCCCAGCAACTCTCTCCGACACGCCCTTGGGCGAAAGTCCCCGTCGTGCGGCGACGCATCGAGAAGGGATAGAATAGGACTGATGCGGGGGTCGTCTCACGCGCGAGTAAACGGGCGTGCCCGTTCCGGTTCCCAGGGCGCCGGGTGCTGTTTGGACCACGAACGACACGAAACGCCGCGAAAAGGTCGCGAAAAGGGAGCCGGGCTCGCAACCGCGGCTGGTGGGTCCCGCGCGGGCTAAGAAACACTATCAAAACCTGAGTTTCAGCGCGCGGAGCGCGCTGAAACTCAGGTTTTGATAGGAATTCTAAGCGGACGGGGCGCAGGTGCGGGCCCGGCCAGCTGCCGGGGGACCCGATTCCAGCGGATCAAGCCAACCGCTGCGAACACCGCGGGATGACCGCGCGGCACCCGTAGCCTTTTTCGCGACATTTTCGCGGCGTTTCGTGTCATTCGTGGTCCAAACGGGTCCCGGCACCCGCGAGGGTGGGGCAGTGCTAACCGGGAGCTAATCGGGGAGGTCTCATGCTGGCACCTGACCGCGGGACGGTCGCGCTGGTCGGTTCGGGGGAGTTTCTGCCGGCGATGGACCCGGTCGATCGGGCCCTGCTGGAGGGCCTGGCCGACGCGCCGCGCGTCGCGGTCGTGCCGACCGCGGCGGCGCCGGACGGCGATGCGGTCTTCGAGCGCTGGCTGACCATGGGCGTCCAGCACTTCACGCGGCTGGGCGTCCAGGCCGAGCCGGTCCCACTGCGCACGCGCGCCGATGCCGACGACCTCGATCTTGCCGCGACACTCGCGCGGTCCAACTTCGTCTACCTGTCCGGCGGCAAGCCCTCCTACCTGCGCGAGGCGCTGCAAGGATCGGCCTGCTGGGAGGCGATCGTCGGCGTCGTCGCTCGGGGCGGCGTGGTGGCCGGCTGCTCGGCCGGGGCCATGGTGCTCGGCGGCGCGCTGTTCAACTTCCGCCGCTCGCCCCTGCACCCGGTCGCACCGGCTCTCGGTCTGGTGCCCGAGATCATGGTCATCCCGCACTTCGACGAGTTTCCGGTGGACCCGGGCCCCTTCCTGGGCCACGTCGCCGACGGCGTCACCGTCGTGGGCGTGGACGGGACGACCGCCCTGGTGCGCGCGCGTGGAGAGTGGACGGTCCTGGGGCGCGGCGGCGTGACCGTGTTCGCCGGCAAGAATCGCCTGCGCTACCTGGCTGGTCAGATGGTTTCCCTGTAGGAGAAGTCTCCGTCGAAGGGCTCGGTCCAGCGCCCGCTGGACCATGCCCTTCGACGGAGACTTCTCCTACAGGGGACGAATTTTATGGGGCCGGGTGCAGCGCTGATTCGGCCTCCAGCACGGCGAGCCGCTCGCGCGACTCGCTTTCGCCGTCGCCGTGGCCAACCAGGCGCCCGACGACGCGCTGAATGTCGTCCACGATGGTGTAGACCGCCGGAACGAACACCAGCGTCAGCAGGGTCGAGCTGAGCAAGCCGCCAATGACGACCACCGCCAGCGGCGCGCGGAGCTCCGCTCCTTGGCCCACCTTCAACGCCGACGGCAGCATGGCGAAGACCATCGACGCCGTCGTCATCAGGATCGGCCGCAGCCGGACCGGTCCTGCTTCTCGCAGTGCCGCGTTCCGCTCCATCCCGCGCTGGCGCAGCGTGTTGGTGTAGTCGACTAGCAGGATGGCGTTCTTCGCGACGATGCCGCAGAGCATGATCATGCCGATCAGCGACATCATGTTCAACGTGTTGTCGGTCACCCACAGGCCGCCGAGCGCGCCCACGACCGCCAGCGGCACGCTCAGCATAATCACGAGTGGGTAGAGCAGCGATTCGTAGAGCGCGACCAGGAGCATGTACATCAGCAGGACCGAGAGACCGAGGGCCTCGATCAATTGCAAGAAGGCGTCGGTCTGCTCCTGAGAGCTGCCGCCCATGCTGATCGTGGTGCCGGGATGCACCGCGAGCGCGTTGAACTGCGCCTGGAGGTCCTGGGTCACCGCGCCCAGCGGGCGCCCGGACAGGTCGGCCCCGATGGTGATGATCTGCTGCCGGTCCTTGCGCATGATCTGCGATGGCCCGACCGTCTGCTCGACGTCTGCCACCTGGCCTAGCGACACCTGGGTGCCGCTCGCGGTTACCAGCGGAATGTCGCGGACGGCCTGGATGGATTGGATCGCGGCGTTGTCGACCTCCACCCGGACGTCGACCGCCTTTTGCCCTTGCGGTTGGAGCTGGGTGACGACCTGTCCGCTGATCGAGGTGTTGACCGCGGACGCGACCTGCGCCGCGGTGATCCCCAGGTCGGCCGCCCTGGCCCGATCGATCTGGACGTCGATCTCGGGCTGCCCCAGAGTGTAGCTGTTGGTCACGTCGGTGGTCCCCGCCGTGTGCCGCACGATAGTCTCGACCTGGCCCGCGATCTGTTGGAGATACGCCTGGTCGCTGCCCTGGACCTGCACCTGGATCGGCGGCCCCGTGGTGCCGGAGTTGCTTGGCAGCTGCGCCGACACTTTCATGCCCGGGATCGTGCCGTCGAACGTGCGGACCTGGGCCGCGACCAGATCGACCGACCGGTGGCGCCTGGACAGGTCGACCAGCTGCACCTGGATGGTCGCGTAGCGTGGCTCGTTCACCGCCCCCGACCCGGCGGACCCGACCGCGGTGAAGGTGTCCTTGATCTCGGGGATCTGGTGGATCTTTTGCTCGAGCTGCTTGACGGCGGCCTCGGTCACGGCGAGCGAGGTGCCCGGCGGCATCTCGACGTTGACGGTAAACTGGCCCTGGTCGGAGTTGGGAATGAACTCCGAGCCGATCATTCCCGTCGCGACGAGGCTGAGTCCCGCGGCCAGGCTCAGGATGCCGATGAGCACCACGACCCAGCGCAGGCGCAGCGCCCAGCCCAGGACGTGGCGATAGGCGACCTGGAGCCGGGCGAAGCCAGCTTCCCAGGCGCGTCCGAACAGCGCCAGCGGCGACCGGCTGTTCGGATTGTCCAGCCTCAGCCAGCGCGACGCCAGCATCGGGGTCAGCGTGAACGAGATGAAGAGCGAGAGCAGCGTCGCGGCGACGATCGTCAGCCCGAACTCGCGGAAGAACTGGCCGACGAAGCCGCTGACGAACGCCACCGGTGCGTACACCACCACGTCGACCAGGGTGATCGCGATGGCGGCCAGGCCAATCTCGCGGCGCCCTTCGAGCGCCGCGGTGAACGGCGTTTTCCCGAGCTCGAAATGGCGGTAAATGTTCTCGAGGACGACGATCGAGTCGTCCACCAGGATGCCGACCGACAGCGACAGCGCCATCATCGACATCACGTTCAGCGTGAAGCCGAGCGCGAACATCACGGTGAACGTCGCGATCAGGGACGTCGGGATCGCCAGCAACACGATCACCGTGCTGCGCCAGGTGTGCAGGAACACCAGCAAGACGATGCCGGTGAGGAAGACCGCTTCGATCAGCGTGTTCTGCACGCCGTTGAGCGACTGGCTGGTGTAATCCGACGTGTCGGTGACGATTTGCAGCTTCACGCCGGGCGGGAGCTGCGAGTCGATCGCCTTCAGCTCGGCCTTGACGCCGTCGGCGGTCGCCAGGCTATTGGCGTCCGCTTGCTTGCTGATTTCGAGGCCGACGCTCGGCACGCCATTCACTAGATTGAGCTGGGTCTGCGTCTTGTAAGAATCGACCACCGTCGCGACGTCGCGCAGGTAGATCGGCCCATTCGGTCCGTTGGACACCACCAGATTCTCGAAGTTCTGCGGGTCTTGCACGAGCGCGTTCAGGCGGACCTGATAATCCAGCGTGCCCTGCGTGACCGTGCCGCCCGGGACGTCCACGTTTTCGGCGGCGAGCGCGCTGTTCACCTGGAGGATCGAGAGGCCGTAGGCGCGCAGCTTGTTCTCGTCGACGCGCACGTCGATCTCTCGATCGAGCCCGCCGACGATGTTCACCGAGCTCACGCCGGTGACCGTGCTGAGCTCCGGCGCGAGCACGTTATTCGCGAGGTCGTAAAGGTCGCCGGGGCTCTCCTGCCCGGTCAGCGCCAGGTCCATCACCGGCAGCGAGCTGATGTCGGCCTTGACGACGCTGGGCGCGAGCGCCTGCTGGGGGAGCGCGCCGCGAATGCTGTTGACTTTTCGCTCGACGTCGATGGACGCGGAGTCGGCGTTCACCCCTTCCTTGAAGACGACGACGACCGACGACACGCCCTCGGACGAGTAGGACTGAATGTAGTCGATCCCACTGAGGCTGGCGACCGCATCCTCGATCGGCTTGGTGACCAGCTGCTCGACCGATTCGGGACCAGCGCCCGGGTAGACGGTGACGACGCTGGTGACGGGGATGTCGATGTTCGGAAAGAGGTCGACGCCCAGCTTGGTGTAGCTCACCGCGCCGAGGACGACCAGTCCCAGCACGACCATGGCGATGAACAGGGGCCGTAGGATCGCGACACGGGTCAGGCTCATCCCTTACCTCCCCGTGGCCGCGGGAGCGACGTGGTCCCCGGTCTGCAGGATCGGCTTATCCCCGACGACGATGGTCTGGCCTTCGCTCAGGCCCTGGGTGACCTCGGCGTTGTTCGTGTCCTGGACGCCCAGCGTCACCGGCTGCACGGCGACGACCCCGTTCTTGACTAGATCGACGTCGGTCTTACCATTGTCGTTGACGAGAGCGGAGACGGGCACGACCAGCACGTTCTTCTGGGGCTGGATCGTGACCGAGACCTGCGCGTACATGCCCGGCTTGAGCTGGCCCCGGGGATCGACCGCCGACAACCGCACCAGCGCGGTCCGGCTCTTCGGGTCCACCGTGGGCGGGTCCCCGACGATCGAGGCCGCGAAGGGCACCCCCGGGTACGCCGGCACCAGCACGCTGGCCTTCTGACCGCCGGCGACCAGTCCGAGCTTGCCCTCCTCGACGTTGATCTCGACGTCGACGCTCCTGGACACGATCGTCACGATGGGCGTCTGCGCGCTGGCCATCGCCCCCGTGTCCAGCAGCTTCTGGGAGATCACGCCGTCGATCGGCGCGCTGACGGTGCCATCGGCGATCTGCAGCCTGGCCTGATCGAGGCCGGCCCTGGCCTGATCGACGGCAATCTGGGCGAGCTTCAGGTCGTCGGCGGTGTTCGGCTGCTGGGCGAGCTGGAGCTGAGCCTGCGCGGCCTGCACCGCGGCCTGCGCCTGGGCCACGTCGTGCTGAGTGTAGGGGGTCTTCGCCAGGTCATAGGCCTGCTGCGCCGCGTCGATCGCCGCCTGGACCTGCGCGATGGCATCTTTCGTCGGCGGCGAGGTCAGGATCGTGAGCTGCTGTTGGGCCTGATCGACCGCGGTCTGAGCCGCGTCGGCGCTCGCCTGGGACGACTTACAGAGATAGTCCGGATTGTGGGGGTTGCAGTTCCCGTCTTTCTGGACCTGCGTGGCGTAGAGCGAGTCCTTCGTCTGCTCGACCTGGAGCTGGGCGGCCTTGACCTGCGCGGGAGTCGGCCCGGCCTCGAGCTGCGCCAGCTTCGCCCGCGCCCCGTCGAGATTCGCCTTCGCCTGCGCCACGTTCTCCGGCCGGGGCCCGTCCTCGATCGCGGCGAGCTTGGCCTCCGCGACGGCCAGGTTGGCCTGAGCCTGCGCAACGCTCGCGGCGCGCGGCCCGGCCTTCAGCTGATCGAGCCTGGTCTGGGCCGCGTCGAGCGCGGCCTGCGCCTGCGCGACCTGCGGCTGGAGCGTGCTGGTGTCGAGGACGGCGATCACGTCGCCCGCCGTCACCACGCTGCCCACGTCCACGTTCAGCTTCTCGATGGGCGCGCTGATCCTGGGTAGGACGTTGACCTGCGTACTGGCCTGGACGCTCCCGCTGTAGTTCAGCGTGCTCTGAATGTCACCCCGCTTCACCGTGGCAAGATTCACCGTGACTGGCCGCGGCGTGGCCGTGGGCGCGGCCGCGACGTTTTTCCCTGGCGCACACGCGCTCGCGGCCAGGCCGATCAGTACCAGCCCAGCGAGCGCCTGATAGATGCGAAGGTTCACGAAACTTTCCCTCCCCGTCTGGTCAGGAGGTTAGCTGGTGAGAGTTGGTGTCAAAGCCGTTGTTTGGGTGCCCCGTGGGC
>Ga0307374_10006213_pt1 | contig 18892 bp, 14 predicted proteins | sample OX3MG_FD_202532 | JGI IMG/M metagenome (GOLD analysis project Ga0307374, IMG submission 202532) | Soil microbial communities from Risofladan, Vaasa, Finland - OX-3 | ecosystem: Environmental > Terrestrial > Soil > Coastal area > Acid sulfate soil | place: Finland: Risofladan, Vaasa | collected...
GTCGTTTCTGTTTACCTGTTCATTTGTGCTACAAACCGCGGGTAGCGTCGCCGACCGCCTGGTCTCTCTGCTGTGGAAATCAAGCGCGAAAACGTTTTGGAGCCATCTGTCCGATAAGATAATTTCAAGACGCTGCCTTTACGGACTTTCCGCTGTGGCCCTTGTCAGCGGCACCGTTCTCGTCGCACCTGGGGTGTGGGAGTATGTGACCACCGCGCATGTCACCACGCACTGGTCCCGGGTGGTGGCCTGCCTGTTCCTCTACCAGTTGGCGATCACCGGGGTGATCACCGCCGTCCAGCTCGACATTATCGCGCTCTGGAAAAGCCAGCTCGTCGCCCGCTCCAAATAAAGTCAGGGACGTAGGTCAGGCTTTCCAGCCTCACGTCAATCGGCAGCAAAACCCACGCAACGCATCGCGACAAAAACACCGTGAACGAGTTCGACGCATACGTTGAAACTTACGACTGCGCGTGCCAGCGCGGCCTGAGCCTTACCGGCGAGGACCGCGACTATTACGCGCGGCGGCGCGTCGCGATCACGCGCACGCTATGCTCGGATCCCGCTGGGGTCCGCCAGATCATCGACTTCGGATGCGGACTAGGGCATACCGCGCCTCTGCTGCTTTCGGCCTTCCCAAACGCCAGCGTTCTCGGAATCGACAACTCGCGTGAAACGATCGAACGTGCGTGCTTGGCTTACGGCAGCAAACGCGTCAGCTTCACATGCGATGACGGCGACTGGCCCGTAGCGGATGCCGACTTGATCTATTGCAACGGGGTGTTCCATCACATTCCCAAGGCCGATCGTCCGCCGGTCGTTGATCGGCTGCTGGCGAGTGTGCGGCCGGGCGGCGTGTTCGCCCTGTGGGAAAACAACCCCTGGAATCCCGGTACGCGGTTGGTGATGAGACGAATTCCATTCGACCGCGATGCGATCACGCTGTCTTACCGCGAAGCCTCCGCACTGGTGCGGGACGCGGGCTTTTGCGTCGACAAAGCCACGTTTCACTTTTATTTCCCTGCCCTATTGAACTTTCTTCGCTCGGCGGAGCCGTTGCTGTCCACAATTCCACTGGGCGGCCAATACTGCGTGCTCGCCCGTCGCCCAGTTTGCGCGCGCAGCGCGATGCATGAGCCGCTCGCGCTGGCGTGATGCTTACCGCATGAAGGGACTCATCTTCACCTATGTCATGTGCTACGGCGGCTCCGTTGTGGCGCTCTTCAAGCCATGGTATGGGCTGTTGGTCTACGTGTGCTTCGCCATTATCAAGCCGAACGCACTGTGGTATTGGGTGGTCCCGGAGGGGAACTTCAGCCGGATTGTGGCCATTGCGCTGCTTCTGGGCTGGTGCATGCGGGGCGCCTGGAACTGGAACTTCGGTCGTGCTGGACTGCTGGTTGCTGCGGTGTCTTTCGCCGTCCTTTGGGCCGCGCTTCTGGTTCCCACATCCTACGATACTTCAAAGGCGTGGGGCTTCGTCGACGGACATTTGAAGATCCTGCTGCCGATCATCGTCGCTATGACCACGATTCGGTCAGTGAACCAAGTCAAACAATTGGCCTGGGTAATCGCACTCAGCCAGGGCTATGTTGCGTTGGAACTGAACCTGAGCTATTTTGGCGGCTTCAACCGCATGCAGGAGCTTGGTTTCGGCAGCCTTGACAACAATGGGTGCGCGATCACCATGAACGCGTGCGTTGGGCTCTGCTTCTTTCTGGGTTTGCACGCCGAGAAACTTTGGCAAAAAGGGGTGGCCTTCGCCTCGGCGCTCTTCATTGCTCATGCCGTGATGCTCTCCTTTTCCCGCGGGGGACTGCTGGGCCTAATAGTAACCGGCCTGGTCAGCTTCTGGCTGATTCCCAAGCGGCCCGTCCATTATCTCGCGTTCGCGATTGCCGTTGCCATCGGCCTGCGTCTCGCCGGAGCGCAGGTGCTGGAACGCTTCGGCACCGCATTTGTCGACGAGCGTGAGCGGGACCGGTCTGCCAGCCTGCGCCTTTTGCACTGGGACGCCTGCACCAAGTCGATGCTCAAGAACCCTTGGGGTGTTGGTCCGTTTCAATGGCCGCACACGGCCATGGAATATGGATTGCCAGAAATGGAGGCACACAGTTTCTGGTTCCAGACCGGGGCCGAGCTGGGCGTGCCGGGTTTGTTGGCCTTCGTTCTTTTCTATCTCGGCTCGATATGGCGGCTCTGGCCACTGGCTCGGGGCAAATTGTCGGTGGCCGACCCGTGGCTGGTCAATCTGGCGCAAATGGTGATCGCGTCGCTGGTCGGGTTTTGCGTCTCCACGCAGTTCGTGAGCTCTCAGGGTGTGGAAACCCCCTTCTACGTCGCCCTGGTTGGTATGGGAACATTGAAACTCTACTCCCTTCAGTCGGCCGCTTTGCCGGTAAGGTGGCAACGAACGACAAGCTGGGCTCCTGCAACGAGGCCTGCATGAAACCCGCCATCCAAGTCGAAGGACTGTCGAAGAGCTACCGGATCTCGGGAGGGGACCGGGGCCAGTACCGCACGCTGCGCGAGTCGCTCACCGGCGCCGCGCTGGCTCCCTGGCACGGTTTCCGGCGGCTCGTCGGAAACGGGCCGCCGGCGCGCACCCAAAACGCGCAGACCGTGCGGGCGCTCGACGACGTCTCACTCGAGGTCCGGCCGGGCGAGGTGGTGGGGGTGATCGGCCGCAACGGGGCGGGCAAAAGCACGCTCTTGAAGATCATCAGCCGGGTCACGGAGCCGACGGCGGGCCGCGTCGCCTTGCGCGGCCGCTTGGCCAGCCTGCTTGAGGTCGGCACGGGCTTCCACGCCGAGCTTACGGGACGCGAGAACATCTACTTGAGCGGCGCGGTCCTCGGGATGTCGAAGCGCGACTTGGCGCGTCAGTTCGACGCCATCGTCGATTTCGCCGAGATCGGCGGCTATCTGGATACCCCGGTCAAGCGCTATTCCAGCGGCATGCTCGTGCGGCTGGCCTTCGCGGTCGCGGCACACCTGGAACCGGATATTCTGCTCTTGGACGAAGTGCTGGCCGTGGGCGACGCGGGCTTTCGCGCCAAGTGCATCCGCCGCATGAAGGAGCTGATTTCGTCGAACGTGGCCGTGCTCTTCGTCTCGCACCAGCGGAGCCAGATCGTCCAGGTCTGCCAGCGCTGCGTCGTACTGCACCAAGGGCGGCTGGTCTACTCGGGCAATCCGGAAGCGGCCTGGCAACAATACGTCGACACCCTGCAAGCGGCGCCGGCGACCGTCAACTTCGCGAGCGCCTGCCAGTCTGGCGGGCGGCTGCTTGGTCTGACGATCACCGACGCCGACGGGCGGGCGACGACAAGCGTCGCGGCGAACGAGCCGTTGTCGCTCACCGTCGCTTACCAACTCGACCGGCAAATCGATCGACTTGGCCTTGGAATCAACTTTCACCAGGGCAACGGCGACCTGCTTGCCGACTGGACCACGTTCGACTGCGGCGTTGAGATCCCTCGCCTCCCCGGCCGCCATTCTCTGCGGCTCGACCTTGAGGGCCTGCCGGTTTCGGGCGGTAGCTATCTCATCGGCGTGCGTCTCTATGACCTGCAAAGCGGCGATGCGCTTGACCGGCATTTCCAGAGATACCCACTCATGGTGAACGGGCCGGCCGATCAACATTTGATTTCGCTCCGCCAACGGTGGACGCATTCCACCACCGAAATAAAACGGCGGCCTGCACAAACTGATCTGTTGGAGATATAGGAATATGGCCGAAACCTTTCTCGCGAGAAACGACGCGATCGATCTGCAGGGCACCAATGCGTTAACTGGAAATAAGCCGCCCGCAGGCGGATGCTCATCGCTCAAGGCCACCGGTTCGGCCACAGCCGGGCCGGCGTTTAAACAGCGCGCGGCACGCTTGGCGACGCGACTAGCTAGTTCGTATCTACAGAATAGGTACTGTCGTCTTGGCAAGCGACTGTTGTGGGACCGCCTCTGTGTTCCTCACTTGTCGTGGCGCCAAGACGATCTTGTCTGCCGGACGCAATTCGGCGCACGAATGTCCTCGCGGCCTTGCGAGTTCATCGAAAGCCGGATTCTCTTCTTCGGCGCCTGGGAACCGCGAATTACATCCCTGTTTCAGGAAATAATCAAGCCGGGAGATGTGGTCCTCGACGTCGGCGCGAATGTCGGATATTTCACGCTGCTGGCGTCGGCTTGCGTCGGCCGGCAGGGTCGTGTATACGCCGTGGAACCGAGTGACTCAATCCGGCGCCGTTTACTTCATAACCTCGAGCTTAACGGGACAGACAACGTCACAGTCCTTCCCTGCGCCGCCTGGGACTGTTGCGGAGAAGCTACCTTTAGTCTCGCCACGCACAACGGTGGTGCGTCGTCGCTACGGCCACTGGAATCGCAATACGGTGCCGTTGAAGAGCATGTCAAACTCGCGCGGCTTGACGGGCTCATCCCGGCTGAGGATGCGTCACGCGTCCGCTTGATCAAACTCGACATTGAAGGCGCCGAGTTGCACGCGTTGCGTGGGCTGTCCCGGCTATTTGATGTCAACCGCGAGGTGGCGATCGTTTCCGAGGTAAACCCACAGATGCTCAGAGAGCTTGGTGAGTCAGCAAGCAACCTGTGTAATTCGCTGACAGATCTTGGTTTCTCCGCGTACGCCATCGAGAACGACTACTCCGTCGAAGCTTACCTCCGGCCACAAAGGGCTAAGCTGCCGCAACGGCTGGAGCGCGCTCCGACGGAAGCCGGTGAAGTGCTCTTCACGCGAGCAAGCATGCCTCCGCTCGGTTAATCGCTGTGAGTAGATACTGATATGGCTAGCGTCAAAGACTTGTTCGTGCGCACATTAAATCGTCCGTTGCGGCGATTTGGCGCCGAGATCGTTCCGGCGTGGCAGCGCCAGTGGTGGCGCTGTCCAAGCGCGTTTGAGCTCGGTGGACGGAACTTTTCGTACTTCTACCATTGTTATAACTGTGGCTGGCCACCGTATGCCACGGAACGCTGCGCCGAGTTGGGATTAGCCGACGCATGGTTGAACGAGTTACACGACACAAATGAGCTGGTGGAAGTTGGCGCGGTAACGCCCTACTATTGGCCCAGCCGCGTTAAGAATGTGGTCGACCCGTTTGACCCGCACAAACTTGTCACCTTGCGACTCTCGCTGTTCGACGTCGATTTCACGGGGAAAACCGTCCTCTCCATTTCGACGCTCGAGCACGTCGGCTTGGCTGAATACGGCGGTGAGAAGTCGCCTGGGCAGGCCGTGCGGGCGCTACGAAAGATTCTCGACGAGTCGCCCTGCTTCCTTTTGACCGTGCCCGTGGGTTACAACCCGGCTCTCGACGGGCTCTTTTTTGAAAACGCCAGCTCTGTTACCCGCGACGCACAATTGCGATTCCTCGTTCGTACGGCAGATGGGCAGTGGCGTGAGGAAATCATCACGAGCGATGCACGCCGCCCTTACGACGCGCCAGGAGTCAACCACGGAAGATCCGCCTCCGCGTTGGCGGTTTTGGAGCGCGGCGACCTGCTGAGATTGGGTCCTGTGGTTGGCGAAGCGGCGGGAGCGGTCTATGCCCGTTGACCGGCAACTTTCCGCGCGGCCGATCTTCATCGTGGGGGCTCCGCGGTCTGGCACCACGCTCATGCGGTCGATTCTCGACGCGCACCCTGAGATCTTTTGCCCGGCTTGGGAGACGGGATTGTTCGTGCATTTCGACGAGATGCTCAATGGCGACCTGCTGAAGGTGATGCGTGTGGAAGGCCCACACTTTCCTTTATCGCGGGCCGACGTGATCGACTGGGTTCGTCGCTCGGCGGAAGACATGATGGGATTGTTTGCCGCCAAGGCAGGCAAGCCGCGCTGGGCTGAGAAGACACCTGCACACGTCTACAACATGCGGCTCATTACCGAGGCGTTTCCCGAGTGTCAGTTTATTCACATGATTCGCGACGGCTACGAAGTCGTGCGGTCGCTGCAGAACATGCCCTGGGCGCCGCGGCAGATCCACTGGAGCACGAGCCGCTGGACGAGCAGCATTGCAGCGGGGCGCGAGTGCGGCGCGGAGTTGGGCGTCGCGCGATACGTTGAAGTGCGGTACGAAGACCTTACCAAGCGCGCCGAGCCGACCTTGCGGAAGGTCTGCGAATTTCTTGACGAGCCGTTCGCCGAGCAAATGCTGGCCTTCGATCGCGCCGAGAACAACTCCTGGGGAGCCACGCAAAAGCCGCTGCAAGACAAGCCCGTGAACAAGCACCGGGATCTGGGACCGATGGAACGGCTGGTGTTCCGCCTCAAAGGCGGCAGGCTGCAGCGCGAATTAGGGTACGGTCGGTGAAAGTCGGAATTTACCAGAGCTACTGGGGCGAGGTGGGCGGCGGCCAGCGCTATCTGGCCGCCGTGGCCGAAGTGCTCGCGCGCAGCCACGACGTGGAGATCGTGCATCACTGCGACGAGTTCGATCCGTTGGCGACGGGCCAGGCGATGGACGTCGATCTGGCGGCGATCGCCTTCCGCTATATCGAACCAGCGGAGCGGACAACACCGCAGAGTCGAAATCCGTGGATGCGGCTGCGCGAGGAGGCCGAGTGGTGCGCCGAGGTCAGCCAGCCCTACGACCTGTTCATCAACTGTGGCAATACCGTGCCGTTCTTCTGCCACGCCCCGCGGGGCGTCTTGATCACCTTCTTCCCGGAAACAAGCTGCGACCAGTTTCATGGGCGAGCGACGAAGGCCTGGCGCCGAAGGTCCCTGGCGCACAGGTTCGTCGCGCGGGCCTTTCACGGCGTTGAATGGCGTCGGCGGTTTGCGGGCTACCAGCAGGTGATGACCTGTTCGGAATACTCGCGGCGCTGGTTGGGGCAACTCTGGTCCGTCAAGGCCGACGTACTCTACCCGCCGCTGCGGCGGGGCTTATCGCCAAAAGAGAAAGAGCCGCTGATTCTTTCCGTCGCGCGGTTTGACGGCGGCCGGCACAAGCGGCAGGACCTGCTCGTCGAGGCGTTCAAACGGCTCTGCGACGCGGGCGTCGCCGGCTGGCGCCTGGAACTTGTCGGCTCCGTGGCAAGAAACGATGCGGCGCGAACGTTTGTCGACTCGCTGCGCCGCTCGGCCGAGAACTATCCCGTCGACATCCAAGCCGACCTGTCCGCCGACGAATTGCGGCTGAGGCTCGAGCGCGCGGCCATGTTCTGGCACGCGATGGGTTACGGCGTGGACCGCAAGCACGAACCCGGTCGCCTGGAGCATTTCGGCATGGTGGCGACCGAGGCCATGGCCACCGGCTGCGTGCCCCTGCTGTTCGACGGCGGCGGTTTGCCCGAAAGCGTGTGCGATGGTCGCCACGGATTCCTATGGCAGGACGCCTCCGAGCTCGTCGCAAAAACGCGACGGCTGATCGACGACGCCGAGTTGCGGTCTCGCCTGAGCGCGGCGTCGATCGGACGCGCCGCCGACTTTTCGCAAGAAAAATTCGAGGAGCGGTTGCGCGAGGTGTTGTCGCCGGTGTTGCGATTTCCGCGGGTCCGACGCGCCGCGGAGCGCTTGGCGAATGCGACGGCCTGACAAGTTGCTGATCGTGGCCCATTCGCCTTTGCGGGGCGGGGCCGAATACTGTCTTGATACGACGTTGCGCAATCTCGACCGGAACAACTTCGACGCCACGGTGGTTTTTCCGTTCGAGGGGCCGATGAGCCACGCGGCACGCGAATACGGTTACGACGTGCGTGCGACGCCGCTTTGCCATTGGCTGTACTTCGACAAAGACGCATGGTACTGGAAGAATTTGTTAGGGCGATCTTGGGCCAACGTGCTCCGGTTGCGGCGATTGATTCGCGAAGTCCGGGCTGACGTGGTCTACACCAATACGAGTGCGATCTTCGAAGCGGCGGTGGCGGCCAGGTTGGCCGGCGTGCCGCACGTCTGGCACGTCCACGAGGTGCTGGCCGAGGGCAACCGCATGCAACAGCTTTTGCCGCTGCCGGTGATGAAGCGATTGATTTACCGACTATCGGACCGGATCGTGTTTGAATCGCACTCGGCGCGCCGCGTGTTCGAAACTTCGACGCCCGCCGATAAATCGGTGGTGGTTTACAATAGCCTTCGGCTGACGGACGAGATTGCAAATTGCAAATTGCAAATTGCAAATTGCAAATCGGACGAGAATGCTGCCGCGAATCCAAAATCCAAAATCCAAAATCCAAAATCCGACTGCCCTCACCTAGCCTCTCCCGAGGGGAGAGGGATTTTTGGCCTGGAGGCTGATGATCGCGTGATTGGTTTTGTGGGGCAGTTCATCGACCGCAAGAACCCGCTGCTGCTGCTCCGCGCGTTGGCGAAAGTGCGGGAAGTGCCGCGGCTTAAGTGCCTGTTTGCCGGAGAAGGACCGTTGGAAGGCGCGATGCGGGCAGCGATCGGCCGGTTGTGCCTGGGTGATATTTGCCGGATTGTCGGCTTTCAATCCGATGTGGCGCCGGTGATGCGAGCGATTGACATCTTGGTGCTCTCGTCGCGGCAGGAATCGTTCGGACTGGTGTTGGTTGAGGCGGCCAGCCAGGGCAAGCCGGCCATCGCCTGCCAGTGCCAAGGCCCTGGGGAGATCATTGTCGATGGGGAGACGGGCTTACTCGTGCCGCAGGACGACGAGAACGCGATGGCGCGCGCGATCGAACGGATGTTCGCGGATGACGGCGTGCGGCGGCGGATGGGCGACGCGGGCAGGCGGCGGGCGTACGAGGAGTTTTGCCCGGTGAAAAACACGCGGAAGCTGGAGCAGGTGTTTATCGAGGTAATTGAAGCGTCGCGGCGAGGCCGGCGTGAGCGCCGTAGCCCTCTCGCTCCGCGCGAGGAAAGCCTTCGTAGCCCGCTTGCTCCGCAAGCGGAAAGCCTTCGTAGCCCGCTTGCTCCGCAAGCGGATGGCGCGGGAGGATGGGCTTCCCAGCCCGTCTCGTCAGAACGTATCTCCGCTTCGACGAGGGATAGTAGCCACTGATTTTCACGGATGAAACACGGATAACGACAAATCCGTGTTTGATCGGTGTTCCATCCGTGGCCTGTGGAATGAATACCAAGAAACTTGTCAGCGTGGTCATGCCCGTGTTCAACGGCCAGGCGTTTCTGGCCCAGGCCGTCGAGAGCGTGCTGGCACAGACCTACCAACCGATCGAATTGATCGCGGTCGACGATGGCTCGACCGACGCCTCGGCCGACATCTTGGCAGGTTTTGGATCACGGATTCGCGTTATTCGCCAGCCGAACGCTGGCGTGTCGGCGGCGCGGAACGCGGGCATCGAGCAGGCGCGAGGCGAGCTGATCGCCTTTCTCGATCAGGACGACTGGTGGCAGCCGGAGAAAGTGGCGCGGCAGGTGGAGCTGTTTCAGACCGACGATCGGATCGGCCTGGTCCATACGGCGGTTGCCTGCTACGACGAGGCGCTCCAGCGCGAAGTAGGTCCGCAAGATCCGACTGCCCGCCCCGAAGACATGGTTGGCGACTGCCATGAATCGCTGCTGTTGGGCAATCCATTGGTGAACTCGAGCGCCATCGTCCGGCGATCGGCCCTCGACGGCGTGGGCGGACTGGACTTACAGATTCGTGGCAACACGGTGCAAGACTACGACCTTTGGCTGAGGATGGCGAGGCGTTACCGCTTCGCGTATCTGCCCGACCGGCTGACCGTTTTTCGGCTGCACGGCAAGCAGGGGCACCGCGACCGGCGGGCGATGCTCGGCGACGAGCTGGCCCTCCTCTTGCGAGAGCGGCGCGAAAACGAGTGGCGAGTGTCGAGTGCTGGCCGTCGGCGGTTGGCGGACCTGCACGATTCGCTGGCGACAGCTCATTTCGAGGCGGGAGACGCTTCGGAAGCACGGCGGCACTTCCGCACCGCGATGCGGATTGAACCGTCGCGCCGGCGCGTGGGTCGCTTCGGAGCGAGCTGCCTGCCGTATGCGGCGGTGTCGCGGATGCGAAGAGCGTGGCACTGGATGAAGGCAACCCCAAGTCCCCAATTCCAAGCCGCGACAGTTTCCACCCGCCCTCACCCTAGCCCTCTCCCGGAGGGAGAGGGGATTGCGGAACGGCACGGAGTCCGTTCCCTACAGACCAACCCCTAATCCCTGATTCCTAACCCCTGCTTGGCGACCCGCCCTCACCCTAGCCCTCTCCCGGAGGGAGAGGGGATCGCAGAACGGCACGGAGTCCGATCCCTACAGACGTGATTCCATCGTCGCTGAACCCTGAACCCCGAACCCTGAACCCTCTTTTGAAATTGTCTCTCAAACGTCTGGCCGACCTGATCGCCACCGCGCTGGTCTTGCCGGCCTGGCTGGCTTACCAAGTCGGCGCTTTGGCCATCGGCAAACAACAGGCATTTGCCGGTTGGTCGCAGGCGATGAGTTTGTTGCCTGGACTAAGCGGCGTCTATTTGCGAAGGGCATTTTACAAACTGACGCTGCCGCAGTGCGGCGACGGGGCCTGCGTCACCTTTGGCACGGTCATCTCACATCCGACTGCGCGCATCGGCTGCAATGTTTATGTCGGCGCCTTTTGCGTGTTGGGCGACGTAACCTTGGAAGACGACGTGCTGTTAGGCTCGCACGTCTCGATCATCAACGGCGGTGGGCAGCATGGCATCGACCGGCTCGGTATTCCGGTTCGCGAGCAACGGGGCAGCTTTCCGCGAGTGACAATCGGCCAAGACACGTGGATTGGCGACCGGGCCCTAGTGATGGCCGACGTCGGGGAACATTGCGTCGTGGCCGCCGGCGCCGTGGTGACGAAGCCGGTGGCCGATTACGCCATCGTCGCTGGCGTGCCGGCCAGGCCGATATCGAGCCGCGCGCGGGGCGAACTCGGCGACCCCGAGGCCAACCGGGCGGCCCAGCCGACGACTTCACGCGTTGCAGAGGAAGTAGCTTGAGCGACCTCTCAAGTGAACCGGGTCCGCTACAGATACTGAACACCATTGATGACGACACCGAGTGTGTCGGCACTCGTATCAAGCGTAAGGCTGAAGGAGTACGTCGCACTGGTGTTGATGGCTAGAGTCTTCAACACCGCGCCGTTTTTTTCGATATACAGCCCGTTCCCAGCAACGCCCACGTACCAGGTCACCCCGGCGTCGATAATCGTGATGCATGCTTGCGTGGCGCCCTGTGACGACGTGCCTGTGACCTCAAGCGTCGAGCCCGAAGTCGACTGGGTAAGCGTGAAAGCCGACGTTACGCCGCCAACGACCTGGGAACTGCCGACGCTGTTTTGCGGAGCGGGCGGACCGACCGGCGCGTCGTATCCGACGAGCCAGGAATGAGGCATGCCATCGACGATTCGCGTCAGCAGGTTCCAACCAGGCTGGAGCGTGATCGGCGTTGCCTCCGTAACCACTCCTTCCGGCGTGTAGTACGACACCGTGTAGGTTGGCGACGAGACCTTGACTTGGCTTTTGTAGGGGTTTAATCCGTACCAGAACGGCGCCGCTTGCGACTGTGAGCTGCCGATCTCACCCTCCATCGCCAGCCCGTACTGTCGCATCAACTGGGTGTTCGTCAAACCGATCAGGGCGTCGGGAATATTGGCATCGGACGTGGGAAACGGCACATCGTTCCCGCCTTGGTTAGCAAAGTACGCTTCTACCCCGTTGATGTAGACCTGCTGCGGCACAAAATCCGTGTTCGGGTCGGTGCTCTCATAGGTGCGTTGCGAATCCCATTGGTATTGCAACCGAGCGTCAGGACCAAAAGCTACACCGGAATAAGACAGACTCCGGTTGGATGACGTGGTTGACGACTGTTGGGTGATCTCAAATCCCGTGAGATCATCCCAGTAGCCGCCGCTAACGGTATTGTCGATCCCGGCGGCCGGTGAATTAGCGCCTAATGCAAACCCAACGACCTGATCGTTGAATGCATTAACGCTCCCGGCATAGCTGCTGATGTTTACGCCGACTGACTTGGAGATGAATCCTGGTACAGCAGCCAACGATGAGTTTCGGATGGCTATACTCCCGGCCCACTGGCCAACGTTGACTCCTACCGTGACGTCCCAGGCTGTGAAGTCGTTGATGACCGACTGGGTTCCAGGTGCAAGCGGCATCGTGATTGGCAAATGCAGAAACAATTCAACGCCGTCAGTCGATTCAGCGGCGATGTTGCCTGAAAAACCTGCCAAGGGAACGCTTTCCGTGTTTTGGCCGTTCCAGGCGGTAATTTGCCCTAAACTTCCGGCATAGTCGAGGCCCTGGTTGAGAAACTGAAAACCAGTCGTATCGTCCAAGGCGATGTTATTGATCAGTGAGACGCTTGGCGATTGCATCCAGAAGCCACTGCCCGTGAAGCCAAAGTCGTTGATGTTGTTCCGAGATGTGTTTACGAAGTAGTCAGTCCCATTGGCCACGCCTGTCGTTCGCACGGCTAAATTGGCGTTGAACGTGCCAATCTCGTTGCCGGCCTCGGTCACGAAGCCGGCGCCGTTGTTGTCAAACGCTACATTGTCTTCCATGTCTACGTTCGACGAGTGGTTGTCGTAGCCCCAGCCGGGGCTGCCCATTTCGAAGTTGCCGCTGACGAGAATCGGTGGATCGTTCTCGGACATGGTGGGCCAGTAGTCTCGATGGAAGTGTACGGCATAACGACCGACCACGTTTTTGGTGCCGTCGGGATTGGTCGCTCCCAAGGGCAATGATTTGTTCGTGCGGCCAAGGTTACAGAAGTCGGCGTTTTCAACGACCTCCTGGTCGGTGTGCATGAACATCACATGACCAAAGCGTTCGTAATCGGTGGTGTTCTGGCTCTGGAAAATCACGTTCCGCGCCTCGTCGGCTACGTACACGTTCTGGCCAGGGACAGTGGAGTGCGTAAACTGCAAGGGGCTGGCCAGCGTGACCGTGTCGCCGTTGATGGCTTGAATCTTGATCTGCTCGTCTTGGTTGGCGGTGGGCGACGTGCCCGGAAGGAGCAGCGTATCGCCGGCTTTCCACCCCGTCGGAACCGAGCCCAGCGTGATGGACGTGCTGCCGACGTTCGTGTTGTACGCTGTATCGTAGGGTGTGACGGTGGCTCCGACGATCGAGACCGTATTCATGGAGATCAGGCCGCGGGCCAACTGTTCCGGGTCGTTTGGCCAGGCTTGCGTCAACGTTCCCGTATCGGCAAAGGTCAGCTTGGCCGTCACGCCGGGTTGAATGGGGTTGGCGAGCGTGCCGATATCGAGCTCGCCGCGGGGAATACCGTTGGCGTCTTCCGTTCCAACCACGATGGTGTCGACCAAGAGACTGGTGTTGACGTTGGTGGCGAATTGCAGCAGTCCGTTATCGAGGACCGATCGCAGCGCGCCGGGCTCTTGGCCGTCGACGGTGACGGCGATGCCATTGGGAATCCAGACGTTGTCGCCGTTGCCGGGCACTCGGCCGCCCCAAGTCGCCGGGTCGCTCCAGTTGCCGGATTTCACGGCGGTGTCGGAGATGGCGCTTTGTGGAATCAAATTGCCGAGATAGGCACACTCGGCGGCGTACGTCGGATTGGCATTGCAGACCACCGTGGGCGTGCAACGCAGTTCCAATTGCTCGAGACGCAATTCTTTTTTGGGGAACCGTTTTTTGGGGAACCGTTTTTTGGGGAACCGTTTTTTGGGGAACATGGGCAGACCTCAAAACTTCCTGTTGGCCCCGATGTGACCAGGCTGGCTTCTGTTTGTTGCGAGAGGCGACGAGCGCCGCCATCGAAACTCTAACATAATTCCGCAGCGTGGGACGGCGGCGAGTCGCTTCGCAAAAGATATGCCGTGCAGCGATGTTTTTCGCTCGCAACCGTCAGTTAAAGCGTTGTCTAATGGGTTGCTCTTTTTGGACCCCATCCGCCTTGTGCGGATGGTGAACGAGATGGTGAGCTAGAAAAAGTCCGGCCAAAAAACGCATGTCAAGGCCCCATCCAGCTTGCCTGGATGGTGAATAAGATTCCTTCAGCTACCACGATAGCCGCTAATCTCCTTCACCATCCGCACGAGGCGGATGGGGTCGCGATTTGCCGCGTTTTCTCGCCTAGCCCACCATCTCCTTCACCATCCAGGCAAGCTGGATGGGGTCGAATGCACACCAACCCGAAGCGCCAGCGAGGTAAGTGCCCTGCGCGTCCTCGCTTGCGCTTCGGGTTAGTGCGGGGCCATGATAATCCGGGCTGAGGCTGGGGAACCGCAAGCACAAGCATTCATGAGTCTTCGCATCACGAGCGTTTACATCTGGGTGGCGGTCTTGCTGGCCTGCGCGGAGTTGGCGCTGCAGTACCGCGCCCATCAGCGCGGTTGGGACGCGCCGCTGTTCCGCACGGCGGCCGCTTCGGCCGCCACCGCGCGGGAAAAACCGGCCCAGGAAAATCCCGCCCAGGAAAAACCGGTCCGGTATGGTCCGACGGCAGACTTCCCCTTCCGCAGTCAAATCGTCGCTCGAGAGCGCAGCGCGGATACACTGCGGCTATGGGTGGCGTCGGCCTCGCATGCCGAAGATATTTACCTGGGCGTCGAAGAGACATTTCCCGCTCAGACTGGTCGGTTGTTGAACACAATCGCCGCGGGAGGCCACTGGCAAGTGCTCAACGCCAGCCGGGCGGGCAACGTTATCGCCACCAACAAGGCCGACTTGTCGAAGCTCGCTCGCGAGTGGCGGCCCAACGTCGTGCTGCTCTATCAGATGTCGATGGAAATCGTGGCTTTGTCACGGGAGCATCTCGGTGCCAACCGGCCGACGCGAAAAGCGCACGCCGACACGGGCCCGGTTGAACCGAGGCACGAAAGCGCGCTGGAAAGAGCGGCCGCCGAGACGACAACGTATTCCACGCTGAAAGCAAATATCACGCCATGGATCGCCAGCCAACGGGTACACGCGGAAGATATCGGCCAGGCCGCCGAGCAGGATTTCGACCGGCGCGTGCGCGACTTCGTGAAGGCGGTGCGGGACGTGGGGGCGTCGCCCGTGCTCTGCACGTTCGGCACCAGCCACAGTCAAGACGACGCCGGGCGCTTGCCGTGGCCGGTGCGGCAGTTCATGTTGCGCTACAACCGCTATCTTTCGCCGGCGGGCTGGACGCGCGCGATCGCGCGGTTCAACGCCGCCCTTCGCCAGATTGCCGAGGAAGAAGGCGTGCCGCTGGTCGATTGCGAACGGGCGATGACGGGGCAGGCGCGATACTTTCGAGACTTTGTTCACTTCACGCCAGAAGGGCATCGGCGAGTCGCGGAACTGTTGAGCGAGAAGATATTGGAGCTGTCAGCCGATTCGAGAATCCCTCACCCTGGCCCGTATGGTAGCCCTCTCGCTCCGCGAGAGGAAAACCCGGAGGCAGAGGGGCCGGGGGTCAGTGGTCGGTGGTCGGTGGCGAGCGGTCAGTTGCTCGAGGGCCACGTCCAGAATCCAAAATCCAAAATCGAAAATCCAAAATCCCGTGACGGCCTGGGAAGGCCATCCTCCGGCGCGGGAGGGCACGAATGAACTTCAATTCGGCGGAGTTCATGGTGTTTCTCACGGTGGTGCTGGCGGCCTACGCCGCGGTCTTCCGCAGCGCCCGGCTGCGCGACGTGGTGCTGCTGTGCGCCAGCTACTTCTTCTACATGTCGTGGAACTGGAAGTACGCCGGGCTGATCGCGGCCTCGACGGTGGTCGATTACTGGATCAGCCTGCGGCTGCACGCCGAACAGCGGCCGCGCCTGCGGAAGGGGCTGTTGACGGTCAGCGTGTGCATGAACCTGGGCATCCTGGCCGTCTTCAAATACTACAATTTCTTCATCGACCTGGCGGGCGGGGCCACGGAGTTGTTCGGCACCGACATAAGTTGGCTGCGGCACAAGTTTCTGCTGCCGATCGGCATTTCGTTTTACACGTTCGAGACGCTCACCTACACGGTCGACGTTTATAAACGGGTGATCGCCCCCGAACGCAATTTGATGAAGTTCGCGCTCTACCTGACGTTCTTTCCGCACCTCGTGGCCGGGCCGATCGTGCGAGCGGCCGATTTTTTGCCGCAGTTGCATCGCACGCCGCCCGTCTCCGTCGATCGCTTCCAAAGCGGTATGTTTCTCGCCTTCCAGGGCTTGTTCAAGAAGGTGATTCTGGCCGACCTGCTGGCGGGGCTTGCGGTCGACGCAGTTTTTGCCGACCCGTTGCGGTTTTCGTCGTTCGATCTGCTGATGGCGCTCTATGGCTACGCGTTCCAGATCTACAACGACTTTTCGGGCTACACCGACATCGCCCGCGGCGTCTCGAAAATGTTCGGCTTCGAGCTGCCGGAGAATTTCAATCGCCCCTACTTGGCGGAGAACGTGCGCGACTTCTGGGGCCGGTGGCACATCTCGTTGTCGACGTGGCTGCGCGACTACTTGTACATCCCGCTGGGCGGCAGCCGTGGTACGGCGGCGCGCGTGCGGGCCAACTTGATGATCACGATGCTGTTGGGCGGCCTGTGGCACGGGGCGGCGCTCAACTTTCTGTTCTGGGGCGGTTATCACGGCGCGCTGCTCTGCCTGGCACACGCGATGCCGAAACGGGCCGCCGCGGCGACTCCGGCGGGCCGACTGGCGAACCGGTTCGTCTGCTTTCACTTGATCGTGGCGGGCTGGCTCTTGTTCCGGATCGGCACTTGGGCAGGGTTGGTCGACTACGTGCAAGGGTTGGCGTCGTTTTCGGGCGGCAGCGCGCTGAGTCCGCTGTTCTATACCGTGCTGATGCTCTCCGCAGTGTGTCATCTCGCGCCGCAGGTTTGGTCGCCGGCGTTCACGGGTTGGTGGGTGCGGCGTCCGGCGTTCGTGCAGGCGGTCGCCTATGCGGGGCTGATTCTTGTTTTTTGCGGCAGCAGTCTGGGTACGCCGTCGTTCATCTACTTTCAGTTCTAGTTCCAGCCAGAGACGCAACAACCGAGCGCGAATAAAATGGGAATGCTTTCACAGACGGAACTGGATCCGCGACTTCGCGAACGCATTGATTCCGAACGCCGATACCATGACGAGCATTACCGGAGCACGTCGGAGGCGGTCGAGATTTCGTTCGACCTGGCGACCGATCGGCGGCGGCGGCCACATAACCTTAGTTGGGCCCATTATGACACGCTGCTTGACTATTTCGCCCACAACCTTGCAGGGAAGCGAATCTTGGAGGTTGGCTGCGGTACGGGGAACGTCGCTCTCAACTTGGCGAAGCAGGGCGCGCTCGTTGACGCCTGCGACGTCAGCGAGGAGGCGATCGCCATCTGCCGGCGCCGCGCGGAGCACCATCGACTAGAAGGCGTCAACTTTCGTGCGGTGTCGATGGAAGACATGGAGCTTCAAGAAGAGGGTTACGACGCCGTAGTGGGGACGATGGTCCTTCATCACATCGACATTCCCAGCGCCGCGGACAAGATTTTTAGGCTGTTGAAGCCGCGCGGCCTAGGCGTGTTTGCCGAGTGGAAAGAATACCCGGGCCTCGACCGGGTTCGGCGGGCGGCGGTTTTGCGCGCCCTGTTTCCACCCGGAGGAGTAGAGGGCTATGCGACCGAGCACGAGCGCAAGTTGTCGCCGAGTGATTTCAAAGCGATCCAGGCCCGCTTCCCCGACGTGGCGCTCGAGTATCGTTATTGCCTGTGCGGCAAGGTGCAATACTTTTCGCCCAAGTGGGCCGCCAAGCTGGAGCCTCTCGACTACCGTCTGCTGTGCATGCTGCCGGCGTTGCGCTGGTTTACCGACGGTGTTGTGATAAAGTTTACCAAGCCCCGACCGTCGAGCAGTCCGCGTCATGTAGCGGAATTCGTGAGAATTCCCGCTGAAGGGCGAAATGGCAGCCAGACTTCTCACGAAGTCGGCGACCGACCGTCGACGGCTCGTCGTTCGGACCGGCATGTCAAAGAAACACCAAACAGGCGTTTCGTCTTGCTCGCGGGCACGGCGCGGTCGGGCACGACGTGGCTAGGCAATATCCTGAACTCGTCGCCGCGGAGCGTGTATAGCCACGAGCCGCTGATGCGCTATGCCGATGGTGATCTGCAGCCACTCTTAACCCAAATCAAAACAACGGGCAGGATTTCGCACGACGAACGCGAAGTGGTGCTCGACCATTGGAGCCGGGCCTATTTCGCCGTGCGGCGGCCGCCGTTCTTCAAAAAGGAGTATTCCGCCTGGCCGGCCCAGGCGCCGTGGGCGGCCTGGCTGACCGTTCGCGGCGTTGGCCGCGGCTACCGCGCGTTTCAATATCTGTTTTCGCCGGCCGATCATGTCCGATACGATCTGGTGGTCAAGCAAGGCGGACTGTCGGTACACGGACCGAACTTCGTGCGGGCACTCGTGCCCGACGCGCTGGTCGTCATCCTGCGGCATCCCTGCGAGGTGATCGCCTCGGTGCGGCGGGGCCAGCGGCTCGGGCTGATGCGAAACCACAACCGCGAGCGCTGGTTCGACGACCATCTCGCCCTGGCGGAAGAGTTCGGCTATGGCCGCCGCGAAGTCGAGGCGATGTCCGACGCGGAGTTCGAGGCGCTCGATTGGCTGATCGAGAATTCGATTTACCAGAGGCTTGTCGACGACCATCCCAACGCGCAGCTCGTCGTGTACCGCGATCTATTCCGCGATCCAAAGGGTGTGACCGAAACGCTGTTCGAGGCGCTCGGCTGGGAGGTGACGAAGCAGACGCGGCGGTTCCTGCGCGACACCACCACCAGGCAGACCAGCCGGCTGACGTCGCTGGTGACGGCCAGCCACTCGTACTTTTCGGTCTATCGGCCGGGCAAAGAGAGCATCGATGCCTGGAGGCACGAGCTGAGCCGGCGCGAGCAAGAAGAGATCCTGGAGGTGGCGCGGCCGCTGCTGGAGCGGTATTGGCCGGTTGAGGAGTAGTGGTTAGTGGGTAGTGGTTAGTGGGTAGTGGTTAGTGGGGAGTGGGGAGTGGGGAGTGGGGA
>Ga0307374_10006215_pt1 | contig 18890 bp, 17 predicted proteins | sample OX3MG_FD_202532 | JGI IMG/M metagenome (GOLD analysis project Ga0307374, IMG submission 202532) | Soil microbial communities from Risofladan, Vaasa, Finland - OX-3 | ecosystem: Environmental > Terrestrial > Soil > Coastal area > Acid sulfate soil | place: Finland: Risofladan, Vaasa | collected...
CCCGGCGGCCCTTGAAAAGAGCTTGGGCGCGCTCAAGCCGGACGTCATCGTCAACTGCGCGGGCGTGACCCTGCGCGCTCCCGAGGCCAAGGACGTCCGCTCCAACATCCTGGTCAACGCGCTGCTGCCGCACCGCCTAGCCGCCTGGTGCGAGGCCAACGGCGCGCGCCTCATTCATCTAAGCACCGTCTGCGTTTACGACGGCAAAAAAGGCGGCTATGCCGAAGACGACCTCTCGGACGCCGTGGACCTTTACGGCCGCACCAAGTCGCTCGGCGACGTCTCGTCTCCCAGCGCCCTGGTGCTGCGCTCTTCCTTCATCGGCCGGGAAATCTTCGGCGGTTCGGAGCTTTTGGAGTGGTTCCTGGCGCAGAAAGGAAAAAAGATAAAAGGCTTTAGAAAGGCCGTCTTCACGGGGCTGAGCACGGACCGCTTCGCCCAGACAATCGCCGCCCTCATCTCCGATTTTCCGAAGCTGCGCGGGCTCTACCACGTGTCCAGCGAGGCCCTCTCGAAATACGATCTTCTGCTTTTAATGAAGGACGCCTACAAGATTTCCGCGGACATCGAACCGGACGACTCCTTCGTCTGCCGGCGCGACCTAAACGGCGCGCGCTTCGAAAAAGAAACCGGCCTCAAGGCTCCGCCTTGGAAGGACATGATGGCCGAGATGGCGGCGGACAAGACACCCTACGAGCAATGGAGAAAAGCGTGATGTTCAAGGACAAGACGGTGCTGGTGACCGGAGGCACGGGCTCCTTCGGCAAGGTTTTCGTGAAGCGGGTCTTGAGCGGCGAGCAGGGCCTGCCCAAAAAACTCGTGGTGTTTTCCCGGGACGAGGCCAAGCAGAACGACATGCGCCTCTCCTATATGAAGAAAGCCGCGGCCACCGACGAGGTGATCTACAACAATTTCAAGAACATCCTGGAATTCCAGATAGGCGACGTGCGCAACTACGCGGACGTCTGCTCGGCGGTCAAGGGGACCGATATTGTCGTCAACGCCGCGGCCTTAAAGCAGGTGCCGGCCTGCGAGTATTTCCCCCTGCAGGCCCTGATGACCAACTGCGAGGGGCCGGCCAACATCGTGCGCGCGATTCGGGAAAACGACCTGCCGGTGGAAACGGTCGTGGGCGTGAGCACGGACAAAGCCTGCAAGCCGGTCAACGTCATGGGAATGACCAAGGCCCTGCAGGAGCGCTTGTTTACCTCCGCCAACGTCATGAACCCCAAGACCCGCTTTATCTGCGTGCGCTACGGCAACGTGCTGGCCTCCCGCGGCTCGGTCATTCCGCTCTTCCACGAGCAGATCCGCCACGGCGGACCGGTCACCATCACCGTCAAGGAGATGACGCGGTTCCTGCTGAGCTTGAACCAAGCCGTGGACACGGTCTTCGCGGCCGTCAAGCACGCGAAGAGAGGAGAAACCTACATTCCGATAGCGCCCGCCGCGCTGGTCACCGACATCGCCAAGGCGCTCATCGGCAAGCGGAAAATCGACGTGAAAATCACCGGCATACGTCCCGGCGAGAAGCTCTCCGAGATCCTGGTCTCGGAAGAGGAAATACACCACGCCATCAGGCGCGGGGATTACTACGCCATCCTGCCAATGCTCCCGGAACTCTCGGACAAGTCCGTCAAAGCCGAGGGCGCGCTCAAGAAAGAATACGGCTCCTCGGACGATCTGCTTGATTACGATGGGGTGGTCGCGCTGCTTAAGAAACACGACTTGATGATCAAGGACGCGCCGCTGGTGGAAGACGGCGAAATGCTGGCCTAACGCCCCCGCCGGAGAAAAATGGGAGAAAGCCGCATCCTTTTCATCCTTGCCGCCACAATTTCTATTAGCGCCGGCAGCGCGGCCTTTTTGGCACGCTATCGGGACTGGTTTGGAATTTTAGATATCCCCAACCAACGCAGCTCCCACCACGTTCCCACGCCCAGAACCGGCGGAATAGGAATTTTCATCGCGCTGGCCGCGGCGTTCCTCGCCGGCTGGTTTTGGAAAGGACCGGAATGGTTTTCGCATCAGGATTATTGGCTCGCCGCCGGCGGCGCGGCGTTTTTTGTTTTGGGGCTTTGCGAGGACGTCCTCCATCTCTCTGAAAGGCTGCGGCTCGCAATCCAAACGCTCTTGGCTCTTCCCATCGCATTTTATGGGCCGCGGATCGCCGCCGCGACGCTGCCCGGCATCGCGGTTTCCCTGCCAGGGCCCGCGTCGCTGGCCCTGACCGTATTTTGGTACGTCGGCTTCGTCAACGTCTTTAATTTCCTTGATGGCATCGACGGCTACGCGGCGGGAGAAGCGCTGTGCGCCGGAGTTTTCATCGCGGCGCTTTCCGGTTCTTTCTGGCCGCTTTTAATTTCCGCCGCGGCCGCGGGCTTTTTGATTTTTAATTTCCAACCGGCGCGCCTGTTCATGGGAGACGGCGGCAGCTACCTTTTAGGATTCCTGCTGGCGGCTTCCTGCGCGGCGGGTCCGCTCAAAAGCGGCGCGCCTTTCGCGGCGTTCCTTTTAGTTCTAAGCTCTTTTATCGTTGATTCCGCGGCGACCCTGGCGCGGCGGATCGCCAAAGGCGCGCCGTGGATGAAGGCGCATCGTTCGCATTATTACCAGCGGCTGACGGACCTGGGGTTCAGCCATGCTCAGGTCTCCCTCATGAACATGGGCCTGACGGCGCTTCTGGGCGCAAGCGCCGTCATTTATGCCCATGGCGGGACGCCACTTCAATGGGCGATCCTCGCGGGATGGGCGGCGGTTTTCACTTGGCTCATTGGGCTCATTGAAAAGGTTTCTCGGCTTAAAGCCCAGTAATTCCGCCGTTATAATGCGTTTTCAAACCGCCTAAAAGGCTGGCAAATAGCTGGAAATCGACTATCTACCCCCCCGTATACCCACTGGCCAGTCACTATAGTGCCACTAGGTTTCACTATAGTGGCACTATGATTTCACTAGAAACCACTATCATTTCACTATAGCGGCACTATAGTGCCGCTGGACACCCCCCCGTCTAGTGAAATTCGAGTTTTCGTTTTCTAGCCGCCCGTCCAGCGGTAGTGATCCGGGCCTATTTTCTGGATTTTGCCCCAGCCGGCGCGCGACCGCCTCGGGCTTGGGGGGCGGGGCGATTGCCCCGATTTCAAGCCCCAAGCCTCAAAGCCCATGAATTTTGATAGAATGACGCGAATCCCATGGAACAAGCCGTGCCCAAGCTGCGGCGTCTTTTTGTCGTTTTTCTTGATGTTTCCGCAGTTTCCCTCAGCCTGATTCTGGCGTTTTTGTTCCGATTCGGCCTGCACGGCATGGCCCTGGAATGGCCTCTTTGCCGGGGCGTCCTGCCTTTCATCGCCGCGATTTATTTGGCCAGCTTCTATCTTTTTTCCCTCTACGGCGGCGTTTTTTATTTCTCGAGCTTCGAGGATTCCATCCGCATCGTCAAGGCGGTGGCGGCCGGAGGCTTGGTTTCCGCCGCCGCGGTTCTCTTCTTCCGGCAGGGCCAATTCCCGCGCGCGGTCTTGCTTCTGCACCCCATTTTGACGCTCTTCGGCCTGGGCGCCGTGCGCTTGTCCATCCGCGCGGCCAAGATTCATTTCAACCGCCCCAGACCCTACCCCGGCAAAGCGAGCAGCGTGCTTATCGTGGGCGCGGGCGAACTTGGGGAAAGCCTTTTGCGCCAAATAAAAAAGGCCAAGGATTCCCGCTATCATCTGGTTGGATTTATCGATGACGACCCGGCGAAATTAGGCCGGCACATCCACGGCGTCAAGGTGCTGGGAGATCGCAAGCGCCTGCCGCAGATATTGGAGCGGCAGCATGTCGATGAAATCATCATCGCCGTCGCCTCAAGAAGGGCCGAGCTGGTGCGCGCCATTATCGAGTCCCTGGGCGAGCGCGAGCAGCGGCCCGAACTCAAAATCGCCCCGAGCTTGCCCGAAGTCCTGCAAAACCACTCGAAGAGCACGGCCCTGCGGCGGGTCAAGCCCTCGGACCTGCTCAACCGCGACGTGGTGCGGCTGGACTTGCCGCGAATCCTCGACCAGGTTTCCGGAAAGACCGTCTTGGTCAGCGGCGCGGGCGGCACCATCGGCTCCGAGCTTTGCCGCCAAATTCTGCGCTTTAATCCGGCGAAACTTATCCTCTTGGAAAATCACGCGACCGCGCTTTTCTACGCAGAAGCGGAGCTGCGCCGCAAGGCGCACGGCGCGCAAATTATCCCGGCCCTTGGCGACGTCCGGGATCAGGCTCTCGTGGAAAATATTTTCCAGCAATATAAGCCCCACTTGGTGCTTCACGCCGCGGCGCACAAGCACGTGCATCAGCTGGAAACAAACGTTTACGAGGGAATCAGCAACAACATTTTAGGCACCCACTATTTAGCGCAGGCCGCGGCCCGGCATCAGGCCGAGACGTTCCTGCTCATCTCCACCGACAAGGCGGTCCGGCCCGCCAGCGTCATGGGCGTGACCAAGCGCGTGGCGGAAATCATAGTCCGGCATTTCGCCAAAAAAAGCGCCCAGACCCGCTTCATCGCGGTGCGCTTCGGGAATGTCCTGGGAAGCTCCGGATCCGCTTTTCGGATTTTCAGGGAGCAAATCGAAAACGGCGGCCCGGTGACGGTGAGCCATCCAGACGTCCAGCGCTACTTCATGACCGTGGAGGAAGCCGTGCAGCTCATCCTCCAAGCCGTATCCATGGCAAAAGGCGGAGAAATTTTCGTTTTAAAGATGGGAACGCCCGTGCGCATCCTGGACATGGCCAAGGATCTCATCCGGCTCTCCGGCCTCGCGCCCGACAAGGATATCCATATTGTCTTCACGGGCTTAAAGCAGGGAGAAAAGCTGGAAGAAGAACTCATTGAAAACCCCTCCACCTGCGACACCTCGGAGCATCCCTCCATCATGATTTTACGTCCCGAGGACGGAATCCCGCCCGATCTGGAAAAACACATCATGGATTTGGAAATCTTGAGCCGGGCGGCGAGCCAAGCGCGCCTCATTCAAGAACTGCGCCGCCTGGCGCCCACGTTTACGCCCGCCTCGGCGCATTTGCCCGGCTAAGCGATTTTCCATGAACAAGGGGGCGTTTTAATATGAGCCTGAAAGTCATGACCATCGTCGGGACGCGGCCGGAAATCATAAAGCTCAGCCGCGTCATCCATGAAGCGGACGAGCATTTCAAGCACGTGCTGGCGCACACCGGCCAGAACTACGACTACGAGCTCAACGAAATCTTCTTCAACGACCTGGGAATCCGCAAGCCCGATTATTTCCTCGATGCCGTCGGCGGCACGCTGGCCAAGACCATAGGCGACATCATCGCCAAATCAGACGAAGTCATGGAAAAAGAGCGCCCCGACGCCGTGCTCCTCTACGGCGACACCAACAGCTGCCTCTCGGTCATCTCCGCCAAGCGCCGCAAAATCCCCATTTTCCACATGGAAGCCGGCAACCGCTGCTTTGACCAGCGCGTGCCCGAGGAAATCAACCGCAAGATTGTGGACCACTTAAGCGACATCAACATGACCTTGACCGAGCACGCCCGCCGCTATTTGCTCTCGGAAGGCCTGCGGCCCGAGACCGTGATTAAGACTGGATCTCCCATGAAGGAAATCCTGGCGCACTACAAGCCCGGCATCGGCAAATCCCAAATCCTGCGCCGCCTGAAATTAAAGCCGCGGGGCTATTTTGTCTTGAGCGCCCACCGGGAAGAAAACGTGGACAGCGAGAAAAACTTCCGCGACCTGCTTGAGTCCATGAACGCCCTGGCGCGCACGCACGACAAGCGCGTCATCGTCTCGACCCACCCGCGCACGCGCCAGCGGCTTGAGAAAATCGGCGCCCACAAGAGCCTCGACAAGCGCGTCGAGCTCATGAAGCCCCTGGGGTTCTACGACTACGTCCGGCTGCAGCAGGAGGCCTTTTGCGTGGTCTCCGACAGCGGCACCATCACGGAAGAGTCCTCCATCCTGGACATCCCCGCCGTCACCATCCGGCAGGCCCACGAACGGCCGGAGGGCATGGACGAGGGCACGCTCATCATGTGCGGGCTTAAGCCCGAGAGCGTGCTCGAGTCCGTGGCGGTCGTAGTCTCGCAGCATTCCCGGGACAAGCGCCGCTTTCGCATCCCCCCGGACTACGACGTGGACAACTTCTCCCAGAAGGTGCTCCGCGTCGTGATGAGCTACACCGACTACGTCAACCGCACCGTCTGGAAAAAGCATCTTTGAAAATTCTCATCATCGCCGAACGCTTCTACCCGGAAGAGTTCATCATCAACGACTTGGCCCAGGAATGGGCCGCCAAGGACTTCGAGGTGGACGTCCTCACCCAAGCTCCCAGCTACCCGTTCGGGAAAATCTTCGCGGGCTATTCCAACCGGCTCTGGAGCCGCGAGCGTTGGCGGAACGTCAATATCCTACGCTTCTTCACGGTGACCGGCTACCGCGACTCGCTGTTCTTAAAGCTCCTTAATTATTTCAGCTTCGCGGCCGTCGGCTCTCTCGCCGCGCTCGTCATCGGCGGGAAATACGACCGGATCTTCGTCTACGACACCGGCCCGCTGACCACGGCGCTCCCCGCGGCCTTTCTGCGCTTTTTCCGCCGCAAGCACGTGACCATCTGGGTCCAGGACGTCTGGCCGGACATGGTTTACGCCTACGGTTTTAAAAAAACCTGGGTGTTGGACTTTTTCCTGGACAAACTGGTGCGCTTCATTTACGCGGGCTGCGACCGCATCTTTGTTTCCTGCGCGGGGTTTAGAAAGAGAGTCGAACCCTACGCGCCGGGCAAGCCCATCGACTGGTTCCCCAACTGGCCGACGGTGACCCCGGCGGAAGAACCGGGCTTGGCGCCCGTCAATCTGGGGGAAGGCTTCAACTTCACGTTCGCGGGAAACGTCGGCAAGCTGCAAAATCTTCCCAACATCATCCGAGGCTTCGGCCTGGCCCGGGCCGTCAACCCGGACATGCGGCTCAACATCGTGGGCGACGGCTCCGCGCTTGAGGAGTTGAAGGAAATCGCGGCCCGGGAAAACATCCCCGGCGTGGTTTTCTGGGGCCGCAAGAAGCGGACCGAGATGCCGGCTTTTTTCCGCGCCAGCGACGCGATGATCGTCTCCCTGCAGGACGATCCCATTTTCGCCGCGACCGTGCCGGCTAAATTCCAGGCCTATCTGGCCTTCGCGAAGCCCATCTTCGCGGTCATCAAGGGCGACGTGAAGGACATGTCGGAACGCTGCGGCGCCGGGCTTTACGCCGCGCCGGAAAGCCCGGAGGCGATTCGGGACGGGTTTCTCCGCTTTAGGAAGATGCCGCCCGCGGAATTGGAGAGTTTCTCCCAAAAATCAGGCGAACTGTTGGACAAGTTCTACAATCGCGAGAAAATAATCGCCGGGATGACAAGCCTGGTGCGCGAGGCATCGGGCGACAAAGCATCCACATGAAAAAAATTGGAATCGTCATTCCCGCCTATCGCGAAAGCGCCAACATAGCCAACTTGTGCCAAGACATCCTTTCGCGGTATCCCGACGCCGACATCCTTGTCGTGGACGATTCGCCCGACGATTCGTCGGTCCGGTCCATCGAGGCGCTGGCCCGGCCGGAAATCAGAATCATCCATCGGAGCGCCAAGCGCGGGCGCGGCGACGCCGTATTTTTAGGCATCAACCAACTGCTGAAGGGAGACTATGAGTATTTTCTCGAGATGGATGCCGACTTCTCGCACGCGCCCAAGGAAATTCCTTTTTTGGCATCGTATTTGGAGGAGCATCGGCTGGACATGGTCATCGCCAGCCGCTACCTTGCCGGAAGCCGGATACTCAATTGGAACATCTCGCGCAAGGTGTTTTCACGCTGCTCCAACTTTCTCGCGAAGAGCTTGTTGCAAGTGCCGGTCTCGGACTACACCAACGGCTTTCGGCTCTACAGCCGGCCCGCGGCGGACGAATTGGCAAAAACCTGCGGCAAGCTGGGCTCGGGATTTATCGCGCTGAGCGAAATCCTGGTGAATCTTTATTACCGGGGCTACAAGATCGGCGACGTGCCGACCATTTTCGTAAATCGCGTTCGCGGCCAAAGCTCCTTATCCCGCGAGGAAATCCTTAACGCTTTATTCGGCCTCTATCGCGTTTGGCGGCTAAAGGTACAATTGGAAAAATGAAAAACATCGCGCTGACCGGAGCTTCGGGGGTGGTGGGAACGCGCTTGCGCGAATATTTCAAAACGGCGAACTTTCATATCTTCGGCGGCGACCTCCGCGACAGCCAAGCCGTGCGGAAATTCTGCCGCGAGACAGCCGCCTGCGACGCCTTCATCCATCTGGCCGCCCTCGTCCCGAAACAGGCGGTAGATAGCGATCCCGTTGAAGCTCTTGACATCAACGTGCGCGGGACGCTCAACGTTCTTGAAGGGCTGCGTCAACTTGGCGCCGATGCCCCCTGGATGTTTTTCCCCTCATCCTCGCACGTCTACGCGTCGTCCGAACAACCGCTGAAAGAGGACTCGCTGCTGGCCCCGTTCACGCTTTACGGACTGACCAAGCTTCAGGGGGAGCAGTGGTGCCAAGCCTATGCTCGGGATTTCAAGCTTAAGATTTGCATCGGACGAATATTCAGCTTCTCGGACCCGCTTCAGCCGAGGCTCTACTTCATCCCGGCCATGATTCATCTTATCCAACGCGCGGAACCTTCGGCTAAAATTGAAATTCCGGGAGTCGGCGGCAAGCGGGATTTCATCACGGTCAGCCAAATCTGCAGGACCGTTGAACTATTGTTCTCCAAGCAGCATGAGGGCGTTATCAATATAGGTTCGGGAGTTGGAATCAAGCTTATAGACATAGTTAAAAATATCGCGGCGCTCTTGGGCCGGAACGATCTGACAATCGCTGGAAAAGGCGATGCCCCCAATTCGCACATCGCCGAAACAAGCCGTCTGGAAAATTTAGGCGGTGGTTTAAAAAGCGAATTAAACACCCTCTTGCTCGCAATGACAAAAAATGCCCTTGAGTAAAACTGCGCGCTCCGTCGTCTGGCTCCCGCGCATCCTGTTCCTTGCCGTCGCCACAGCTTGCCTTAGCCTCTATTTGCGATACATCGCTTCAATCCTGACATTCCCGTATCAATGGGAGCCGACGGATGGGGATCATTTGAACTTCGCGCACCGCATCGCGGAAGGGCTGCCGGTCTACCTGCCGCTAAAGTCCGGACAGGTGCTGGATATCTATACTCCACTCTATCACACCCTTATAGCAGTATTGGGTGGCCCGCATGCCGGGATGATCCTCGCCCGCCTAATAGCATTCACAGCCTGGTTGCTTATCCCCATCGGGATACTATTTTTTTATCGAAACAAGTGGGGAATATTTTACGCCCTAATAGCAGCAATATTTGTTTGGATTCCGCCAGAAAAATTCATGTTGATTTATATGGTTCAAGTAAGCCCTGACGCGCTGATGGCATTTTTATTTTTTGCCACGCTATTGACTGCCGAAAAGTGCGCTGAGAACGCGACCGCCTCCTGGTGGATGTGGAGTTCCATCGGCATATTGGGATGCTTATGTTTCTTGGCCAAACAACAGGGCATCATCGCTTTCGCCGTCGCGGGTATTTACCTCCTAATCCGGCGCACTCAATTAAAGCCCCTGGCGTGGACTGCTTGCGGATTTTTGCTCATTTTCCTTGTTTCTTCGGCTTGCCTCGAAATGGTAAATCGTGGGCAATATTTTTACGCAATATTTATTGATTTGCGCCATATTATGGTTGTTTCTCGAAGATTGGCCTGCCACCGATTAGCGGTTTTTTTATTTAAGGAAAATCTATTCTTTTTCATTGGCATTTGTACCAGCCTGGGGCTGGTTATATCAAACAAGATTAAACTTACCATCTGGCATATTAGTTTTTTTCTACATATCCCATTTTTATTGGCTATTCTTGGAAACGAAGGGGGCGGACCAAATTATTTAGCAACATTCTGGATCACCCTTGTCATTATTGCCATTGATACCGTTTGGAATTGTGCGAATTATTCTTATATTCCCCCGAGAAATATTAGACTTCCCTTCTTTTTTTCGCAATTACTGCTACTGTCATTATTTTGTAGCGAAGCTTTTGGCATGCGCACCGCGTATCAGGATTTAAATACCGTGGGCCGTCCTTCTCGCCAGGATGCGCTTAATACGGAACGGTATTCCAAGGAAGTTGCCTCCCTGCTTGCAGGCAAACATGATGCAAGAATATTAGCGAACAGAAACATAGGCGTCTTCGTCGCTCATAATGAGAATATTACCGACGAGGGTGGAGCGACATTCCAATATGCCTGGGCCCATCCTGATCGCCTCGACCAAAACATCATCCTCAATGCTATCGATGAAAAGAAATATGATTTTATCATCACCGGTATTCAAAAGTATCCTCCAAATGTGGAAAAAGCCCTTGAAAAGAATTACAAGGTCGCTTTATCTGGGCAGATTAATCTGATTTTTAAAAATACTGGTCTCCAAAGCGTTTATGTTCCAAAATAATTCTGGGTGTAATAATATCTGGATTTATCAAAAGCTAAAATCTCACGAATAAAAAGTCGTAAAATACAACTTCATGGCAGCATCTGGAATCGACAAGGCTTTTTGGCGCGGAACGCCGGTGCTGGTGACCGGCGGCGCGGGCTTCATCGGCAGCCACTTGGTGGAGCAGCTCGTCGCCTTGGGCGCGCGCGTCCGGGTGCCGCACCGGCCCGGCGATTCTATCGACTTCCTGGACGCCGTGCGGGCCCAAATCGACCTGGTCCAAGGCGACTTGAAGGACCCGGAGTTCTGCCGCAGGGCCGCGCGCGGGCAAAAAGCAGTCATGAACTTGGCGGCCGTGGTCGGCGGCATCGAATACAACATCAACCACCCCGCGTCCATCTTCCGGGACAACCTCGGCATCTTCATGAACGTGCTGGAAGCCGCGCGGCTGGAAAAGGCCGAGCGCTTTTTGACCGTGAGCTCGGCCTGCGTCTACCCGCGGTTTTGCAGCCTGCCCACGCCGGAGGAAGAGGGCTTCAAGGACGTCCCCGAGCCCACCAACCAGGGCTACGGCTGGGCCAAGCGCATGGAAGAATTTTTGTCCGCGAGCTACGCCGAGGAATTTGGGATGAAAATCGCCGTGGCCCGGCCCTACAACGCCTACGGCCCGCGCGACAACTTCGACCCCAAAAGTTCCCACGTCATCGCGGCCCTAGTCCGCAGGGTCGTGGAGGGCGAGAATCCGCTCAAGGTCTGGGGCAACGGCGACAACAGCCGCTCGTTTCTCTACGTCAAGGACTTCGCCCGCGGGCTCATCTTGACCGCCGAGAAATACCCCGAGGCCGACGCGGTCAACCTGGGGGCCGACGAGGAAATCCGCATCGGCGACCTGGTCCAGCTCATCTGCCGCCTGGCGGGCACGGCGCCCAAAATCACGTTCGACTCCTCCATGCCCACCGGCCAGCCCCGGCGCCGGTGCGACACCCAAAAAGCGGAGCGCGTCCTGGGCTTTAAAACCGAGTATTCCCTGGAGCAGGGCCTGAAGGAAACCATCGCGTGGTATCAAGCCGCGGCCTTGGCGCGAAAATGAGCTCCCTTAAGCAAACCATCGGCGTCGGCGGCATGCGCATCGGCCCGCGGGAGCGCAAATACGTCCTGCAGGCGCTGGACAGCCACCGCCTGTCTTATGGCCCATTCACGCGTCGCTTTGAAAATTTATTCGCGGGGCTGCACGACAGCCGCTTCGCGGTGTTCTGCAACTCCGGGACCAGCGCTCTCCACATCGCGCTCCAGGCGCTCAAGGAAAAATACCGCTGGAAGGACGGCGACGAGGTCCTGGTCCCCTCGGTGACCTTCGTGGCCACCTCCAATATCGTGCTGCACAACCGCATGACGCCGGTCTTCGTGGACGTGCGGCCGGACACCTACAACATCGACCCCGCGCTCATCGAGCGGAAAATCACCCGCAAAACCCGCGCCATCATCCCCGTGCACCTGATGGGCCTGCCGGCCGACATGGGGCCTATCTTGAAAATCGCCCGGCGGCGCGGCCTCAAAGTCATCGAGGATTCCTGCGAGACCATGTTCGCCCGCTGCGAGGGGCGCAAGGTGGGCTCCCTGGGGGACATCGGCTGCTTTTCCACCTACATCGCCCACTACATCGTGGCGGGCATCGGGGGCCTGGCCACCACCAGCGACCCGGACTTGGCCGTGCGCTTGCGCAGCTTGATGAACCACGGCCGCGATTCCATCTACATCTCCATCGACGACGACAACAACGCCCGCGGCGCCAAATTCGAGGAAATCGTGGCCCGGCGCTTTAAATTCCAGCACCTAGGGCACAGCTTCCGGGCGACCGAGCTGGAAGCCGCCATCGGCCTAGCGCAGCTGGAAAACTGGAAGAACACCCTTAAAACCCGCCAAGCCATCGCGCGAAAATACATCGCGGGGCTCTCGGATTTGCAGGACGAACTGCAGCTGCCCGCGGTTCCGCCGGGGCAGGAGCACGTCTTCATGCTCTTTCCGCTGGTCACGCGCCAAAAGCCCAAAAAGGACCTGGTCCATTTTCTGGAACGCCGCGGCGTCGAGACGCGGGACCTTCTGCCGCTCATCAACCAGCCCATTTACCGCAAGATGTTCGGCAACCTCGACAAGGACTACCCGGTCGCCCGGCGCCTGAACTCCCACGGCTTCTACATCGGCTGCCACCAATACATCTCGCGGCGGGAACAAGAGCACGTCATCAAGACCATCCGGCGATTTTTTAAAAAATAATAACCGCACAAGCAAAGAGGGAACCCATGAAAAAAGCGCTCATTTCCGGCATCACGGGCCAGGACGGCTCTTACTTGGCCGAGCTCCTGCTCTCCAAGGGCTACGAGGTCCACGGCCTCATCCGCCGCGCCAGCACGTTCAATACCTCCCGCTTGGAGCACATCTTCGCCGATCCGCACGAGCGCGGCGTCAAGCTCTTTCTCCACTACGGCGACTTGGCCAACTCGGAGCAACTGACCAACATCCTCTACAACGTGCGTCCCGACGAAATCTACCATCTGGGCGCGCAAAGCCACGTGAAAGTCTCCTTCGACATGCCGGAATACACCGCCGACGTCACGGGCCTGGGCACCACGCGCATCCTGGAAGCCCTGCGGCGCAGCGCGATTAAAGCCCGGTTCTACCAGGCGTCTTCCTCCGAGATGTTCGGCGCGGCGCCGGCGCCGCAAAGCGAGACGACCCCGTTCCAGCCGCAAAGCCCTTATGCCGCGGCCAAGGTCTACTCCTACTGGATGACGGCCAACTACCGAGCGGGCTACGGCCTGCACGCGTCCAACGGCATTTTGTTCAACCACGAGAGCCCGCGGCGCGGCGAAACCTTCGTCACCCGCAAAATCACCCGCGCCGTGGCCGCCATCAAGGCCGGCCGGCAAAAAAAGCTCTACCTGGGCAACCTCAAGGCCAAGCGCGATTGGGGCTACGCCCCGGAGTACGTGGACGCCATGTGGCGCATCCTGCAGCAAAAAAAGCCGGCGGACTACGTGATTGGAACCGGGGAATCCCACACGGTCGAGGAGTTCTGCCGCGAGACCTTTAGCTACGCGGGCTTGGACTGGAAAAAACACGTGGAGACCGACCCCCGCTATTTCAGGCCCCTTGAGGTCAACGTCCTCAAGGCGGACCCGTCCAAGGCGAAAAAAATCCTGGGTTGGGAGCCCAAGGTCCGGTTCCAGGATCTGGTCCGCATCATGGTGGATGCCGATTTCGAGGCCGCGGGCTTGAAATCACCCGGCAAGGGGCGGCAGATATTGGACCACCAATTTCCCAAATGGCACCGCTGGAACGGCGCGGTCACGGCTCTGCAGGAAGCGGCGAGGTACGGGCCCAAGGCGTGAGCGAAACGGCCGTTTTGCCCGCCAGGAGCGCCTTTATACCCCCCTGGCTGCGCCACGCCATCCGCACCGTCCTGCACCTGATTTTCGACGCGGCCGCCGTCGCCGCCGCCTGGCGCCTCGCTTACTTGTGGCGCTTTGAACGCGGCACCTGGATTGAGCGCTTTCGGCCCGCGGCCGCGGCGCCGTACTTCCTCCACGAAAAAGCCCTCTGGCTGGTGGTCCCGCTTTTCATCTTCCTCATTTGGCGCGAGCGAATCTACCAGCGCTCCTGGATGGACGGCTACGACCGGTTCCTCAAAATCGCGCGCGCCTGCCTCCTGGGCACGGGCGCCGTGATGCTGGCCACCTTCATCGTGGCCCGCCTGGACTATTCGCGCTTGATGATGCTGCTGTTTTTTCCCGCCTCCGTCGCCGCCCTTACGATTTCCCAGTTCCTCGCGCTGGCCTTGGACGGCGCGGTCAAGAAGTTCGAGCGGGCCAAGCCGGTCCTCATTATCGGGACCGACCGCCTGGCCAAGCTCTTAAGGCAGCGCATCCAATCGCGCCACCCCAACGCCGGCGTCTCCGCCCTGGCCGAGATGCCCCGCCCGGAAAAGCTCGAGGCTGCTCTCCGCCTGGGCGATTTCTACGAGCTCATCGTCTCCGCGACGGCGGCGCCGCACGAGCAGGTCCTGCTGGCGGCCGACCTCTGCGAAAAAATGGACGTGCAGATGAAGGTCCTGCCCTCGGCCTTGGAATCCAAGCTCGGCGCCATGATGTGGGACGACGGCCTGGGCCTGCCCGCGTTTAGCATCCGCCACGCGGCGCTCTCCGGCCCCGCGTCCTGGGCGAAACGGATTTTCGATCTGATCTTTGGCTCCATTTTTATTCTCTGCGCCTCCCCCTTCATCGCGCTCATCGGCCTCCTCATCAAGCTCGACTCCCGCGGCCCGGTTTTCTACAAGCAGACCCGCGTCGGCTTAAAGGGCAAGGAGTTCGGCTGCTACAAGTTCCGCACCATGATCGCGGGCGCGGACGCCTTGAAGGCGGGCTTGGCGGAACGCAACGAGCGAAAGGGCCACGCCTTCAAGATCAAGGACGACCCGCGGGTGACGCGCGCGGGCCGGGGCTTGCGGCGGCTTTCCTTGGACGAAGTTCCGCAGTTCTTCAACGTTCTCCGCGGCGAGATGAGCGTGGTCGGCCCCAGGCCGCCCGTGCCGGTGGAGGTCAAAAACTACGGCAAGGACGCCTTGAAGCGCCTGGACATCATGCCCGGCATCACGGGACTGTGGCAGGTTTCCGGGCGCTCGGACCTGGACTTCGAGCAGATGCTGGAGCTCGACTTCTACTACATCGAGCATTGGTCCCTGGGCCTGGACCTGCGGATCATCTTGAAGACCGTCCCCGCGATTTTCTCCGCCAAGGGCGCGTACTAAGGGACACCATGAATAAGCAATTTTTCAGGAATTGGATTTACGGCGGGCTCTGCCTCTGGGCGCTCTTGCAGCCGCTCTCCATCGCCGGCGCCAACCTCGCCATCGCCGTCATCGCCGCCGGCGTCATTGTCCAGGCTCTGGCCGAACGCTCCTGGCCGCTGCGGCGCGGCGCCTTGGAAAAGCCGCTGTGGATTTACGTGCTGGTCGGAGTCCTCGTAAGCGCCGTAGGCACGGGATTCGGCAAGAGCCTGGGCCAAATCGGAAAGGATTCCCAGATGCTCGCCGATTTTTACATCTTCTCCGCGGCGTTTTCGGCCGTGGACGCGGGCGCCGTCCTGGGCTGCTGGGCCGCGGGATTTGCCGCGGCCGCGCTTCTGGGCCTGGGGCAATTCGCGCTGTGGCGCTGGGACAAGCCCGCGGCCGGCGCCTTTAACCGCCTCATCGCTCCTTCCCATTTCTGGTCCGCTCTTTATGTTTCCCTGCGCGCGCACGGGACCATCCATCCCGTAACCTTCGGGGAAATCATGGCCATGGCGGTCCTGGGCGCGCTGGCCCTGCGCATCACCCGGCGCAAAGCGGGGCAAAGCGCCGGGGCGCCGAGCGCGGTGTTTTTGCTGCTCGCCTTGGCGGCATTGGCCCTGAGCGGAACCCGCGGCGCGTGGCTCGGCTTTTTCGCCGGAGCGGCAACCCTGTTTCTTCTGGAACCTCGCTTCGCCGCGCCCGAAACAGTTGCCGCCGCCGCCGCCATCGTGGCCGTGGTTTTCTTGAGCCCGCGATTTTCCCATGCCGAGGGAAGCCTCAATGTCGCGGGCCCCAGCTTCGCCGATCATCTCTCCCTGTGGAAAACGGCCTGGCGCATGTTCCTGGATCACCCTTTTTTCGGCGTGGGCTTGAGCCACTTCTCGACCCTGTTCCCCCGATACCACGCCGTCCCTTTCGAGGGTGAAATCCACTTCGGCAACGCGCACAATCTTTATCTGCACCAGATGGCCGAGCGCGGCCTGGCGGGCCTGGCGGCCCTGCTGCTTTTGCTGGGGACGATGGCGCGCCGGGCCTGGCTGCTGCGCCGCGAATCGTTTTACGGGCTTTGGTTCCTGATTTGGATTATCGCCTTCCTGTTCTTGAATCTCACCGAATCCGCCCTGCAAGTCGGCATGGTCTGGATGCCGACCTTGGCGCTCTACTGTTGGATGGAGCGCTCCGCCCGATCCCGGGCCTAGCGGCTTATATATTGCAAATACAATGCATATGCAATATACTATCGATGACCCCATGACCACCCTTAAACAATTCGTGGAGCGCAGCGGCGGGCGCTCCCGGGCCGCGGTCCTCATCGGAATCGCGGAGACGACTCTCTGGCGCTGGATTCAAGGCCGATCCCGGCCGCGAGGCCTGGCCTTGCGACGCTTGACGGAACTCGGCATCGAATGGAACCGTCGCGGCGCCCGCGCCGCGACGGACAAGATCGCGCGCGTCGTTCAAGTCAGGCCGGCCGCCGAGGCTTTCGCAAAGACCGAAGAAGAGATGTTGTTGGGAATGCTGTCCATGTCTCCCGGCGAGCGCGTCGGAGACGTCGATCTCCTGCGGGTCAGGCTGGGCGGCCTCGCGCAAGGCGGCAAGCCGGCGCCGATGGTCCACGCGGCCCGAGTCGTACGGAGGGCGGATGCCTAAAAAACAGGCCGATGATTTTGCCGAGCTCGTGGCGGCCTTGAATCACAATAAGGTCGAGTTCGTGATCGTCGGAGCGCACGCCGTGGCCTTCCACGGCTATGCGCGCGGCACCAAGGACCTCGATATCCTGATCCGATCCGTCCCGGAGAATATCCCGAGAGTGCTCGCCGCGCTTAAGGACTTCGGGTTCGGCTCCCTGGGACTTAAAGAAGCGGACTTCGCCGAAGGCAACGTGATCCAACTCGGCTATCCTCCAAACCGGGTCGACCTTTTGTCCAGGATCAGCGGAGTCGACACGGAAAAGGCATGGAAGATGCGGGTCAAGGGAACTTACCAAGGGCTTCCCGCTTATTTTATTTCGCGCGAATGCTTGCTGAAAAACAAGCGGGCCGCCGATCGCGGGCAGGACCGTCTCGACGTGCAAAAATTGGAAGAACAGGCGCGGCTCGCGCGACAAAAAAAAGGCCGCGGCCGCCGGTAGTTAAGAATAGGCCTGGCGCAAAGCCGGGCCAGGTGCTAAAATAAAGAATCGGCGTTTTTGGCCGGCGGCCCATGGAGAAAAAAAACGTCCCCTACCGCAAGACCGTCTTTGTCTGCACCAACGTCCGCGCGGACGGGCGCGTGGCCTGCGCCAACCCCGGCCGCGGCGGCGCGGAGCTCTGTTCGGCTCTTAAGAAAGCGGTCAAGGACGCGGGCTTGAAGGGCAAAGTCCGCGTGGCCAAGTCCGGGTGTTTGGATTTGTGCGCGCTGGGGCCAAACGCCTTTGTCTACCCCGGCGGGCAGTGGCTCTCGGGATTAAAGCCCGATGACGCGCCGGAAATCCTGCGCGACCTGCTGGCTTAGCCGCCGCGCCTTAGAGCGGGTAGGCGAACTCAAAGTTGGTCTCGGCGTCCTTTAAGCCCGGCGCGCGCCCATCCTTGTCGGAAACCGACGGATTCTTGATGGGCCAGGCAATGCCCACGGCCGGGTCGCTCCAGAGAAGCGTCCTCTCATGCTCGGGAGAGTAGTAGGCGGTGGTCTTATAGAGCACCTCGGCGCCATGGGTCAAGGCCAGAAAGCCGTGCGCGAAGCCCGGCGGCACGTAGATCATCTCGGGCTTGTCCTCGGAAAGCTCCATCGCGGCCCATTTGCCGTAGCGCGGCGAATCACGCCGCATGTCCACCACCGCGTCAAAGACCTTCCCGCGGACGCAGCGCACCAGCTTGCCCTGGGCGCAAGGGTTCAGCTGGTAGTGCAGGCCGCGCAGCACGCCCTGGGCCGAGCGCGAGCCGTTGTCCTGCACGAAGCGCGGCAGGCCCATGCCAAGAAAATCCTTCTCCTTGTAGGTCTCGGCGAAGTAGCCGCGCGCGTCCTGGGCGCGCTCGTGCCGGACCAGCAGGACCTCGGGCAGGGGCAGCGGCGCCGATTCGAAATTCACGCTTCCTAAGGGTAGCCTTGCGCGCCGCCCCTGTCAATACCGGCGCGTCACGCGGCCGTCATGCGGGCTTTATCCGGCCGCCATGGAGCCGCGCGGGCGCTCCGTTATATAATTTCTTATACGGCGCGCGCTTTCAAGGAGAACGCAATGAGAACATCGGCAAAGACGTTGGGAATTTTGGCGGCGGCGCTCGCGCTGGCTCCCGCGGCTCCCTGCCTGGGCCAAACGGCCGAAGCCTCGGCCCTTGGCGGCGCGTCGTTCTTCGCCCAGGCGATGGTCCGGGCGCGAACGATTGTCTCCGGCCAGCGCGCGCAGGACGCCTTGAACGACGCGCTCTACGAGGCGGCCTGCCGCGGCGACGAGGCGGCGGTGGTGTCCCTCATCCGGCGCGGCGCCGACGTCAACGCCGTCTACGCGCCCAGCGTCGGGAACAGGCCCTTGGACGCCGCGGTCGTCTTCGGCGCCAACGTCTTGGCCGTGGCGCGGACGCTCATCAAGGCCG
>Ga0307374_10006216_pt1 | contig 18888 bp, 4 predicted proteins | sample OX3MG_FD_202532 | JGI IMG/M metagenome (GOLD analysis project Ga0307374, IMG submission 202532) | Soil microbial communities from Risofladan, Vaasa, Finland - OX-3 | ecosystem: Environmental > Terrestrial > Soil > Coastal area > Acid sulfate soil | place: Finland: Risofladan, Vaasa | collected...
CGGACGTGTGCTCCGTGGCTGGTTCCAGCGGTCGCGCAGACGGGGCAGAGTGAGCCCAGCGGCCAGGCGCCCGCCGCCGTACCACGCCGGTGCTCCGCCGGGACCGGTGTGGCCGGGGAGCGTGACGGCATACCCGGTGACCTGTCCCGGATCGATCTCGCTGAACCGCAACCGCACCTGTACCCCGGCTTCCCGCAGCGCCGCGAAGAACCCGGTCTCATTCTGTGATTGCTCCGCTGCCTGGGTGAGCGTGTTCCGGAGCAGAGCACGGACCGCCGCGGCCGGCAGCCCTGCCCCGCTGGCCGCGTCGTGCCCGGCCGGCCTGGCCCAGCGGGCGCGCAGTTTCGGCAGGGTCAGGTCTGGTGCGAGCTTGCCACCGCCGTACCAGATCACCCCGCCGTCCTTCGCGGTGTGGTGGGGCAGGCCGACCGCGTACCCAGTGACCTCGCCCGGACTGGTCGTGCTCTGACGCTGGCGCACCAGCACCCCCGCCTGCTGGAGGCGGGTGAAGAACTCCTGCTCCGTCCCGCCCCGGCGGCCGCGGTGCACACCTCCCGGCGCAGGGTCACGCGGGGTGCCTCGGCCCATCCGCGGCGGGCTGCCTGCTCCGTCTCGGCGCGGGCCGGGCGGCGGGCGGCGGTGCGATCCGCCGGGGCAGTGGAGCGCAGCCCGAACCGGCGCTCGGCTTCCTGGCATGCCTCCCGCACCCGGTAAAAGTCGTTCCAGATCTTCGGCCGGTGCCGTCCTGGCAGGCCAGGGTCGCCACTATGTGAATGTGATCATCGGCGTGGCGCACCGCCACCCAACGCACCCCCAAGTCGTCACCCTCGGGTGCGAGCCCGGTCCGGTCCATGATCCCGGCCGCTACCTGCGCCCACTCCGCATCGGACAGGACCCGGTCCTCGGGCGCAGCGCGCACCGCGCAGTGCCATACCGGCTTGCCGTAGCCCGGCCCGGCCAGGGCTGCCAGCGGCTGGGCCAGCAACCCGGCCAGACGGCGCACATCCGGTGACCGGCCGGGGCGGCGTTCCGGTTCAAGTTCCGCCGGATCAGCGAACCCGGCGACCAGGTGCGGATCGGCGTGCTCCTCGTTTCTCTGGGGGTCCAGACCAGGATGAACTGGACGTCTTGACGATTCCAGCAGGTCAGCGATTGATCAAAATCGGATAGTCACGCCACACGTGTTGCACGACGCAGCCTGTCCGAGGACAGCGGGCTTCAGAGCAGCAGCGACAACGAGCACCACACCCACGAAGACGTGTTGCAAAAGCTCTCCGCGAAGCATCTGGTGCAACATCGTGCCACAGGCTGGCGACCCCTGGAGAACATTCATCCCTGAAGGAGCGGTGCCGTGTCAAGGCGGATCTGAGCTGGAGTTTTCTGGTTTGTGGTGGTTGTGCGGGCGGGCGTGACTGGCGTCTCCTGTTTCCCGGTAGCTGCCATGTCCGTGGCGAGCGGGCGGGCAGGTCAAGGACCGGGCGCAGCCCGGCCGCGCCGCGGCGCCGCAGGCGTCCTTGAGGTGACCGCCCGGGAGCCCGATGATCTGGCGGCGGGAAACGGGGAGCCGGGGGCCGTGCGGGGGTATTCGGTTGTGTCAGGTCGTCCCAGGTTCCGGAGTCATCCCGGTGCGGGGCAGTGCCGCTGGCTGCATTCATCCCTTCGCGTGTCCCCGGCCGTGGCCGGGGGGCATGGGGCGGGTCCGCGTCAAAGAGCGGTCAGGCGGGGCCAATCACAGGGGCGCCGCGCCCGCCGGGGGGCGGGGGGCAGAATAGACGGCGGCCTCGCGCCTGACGGGGGGCAGAATGTTTGGCGGCCTCGCGCCTGGCCGCTGGCCAGGGCCTGGTCATGCCGCCCGGGCCGGCTGGGTCGCGGCGGGGCCGGCGGGCGGCTTGGCCAGGCAGCGGATCTGCCCGTCGCGCATCCCGTAGAAGACCAGGGTGAGCAGGCGGCGAGCGGCGGCGACCTTGGCGATGTTCTTGGCTTCCTTCCCGCGGCGGGCGATGATGGCGTCCTTGACGCCGCCGATCACGCAGTCTTTGGGGATGCGCTGGATGGCCTCGATCAGCGCCCAGCGCAGCAGCCGCGAGCCCTGCTTGGTGACATGCCCGCGGGCGACCTTGGTGTCAGACTCGCGGTGCCGCGGGGTCAGCCCGGCCCAGGAGCACAGCTGGCCCGCGTTCTTGAACCGGGTGACCTCGCCGATCTCGGCGGTGATGACCGCGGCCAGCACCGGGCCGATCCCGGGCAGCTGCTGGATCACCTGGTAGCCGCGGTCACCAGCCAGCAGGCTGGCGATCACCTCGGACAGCATGGTGATCTCGGTGGTGAGCTCCCCGGCCAGGTGCCGCAGCGAGGTCACCTTCCCGGCATACGGCTGCGGCAGCCGCAGAGCGTCCAGCCACGCCGACCCGGCCGTGCCGAAGATGTCGGTGCAGGTCACTGTGATGCCGAGCTTGGCCAGAACGCCGTGCACCTGGTCCTTGCAGCTGGTCCGCAGGCGCACGAGCTTGATCCTGTAGCGCGTCAGCTCCCTCAGCTCCCGCACCTCGTGCGGGGCGATCCACGCCTCCGGCAGGCGGCCCATCCGCAGCAGGTCAGCCAGGTCGGCTGAGTCCCGCTCGTCGTTCTTGACCCGGCGGTAGGTGAATGCCTTGACGCCCAGCGGGTGCGCCAGGTGCACCTCGGCTCCCGCCGCGGCGAGTGTGTCCGCGGCCCAGTACCACCCGTACGTGGCTTCCAGCACCACCTTCGGGGACTTCCCGGCCCGGGCGATCTCCCGGAGAAGCTCCTGCGGACTGTTCGTAATCCTCGCTGTGCCCAGCCGCCGGCCGTCCTCGGTCATCCGCACCAGCACGCTGCGGCGCCGGTGCAGGTCCATGCCCACGACCTGCCTGCCGTCATAGTCTTCCACTGGGGCCTCCCTTGCCTGGTGGAGACGGATACTTGCAACTTCCAGCATCCGCCAGGGAGCGGGAGGCTCCGCTCCTTCATCGCATCACCCGGCCCGGCCCGTACAAGTAATAGAGCAGCCGGCCAGCATTGGTGCCCCGGAGCACTTTCCCGATCACCCGGCCCACCCCCATTCCGTCACGGAACGCTCCGCCGCAATTGCTCCGCAGCCTCATCCAGCCGGCGGATCACCCGCACGCAAAACTGCGCCGCCGGGAGCAGATCATCACCCCGCTGCCCCGTCGCATTCAGCCGGGCCACCGCCTGATTCAGATTCGTGCCGACCCGCCGCACCAGCCCAGCCGCCGACATCAACTCCACCAGTGCCTCCCGCAACGGCGACGACGCCCTGGCCGATACACCACGGGCCGCTGCCAGCGTCGCCTCCGCCGCGAACGCCCCCCGCGCCATCCCCCGATTGGGCTGCCGAAGCGCTGACCTCCTCAAACTCCTCCTCAGTCAGCGAAAACTGCACCACCTTCGGCCGCGACACCGCCTGCCGTGACCGCCGCCGCCTTGCCGTGCTCGCCACGACCACCACCTCGATCCACCACCGAGCCCCCGTCTGGTGGGACCGCGGCCGGCCCCACCAGCGCCGCACATGCGGCGCTGGTCCCATTGTTTATCTCTGGGCCGCGCTCGGTCCAGAGATAAACAGGGTTTACACATATCTTGCTCGGTGTTGCTTATGCCTGTCGGAAGAGTTACCGGAATTCCCGTCACTGAAAGTTATGCAGATGGTCGTTTCAGTCTGAGGGATCAGCAGCCGACATTGATCGGCCGCGTTGCCTCGCGGTTGTTCCGGTCAGCCAGAGGCGACCAGCAGAGCCGGTGCGCCCGTCAGCGGCAAGGCGGCTCGGTCTGCTTCGGGCAGTTCGGCGTCGGTCAGCTCGGCGATCACCCGGGGAGGCTCGCTAGGCTCCGAGCCGAGCGAGCCGAGCAAGATGTTCGACGACGGCTCGAACTGTCGCTCACTTTGGTCTTGACTCCGAAGCATGCTGAACTGCGACGAAGCACCAGCAGACTCTTAATCCCCTGGCTTCTGGACCGGATTCCCGATGGCGCAGCATTCTGACCTGCGGATATATCTATTTCGGGTCATGTTTTCCGTGGCCAATTTTGCCCGTGCTAGCTCCGTGCTCGCTCGTGAGTTTTCCGGCCCGCGACGCGCGGCTGTCAAATCTGGTTCACATTGGTCTAGACCTCCCCCGATCGATGCCGCCGAGGGCACTACGGACCGTAAAGAGTGCAGGTAAGGTCCTAGCGATCCTGGTCCCTAGTCAAGTCCAGCGGTAGCGGCTTCGCCCCGGTTCCGCCGGTAATGCCGGATGGGTGTCGCTACTCCGAGACCCTGCTCTGGGCGAGGTGGCGGGGGCCGTGGCCGGGGGGTGGGGTGATCGTAGAGGTGTAGCGGAGGCCCTGCGGGGTGGGGGTATCCATCCGGGCGTGAGCGTCCAGGACCAGGCGCTTGGTGCGGTACTCGCCATACTTCGCGATCTCGTTGTGCTTGAGACCGCCGGTCTCAGTCGCGAACGTGTCCAGGATGTAGTCCACCTCGGCGGGATCGTCGATGCCGTACATCCGGAAGAAGAACGCATCCAACTCGGCCCGGAGCAGCGCCCGCCGCTCCTCGTCCCACCGGAACGGCTCGCCTTCGTCGCCCAGGTCACGGGCGAGCGGCTCCATGTCGTAGGCGGTGTAGACGAGCTCCAGGACGCGGGGGACGATGAAGGGCAGGTGCGGTTCGAGCATCGCGGGCGTGGGGACGGGGAGCTGCTTCCAGACGAACAGGTTCATGTGGATGCCGCCGACCTTCTGGCGGCTCACATAGTCGAAGACCAGCGAGGACTGCGCGGCGAGCAGCGCCGCCGCCTGCGGGGACTCGACGCAAGGCAGCATGAGCGGGAAGGTATGCCCGGCAGCGGTCCGCGGGATGAACGCCGGGATCGCGGTGCGCTCGTCGGTCGCGCGGGCGACATCCCGCCAGCCGCACAGCCAGTCACGGTCCCATTCAACGTCGTCGAGCCGCTCAGTCACCCCCGCGAACTTCACGTCCTTGCCGCTCTTCCGCGCCGTGATTGGCCCTTGCTCTTGGATCCAAATACGTGGCATCGCCTGGACTTCGGGATCCCGCTTCTCGTCGGCAGTGATGCGCCGCCGGTCGTCGTTGCCCATGCCGTAGAACGAGTTGAATCGGTGGTCGAAGTGGTGGGCCATCTTCGCCTCGTACATGGGGAGCATCCGCTCGCTGCCCCGGACGAAGACGTTGCCGCCAAGCTTCCAGCCCTCCCGCTCCAGATCCTCCCGGGAACGGAGGATCTCCTTGTCGTTCGCACTGCGGAACAGGTACTTGAAGCGGGGACGCCACGGGCCGCCGTCCTCTGTCGAGTCCTTGCTCAGCACCGGTACCCGCCGGTAGATCCGCAGTGTCAGCTCAGCGTCCCCCTGCGAGCGGAAGACCGGCGGCGTCTTGGTGTTCGGGCTGACGAGAGCGACTTCCTCCAGGGACAGCGAGAACGACTTCGCTGGATCGTCGAGTTCCTCAAGTTCCAGCAGGGCGAATGCATAGCGGGCCGCAGGCTCTCTGCTTCCTCTCCCAGCAAGCACCAGCAGGCAAAACGTGTACCTCGCATCCACACCAGGAAAGAACCGCTTACCCCGGTTCTCGAAGTCGGAGAGCGAAGCGATGGCCTCGCGGGAGACTAGGTCACCGAAGAGGAACTGTCCGCCAGCCCCAGTCGCGATCGCGGACGGGATGATGCAGCCAATCCGGCCCGCGGAGGCGACGATTTCGGTGAAGCGCTCGGCGAAGAGCTGATCGACCTGCAACTTGGTGACTCCCCCGGCCGTCAGCCCCTTTGCACAGAGGGGAAAGACGCCGGAGGCTGAGGCGAACAGAGTGGTGGCCTTAAGCCCGCGCAGATCGGCGCGGTATCGCTTGGCCTGGCCCTCGTGCTCGGCAAGCCAGGCGGTGATCGCACGGCTCATTGCGGCCCCGGACAGCTCCGCGATCGAGGGCTCGACGACGGAGAAGTACTTCTTGTCCTCGAACTCCAGCCGGTCCCACGGCGGGTTTGCCAGGATGCAAGAGAAGCCGCCTGCCCAGCCGGTTGCCTCGTCCGTCCCCAGAGCGTTCTTCGGGCTGTCCTCATCGACGTGGAAGATGTCCGGGAATTCCAGGTGCCAGTGGAAGAAGGAGTACTCCTCGCGGAGGCGCTCGATCTCGGTGGCGGTCGCGGGTAGCAGCGACGTGGGCCCCTGCTCCATGAGGGCCCGCAGTACCCGGTTGACGATGGCCGGCGGGGCGTCCTCGCGCTTTATCCAGACGAAAGCCGCGCACCAGGCGTCGGCGATAAGCCGCCGTTCGCGGTAGTCGCTAGAGCGCTGCCAGCGGCGATAGGCGGCGCCCTGAGCATGGACCTGGGCCAGGTCGCCGTCGGGCATCGCGGCGACCCTTCCGAGGGCGGCGGCGAGGGTCGCGTTGGACTGGGTGATGAACTCGGTGTCACCGAACAATTCGGCCTGGGTGTCGCCCATCTCGAACAGGGACTGGGCCTGCGGCACCGTGCCGCGGGCGAGGCGGCGCTGCCCGGCGGTCATCCCGTGGTCGCCGCTGTTGGCCCGCTCCAGCGATCGGGCGAACTTCGGGTCGTCTCCCTCGATCGCCTTGAAGGCCCCGGACGGGATGCCGCGCCCAATGAGGGCCGGAGTCGCGCCGATTAGGCCGTTGCCCTGCTTGACGTGGGCGTCGAGGAACGACAGCGCCCGGCCCGGCTCTTGGCCTTCCATCCAGAGCGAGACCTTCGCTAGTTCGACCGCCATCGGGTTCAGGTCCACCCCGTACAGGCAGTTCCCGACCACGTCGCGGAGCGCGTGCCGGTAGCCGGCCTCGGTGGGCTCGGGGTTGCGCTCCCGGACGGCGGCGAGGCGCTTGGCGATCCGGCGGCCGGCCGCGACCAGGAAGTGCCCGGAGCCGCAGGCCGGGTCGCAGACGGTGACCTTCAGTAGCTCGGCGGCGACCGCCTCGGCGGGGTCGATGGTGGCGTGCGTCCCGGCCTTGCTAGCCGTCCTGCTGGCGGCCTGCTCGCCGCGCTTGACCGCCGCGTCGAGGACCGGGTCGAGGGCGGAGTCCAGCAGGCAGTCGATGAGCGAGGCCGGGGTGTAGTAGGACCCGGTCTTCTTCCGCTCGTTGCCGCCTGCGTTCCGCTTCCCTCGCTTGCGGGGCGCGCCGTCTTCGGGGTCGTCGCCGCGGGTCAGGGCGGGGTCGCTGAACAGGAACTGCCGGTCGTCGCCCCACCGGGGGACTAGCTCCAGCAAGGACTCGTAGATGGAGCCGAGTTCCTCCGACCCCAGGTGCAGGAAGTCGACGCGCCGGTACCGCCCGGTGCCCTTGTCATGGAAGCGGGCGAGGGAGCGGACCGCGCCCAGCAGGTACTCGTTGGCGATCTGTAGGTGCGGCCCCTTGTCAGCGGTGCTGTCGGCCTCCCGGGGGGCGTGGAGGATCAGGTCGGTGTCGGTGTCGTCGTAGATGCCGCCGAGGCCGGGCAGGCCCAACTCGGGCCGACCCCGCTCGTTGCCTAGGCCGTCCAGGACGTAAGTGACGGCCTGCCAGAGGTCGCCGTGGGTGGATCCATGGCGGCGGAGCGCCAGGTCGCGGAGCCGACGAGCGGAGAAGTACCGGTCGTAGCGGGCTCGGGCCTTCGGGTCGCACTCCGGGTCGTGGAGGGCGTCGCGCTCCTCGGCGACGAACCAGAACAGCAGCCGGTAGACGACGCGGAGCAGCGCCCGCTTGACCAGCTCCGGGTCGGCATCCTCGCGGAAGGCGGCGTTCGCCGGGTGCCGCCGGAAGCCGGTGCCGAGCGCGATGAGGGCGGCCTCGACGCCGTTGCGCTGCTGGTCCAGGATGCGGGCACCATCGTCGATGGCCTCGGCGCGCCACTTCTCGATCCGGGCCGACGACGGCGGGGCGCCGGGCGCGGTCTCGAACCGGGAGGCGTGCAGCAGCCGGTGGAGGGTGACGTACTCCCCCGTCAGCTCCCCGTCGAACATCGCCTCCAGGTCGATCTCGACGTAGGAGACCCCAGACAGGGCAGCGGAGTCGCGCAGGATGCGGAGCTGGCGGCCGTTGGAGACGATGCCCCACAGATGGGCGGCGGAGCGGTTGAGCGCCTGCTGGAGGAGGGACTGCGGCGGCAGGCCGCCAGATGCCGGCCGCCTGTCGAGATCGGTGTCCCAGGAGACAAGGTGAACGGGGACGCTATTCCAGGCGTGCGAGACCGGCAGCGTGGTCCCGTCGTCGCCGATGATCCCGGCGGGAAGCGGCTGGACCCGGCCGAAGCCGTGCTCCTCCAGCAGCGGCAGCAGCCAGTTGGATGCCGCCAGGCCGGACGGGTCCGGTCCGGGGGCCGACCCGGTCTCGCCGAGCTGCTCGCGCAGCGCCCGCCAGGCACCCTTCAGGTAGTCCCAATGCCGCTCGGCGGCGTCCGCGACGGAGCGGACGCCGACCAGGTGGTAGTCGGCGGGCCGGGACGCGGAGGCATCCCCCGCAGCGATCTTGCGGAGCGCGTCGATCGGGAGGAGCCCGCCGACGGGCCGGATCGCCTGGAACGCGATCGGCTGGAACCTTGTCTGGGCGGCGCGGCTAGTGGTCGTGACGGGCATCGGTGGCCGGACCTCTCTCAGTCCGCGTCGGGGGTGTAGGGCAGGTAGACGTAGATCCCGAGGATGTCGGCGTCCCCGGCGACGGTGACCTTCAGGCCGCGCAGCGCGTCGCTGGAGGAGCGGCGGACCCGCCGGTGGTCCTCGTAGAGCTGGGTCGCGTAACCGGGGCCGCGCCGGTTCGCCTCGGCGCGCAGGCTGTAGCTGTCGTGCAGGGCGGCGAGGACCCTGCGCAGAGCCGAGCGGGCGAGTTCCGGGGCGGTCGACTCGTCGGGGCGGGCCGAGAGCAGGTCGCTAGCCCGCTCGTCGTCGAGCCAGGCCGGGCTGGCGGGGTCGCCCTCGAAGCCGAGGACGCGGGCGTCCTCGGCGATCAGCGGGATGTCGCCACGCCGCCCGGGGAGCGTGAGCTGGTACCGGTAGCGGACCAGCAGCAGTGTGGTCCTAGTCGCAACCGCAGAGGTCCGGATGACGCCGCAGCGCCGCGCGGGGCGTCGCCCGCCCGGCTCGCCGGGGTCCAAGGCGGCGCCGAGCACGTGCCTGGCGATGGCGGCTACGGCGGGGTCAGTCCGGGTGAGTGCCGCCTCGCCCCTGTCGGCGGTGAGCGTCGTGCGGAACGGGATGCGGGCCCGGTCCCCGACGGCGGCGGCGAGCGAGTCGGCCAGGCCGTCGGGCAGGGACCGGAGCGTGACGGTGAACCCGCCGTCGGGTCCCGTCACATCCTCTGGAGTGCCCTTGGACGCCGGGAGGGTGGTCAGGTCCGCGCCGAGGCCGTCCAAAGCGGCGCGGGTGAACTCGCGGACCTCGGCGTCACGGCCGAGAACTGCACGGACGGCGCTGACCTCGGTGGCGACGTCGGCCTCGCGGATGGTGCCGAGCTGGGCGAACCGGGACCTGGCCCTGGACTCCCGCTCGGCCATCGACTGCCAGGTCGCCTCGAACTCCTCGGTGGCCTTCTCGATCTCGGCGAGCGGGAACAGCTCGTCCTGGCCGGTGGCGGCCCGCTGCCGTCGCAGTAGCCACTCGATGATCGCATTGGTGACCTGGCCGGAGGCCTCATCGGGTACCGGGACGGAGATGCCGGTGGACTTGCGGATCTCGCGGTGCTTGCGGATCAGGACCTCAAGGACCTTGCCGTCGATGCCATTGTCCCTGCCGTAGATTGTGACGACGCGGACATCCGGGGACCGCTGCCCGAACCGGTCGACGCGGCCCTCCCGCTGCTCGTGCCGGGTCGGATTCCAGGCGAGGTCGTAGTGGACGACCGCGTTAAACGCGGCCTGCAGGTTCACGCCCTCGGAGAGGCAGTCGGTCGCGACCAGGACCAGGCGGCCCCCCTCATCCGAGCTGACGGCGTCCTTCAGAGCCTCGACGCGGTCGGTGCGCTGCGCCGGGGAGAGGGTCCCGTTGATGCAGTGGACGAGGGTCTTGCTGCCCAGGGCCGCCTGGAGATGCTCGGCGACGTACTCGCTGGTGGGAATGTAGCGGCAGAACACGATGGGGCGGTACCCGTCCTTCAGCAGCGCCTTGACGACCTTCGTCACCTCGGCGAGCTTCAGGTCCCACTCCGGCCCCTCCAGGGCCTGCGCCCTGGTGGCGAGGTCCAGCAGCGCGGCGTCGATGGCGGGGGCGGCTCCGGTGGCTACCGCGGCCAGAAGGCCGGTGCCCGTGAACGAGGCACCGGCCGCCACCGCATCCGCGTCCGTCACGCCCGCCGCGAGGACGGCCGTTTCCACGGCCCCAGGGGTCGCGTCTACGCCGTCGGGGTTGTCGTCGGCCATGTCGGCGGTGACCGGGCGGCCGAGCTCGTCGGCCTCCTCGGCGGTGGCCGCGGCGGCGGCCCCTGACCGGGTACGGAGCGTTTGGGCGGCGGCGCGGGGCGAGGAGACCAGGGAGCGGAGCAGCGCGATCGCGGACCACCAGGCGATCCGCTGCTCCCGGCCGCCGGCCGCGGTGGTGACCCGGTCGCTGGCGTAGCCGATCGCGGCGTCGAGCAGCGCGCTGTATGCCGGGGACAGGGCGTAGGGGGCGTCGGTGAACAGCCGGTCGCCGGGAAACTTGGTGTCCTCCCGCAGGTAGTGCCGGATGTCGCTGCGGCGGCGCTGCACGTAGTACGGCATCAGGGCGGGCCGCCCGGCATCGGTGCCGAGATCGGTGGTGGTGAGCTTCTCCTCGAGCAGGCCGATGAGGGCCCGGAATGACTCGTCCTTGCCGGAGTGCGGGGTCGCGGTCATCAGGATCAGGTGCCGGGACGGGTCCTTCGCCAGCCGGGAGAGCAGCTCGTAGCGGAGCTGGGCCCCGCCGCCGCGGTCGGTGTCGGCGGGGACGCAGGCGTGTGCCTCATCGACGATGACCAGGTCGGGGGCGTGCCGGACGAAGTCGTCGCGGTGCCGGGGCGCCTTGATGAAGTCGGTAGAGAGAATGACGGTACGGTGCTCGGCGAACAGCGACGCACCGTAGGGAAGCGCGCGCTCCAGGCGGGTCACGGTGGAGGGCAGGATCAGCTCGGCGTTGATCCCGAACTTGGCGCGGAGCTCCTCCCGCCACTGCTCGGCCAGCGCCGGGGAGCAGAGGACCGCGAGGCCGGTGGCGCTGCCCTGGGCGAGGAGCTCGGCGGCGATGAGGCCAGACTCGATGGTCTTCCCGATGCCGACGTCGTCGCAGATCGCGAGCCGGACGGTGTCCTGCTTGAGCGCCATCAGCAGCGGGACGAGCTGGTAGGGGCGGGGCTCGACCGCGATCCCGGCCAGCGACCGGAACGGGCCGGCGCTGGAGGTGAACCCGATCCGCAGCGCGGTCCGCAGCAGCGACGCCTGGGTGAAGTCTCCCAGGTCGCTCTCGGACGGCGGGTCGAACGACGCCTGGGTGACGGCCTCGAACCCCGGCCCCTCCCCGAGGAAGACGGCGGCGACCTCGTCGTCGGCCCCGGCGAGGGGGCGAAGCACCAGCATGTCGTCCTCGCTCTCGGGCAGGACGACCCAGTCCCGGCCTCGGGCGGTCACCAGCGCCCCGGCTGCGTACCTGGCTGTCACCTGCTACTGCCTTCCTGCGTGGCCTGCGGTCGTGCTTCCAGCTTTCGGGGGCGGCCCTGGCCGAAGACGGACGGGTTCTCGTCCACGATCGCCTGCCAGTCTTCATCGTGCCGGACCCGGATCACGTGCCAGCCGGCGTCCTCCAGCCGGATGCCGGCGGCGGCGTCATGCTCCCGCTGCCGGGTGGAGTCGTGGACGGGACCGTCGATGAAGATCGCGGCCCGGACGGTTTTCAGCCGGTACGCGAAGTCCGGCTTGGAGTTGGTGCCGCCGATGGACTGCTGGGCCTCGTCGGGCAGCCGGTAGCCGCGGTCCTTCAGCCACTGGATGAACTCCTTCTCCAGCGTGGAGTCGGCCTTGCCCATCAGCTCGATCGCGTGGTCGGTGCGGGACGTGCCCCGGCCGGTCGTGATGACCTCGCCGCCGGCCAGGTCCAGCAGCAGGCTGAGGATGAGGTGCCGGCTGATCAGCTCGTGGACCGCCTGGTTCCCGTAACTGAGCAGGCAGTCGTAGCAGCCCTTCTCGCACTTGTGCCGGAGCGCGCCGCCGGGGTCCCGCGGACCGTCGAGGTCCCGGCCCGTGTCCGGGTCGAAGTGGGCGAGCTCCAGCGCCATCCGGGCCGCCCTGCGCAGCGCGCCTGGCTCGGCCTGCAGGCGGCGCAGGACGCCGGCCCCGCCCTCGGCGGACTCGACCAGCAGAATCCTGTCCTTGGGTCCTTCGTTCTGGCCCGGCAGCAGCTCGCTGTCGAGCTCGGAGTCCTCCAGCTGGAACTCGGCCTCGATGCCGCGCTCCAGCGCGTACATCGCCGACAGCGCGACCTCCCGGTCGACCGGGACGGCGAGCTTCAGGATAAGGATGTTCCGGGTGTCCTGCACGTAGGGGATGATCCGGCGGGCCTTGGTCACCGGCCCCGAGTCCGGGTCGGGGTCGTCGCCGTCCTTGCCCCCTGCCGCCTGGGTGGCGGTCAGCCAGTGGCCCTTCACCGGATCGAGCCAGAAGCCGTCCGGGTCGCCCTTCGCCCGGCGAGCCGGGCCGAGGTTGGTCCGGCGGACCAGCGCCGAGTCGCCGTAGGACAGGGTCGCGACCGGTGTGCCTGCCGCGTTCCGCGCGTCCGCGTCGAGGCGCCCAGGCCGGTCGCCATGCTCCTGGAACTTGTAGGAGGTGACGATCTTGTACCCGGCGCGGCGCCGCTCCTCCTCATCTGAGGTGATCCGCTGCCGCTTGCGGGTGTAGACGGTGTGCAGCTCCAGCAGCCCGTACTGGGGAGAGGTCAGGTCCGCGCTGCACATCTGGCACTTGTCGCTGCCGGGGGCGACATCGTGGTGGTAGCCGCAGCCGGGGCAGCGGTGCGCCTGCCCGGTCTGGAGCTCCCCGGCCGCCCCCGGCGGCACCTGGACCCGGTGCACCTCGTACCGGGCGCCCTCGTGGTAGATGAGTGCCTTCGGCCCGAACTCGCGGATGGCCAGGAATCGGGCCCGCTGAACGTAGTCGCCTTCGGCCTTCAGGCCGCGGCGGCCGGGGATGTAGGCGGCGATCGGCAGCCGGGGGAAGGAGTAGCCGGGCAGGAACCCCTCCGACGCCAGGTACCGGTACGGGTTGAAGTCCGCGGACAGCGACCCGCCGCCGCCCTCGTTGCGCAGCAGCCTGATCTGGGTCTCGGCCTGACCCCGGCGGGCCGCGGCGGCGATCCGGTCCTGCTCACTCAGGTTGTAGTTCCCGGCGCGCTTGTGCTGATCCCACCGGTCCTGCAGGGCCGCGCGGAGCAGGCCGCGCCACCGGTCGAAGGCCCGGTCGAGCGACTCCGGGGCCGCGCGAACGACGGACTCGGCCCAGCCCGGATCCCACCAGGAGGTCCTGTCCCGCAGGTCCTCCTCCAGGGGCTTCAGGACGGCGGTCGCCTTGCGGATGGCGCGGGCGATCGCCTCCTCGCTGGCCGCCTCCTGCCGGATGGTGGACCGCAGTGGCAGGAGCGGGTCCGGGCGGCGGCTCTCGTCCGCCGACGCGTCGGTCATGTCGATGTTGTCTGGAATATCGCCGCCCAGCGCAATGCCGGCCTCGGCGAGCCAGATCGCGTGGACGTGGGAGCGGAGCAGGTCCTCGTTGAGCATGTCAAGCCGGGGCGGCGCGACGGTGCCCGCGACCATCGCGGCCCGGTTCCGGAAGTAGTACTGGTCGTGGCTGTTGCCGGTTGCGCAGTAGGTGGTGACCAGGGCGGGCTGCCCGGAGCGGCCCGCGCGGCCGGATCGCTGCGCGTAGTTCGCCGGGGTCGGCGGGGCGTTCCGCATCGAGACCGCGTTCAGGCCCCGGATGTCAACGCCGAGCTCCATCGTCGGTGAGCAGTACAGCAGCCGCAGCTCGCCGCTACCGAACTTCTTCTCGCGGTCCTCGCGGGTCTCGGGGTCGACCTGGGCGGTGTGCTCGGCGGCGACCAGCCCCTCCAGGGTGGACGCGACCTCCCGGTACAGGCGGACGAAGTACGGGCTCGCCCTCGGGTACTCCCCGTCGGCGTAGGTCCGCGACAGCGGGTCAGCGGCACCATGCACTCCGTCGCCCGGCTTCCAGAGCATCACCGACGCGCGGAGCTGATAGCCGGTCAGGGCAGCCTGCCTGCGGCGCTTCACCGAGACCTTGGTGAGCAGCGCCGCCCCGTCACCGGACAGGACGGCGAGCAGGTCTTCAATGACCTGCTCGGCCTCGCCGCTGGTCAGTGACGGGAGACCGATTCTCCTGCCACGCTGCGTGAGGTAGCGGCCGAGCTTGCCCCGGCCGGACATGTGGACCTGGCTGCGCGGAGATCCTGCCCGGCCCGGCCCCGGGACCACCATCGCGGTGGGCCGGGAGTCGGAGTCGTCGATTGCCCACTCGGGGCGCAGGTTCGCCGCACCCTCCTTCTGGATCTGCTCGAAGACCTCCTGCCGGAAGCACTCCACGTCGATCGCCTGCGACCGGCGCATCTCATCCAGCAGCACCGTGGCGACCCGCTCCCGGGTCTGCGGGGACGCCTGCGCCAGGGCGGGGTGGGTGGCCCGCCACAGACCGTCGTTCGCAGCGACGCCCTTCAGCCCGAGGTAGCCGATCTCCAGCAGGCCGGTGCCCTCCAGGTTCGGCATGGTGACCCGCCAGCCCCGGTCCAGGTCCAGGTAGACCCGGAGCTCAACCGACCTGCGCAGCGCCCTGCGGGTGAAAGCCGCCAGGTCGTCGTCCTCGCCGGGATGGAGCGCGTACTCCTCCGGTCGCAGGCCCAGCGCCTCCGTGACGGAGCTGGCGATCTCGGAGTGGCGCAGGCCCGGCGCTCCGCCCTTGACCGCGTCCCGCGCGGCCCGGTACAGGGCGCCGCGGACCATCGTCACCTCGACGTAGTCGTTGAAGTGCCCGGCCTGCAGCGCCGCGTCCTGCCGGTTATCGACAAAAGTCAGCAGCTTGCGGGCGTCATCGTCGAGGGCATCGTCCGGGACGGCGAGCATGGAGCGGACGATCGACATCGACGTCAGCGTCGTCGCCGAGGATCGGCCCTCCTGCGTGAGCGTCGCCAGCTTCGCGAAGTCGCTGCCGCGGACCTGCTCGTAGGAGACCCCACAGCGCAGGCAGAACCGGAACGGGCCGGAGATGAACGCCGCCTCAACGGTCTCCCCCGCCCCGTTCTCGTGGCCGAAGGCGTCCACGGTGACCGGCATCGGGACGTGCGGGGACAACGACGGGCGGACGATGTCCCGGTCCCTCTTATCGTCGGCCTCGAGCCAGGACTCGGGCAGCCGCCGTTCGGCGATCGCCGTCTCCCGGTCCCGTGGCCACGGCCACTCCGACGAGACATAGAGGTAGCCCTCGGCGGTCTCCTTGTCCTCCTCCGACATCAGGGCGTCCCGCCGGGGGCTGTAGATGACCGCCCCGTGGGCCGTGCGCCGCCAGACGACCAGGTACTCCTGGCCGCACTCCCGGCAGAACGCCAGCGGCAGCAGGATCTTCCCACCGGAGTCGGGGAGCGTCACCTGGTAGTCGCGGGTGAGCCGCCGCCGGGTCTCGTACTCCAGTGTCGAGTAGATCGTGTCGCCCTTGGACAGGAACTGGTGCAGCCGGAACGCGAACAGCGGCCGGCCGGTCTCGGGGTGCCTGGCCTTCGACCCGGCCTGCAGCGTCCGGCGCAGTGCCCTCTCGCACTGGCCGGGCTCGGTGCCCGTCTGCGCCGCCAACTCGGCTGCCACTTCGGTGACGGTCACCGGGGCGCGCCGGGCCAGCTTCCCCTCATCGTCGCGGTCCAGCCCGAACTTGGTCTCGATCCAGGAGGCCAGCGGGTCAGCCACGAGGTCCTGGTAGCCGACGGGCGCGGCGGGCGCGAGGACCCGCTCCGCGGTCACCGGCCCCGGCTCCTCGGCGGTCGCCCGGATAAGGGTCTCCCCGATCACCCGCTCCGGCGAGACCGGCGTCCCGAAAATCGCAGTCGCGACGTCCGCGACATCCTTGCGGCGCTGCGCCGCGGCGCCCTTCGACGACATGGTCGCCGAGGTGCCGATGCACTGCACGCCAGGGGCGGCACAGGCGTCCTTCACCCGGCGGATCAGCATCGCCACGTCCGCGCCCTGCCGTCCCCGGTAGGTGTGCAGCTCGTCGAAGATCAGGAATTCCAGGCCGCTCGCCATCCGGATCAGCGACGAGCGGTCCCGGGGTCGGGTCAGCATCAGCTCCAGCATCACGTAGTTCGTGAGCAGGATGTCCGGCGGGCTGTCCCGGATCGCGTTCCGCGTGGCCTCGCTCTCCTGCCCGGTGAACCGGGCAAAGGTGACCGGCTCCCGGTCCTTCGGGTACCCGTGCCTGAGGTACTTCTCCAGCTCGCTGTCCTGGCTGTTGACCAGGGCGTTCATCGGGTAGACGATGATCGCCCGGACCCGCTTCGCCTGGCCTCCGGCGGCCCGGTCCCGCAGCACCCGGTCCACGACCGGGACGATGTAGGACAGCGACTTCCCGGACCCGGTGCCGGTGGTCAGCACGAAGCTGTCCCCGGTCCGTGCCGCCTCGATCGCCGCCCGCTGGTGCCGGTGGAACCGGATCGGGGTCCCGTCCGGCGTGGCGGCGCCCTCGGTCTTGCCCGTGCGGAAGATCCGCTCGCACTCCCCCGCCAGCAGCCCTGCCGCGACGAGCTCCCCCACGGCGCCCCCGCTCTCGAACGACGGGTTCAATGACAGGAACGGGTCTGGCCACTGTGACTTGCTGCCGAGATCGTCCTCCAAGAACTTCGCGATGATGTCGTCCCGGATCAGCAGCGATCCCTTGGTGAACTCCTCGTAGTCGCTGATCAGTTGCCCGTGGACGGTGAAGATGTCGAAGTCCCCGGCCGGAGTGTCCCCCGCGTGCCCGCTGGCATCCTGCCCCGCGCCCGCCGTCCGGTCCTGGCCGGGACCATCGGCCTGCCTGCCGGCTCCGGTTCTCGTGCCTGCCTGGCCGCTCCCGGCGCGATCGCCGCCGCTGGCCGCGTCTCGCCCGCCTGCCCGGCCCGCCCGCTGTCGCTCGTCGCGTAGCAGCCAGGTGACGGGGTTGCCCCAGTCTCCCGCCACGTCGGGGCCGAACTCCAGGGCTGGCTCCAGCAGCAGCTCCGCGGCCTCCGCCGCGATGGGCCGGTCCTCGGGCTTCTTCGCGAGCAGCCGGTCCACCACGGCCGCCAGCTCCTCTGGCACGTCAGAGCGGAGCGTCCGGACCGGCGTCGGCGCCTGGTGGCGGTGCTGGTCCAGCACCTCAAAGGTGGTGGCCCCATCGAACGGGGCCGCCCCGGTCAGCAGCTCGAACAGCACGCAGCCCAGCGCGTACACGTCCGCCGCAGCCGTCACCGGCCCTTGCACCGCCTGCTCCGGTGCCATGTAGCGGGCGGTCCCCAGCGTGACTCCCGTCCCGGTGATCCGCCCAGCGCCGTCCTCGGAGTCGTCCAGGATCAGCCCGATCCCGAAGTCCACGACCCGGACCCGCCCGTCCCGGGCCAGCATGATGTTCGCCGGCTTGACGTCCCGGTGGACCACGCTCGCCCGGTGGACGGCCTCCAGCCCCCGCGCGGCCTGCGCGCCGATCGCCGCCGCCCACGCCACCGGCAGCCGGCCGACCTCGCCCACCAGGTCCTTGGCGTTGTCCCCGTCGATGAACTCCATCGCGAAGTACGGGACCCCGCCGTCAACCTTGTCGTCGGTTCCGCCCTCAACCCCGCCGGCGATCATCGCGGGCAGGTGCGGGCTGGAGACCTTCTCCATGATCCGCACCTCCCGGGCGAACCGCTGGACGAGCTCTTCTCCGACGCTCACCGACAGCGGCGCCCCGTCCCGGCGGCACAGTATCCGCTTGACGGCCACGATGTAGCTGGCCTGCCCCTCTCCCGGCGCCTGGTCCCTGGCCTTCACCACCTCGCCCATGGCCCCGCTCCGCACCGGTGCCAGCACCTCAAACCGGCCCGCAATCAGTGACTCCATCCCGCCCTACCTCGCCACGCCGTCATTCAAATTGCTGTTCATGTTGCTCTCGGAGCCGGGGAACTTACCGGAAAGTGCAGCGCTCAGCAGCGTAGTGAAAAGCGCCTCATTTCTCACCCTCCGTTCCCTCCGTGTCCCTTCGCAGGGAAATCCCCTTCAGCAAGGACATTCCGCTCTCCGCATTCGCGTGCCACCCCGCTACCAGCGGCGGGGGGGACTGCAGGAGCGCTACGCGGCTTCCTCGTCGTCAGCAAGGGCCAGGGACCCGCCCGTTTCACTGCCATCGTCGGTTGCGTCATCGCCGCCGACCACGTCGCCCTCCGGTGCGTCCTCCAGCAGCCCGGTCTCCGCGTACTCCTGCGGCAGCGCGTACTCGGTGGCCTTCGCGGCCAGGTGCAGCACGAGCGGAAGCTTCAGGCCCTCGTCGCGGTAGTGGTCGGGGAAGCGCTGCTGCTGCGCCCACATCGCCCAGTCGACCGGCCGGTCCCCGGCCGCGCAACCCGCGATCGTGATCTCCAGCAGGGTCGGGTTCCAGGCGGGCGAGCCCCCGTTGATCTCGCCGTCCGGCTCCTCGGCCGTCTCGTGCCCGGTCAGCTTGGCATCGTCTGGGCCGCTGTGCTGGTGGCTCACTCCTTTCGCTCCGGTGGCGTAGAACACCCGGCGGTCGTCCTCCGGGCCAGGCGGAACCCACAGGCCTTTCGACAGGCCGGCCTCATCCTCGTTATCCTCGTCCGGTGCCCACCACTGCGGGGTCTCGTCGCGCTCGCCGTCCCGCAGGCGGATGACCCGGAGGTTCCTGCCCTGCAGCG
>Ga0307374_10006217_pt1 | contig 18887 bp, 17 predicted proteins | sample OX3MG_FD_202532 | JGI IMG/M metagenome (GOLD analysis project Ga0307374, IMG submission 202532) | Soil microbial communities from Risofladan, Vaasa, Finland - OX-3 | ecosystem: Environmental > Terrestrial > Soil > Coastal area > Acid sulfate soil | place: Finland: Risofladan, Vaasa | collected...
TCACCAGGCTTTGGGCTATCTCACTCCCCAGGAATTCCTCGCTCAATCCTCATCTCCAAGAAAGGAACCCCAGTGTCACTAATCTACTGGACGAGTTCACCGGCTTGATTTTTCCGGAGCGTTTGTATAACGTGAGGGAAGCGATTTTGCACCTCGGGGCTTTGGTCGTCGACAAAGAGGGGGACGCGCAATCGAACGGGCAAGCCGTTCAGGGTTTCGCCCGAGTTGGAGGATTTGAATGGACAAGAAACGAGCAATTCAAGCATTGGCGATTGCGTTTACACTCATAGCTCTGGTGGGTTGCCAGTCGGGCAATCAGGGCGGCACGGAAGAAACAGCTTCCCCGACCGCCGGGGCTAACCCCGCGGGAGGGACCGCCTCGGGCGCAAAGCGTTCGGGCCTCTCGCGCAGGGCCTCGGAGGCCGCTCCGGCCGCCCCGACCACCCAAACGGTTACGGTTCCTGCCGGGACCGAGATCCGGGTCCGGCTGAGTTCCGCGATCAGTTCAGCCACGGCTTCTTCGGGGAGCGGCTTTCAGGGATCACTCTCTGAGCCGCTGGTCGTGAATGGTGTCACCATAGCCCCAAGAGGCAGTTTAGTGAATGGCCAGGTAACAAATGCGGTCAGCTCAGGCCGCCTTAAGCGCCCGGCAGAGCTTTCCCTCGTGCTGACCTCCATTACACCTGAAGGGGGACAGCAGACTTCCATCTCGACTCATACCTGGGGCGTGTCTGGCAAATCCCACAAGAAGCGCGATATTACAATGATCGGCGGCGGTGCCGGTTTGGGAGCCGTCATCGGAGCGATTGCGGGCGGAGGCAAGGGCGCGGCGATCGGAAGCATGGTAGGTGCGGGAGCAGGCACTGCGGGTGCATACGCCACCGGGAAGAAGGAAATTGAACTTCCCGCTGAAACCGCGTTGACATTCAAGCTGAGCGCCGCGGCCACCTTTACGGTCACGAAGGCCGGCTAGCTGAAAGGCGCGGGTCTTCTTTTTTCCTATCCATCAGGAACGTGCCGCCCGGCAGGACAAAGTTTGAGGGCGGCACGGAATCTTAAGACTTTGGCGCGACTGAAGAAGAAGCAGGGTATGGCTCCGAGACTTTCCGCTTGAGTTCCTCCAACTCCTTGCGCAGGCGAGTCTGGCGCCGGCTGAGGTTCCAGGCGTAAAGGATGAAGATGGCCCACACGAACGTATAGGCAAGAAATAAGTATTTGTTGACCACGCTAGTCCTCCGAAGCCCGAAACGCCAGAAGGTGGCGGATGTCCCCCAGTTCCCTCCGCATTTGTGCAATTCCCAAACGGATGCGAACCAGCAGGAAAAACAAAAGCAGAAATGCTCCCCAACTGACCAGGAGTGTGGCCGCCATCCGTGGATCAAGCCCTGATCCCGGGCCGCCGCCAATGACCGGCTGCGGATGTTGCGTCCTCCACCATCGGATCGCCATGTAGTCGATGAGGACGTCCACAAAACCGATAATTCCCACCACCGCGCAAAGATTCGCCGCGCGTCCGGGATTGATGAGATAGTTCCTCAGCATCAAATAGGCGACGTAGAGCAGCCAAAGCAGAAAAGTCAGCGTCAGGCGCGCATCCCAAGTCCACCAGATTCCCCAAGCAGGCTTTGCCCAGAGAGGACCTGTGACCAAGACGCAAGTACAGAAAATAAAGCCGACTTCCGCCGTGGTGCTCGCCAGCTCGTCCGCAAGCTGGGAACGCTTCCACAGGTAGGCGATGCTTGAAATAAAAATGATGAGAAAACCCAACAAGGCCGTCCAGGCTGCAGGGACGTGGACATAAAAGATACGCTGGACTTCGCCCATCGTCATTTCTTCCGGCGCATACAAGAAGATCATGTAGAGAGCCACACCCAGCCCGGCAAGGGTCAGAACGAGGTGCACGGAGATTGGAAATATTTTCTTCATGAAACGCGCCTGCTGCTGATGGTCGCGAAGCCTGGGGAAATCAATCCCCTACCTTCGGCCCAAGACACCGAGCAAAAAGCAACGAGCTACTCTTCCAGAACATATTCAAAAAGCAAGAACGATGCAATCGTAAAAACCAAACTGATGCCCGCCACCCTGGCAATGCCTGCCCACCAGTCGCCACTTGGATTGCCGCGCAGAGCGTCGGCGGTGGAGTCGATGGATAGCATCAGAATCCAGAAGGCGATCGGAAACTGCAAGACCGTCAGCATCACCTCGCGCATCCGGGTATTGGCGGCAATGGCGCCGAAAATCGTTCCCAGCGCCGCATAGCCTAAGGTGCCGAACAAGGCGATCAGGACCAGTTGCCCCAGCGCGGGCAGAAAGGAAAAGTTATACCAAAGCGACGCCGCGAAAACCATGACCACTTCCGCGACGCCGAGAAATAACAGATTGGCCAGCATCTTGCCCAGGAAGATCAGGCTGGGGTCTACCGGCGCCAGCGTCATGGCTTCCAGGCAGGCGTTTTCACGTTCCGAGGCAAAAGAGCGGTTGAAGCCCAAAACTCCGGCGAACGCAATCGCCACCCAGAGGACGGCCGGAAGCAGCCGCAGCGTCTCTTCCCGCGCACCTTCAAAGGCAAAGTTGAAAAGAAAGATGATCAGCAGGCCGAAGACACACATCGAAGCCAGCGTCTCACGGTTCCGCCACTCGACGCGCAGGTCCTTGGCAAAAATGTTCCAAACGATTTTCAGGCTAGCCATCGGCTTTCGGTCCGGAGGCCCGCGCAATCCCAAGGGCTTCAAAGGGTGCGGTAGCCATCGGGCCATTATAGCGTACCCGGCCCGCCTTCAGCGCGATGAGGCGCTGGGCCAGCGCCGCGCCCTGTTCAAAGTCGTGCGTCGAGAAGAGCAGGGCTTTCCCCTGTTCCGGCAGCCGTAACAGAAGCTTCTCCAGGTTTTTCACCGACTGGCTATCGAGGCCCGTGAAAGGTTCGTCGAGGAGGACAAAATCCGGGTCGTGAAGAAAAGCCCGCGCCAGGGAGGTTCGTTGCGCCAAGCCCCGTGAGAGATCGCGGACGTAAACTCCGGCGCGCTCGCGCATATCGAACCGATCCAGGGCAGCGTCAATTTTCTTCGCAAGCCCGCCGAGCCCGAAAAGACTTCCAAAAAACTTCAGATTTTCTCGTACCGTGAGTTCTCCGTACAAAAATGTTGCATGAGAAACAAATCCGATCGAGGCCTTGGCGCTCGTTCCGTCGCGCTCAATATCCCGGCCGTCAAAAAGAACCTGCCCGGAGGATGGGCGAGCCAGCGAAGCCAGCATCCGCAAGAGCGTGGTCTTGCCTGCGCCGTTCGGACCATAGAGAAAAGCCGATTCCCCGCGCGCGATGCCGAGCGAAACTTCCTTTAACGCCGCAAGGTCACCGAAAAACTTGGTCAAGTTGCGCGTTTCGATCATCGGCTTAGTGGCTTGTCTTCCGGCCGGCAATCGTGTTTGGCTTAGTGGCAGGTTCCTTTTTCAAGATCGCCGTCGCCTTGGCCTTAAGTTCCAGGCGTTCTTTCCAATACTGTTTCTCCGGAATCTTGCCGGAGGCAAATAATTCATCCAGGTCCGCAATGGAATTCAAAAGGGTTTCCATCTTGGCCTGGAACTTTTTTTGCACTGGGCTCCCCTGTTGCCTGGCTTTCCATCGGGGGTATTCCTTGGCTGTCCGAATACCCAGCGCCCACAATAGGACCAGCAGAAAACATAAGAGAAGCGGAACCCCCACGGCGGATACGGAGTCCGGAACGACCTTGACCTGCGATTCTTCCTGGCTGGTGCTTGCCTCCTCAGAAGCAGCAGCGGCTTCGCCGGCGACTTCAGCAGCCAGTTGGGTGCTGGCAGCCAGCTTTTGCGCCTCCAGCTTCTGACTGCCCGATTCAGCGTCCTTGCCGGCAGGGCTGAAAAGGCTCGAGGTAACCGTAAGATCCGGAGGCAGCACAAAAAGCTCGGCGCGATCAATCGGATAAGGAACGCTGTCGGCCAAGGTGAGCTTATCTTCGTAATCGGTGTTGTAGGCCACCATCACCACGGTGAGCCCAGGCTTCAGGGCGTAAGTAATATAAAAATCGCCGGGCGACTTCCCCTTCTCGACCGTCTGAGGCAAAGGCACATTCATCAGCCCTGCAACGGCTACCGTGGGGTTTTTAATTTCGGGAGAAAGATGGAAGAAGAAGGTGCCCTTAGGATTCGCATAGGCCCGCTCTAGCGGGTTATCGAGGGCAAACAGTTCCTGGACATGCGCTTGTGAGCCTTCCGCACGGACAATCACGCGGGCAGAACTGATCCGCAGCGCCGGTTTTTGGCGGGTGGATTCGTAGACCGTGATTTTGGCGAAGGAACTTCCGTTGGGATCAAACTTCACCGGCGCGTTGTAATCCACGCCTTCGTAGGTAGCCTGCAGCAAATAAAATCCGCTGGTATCAATCTGATTGTTCTTAAAGACAAACCGCCCGCGCGCATCGGTGGTCGCTTCTCCCACCGCAGCCATGCCCCCTTGCGGACTGATCAGTTCCACTTTTTGGCCGGTGAGCGGCTGATTCGTAGTTCCGTTGGAGATTTGCCCTTCAACTTGCGCTCCCGCCGAAAGCGCGGGGGCGCCTAGAAGGATGGCAAGAACTGGGATAAGAACCAGGGGCCTGACTATTAGTTTTCTTCTCACGTCGGGTTCAAGCCTTGATTAGTGTTGTGTTCTCTCGGCTGTAGCGCCGGGCTTTATGCCCGGCATGCCACCCTGAAGGGTGGCGCTACTTTTTAGGATTTTGTTGAGGGAGCTGAACTCCACAATTACCACAAAATTTCACCGGCAAGGGATTGTCAAATCCGCACCCGGGACAGACGTACGGGTTGGGCTGTTGCAGCCTTCTTTGTGCGCGGCGCGCCGCGACTTGCCGCTCAATCAGCACGTCATTCTCAGTTACTTCCTCTTGTTCCTGGGAAGCCAGCATCAGTTGAGCGGCCTCTGCCAGATGATTTTCTCGCAACGCCTGGTAGTCTTCCGGTGAGATTTTTCCGGACTTATATTCGAACTCCAGATCCTGGAGGTTTTCGTAGACCACCAACCGCCGCCGCTTCAAGTCGGTCAACGGAGTGACATCAATGGGCAAGGCTCCTTCCCCCGGGATCTCTGGGACAAGCAAGGGAGTGACCACAAACACCGCCATGCCGATGGCGAGCAGGATTGCAATTCCGAAGACCATCTTTAGTTCTCAGCGCCTTTCCGAAAAAAACTATTCCCCAAACTTCCTCATTTCCTCTTCCACTGCCGCGCGCGCTTGAGCATCGATAGGGCCGGCCGGAGTTGCGGGTTCGAGGGCAGGTCTCCGCCATCGGCGTACGATAGCGATAGCAAGGAACAAGCCAATGAGCAGCCCTACTCCCGGAAGAATCCATGCCGTCAGGTTAAAGCCCTGGGCCGGCGGACTCGCAAGAACCTTGAGGCCGTAGCGGGCTACAAGGTCTTGAAGAATGGCTGGCTCAGCCTTGCCGTCCGCCACCCCCGTGCGGATGATCTTATGCATTTCCGTTTTGACGGGGCAGTTCTCGTGCGGGCAATGGTTCAAGACTGCGACGCACCCGCACATGCAATAGACTTTATCGCCGATGTCCTTTTCAATCTGCTCGGGGCTTCTGGCCGCCATGGCGATATTGGATATCGCCAGGCATAGGATTAGCGCGCCCAGGAGCTTTCTAGAGGACATGGTTCGCCTCAAAAGCCTCCTCTTGAGTCTTGCGGATTTCGTCCATCTGCCGCTCAACCCGGCTGGGAACGAGCGCCAGCAAGGTTCCTAAGAGAACCACCAGTCCCCCTATCCACACCCATTGCACCAGGGGGTTGATGATGACATGAATGAGGACCTTCCCACTATCAGGGTCCTGTCCTGCCAGAACCACGTAAAGATCTTGGGCCAAGGTTGTGTGCAACGCAATGTGGCTAAGAGGCTGCTGGCTGGCCGTAAAGAGACGCTTCTGTGGGCGCATCTCGCCAAGCGCATGCCCGTCTTTGGTTACCGATAATATGGCGGTTTCATAAGTGTAGTTCGCGTGCTGGCCCGAGGTAAGCCCTTCACACCGGATCAAATAATCTTTTGCCTGCAACAGGTCGCCAGGCCCCATGAGCTTCTGAGTCTCAAACCTGAAGGCCTGTCCCGCAAACCCCACAAAGAGCAGCACGATGCCCAAGTGGACGATGTACCCTCCGTAGCGGCGCGTATTTCGCATGGTCAAGTTGTAGACGGCCGCGAAAAAGTTCTCCTTGCTGATCTTCATCCGCGTGCGCGCGCCTTTGTAAAACTCTCCCAGGATGCTGGCGGTGACGAAGGCACACAGGAACAGGGACATCCAAGTGTAGAGGCGATCGACACCTGCCCAGAAGAGGAAGCCGCCAACCACTCCAGCGAAAATCAAGGGCATGGTGAAGTTACGCTTGATGCTTTGGAAAGAGGTTTTCCGCCAAGCCAGCAGCGGCCCTGCTCCCGTCAGGAACAGAAGCAGCAGGCCGATGGGAATCATCACTTTGTTGAAGAACGGAGGGCCGACCGTCACCGTCTGGTTTTCTACCGCCTTGGAAATGACCGGAAAGATCGTACCCCAGAGCACAGCGAGGACGGCTGCCAGCAGAATCCAGTTGTTGAACAGGAACCCGCTCTCGCGCGAGACGATGGAGTCCAGACGGTTATCGCTCTTGAGAAAGTCCAGTCGCAGGAAGAGGACGGTCAACGAAAAGACCACAATGATGGCCAGAAACACAGAGAAATACGAACCAATCGCTGACTGCGCAAACGCATGGACGGAAGAGATGATCCCGCTGCGCGTGAGGAAGGTCCCGAAAATCGACAGGAAGAAAGCCAGAATGATCAGAACCATGTTCCAAACTTTCAGCATTCCGCGCTTTTCCTGGATCATCACGGAGTGGAGGAACGCGGTTCCCGCGAGCCACGGCAGCAGCGAGGCATTTTCCACAGGGTCCCAGGCCCAATATCCTCCCCATCCGAGAACGTGATAGGCCCATTGCCCCCCCAGAATGATCCCTGTGCCCAGCAACATCCACGGCACCATGGTCCAGCGGCGGGTGACCCGGATCCAGTTATCGCCCAGTTGGCGCGTCATGAGAGCCGACATCGCAAAGGCGAAGGGAACCGCAAAGCCCACGTATCCGAGGTAAAGCATGGGAGGATGGATAATCATCGAGTGGTATTGCAGGGCGGGATTCAACCCGTTACCGTCCGCGGGAGTAAAGGGAGTCGTTCCACCGGCACTTACCAGGGAAAGTTGAGTGAAAGGGTTCGCCACCCAGAAGGTAATCAGGGAGAAAAATGTCCCAACTCCCATGCAAATCGAAATAACGTAGGGCATGAGTTGGCGATTCTTCCGCCGATTCAACCAAACCGCCAGCCCGGCGTAGATCGACAGCAGCCAGGTCCAAAACAGCAGCGACCCTTCCTGGCCTGCCCAGAGAGCCGGGATTTTGTAAATCAGCGGGAGATCCCGGCTCGAATGGGAAGCGACATAAGCACTGTGGAAATCATTTGTCAGGATGAGGTACTCGAGGGAAACCACCGCCACGGTGATCATAACGAAAAAGCCAAGGACGGCCCGCTGCGCGCTCTTCAGCATCCGGGGACTGCGCAACTTCCCGGCAATAGCTCCAGCGATCACGCCGTAAATTGCGAATGCCAGGGCGGCGATGAGTCCAACGCTTCCGACTTGGTTCATGATAGTTATGCTCCCCTTGCCCCGAAGGCCAATATCATGGCATAAGATGAGAGGCCGAATATGGCGGAAAAGATCGCGTTAAACCTCATGTTTTATGCTACTTAGGCAAACCGTATGAGGCCACCTTGGAAACCGCTGGCGTTTGCTTTGGAACTGGAGGCACGGCCTGATATTTGGAGGCGCACTTTGCTTGAACGTTCTCGGCGCGGAACGTTCCATCGGTCATATAATCTCCTTCCACGATGGCCTTTGCGCCGCCTTTGAAATCGTCCGGGAGGGTGGCCGTTCCAATGTAGGTGACGGGAATGGATTCTTTCTCCTGCGAGAGTCGGAAGGTCAAAATCTCCCCATTGCGTTGAATGCTTCCGGGCTCAATTGTGCCGCCGACGCGCACATGCTGGTGGGTGACTTTGCCGCTGGTCAATTCCTTTACCGTCACATAGTATGTTTTGGATTGTTGGAAGCCCGAAATCGCTTCCCAAGCCACCACCGCCAGGATGATGGCTATGCCAATTCCAAACTTTAACTTCTTATTCGCCACGATTTTTAGCCTCCTTCCCTGCGGGGCAAGCCCTCAGAAGGACCTTCCTCCTCGCAAGGCCGGAAACCTCAATTCTGCACCCTCGGATGGGTCGAGTCAATGCAATTCGGTCCTTCTCTCTTCCTTGCAGCAGCTTACAGGTCAGGTACCGCAAAAGTGTTCTCCGACTCGGTCGCCAGCACGGGAGATATGCCTCCCGTAATTCAATTTTCACCAAAGCTCGACTGGCCCTCTGCTCCCCTCCACGTCTTGCAAATTCTAAGGCGGACGAGCACGGGCCTTCTGTGACCTGAATCACACTCGATGGCTTCCTTCACAATCTTGGTTAATCAAACTTTGCTCCCTCGGCCGGCGTTATTTACAGATTCTTCGTTTCCTGCCCCTTGGAAGAGATATATAATTGCCCCCTTGCTGGGCCATGCCAAGCCTTTGCCGGAAAGTGTCGTGGTTTGGGGAAACCCAAATCGCGCATCCACCCGGAGGGAATCAAATGCCCAAATGGACAAGGCGCAGTTTCTTAAAGACTGGAATCGCAGCTTCAGCAAGCGCCACTTCTCTTTTGCCCGCAAGAGGTGGCGTGCTCAGGGGGCAGAACGTTTCTACGCCAAGTACGGGTCAGTCTGCTTCTGCGCATTCACCGCGCGAGCGCGCCTTGCTCGATTTTGGATGGCGGTTTCACCTCGGCCATGCGGACGATCCCGCTCAGGATTTTGATTTTGGCCGAGAGCGGGAGTTCCAAAAGACAGGGGACTTCTTTAAGCCTTCGCATCCGGATTTTGATGACAGCGACTGGCGGGCCATCGATCTTCCCCACGATTGGGCGGTGGAGCTGCCTTTCCACGAGGACCCGTGGCTTACCCCGCACGGATCAAAGCCGCTCGGCAGAACCTACCCGGCAACGAGCATCGGGTGGTACCGGCGGGTATTTGAAATTCCCGCTGGCGATTCTGGCAAGCGTCTCAGCATTGAGTTTGACGGCGTTTTCCGCGACTCGATGGTTGCACTTAACGGCAATTTCCTCGGGCGGAATATGAGCGGTTACGCGCCTTTTCGCTATGACATCACCGATCATGCCAACTATGGCGGCAAGAACGTCCTGGTTGTGCGCGTGGATGCCACCGAATTTGAGGGCTGGTGGTACGAGGGGGCGGGAATATACCGGCACGTCTGGCTGGTAAAGACAAACCCTCTGCATATACCGCAGTGGGGGACCTTTGTGACCTCCGAAGTCGAGGACGGCACGGCGACGGTCACAATTTCGACAGAAGTCAGTAACGACCAGGACCATGATGCGGAATGCCGGGTTGTCTCCACGGTTCTCGATGAGGGTGGAAAGGTGGTCAGTACAACCCCTTCCGCAACCGTCTCGATTCCGGGCTGGAGGCGCCCGGAGATCCGGCAAAAAGTTCGGGTCACGAATCCCCAGCTCTGGTCGGTCGAAAACCCCAGGTTATACACGTTGGTGACGACCATCGAAGCCGACGGCATGACGATTGACCGCTACGAGACACCCTTCGGAATCCGGACCCTCCGCTTTGACCCTGACAAGGGCTTCTTCCTGAACGGCAAACCGGTGAAGGTCAAGGGAACTTGCAATCACCAGGATCATGCCGGCGTGGGCATCGCCTTGCCTGACCGGCTTCAGTATTACCGCATCGCAAAGCTCAAAGAGATGGGATCGAACGGCCTTCGCACTTCACACAACGCGCCCACCCCCGAGCTGCTGGATGCTTGCGACAGGCTTGGCATGCTGGTGCTGGATGAGACGCGCATGTTTTTATCTGCCCCGGAAAGCCTCAGCCAGTTGAGCCGCATGGTTCGCCGGGACCGCAACCATCCCAGTGTTATGATGTGGTCCACCGGCAACGAAGAGCCGGAGGAAGGTTCCGAGCGCGGAGCGCTAATTTGCACGACCATGAAAAGGCTGATCAAGCGTCTCGACCCAACCCGCCCGATTACCCAGGCGATGAGTGGCAGTTGGGGAAAAGGGATTTCCGCCGTGGTGGACGTCCAAGGCTTCAATTACCACGCCAATCAGCACTATAACTATATGATTGATGACTTTCACCGGGAGTTTCCCTCGAAGCCCTGTATCGGGACGGAGGATGGCAGCACCCTGTCCACGCGCGGCATCTATTCGAACGATAAGGTGAAAGGCTACGTTTGGTCTTACGATCTGAGCCTCCATGATGGTTGGCCCACGCCGGCTGAAGGATGGTGGCCGACTTTCGACGATCGGGCGTTTCTGTGCGGCGCCTTTGTCTGGACGGGGTTCGATTATCGCGGCGAACCCACGCCTTACGGATGGCCCTGCATCAGCTCCCAGTTCGGGATTATGGATACCTGCGGTATTCCCAAGGACAACTTTTATTACTTTCAGTCGTGGTGGAGCGGAAAACCCGTGCTGCACCTTTTCCCTCATTGGAACTGGAAAGAGGGGCAGGAAATCGACGTGTGGTGCTACAGTAACCTGGAGAAGATCGATCTGTTTCTGAACGGGAAAAGCCTGGGCGCACAAAACATGCAGCGCGATTCGCACGTATCCTGGAAAGTGAACTACACGCTAGGCGTTCTCGAAGCCCGAGGCTATCAAGACGGGCGGCTGGTGCTCAAGGCTAAAAGGGAAACGGCAGGAGCCCCGGCAAAGATCGTGCTCCAGCCGGACCGCCAGCGGATCGCGGCGGATGGCGAGGACGTCTCGGTTATCGCGGTGAGCGTGGTGGACGCAAAGGGGCGAGTGGTTCCTGTAGCCGATCATGAGATTGAGTTCCAGGTATCCGGCAACGGTAAAGTTATCGGCGTGGGCAACGGCAATCCGAGCAGCCACGAACCGGATAAAGCCAGCCAGCGGCGGGCTTTTAACGGATGGTGCGTGGCGATCGTCCAATCCATCAAGCAAGCCGGCGAAATCCATGTACAGGCAACGTCACCCGGGCTCGAGCCTGCCACGGTTACGATCCAGTGCGAGCAAGTGGCGCTCCGGCCCGCCGTGGCGTGAGCACAGCTTCTCGCAGCAATGTGCGCGAAGGAAAATACAGCTCCGGTCGCAGGTTAGGATCAACCTTCAAAGTTTTGGCTCTCTCGGTGATTCACGCCTGAGAATTCGCCGAGGAGCCGCAGCCTTCAGATGAGTCGTGATTTCTTCAAAAGGAGTGAGATGATGGATCGTTCCACCAAGAAGTTTCAGTCCCACCGGTCCGCATGGGCCTTCCTGACAGTTTGGGTTCTATGGAGCAGCGCGGCTATCGCTGCCGTGCCTGCCGCCGTCAAAGTGGACTGGTCGCGCGTTGAGCGCGTTTCCAAAACGACGGCCACGTTGCAAGTTGTCGTCAACCCCCCGCTGCGGCGGACGTCACCCATCCACGATCAATACTACCGGAGCCTGAAAAGCCTCGGGGGCGATTACGTGCGGTACGTTCCCTGGCTGCCATACCCGAAGCTGGGCGTTGCCGAACTTAAACCCCCAAAGAACGGGAAGACCTCCTGGAATTTTTCGCTGATCGATCCCATGACCGAAGATTTTATGAACGCCACCGCGGGCCACTCGGTGATTTTGAATTTCAGCACCATTCCGCAATGGATGTTCAAGACGCCTGAACCGGTGGGATATCCGTCGGACCCCGACCAAGTCGATTGGAACTATGAGCAAGGCACCGAACTGCGTGATCCCAGCATGAAGGAAGTGGCTGACTACTACGCGCGGCTGGTGAGCTGGTACACGAAGGGCGGGTTTACGGATGAATACGGCAAACGCTACGAGTCCGGCCACCATTACAAGATCGGCTACTGGGAAGTGTTGAACGAAGTTGATGGTGAGCACAAGATGTCCCCCGAGTTTTACACGCGCATTTACGACGCGATCGTGACCGCCATTCGCAAGGTCGATCCCAGTATGAAATTCGTCGGCATGGCTTTAGCAGGAACATCACCCGGTCCCGATTTTTCAGATCCCGTCCCTGAGTATTTCGAGTACTTCTTGAATCACAAGAACCATGAGCCCGGCGTGCCCTTGGATATGATCTCCTACCACTTTTATGCGGGGCCGGCCTCTGACGAAAGCGTCGATTCCTGGCCGTATACGTTTTTTGCCCAGGCCAATTATTTTCTGGATGAAGTTCGATTTATCGAAGCGATCCGCAAGCGTTTGTCTCCTGAAACCAAAACCACCGTCGATGAGCTTGGGGTCATTTTGCCTGACGATAACGTCGTTCCGCGCAAACCGATCCCCAATTCATACTGGAATCTTTGCGCCGCCATGTATGCCTATCTTTACGCGCGACTCAGCCAACTGGGAATCGACGTGATCGGCGAATCGCAATTCGTAGGGTATCCGTCGCAGTTTCCAAGCGTTTCCATGACCAATTGGAAAACAGGCCAGTTGAACGCAAGGGGCTGGGTTCTGAAGCTGCTCCGGGACAACTTCGGGCCGGGCGACAAGCTGGTCCAGACTTCGGTCCATTCCCCTGGGGTCTTCGCTCAAGGTTTTTCGACCCCCGACGGCGAGCACAAGGTTTTGCTGGTCAGCAAACGCAACTGGGATATCGATGTTTCACTTCCGGGAGCTTCGCAGGCGACCGAACAGTATGTGGATCAGAGCACGGGTGATGAGCCTCCGGCTTCCGTTCACCTTACGGGAGACACGATTACCTTGAAGGGATTTGCGGTGGCGGTGGTCACCTTGCCACGGTAGAAGGATTTTGCAAAAACCCTTGGAACAATGTCATCCTGAGCCCGTTCGCCGTCATTCCGAGCCCGTTCGCCCTCCGCTCGCGAACGGCCCTGAGCGAAGCGAAGGGGCTCAGGGCAAACTCCGCGAGGAATCTGCTTTCCCCCGCTCAGGGTTAACTCCGCGAAGGATCTGCTTTGTTTTTTTTCAGCGTGAAACAACGGATGCATCGCGGGGTTTCACCCGGCTCTCGCAGGGTATCGCCCTCCGGCAGCAGAAGTCGTTAGTCGTAACGGTTGGGATAAGGAATGGAACAGCATAGAAATTAGCTTTCGGAGTTAGAAAGGGGATTCTTCATTGCGCATCACAGACGTAAAAGCTTTCCCGGTTCAAATGGCTTCTTCATGGTTGAACGACGGTTTGATCGCCAACCCGATGTCGATTTATCCGCAATACCGTGAAAAGCGGTCCAGTTGGTACGGCCCCATGACCACGGCGGTCGTGGTGATTGAAACCGACGCGGGCATTCGCGGCCTCGGCACGGTCGGCGGAGGCAAGGCCAAAGCGGCGCCCGCCATCATTGAGGATCAATTCAAAAACCTGCTGGTCGGCCGGAATCCTTTTGATATTGAGTTGATATGGGAACAACTGTTTCGGGCTTCGCAGTTTTACGGCAGGCGAGGGTTGGTCATCAACGTGATCAGCGGCATTGACATCGCCCTGTGGGACCTCGTGGGCAAAGCTCTGGGGCAGCCTGTTTTCAATTTAATCGGCGGCAAAACCAAACCAAAGATTCCGGCCTACGTAACCGGCAATTTGACGGAACGCCATTTGAAAGAAGGCTTCCGCGATGTGAAGCTGGCGGTGCTTCACGGCCCGGCGGATGGGAAGGAAGGTTTGCGCGAGAATATCGAGATGGTCCAGAAAACGCGCGAACTGATCGGTGCGGACGGAGACATCATGCTCGATTGCTACATGGCGCTGGACGTGCCGTACTCGATCGCGCTGGCCAACGCCGTGAAGGAGTTTAAGGTGCTGTGGCTTGAAGAGCCAGTCCCTCCCGATCAAATTGATGATTACCGTCGCATCAAGGACGCGGTGCCGGACATAATGATTACCGGCGGCGAGCATGAATTCACGCGCTACGGATTTCGGGACCTGATCGAAAAGAAGGCGGTGGATGTTCTCCAGCCGGATATTTACCGCGCAGGCGGCATCTCGGAACTGAAGAAGATCGCGGCCATGGCCAGCGCCTACAATCTCCCCGTGATTCCTCACGGCGTGGGCGCGCCCACTTATCACTTCATCATGGCGACGCCGAATGCGCCGCGCGCGGAGTTTGTGGACATCTTCGCCCAGGGAAACCGGCCGCTACTGAAAGGCGACGCGCAGCCCAAGAACGGCTTCGTTGAGCTGAGCGATGCCCCCGGGTTCGGCTATGACCTGGATGAAGAAGTCATGTCCGGCCAGGCGAACGTGGCTCTGATTTGGTAGTAAGGTATCAGAGTTTCCTGCTTTTTGGATACTCTGCGGCTTGTCGGTGAGTTTTTCTGTAGGGGCGGGTTTGAAACCCGCCCCTACATCAAGGGTTGCGCACCATCGCGGCTTTTCCGATGTGCGCGGTCCGTCGTGGATGAAAGGATAAATCTCTTGAAAGCTGCTCCAACTCTATCAACACCAAAACAGGCTTTGCGGCACGACTGGACTAAAGAGGAGGTCCGGTCTGTTTACCAACAGCCTCTGCTGGAACTTGTTTTCACCGCCCAGCAAGTTCACCGCCAGTATCACGAGCCGGGCGAAGTTCAACTCTGCCGCCTGCTTTCGATCAAAACCGGAGGCTGCCCGGAGGATTGCGGCTATTGCCCGCAGAGCGCCCATTACCAGACGGAGGTGGAACGCGGTGCGATGCTGGATGTGGATGAAGTGCTCGCCAAGGCCCGGGAGGCGAAGAGCGAAGGCTCGACCCGTTTCTGCATGGGAGCCGCGTGGAGAGAAGTACGGGACGGGAAAGACTTTGACGCGGTGCTGGAAATGGTGCGCGGCGTGGCGGCGCTCCAGATGGAAGTCTGTTGCACGCTGGGCATGATAACGGAGTCGCAAGCCTATCGCCTGGCCGAAGCCGGCCTGACGGCTTACAACCATAATCTCGATACTTCGCCCGAATATTACGGCGAGATCATCACCACGCGGCGTTACGAAGACCGCCTGCGCACGCTCGAACACGTGCGAAGAGCTGGCATCACGGTTTGCTGCGGCGGGATCATCGGCATGGGCGAGTCCGACGACGACCGGGTAAGCCTCCTCCATCAACTCGCTTGCCTCAACCCTCACCCGGAGAGCGTTCCCATCAACATGCTGGTGCGCGTGGAAGGAACGCCCTTGGGCGAGGCCGCCGCTGTCGATCCTCTGATTCTTGTCCGGACCATCGCCGCGGCGCGCGTGCTGATGCCCCGGTCGATGATGCGGCTGAGCGCAGGCCGCCGCTCGCTGACGCGGGAGGCAGCAGCGCTCTGTTTTCTTGCCGGAGCGAACTCCATCTTTACAGGTGAGAAGTTGCTCACCACTCCGAACCCCGAAATTGACGAAGACGAACGCTTGTTCCGCGACCTCGGCTTGCGGCCCATGCGCTATGAGTAAATCGGACACCAGCGCCACCCTCCGCCGTCTTGAGAGCGAACTGGCTTCGCTCAGGGCGCAGTCCGGGCTGCGGCATCTCGATCAGATGGAAGGCATCAACCTTTGCTCGAACGATTACCTTGGCCTTTCCACCGACCCCCGGCTGCGGGAGGCCGCCATCGCTGCTTTGGCTGCCGGCGTGCCCGTTGCCTCCACAGGCTCGCGGCTTCTTTCCGGCAACGCGGCGATCTGGGAAGAACTGGAAGCGGAGTTTGCGCGTTTCATAAGAACGGAAGCAGCTCTTTTCTTCAGTTCGGGCTACGCGGCCAACATGGGTCTGCTCAGCGCGCTTCTTCACCCGGAGGACGTCGTCTTTTCCGACCAGTCGAACCATGCCAGCATTGTTGATGGCATTCGATTGTCGCGGGCACGCAAAGTGATCTTTCCTCATCTCGATCTCAACTTTCTCGAGGATGCGCTGCGGCACAGCAACGATTCCGCTGGGCAGAAGTTTATTGTAGTGGAGAGCGTCTTCAGCATGGATGGCGACCGGGCGCCGCTCGACGATTTGCTGAAGCTTGCCGGGCGTTTTGGCGCAGAATTGATTGTTGACGAAGCTCACGCGACGGGGGTGTTTGGGCCGCAAGGCCGCGGCCTCGTTGCCGCGATGGGCGGAACGCGGCGCGTTCTGGCAACGGTGCATCCGTGTGGCAAGGCGCTCGCTTCGGCAGGAGCTTTTGTCTGCTGCGCGGAAACGCTGAAGCAATATCTTATCAACCGGGCGCGCTCATTCATCTTTAGCACCGCGCTGCCTCCCTACTTTGCCGCGCAGGTTCGCCGCGCCGTGGCCATCGTGGCAGAAGCTGATGCCGAACGTAAGCGTCTTGAGGGTCTTGCTGGTTTCCTGCGCCGCGAGTTGCGACAGGCCGGTTTCGATACGGGATCAAGCGACTCGCAAATTGTGCCGGTGCTGCTGGGAGGGAATGATACCGCGGTTTATTATGCCGGCGAGCTTTGCCGGCAAGGTTTTGCCGTCCGCCCCATTCGTCCGCCGACCGTCGCCGCTGGGACCTCTCGGCTACGCCTGTCGCTGAACGTCAACCTGCCGGCTGAAATCTTGGAAAGGCTTGCGAGCGCGCTCGCGGCCGCGCGGGTGGCACCGATTCACCGGGGCCGTTAAGGGATGCGCGAGATCGCCCCGATACATCGGGGCGCTAGCCAGCATCGCATAAGGTTGAGGAGGCTCTGTGAGTGCCATACAGGTCGGACAACCATATATTGCCGGTCGCACGGGGTTGCCGGAACACGCGGGGTATAGCTACGCCGCGGACGGGCACGTGCTCAGCATTTTCATTCGCTCGCCGAACCGAAGGAAGATGGACGCGATTCGCAGGGGCAAGGACCAATTTGCGTTGGTTATTGGCCCGGATATTTTCTTTCTGCTGTATCGGTTCGGGAAGGCCATAGGGTGGTCCGCCGCACCGTACTGGGGCATAATCATACCTAACGACGAGCGGGCGGTGCCGGCCATGGACTGGCCGGAAGGGGGCACGGTCCTTCGGGTGGTCTTAGTTGACGCTGCTACCGGCCTAGTCCGTGCCCTGCGTTCCGTTGCGTTGCCCCCACATTTTGTCTGCGACTTACACACAGCCATCAGGCGGCAGGCCCTGCTTCCGTGCCTGAACAAAACTGCCTACAACGTAGCGTTGGCAAGCATGCGTCGGCTTTGCCCAACTTCTCGCCGCTTGTTGCAGCTCGCCGTGGCCTGTACTGGCCCCGTTCCGCGCGAGAAACTCGTGCACCGTATCTGGCTTCGCGAACACCGGTTAAATCAGGTCCTGGACTTACTCAATCGGTTTTCCATTCTCAGCGACGACAAGGAGACGAACATATACGCGGCGGAGGTGCTACGCGCGCTCGACGCCGAACTTATGGGACAGGGGTTTATGCACGTGGACGGCAGCTTCGAGGTCCCGCACGAATGAATCTCAGAGGGCTGGCAACCGCGGCGCAGACCTTGTGTGGCCGCTTTTCGTTGGACATGACCCAGTGGAAGCGTCCCCCTACCCTTACTGGGCGTGCTCACTTGCTATGGACCGGTTGAAATTGGCGTGCGTGAGAACTATTCGCGGGTGGCGCAGACATTGAGTTTTAATGTCCGCGGCTTGCAATTTTGGAAACATTGCAGGTTTGTAAATTATCTAATGCTGTGGCTCGACGACTACCGCAGTTCCGTAACAAAGCACTTCCGTTGCCGATTCGCTAGCGACAACTTCTGAGGCATCGTAGCGCACCCCGATCACTGCGTTCGCGCCGACTTGGGCCGCGTGTTGTAGCATCATTTCGAAAGCCTGTGCCCGGCTCTGTTCACACATTTCGCTAAACGCGTCGATGTTCCCTCCGATCATCCCTTTCAATCCGCCAAAAATTCCCTGAGCAATCGTCGGCGAGCGAACGATGATTCCGCGCACAATCCCTTTGTACTCTTTGACCTTGTATCCCTGAATATCAAACGTGGTACTCACCATAATGTCCATCCGTATGCCTCTCCATCCGCAGTTTGCCTGCCACCCAAAGCTCAGGCGACCCGCAGTATAGCACTTTCTTAACCAACTCAGACAATCGAGCCCAGCAGGTAGCGCAGCATGCTCTTTATGCCGTGGGTTCGTAGCTGGCCTGTAAAAGGCCCACGGCACAAAATTGGTGCCGTGGCTACCGCTATCGCGCTATATTATCCAAACACCATGACCACGGATCTCTTCATCATCGGAACGGACACGGGCGTTGGCAAGACGCTGGTGTCGGCGCTGCTGTGCGCGGCGCTGGGTGGTGTTTACTGGAAGCCCATCCAGACGGGAGTCCGGGAAGGAACGGACCGCCGGACGGTCATGCGGTTGGCGGAACTCGCGGAAGAAGGAACGATTTCCGAATGCTACTCGTTCGATCCGCCGGTTTCGCCGCATCTGGCCGCCGAATGGGCTGGAGCGACAATTGATCTCGGCAAGATTCGCCGCCCCGACGTGAAGCTGCCGGGTCCGTTGATTGTTGAGGGCGCGGGTGGCGTGATGGCGCCGGTCAACGAGTCGCAGTTTATTCTGGACATGATGCGGGCGCTCGGGATGCCGGTGATCGTCGTTTCCCGGAGCGCGCTCGGGACCATCAACCACTCGGTGCTGACGCTCGACGCCATCCGCGCCGCTGGCTTGAGCGTGCGGGGCGTTGTCGTGGTGGGAACGCCGAACCAGGATAATGAGCGCGCGATTGAGCGTTATGGCTGCGCGCCCATCATCGGCCGCGTGCCGCTGCTTGAAGTGATCAACCGCGAGATCCTGCTGGAAGTTTTCAATTCCGAATTCGATAAAGGTAAATTCAACTGAA
>Ga0307374_10006218_pt1 | contig 18882 bp, 20 predicted proteins | sample OX3MG_FD_202532 | JGI IMG/M metagenome (GOLD analysis project Ga0307374, IMG submission 202532) | Soil microbial communities from Risofladan, Vaasa, Finland - OX-3 | ecosystem: Environmental > Terrestrial > Soil > Coastal area > Acid sulfate soil | place: Finland: Risofladan, Vaasa | collected...
CGCCCTCGAGCGCCTGGTCGCGGTGATCGAGGCCCGCCGCGGCGGCGATCCGCAGCAGAGCTGGTCGGCGCGGCTGCTGGCCGATCCGCCGCTCGCGGCCAAGAAGCTCGCCGAAGAGGCGCTGGAGGCGGCGCTGGAGGCGGTGAAGGGCGACGCCGACGCGCTCGCGGCCGAGAGCGCCGACCTCGTCTACCATTGGCTGGTGGTGCTCGCTCTCGCCGGCGTCAGCCTGGACGATGTCGCCGCCAGGCTCGAGGCGCGCGAGGGCGCGTCCGGCTTGGCCGAGAAACGGGGCCGCACGCCGGTCTGAGGCCTCGCCTCAGCGCGGCCGCTTCAGCGCCACGTACAGCGCGCCCTCGCCGCCATGGCGGCGATGGGCCTCGGAGAAGCCGGCGACATGCCGGGCGAGGGACGGCTCGGAGAGCCAGTCGGGGGCGCGGCGGCGCAGGACGCCATCGCCCTGGGCGCCCTTGCCGGTGATCACCAGCACCGCGCGCCAGCCCTCGTCCGCCGAGCGGGCGATGAAAGCGCCGAGCGCCGCCTTGGCCGCGTCCTGGCCAAGGCCGTGCAGATCGATGCGGGCCACGAGGCGTTCGCGCCCGCGCGCCAGGCGCCGATGCAGGGCGGTTTCCACGCCCTGGATGGGCCTCGGGCTCGCCGCCTGGATCGGGCGCGGCGCGCCTGGGCGACCCCCGGGGCGCGGCCTGGGCGCGGCAGCGGCGCCGGGCGGAGCGAGCGGCAAGACCGCGGCGCCCGCCTTGGCCGCCGGGGCGGCCCGGTTCGCCTTCAGCGGCCGCACGGTCGCGGCGATCACGGCCCAAAGGCGCAGATCCTCGGCCTCCGCGGCGCGCTTCATCGGCGCGACCCCCGGGAGGGAACGATGCGATAGAGGCGCAGCCGGTGGCTCACGCGCCCGGCTTCACGGCCGGCCGCCGCGCCCTGGCCGAGATAGAGATCGGCGCGCACCTCGCCCTTGATCGCCGCGCCCGCGTCGAGCGCCACGACCAGGCGCCGATAGCTGGAGCGCGCGCCCGGCAGGCTCGGCGCCCCGGCGTCGATCCAGAGAATCTCGTCATAGGGGTGATGCGCCGGATCGACGGCGACGCTGCGGCCGGCGATCAGCGGCGCCCCGGCCGCCCCGATCGGCTGGGCGCCGTCGTCGGGCGAAAGCCGGAAGAAGATGTACCGCGGGTCGAGCCGCATCGCCTCGTCGGCCGCCGGTCCGCGATGCCGGGCCAGCCAGGCGTGCAGCGCGCCGCCCGAGGTGTCGCGCCCGAAGCTGCGCCCGCGCCTCGCCAGGGCCGCGGCGATGGAGGCGTAGGCGCGGCCGTTGTCGGCGGCGTAGGCCGCGCGCCACATGGCCCCGTCGCGAAATCTCAGCTCGCCCGAGCCCTGGATCTGCAGGAAGAACAGATCCTCTGGCCGCATCCAGGCCAGGGCGTCCGGCGCCGGCCTGCTCTCGATGGCGGCGCGATCGCCCGCGGCATGCGGATCGGCGGGCGCGGGGCGGACCGGAGCGTCGAAGCGGGCGTCCGGCGCGTGGCGCGCCGGATAGAGCGGCGCGAAATAGCCGGTCAGCAGGCCCTCGCCGGCCACCGGCTCGGCGCGGAAGCGCCGCTCCAGGAACGCCTTGGCCCGCGGCTCGTCCAGAACGCCCTGGGCGAGGACGCCGCGGCAGACCGCCAGGGGCCGGCGCGCCTGCACGCACGCCGCCCGGATCGCGGCGAAGGCGGCGGCGTGGTTCTCCGCCTCCCAGCCGGGCAGCCGGGCGAGCGGCAGACGCCGGACCGCCGGCGTCGGCATCGTCGCGCAGCCTGCCAGCACGGCCGCGGCGAGCGCCGCGGCCCAGCCCCCCGCCCGCAAGGCTCAGGCCTCCGCGGGATCGACGTTGACGAGGGTCCAGTTGGGGTCGCGGCTGGCCAGGCTGCGCTGGAACGTCCACACCTCGGCGGTGCGGCGATCGTCCACCGCCTCGCCCTCCGGACCCTTGGAGCGGCTGCGGAACTCGGCCAGGAAACGGACGGACGCCTTGACGAGATCGCCGACCAGATTGACGCTTTCCAGGTCGGCGCGCGGCTCCTGGAGGAACTCCACCTGTTCGGAGCGGCCCTCGTGTTCGCGGCTGGCCATGGCGTTCTCGAAGGTTCGCATCACTTCGGGCGCGAGCAACGGCTCCAGGGCCTTGCGGTCCCCGAGCGCGAACGATTTGACGATGATCTGGAACGCCTGTCGCGCGCCCTGCATGAACCTCGCCGTGTCGAAGCCCGGATCGCGGGTGCGAAGCTGCGCCAGCCCGGTCAGGGCGGCCGGGTCGGTCACCGCCGCCGGCGGCGGTCGCGCGCCTTCCGGAACCGCCGGACCTGGCCTGGCGTGCGCCGTGTCCTCGGCTTGCCGGCCGACGCGGCGGCCCAGCACGGCGTAGAGCTGGAACAGCACCACCGCCGCCACCAGGGCCAGTATGATCATTTCAACGACCTGCACGAGCAGCGGCCTTAGAGCATTTCTGCGAACGGGTTCCTAATATAGGAACGCCTTCGCCGCCCGTCAGGTCCCTGGCGTCGCCGTGGAACGCGCGCCGGGCGCCCGCTTGCCCGGCCGCATGTCCGCGTGTTAGCGAGCCGCGCCGGCCCCGAAGGACCCGCGCTATCCTCCAGACACCAACGAGGCGCTTTCGGCCGATGACCGACCTTCCCGTTCCGGACGCGGCCAATCGCGACGATCAGCCGGGCATTCGCATCCTGGCCCAGTACATCCGCGATCTCTCGTTCGAGAGTCCACACGCGCCCGAATCCCTGCGCGGCGGCGCGGCTCAGCCGCAGGTGGATCTGGGGGTGGAGCTGAACGCCCGCGGCCGGCCCGACGGCCTCTTCGAGGTGGAGCTGAAGCTGAAGGCCCAGGCGATGCGCGAGAGCGAGGCGGTGTTCGTCATCGAACTCGTGTACGCTGGCCTGTTCCAGATCGCCGGCGTCGCCGAACCGGATCTGGAGCCGGTGCTGATGATCGAGTGCCCGCGGCATCTGTTCCCCTTCGCCCGGCGCATCATCGCCGACCTTAGCGGCGAGGGCGGCTTCCCGCCGTTCCTTCTGGAGCCGATGGACTTCGCCGGCATCTACGCCGCCCGCCGGGCCCAGGCGGAGGCGCCGGCCGGCTCCGCCTGAGCCTCGATCGCGCCCCGGACGGCGGGCGGCTTTCAGTCTTCGAACTGCGACCAGACGACGTCGCCTTCGAGCGCCTCGCGGATGAAGGCGGCGTGGCGGGCGCGCTCCAGGTCGCCCGCACGCGGCGCCAGCGGACGCGGACGCGGACCGTAGCCCTTCCGGACGGCCCCCGCCGCGGCCGGCCGCTCCGTCGCCAGCCTCAGGTCGAGCGCCCGCTCGCGTCCGCCTTTCAGCTCCAGATAGACGCCCGCCAGCAGTCTGGCGTCGACCATGGCGCCGTGCTTCTCGCGCTCGGAGAGCGAGATCTTGAAGCGTTTGCAAAGCGCGTCGAGCGAATTGTACATGCCCGGAAACCGCTTCTGGGCCAGCGCCAGGGTGTCGATCCAGCGCGCCGTCTCGAGGGTGGCGCGGCCGGCGCGCTCGAGTTCGCCGTTGACGAAGCCGCGGTCGAAGCCGGCGTTGTGCGCCACCAGCGGGTCGCCCGCGACAAAATCCAGCAAGGCGTCGGCGACCTCGGGCGCGGCGAAGCGCGGCTTGCCGGCCAGGAAGGCGGCGGAAAGGCCGTGCACCCGCTCGGCCTCGGTATCGATGTCGCGTTCGGGATCGACGTAGCGATGGAAGGAGCGCCCGGTCGGGACCAGGTCGTCGAGCTCGATGCAGGCGATCTCCACCAGCCGGTGGCCGTTCCCGAAGTTCAGCCCGGTGGTCTCGGTATCGAGGACGATCTCGCGCGCCATCGCCGTTCAATGGCCCGGTTCGCCAGCCCCTTCAAGCCGACGCTTGCGCCAGGTCGGATCCTTCAGGGCGGCGATGACGTCGCGGACCTGGCGGCGGGCCTCCTCGAAGCCGGCGCTGGTGTCGATGACGAAATCGGCGCGGGCGCGCTTGTCCACGTCCGCGATCTGCCGCGCCAGGATGGCGTCGAGTTTGGCCGCGCTCATGCCTTGGCGCGCCAGCACGCGCTGGCGCTGGGTCTGCGCCGGCGCCGAGACGACGACCACCGCGTCGACGTTGCGCTCGCCGCCGGTTTCGAAGAGCAGCGGGATGTCGAGAACCACGATCTCGGCTGCCAGCGCCTCGGCCTTGCGGAAGAACTCGCGCCGGCTCGCCCCCAGTAGTGGATGAACGATGCGGTTCAGCCGATCCATCGCGCCGTGGTCGCCCACCACGCGGGCGCTCAGGGCGGCTCGATCCACCGCGCCGTCGGCGCCGACCACGCCGGGAAAGGCCTCGCCGAGCGGGGCCGCCGCGCCGCCCCCAGCCATGTAGAGCCGATGCACCTCGGCGTCGGCGTCGTAGACGGGGCAGCCCTCGGCTTCGAACATCGCGCCGGTCGCCGACTTGCCCATGCCGATGGAGCCGGTGAGTCCGACGGTGATCATGGCCCGGCCTCCAGGGCGCGCACGCAGAGCCGGCGCACGTCGAGCGGGGGCGGCGGGGCGCCGAACAAGGCCTCGAACGACGGCGCCGCCTGGCCGATCAGCATGGCGAGGCCGTCGACCACCGCGAGCCCGCGGCGGCGCGCGGCGCGCAGCAGCGGCGTCTCCAGGGGGCGATAGATCATGTCCATGACGACCGCGCCCGGCGCGGCGTCCTCGAGGTCGAGCTCCGGCCCGGCCCCGCCGTCCAGGCCCAGGCTGGTGGCGTTGACGACCAGGCGCGCACCGGCGATGGCGCGCTCGGCGGCGGCGACCCGGACCGGTGCGCCCAGGGCCGCGGCCAGGGCCTGCGCACGTGCACGCGTGCGGTTGAGGAGGCGGATTTCCGGCGCGCCCGCCTCCAGCAGGGCCGCCGCGGCGCCGCGCGCCGCGCCGCCGGCGCCCAGGATCAGCACCGGACCGGCGCCCGGCTCGAACAGCGGCGCCTGCTCGGCGAGGGCGGCGGCGAGCCCCGCCCCGTCGGTGTTGTCCGCGGCGATGCGCCCGTCCGCGCTGAAGAGGAGCAGATTGGCGGCCCCGGCGCGGCGGGCGAACGGGCTCGCCTCGTCGGCGATGGCGAGCGCAGCCTCCTTGAACGGCACGGTGACGTTGAGGCCGCGTACGGCGCCGCCACGCAGTCCCTCGGCGAAGGCGGTGAATCGGTGCGGCGGCGGGGCGAAGGCCACGTAGACGGCGTCGAGGCCCGCGGCATCCAGCCAGGCGTTGTGGATCAGCGGGCTGAGCGAGTGCGCCACCGGCGCGCCGACCACTCCCGCCACCACGGTTGCGCCGGAGACGAGGTTCACGCCGCCAGCGCCCCTTCGCGCCTGAGCAGTCCCAGCAAGGGCACGAGCGGCAGGCCCAGGATCGCGAAATAGTCGCCGTCCACGGCCTCGAACAACTGCGCGCCGCGGCTCTCCAGCCGATAGCAGCCGACCGATCCCAGCAGCGCCTCGCCTTCCTGCGCCAGATAGGCGTCGAGGAAGCCGTCGGAGAAATCCCGCATCAGCAGGCTCGGGCTCTCCATCATCGCCCAGATCAGCGTTCCGCCCCTGGCGATCGCCACGGCGGCGTGCAGGGCGTGGCGGCGGCCGCGCAGGGCCTGCAGCCGCCGGCGCGCCTCGTCGAGACTTGCGGCCTTGTCGTGGAGCGCCCCGTCGAGTTCCAGCGTCTGGTCGGCGCCGATGACCAGGGCGTGCGGGCGCCGGGACGAGACCCGCAGGGCCTTCGACTCGGCCAGCCGCGCCGCGACCTCGCGCGCCGTGGCGCCGCGGGCGAGCAGCGCCGCCTTCTCGGCGTCCTCGTCGACATCCGAAGCCACGGTCTCGAAGCCGACGCCGGCCGCTGCGAGAATCGCGGCCCGGGACGGGCTCTGCGAGGCCAGCACCACGGCCGTCATCCCAGCACCTCGACCTGGCCGCGACCGCCGGACAGGATGTTGATCACCGCCGCGGCGGTCTCTTCCACCGAGCGCCGCGTCACGTCGATCACCGGCCAGCCCTGGCGCTCGAACAGCCGCCGCGCCTGGACCACCTCGGCGCGAACCGCATCTGGCTCGACGTAGGCGCTTTCGCGGCGCTCGTTGAGGCTTCTGAGGCGATTGCGCCGGATTTCGAGCAGCCGGTCGGGCGCGAGGGTCAGGGCGACGATCGGCACCCGATCCAGCCCTTTCAGCCGCAGCGGAACCTCGCCGGCCGGCACCAGGGGGATGTTGGCCGCCCGCACGCCGCGGTGGGCGAGATAGATGCACGTCGGCGTCTTGGAGGTGCGCGACACCCCGACCAGCACCACGTCCGCCCGTTCCAGATCCTGGCCGCCCTGGCCGTCGTCGTGGGCGAGGGCATAGTTCAGCGCGTCGATGCGGTCGAAATAGCCGGCGTCGAGGCGCGTTCCGGCGCGCGCCGAGCCGGTGGCGCCGAGGTAGCGGGAAAGCTCCGACACCAGAGGATCGAGCGCGGCCAGGCAGGGCATGTCCATCGCCCGGCATCCGCTTTCCAGCGCGCTTCGCAGCGCCGGGTCGATGATGGTGTGCAGCACCACGCCCGGCGCATTGGCGATTTCCTCCAGCGCCCGGTCCAGCTGGCGGTGCGAGCGCACCAGCGCATAGATGTGCTCGATCGGCAGCACGTTGGTGAAGCGGGCGCACACCGCCCTGGCGAGGGCGTTCAGCGTCTCGCCGGTAGAATCGGAGACCAGGTGCACGTGGAAATAGGTGGCGAGCCGCATCGTGGCCGTCATGGGTCGGCGTCGGAATGAAAATAAAGCTGGGTCGGAAACCGTGGGCGGATGGTTGACAAATGGTTAACGCAAGCCGGGCAAAGCTGCGCCCGGGGTGGATCGTTGCGCCTCCGCACCGCGCCGCCGCGCCGGCTGGGGACGAGCGCCCCATTTATCCCGGCCATCGTCCCCAGCCGTTCGGCCCTGGGGACGTCCGCGGGGCGCGGCTCAGCCATGTCGGTCGACAAGCTCGTCTGTTCCCATTTGTACGCCCATGGAGATGGCGCAGAGGCGGTTGCGCAACAACAGTCTGCCTGCTTCTCCCCGCAATTCACAGCGACCGCGCCACGGCGACGCAGACTCTGCACCGCTGCTGGACCCAGGCAGGCGCCGGGCGTCCGCCTCGCCGGTTGTCCCCGGTCTCCACCAGCCCTTAACCTTTTCAAACAGGCCTTAAGACTTTCTTAAGGAAGGGGAGAAGCCGGTGGCCGGAAACTGGGCTCTTGAGCGGGGAAGGGCGAGCCGGTTTAAGGAGCGCCATGGATCGCGAGCCGAAACCGCTGCTGCTGCGCACCCTGGCGGGCGAGACGGTCGAGCGGCCGCCGGTCTGGTTCATGCGCCAGGCCGGCCGCTGCCTGCCGGAATATCATGAGCTGCGAGCCAGGGCGGGCGGCTTTCTCAACCTCGTCTTCGATCCGAAGCTGGCGTCGGAAGTGACGCTGCAGCCGATGCGCCGTTTCGCCTATGACGCCGCCATCGTCTTCTCCGACATCCCGCTGGTGCCGCAGGCGCTGGGGCAGGCGCTCTGGTACGAGGAAGGCGAAGGGCCGAGGCTCGGGCCGCTGCCGGACCTGGACGCCATGGCCGAGAAGGCGGCGACCGTCGGGGAGACGCTTGGCTCGGTGGGCGAGACGGTGCGGCTGGCGCGGGCCGGCCTCGAGCCTGAGCGGGCTCTGATCGGTTTCGCGGGCGCGCCCTGGACGCTCGCGACGTACATGCTGCAGGGCCGCGGCGGCGAGGCGGCCCGGGCGGTGGCGCGGGCCAGGGCCGTCACCGAGCGAGCCACGATCGAGCGGCTGGTGGACATCCTGGCGGATGCGACCGCCAGCTACCTGATCATGCAGGCCAGGGCAGGCGCCCAGGCGCTGCAGATCTTCGAGTCGTGGTCCGACCTGCTGCCGGAGGACGTGTTCGAGCGCCTGGTGATCGGGCCGCACGCGAGGATCGTCGGCGCGCTGAAGGCTGCGGGCGTGACCGCCCCGGTCATCGGCTTTCCCCGCGGGGCGGGCGCGCTCGTGGAGCGCTATGCGATCGAAAGCGGCGTGCAGGTGGTGGGGCTCGATGTCCAGGCGCCGGCGGCGCTCGGCCGGCGGCTGCAACGGCGCGTGGCGATCCAGGGGGCGCTCGATCCGGTGTTGCTGCGCGCCGGCGGCCAGGCGCTGGCCGACCGCATCGACGGCCTGCTGCGGCAATGGACCTGCGGTCCCTACGTCTTCAATCTCGGCCACGGCGTCCTTCCAGACACCCCGGTCGAGCACATCGCCGCCGCCGTCGCCCAGGTGACCGCGTGGCGCAATCGCTGATGCGCATCGCCCGACGGCTTCGGGAGGTGCGATGAGCCGCATTGCCGTGGTGCTCTTCAACCTCGGCGGGCCGGACGGCCCGGCGGCGGTGCGTCCGTTCCTCCTCAACCTGTTCTCCGATCCGGCGATCATCGCCGCGCCATGGCCGCTGCGGCGCGTTCTGGCCGAGGCGATCTCGCGGACGCGGCGCAAGCTGGCTGCGGCGAACTATGCGGCGATGGGCGGCGCCTCGCCGCTGCTGGCCGCCACCGAGGCGCAGGCCGAGGCGCTGCAAGCGAGCCTGGCCGAGGCGCTGCCGCGCGACGAGGTGCGCTGTCTCGTCGCCATGCGCTACTGGCGCCCGACCGCCGCCGCCGCGGCGCGGGCTCTGGCCGCCTTCGAGCCCGACGAAGTGGTGCTGCTGCCGCTCTATCCGCAGTTTTCCACCACCACGACGGCCTCGTCGCTGGCGGCCTGGCGCCGGGTCTGGCCGGGCGCGTGCAGGACCATCTGCTGCTACTTCGAGGACGAGGCGTTCATCGCCGCCCATGCCACGACCGTCCTGGCGGCCTGGCGCGCCGCCGGCTCGCCCGGCAAGGTGCGGGTGCTGTTCTCGGCTCACGGCCTACCCAGGCGCATCGCCGCGGCCGGAGATCCCTACCAGTGGCAGGTGGAGCGCACCTGCGCGCGCATCGCCGAGCAGCTCGGCGCGGCATGGGACTGGCAGGTCTGCTACCAGAGCCGCGTCGGGCCGCTGCAATGGATCGGCCCCTCCACCGTCGAGGCGATCGAGCGCGCGGCGGCCGACGGTCTCGGCGTCCTCGTCGTCCCGGTCGCCTTCGTTTCCGAGCACGTGGAGACGCTGGTGGAGCTCGATCGCGACTATGCCGAGGTGGCGCTGCGGGTCGGCGCCGAGCCCTATCTGCGGGCGCCGGCCCTCGGCTGCGAGCCGCTGTTCATCGCCGCCCTGGCCAGGCTCGTCCGCGCCGCCCTGGCCCAGCCGGCGGGGGTGCGGCCGGGCGGCGAAAGCTGCCCGAGCGGCTTTTCCTGCTGCGCTCTGCGGCGCCCCGAGCCAGGTCGATACCCAAAGCCAGGTCGCTGGGCGGAGCCGGGGCGGTGAAGCATCTCGTCTTCTACCACAACCTGCTGATCGCCCTGCACATCATCGCGGTGATCGCCTGGCTGGCCGGCCTGCTCTACCTGCCGCGCCTGTTCGCCTATCACACGCGCGCCGAGCCGGGCTCGCAGATGGACGAGACCTTCAAGATCATGGAGCTGAAGCTCTACCGGATCATCATGAACTCGGGGATGGTCGCAGTCTGGGCGCTGGGCCTGACCCTGATCTGGTTCGACGCCACCCGCATGGCCTGGGGCTGGGGCTTTCTGCTGACGCCGTGGATGCTGACGAAACTGGCCGGAGTCCTTTTCCTGACCTGGTGGCATCACTATCTGGGGAGAGCCCGTAAGGGGCTCGCCGCCGGCCGGCGCGATCGTTCGGAGCGCTTCTGGCGCATGACCAACGAACTGCCGTTTCTCGCCGCCATCGTCATGATCATCGCCATCACCACCAAGTTCGCGTTCTAGGAAGTTCACATCCCAGGCCAGGCGCGGGCTTGACGGCGCCGCCGCGGTGTGGTTCGGCTGGGGACCGAGGCGAATCCCGTCTCGCCTCCCCGCCCTTCCTTCCGGACCGCCGCCGCGCAAAGGCGAAGATCGGCCGGCCCCCTTTGGCATCGTCGCGCGTTCCGGCTTACCGACCGGGCGCCGGCGCCGCGAAGCGATCGATACCGGGCCCGGCCCGGCGTCCAACCCCAACAGCGATCCTGAAACGCCCATGTCCGACATCACAGAAATCGAACCCCTCGACGTCGAAGCCGAGGCCCAGCCCGACGACGGCGACGGCGGGGTCGACGCCTCAGAGCCGAGCGCCGCCGCCAGGGCGATCGCCGAACTCGCGCTCACCAGGATGTCGCTGCAGGAGCTGAAGCAGAAGTCGCCCGCCGATCTGCTGGCCTTCGGCGAAAAGCTCGACATCGAGAACGCCAACAACATGCGCAAGCAGGACATGATGTTCGCGATCCTGAAGACCCTCGCCGAGGAGGGCGTGGAAATCTCCGGCTCGGGCACGCTGGAAGTGGTCCAGGACGGCTTCGGCTTCCTGCGCAGTCCGGAGGCCAACTACCTGCCCGGGCCCGACGACATCTACGTCAGCCCCTCGCAGATTCGCAAGATCGGCCTTCGCACCGGCGACACCGTCGATGGCGGCGTGCGCAGTCCGCGCGAGGGCGAGCGCTATTTCGCCCTCACCAAGGTCGATCAGGTCAATTTCGAGAACCCGGAGAACGTCCGCCACAAGGTGCTGTTCGACAATTTGACGCCGCTCTACCCCGAGGAGCGGCTGATCATGGAGATCGACGACCCGACCCTGAAGGACAAGTCCGGGCGCGTCATCGACATCGTCTCGCCGCTGGGCAAGGGCCAGCGCTGCCTGATCGTCTCGCCGCCGCGGGTGGGCAAGACCATCATGATGCAGAACATCGCCAAGGCCATCGCCCACAATCACCCCGAGTGCTACCTGATGGTGCTCCTCGTCGACGAGCGGCCCGAGGAAGTCACCGACATGCAGCGCACCGTAAAGGGCGAGGTCATCGCCTCGACCTTCGACGAGCCGGCGACGCGTCACGTGCAGGTGGCCGAGATGGTGATCGAAAAGGCCAAGCGCCTCGTAGAGCACAAGCGCGACGTGGTCATTCTCCTCGACAACATCACCCGGCTCGGGCGCGCCTACAACACCGTGGTGCCTTCCTCGGGCAAGGTGCTCACCGGCGGCGTCGACGCCAATGCGCTGCAGCGGCCGAAGCGCTTCTTCGGGGCCGCGCGCAACATCGAGGAAGGCGGCTCGCTCACCATCATCTCCACCTCGCTGATCGACACCGGCAGCCGCATGGACGAGGTGATCTTCGAGGAGTTCAAGGGCACCGGCAATTCCGAGATCGTGCTCGACCGCAAGGTCGCCGACAAGCGCATCTACCCCGCCATCGACATCCTCAAGTCCGGCACCCGCAAGGACGAGCTGATCACGCCCAAGGACCAGCTGGCCAAGACCCACGTGCTGCGCCGCATCCTGGCGCCCATGGGCGCCCAGGACGCCATCGAGTTCCTGCTCGACAAGCTGCGCCAGACCAAGAACAACGCCGACTTCTTCCAGTCGATGAACACCTGAGGAACCGGGGGACGCCATGCTGGAGATCTTCCATTCGCCGCGGTCGCGCTCCATGCGGGTCGTCTGGCTCGCCGAGGAGATGGGCCTTCCCTACGAGCTGAGGACCGAGACCTTCGGCCAGCCCAGCGCCGACTTCCTCGCCGCCGGCCGCACCGGCGCCTTCCCGGCCATCCGCGACGGCGACATCGCCATGGGCGAGTCGGTGGCGATCATGCACTATCTCACCGAGGTCCATGGCCCGACGCCGCTGGCGTTGAAACCCGGCCATCGGCGCTACGCCGAGTATGTCCAGTTCCTGGTCTTCGGCGAGGCCTCCATGGCGGCCTTTCTCAACCCCGTCCTCGGCACTCAGTTCTTCGCGCCCGAGGCGGAGCGCCAGAACGTCACCGTCGATATCGCCAAGCGCAGCTTCACCAATCGGCTCAAGGCCGTAGAGGCCCAGCTCGACAAGGCCGATCACGTCGCCGGAGACTTCACCGCCGCGGACATCTCGGTCGGCTACGCCCTCGGCCTCGGCGCCATGGTGGGACTTTCCGAGTCCTACTCGCCGAAGATCGGCGCCTACCGCGAGCGCCTGGAATCGCGCCCCGCCTACCAGGCCGCCGCGTCGAAATAGCGCCGCCCCACCCCTCAACCCCTCTTGCGGCGGCTCGGTCTCTATCTCCGCGCGAAGGTGTAGCCGAAGCGGGCGCTCTGGCGGAAGACGCCGGAAGGCTCGCAGTCGCCGAGCGCCGCAGCGAGTTCGGCCTCGAAAGCGCCGGCGCGATCGCCGAGTACCGCCAGCGAACAATAGGATGTGGAGTGGAGATGGCCGAGCACGCTGTTCGCGGTCCAGTCGAGCTCGACCTCGAAGTCGAAGCTCTGCACCTCATGAAAGCCTGCGTCGCGGAGCAGGGCTTCGTCAGCGGCTCGCCCGGAATAGTCGCCCGGGCCGCTGGGCGAAGGGCGGTCGCTGAAGCGCCGGACCACGTCCTGGGCGGCCCTCTGCCATAAGGCGTCGCCGACGACGGCGCCGTCGGCGCCGAGGATCGCCAAGCCGCCGCCAGGCTTCAGCCAGGCAAGCACAAGTCGGGCGATGCCGGGCCGGTCGAAACGGTGGAAGGCCTCCGCCGCAGTCACGAGATCGAGGGCGCCCGGCGGCGCCTTCAAGGCCTCTGCGGCGCCGATGCTCCAGACGATGTTGCGCAGTGCGCGCCGAGCGGCTTCGGCGCGCCCGACGGCGATCATCTCGGGCTCGATGTCGACGGCGAGGACCTGGGCGAACCGCGGCGCGAGATCGATCGTCAGGCGCCCTGGACCGCAGCCCAGGTCCAGCAGCCGCTCGCGCCCGGCGATGCGCGCGAGGAGGTGTTCGAGCAGGGCGCCGGGGTAGGGCCGCCGGTTCAGCAGATAAGCCTCGGCCGTGCCGGCGAAGGCGTCCGAGGCGAAGCCCGCGGGGGTGAGGCCCGCGCTCATGGGAGCAGCACGCTGGCGCCCGTCGTGGCGCGGCTCTCCAGCGCCTCGTGCGCGGCCCGTGCCTGCGCCAGCCGGAAGCGCTGGCCGATCTCGACCGTGACCTTGCCGGAGGCCAGCATGGCGAAGAAGGCGCCGGCGCTCTCCTCGAGCTCCACGCGGGTGGCGGTGTAGTCGAAGAGCGTCGGCCGGGTGATGAAGATCGAGCCGGCGCGTGTCAGGCGCAGCGGCTCGACCGCGGGCGCGGGGCCGGAGGCGTTGCCGAAGCTGACGAAGAGGCCGCGCCGGGCGATGCTGGCGAGGGTGCCCTCGAACGTATCCTTGCCCACCGAGTCGTAGGCGACCTGCACGCCCGCGCCCTGGGTGATTTCGCGAACCCGCGCCGCGACGTCCTCCTGCCGGTAGAGGATCACCTCGTCGCAGCCGAGCCGGCGCGCCAGCGTCGCCTTCTCGTCGGATCCCACCGCGCCAATGACGCGCGCGCCGATCGCCTTCGCCCATTGTACGAGGAGGGCGCCCACGCCGCCGGCGGCGGCATGGACGAGGATGGTCTCCCCGGCGCGCAGCGCATGGCAGCGGCGCAGCAGGAACTCGGCGGTCATGCCCTTGAGCAGCGATGCCGCCGCGGTCTCGGCCGAGACCGCGGCGGGAAGCGCCAGGACCCGATCGGCGGCCACCGCGTGCAGCTCGGCATAGGCGCCGGCGACGCCGCAATAGGCGACACGGTCTCCCGCCGCGAAGCGCGCCACCCCCTCGCCCACGCTCTCGACCACGCCGGTGCCCTCCTGGCCGAGGACGGCGGGAAAGCGCATCGGGTAGAGCCCCGAGCGCTGATAGGTGTCGATGAAGTTGAGGCCGATCGCCTGGTGGCGCACCAGCACCTCGCCCGGCCCGGCGCGGGGGGCCTCGATCTCCACCGGCTCGAGGACGTCGGGGCCGCCGGCGCGAGTGGCTTGGATGGCGAGCATGGCCTAGCCGAGAGCCCTGCCGAGGAAGTCGAGCGTGCGCCGCTGCGCCAGAGCGGCGTCGGATGCATGGTAATGCTCGCCGCCCGCCCGCGCGAAGGCGTGGTTGCGGCCGGGATAGGTGAACAGCTCCACGAGGGGGTGGTGCTTCAGCGCCGAGATGATCAGGGCCTGCGCCTCCCTGGGCACGAACTGGTCCTCCTCGGCGACGTGGAGCAGCAGCGGATTGGCGAGCTTGTCGGCCTCGGCCAGATGCCGCTCGATGCCGACGCCATAATAGCCGACGTCGGCGTCGACGTCGGTGCGCGCCCCGGTCAGGAAGGCGAGCAGGCCCCCCAGGCAGAAGCCCACCGACCCCACCTTGCCGTTGGCGGCGGGGTGGGCGCGGGCGTGGGCGACCGTGGCGGCGATGTCTCTGACGCCGAGATCGACGTCGAAGGCGTTGAAGAGTTCGAAGGCGCGGCTCAACTCGGCCTGCGACCGGTCGCTGAGGTCGATGCCCGGCTCGATGCGCCAGAAGAGATCGGGGCAGATCGCCAGGTAGCCCTCCCGCGCGAAGCCGTCGCTGATCGCCCGCATCACCGCATTGACGCCGAAGATCTCTTGGATGACCACGACGGCGGGCGCCTTGGCGGCCGCGGGCCGCGCCAGATAGGCGTCGAACTCGCCGTCCGGCGTTCGGATGGTGACGGTCTCGCTCATGGACGCCTCCCTTGCGCCGGGCTTTTGCGGAACGCGCGTGCGAGGCCCATAACACGAAGCCTCTGCGGGAAGGGAGCCCGTCCTATGAAGCTGAACATCGACATCGATCTGACGCCGCAGGAAGCACGCCAGTTCCTGGGCCTGCCGGACGTCGGGGCCTTGAACGAGCACATGGTCGCCGAGGTGAAGAAGCGGCTCGACGCGAACCTGGCCATGGCGGCGCCCGAGGAGCTGATGAAGAACTGGCTCGCCTTCGGCGGCCAGGCGTCGGCCGAGTTCATGAAGCTGATGAGCGCCGCGGCGGCGGGCGGCCTGAAGGGCGGCGGACGCGGCGGATGAGGCCGACGATCTTTGCGCTGGCCACCGCTCCGGGCCGGGCCGCCATCGCGGTGGTGCGCGTCTCCGGGCCGGCGACGGCGGCCATGCTGACCGCGCTTTCGGGCGCCCTGCCGCCTCCCCGCCGGGCGACGCTGAAGCGGCTGCGGAGGGCCGACGGCCTGACGCTCGACGAGGCCGTGACGCTGTGGTTTCCCGGGCCGCACAGCTACACCGGCGAGGACGCGGCCGAACTGCACCTGCACGGCGGCGCCGCCGTGATCGCCGGCGTCGCCGAGGCGCTGGCGCACCTCGGCGCGCGCCTCGCCGGGCCGGGAGAGTTCACCCGGCGCGCCTTCGAGGCGGGCAGGCTCGACCTGGATCAGGCCGAGGCGGTGGCCGACCTGGTCGAAGCGGAGACCGCCGCCCAGGCGCGCCAGGCGCTGGCCCAGCTCGAGGGGGCGCTGGGCCAGCGGTATCGGACCTGGCGGGAGCGGCTGGCGCGGGCGCTCGCCCTGCTCGAGGCGGCCGTCGACTTTCCGGACGAGGATGTTCCGGCCGACGTGGCGGCGCGGGCGGCGCCGCTGGTGGACGGGCTGGTCGCCGAGCTGAAGGCGGCGCTCGCCGACGCCGGCCGCGGCGTGCGGGTGCGCGAAGGCTATCGCATCGCCATCGTCGGGGCGCCGAATGCCGGCAAGAGCAGCCTGCTCAACGCTCTCGCCGGCCGCGACGCCGCCATCGTGACTCCGGGCGCGGGCACGACGCGCGACGTCATCGAGGTCGCCCTGGTCCTGGCCGGCCACAAGGTGCTGCTGGCCGACATGGCGGGGCTGCGCCCGACGGTCGAGCCCGTCGAGGCCGAAGGGGTGCGCCGGGCGCGCGCCTGGGCCGGCGCCGCGGCGCTGCGCCTGTGGATCGTCGATGCGGCCGACGCCGGCGGCGCCTGGCGCGAGGGCGAGTCCCTGGCCAGAGCGGGCGACGTGCTGGTCCTGAACAAGATCGACTTGGGCTGCGCCGCCGACGCGGCCGAGGCGCGGCGGGCCGCGGCCCGGCTGGGCCTGGCGGTGCTGGAGGTGTCGGCCCTGAAGGGCGTGGGCGTCGAGGCGCTGGCGGAGGCGGTTTCGGCGCGCGTCGCCGCCGAACTCTCGGGCGCGGATTGTCCGCCGGTGACGCGGCAGCGCCATGCACGGCTGCTAGGCGACGCCCTCGGCCACCTGGAGCGCGCCCGCACCGCGATGCCGGCGCCGGAGCTTGCCGCCGAGGATCTGCGCCTCGCCGCCGCCGCCCTGGCGCGGATCACCGGCCGGATCGGGGCCGAGGACGTGCTGGGGGTGATCTTCGCGAGCTTCTGCATCGGCAAGTGAGTGTTTCACGTGAAACACCCGGGCCGCCGCCGCGGATCGTGGCTCGATTTCCCGGCCGGTCCGACGTAAAGACGGATCATGCGCTCGAGTTGGGATGTCATCGTCATCGGCGGCGGCCACGCCGGCTGCGAAGCCGCCGCCGCCGCCGCCCGCGCGGGCGCGGCGACCCTGCTGCTCACCCACAGCATCGAAACCATCGGGGAAATGTCCTGCAACCCGGCCATCGGCGGCCTGGGCAAGGGACATCTGGTGCGAGAGATCGACGCCCTCGACGGGCTGATGGGCGTGCTGGCGGATGCGGCCGGCATCCAGTTCAGGATGCTCAACCGGTCCAAGGGCGCCGCGGTGCGCGGACCGCGCGCCCAGATCGACCGGGCCCGGTACCGCCGCGCCATGCAGGCGGCTCTGTTCGCCCAGCCCGGTCTCGAACTGCGCGCCGCGGCGGTCGAGGACCTGGCGATCGACTCGGGCCGGGTCCGCGGCGTCGTGACCGCCGGCGGCGAGACCTATGCGGCGGCGGCGGTGGTGCTGACGACGGGGACCTTCCTGAAGGGGGTGATCTGCCGCGGCGACAGCCGCATCCCGGCCGGGCGCTTCGGCGAGGCGCCGGCGATCGGCCTGGCCGAGCGGCTCTACGGCCTGGGGCTGCGCATGGGGCGGCTGAAGACCGGCACCCCGGCGCGGCTGGATGGCCGCAGCATCGCCTGGGACCGGCTCGAGTCCCAGCCGGGGGACGATCCGCCGACGCCGTTCTCGTTCCTGACCGGCGCGATCGAGACGCCGCAGATCGCCTGCGGCGTCACCGCGACGACGCCGGAGACGCACCGGATCATCGCTGCGCGCCTGGGTGAATCGGCGGTCTACGGCGGTCGTCTCCAGGGGCGCGGGCCGCGCTACTGCCCCTCCATCGAGGACAAGGTGGTCCGCTTTCCCGAGCGCGCCAGTCATCAGATCTTCCTCGAGCCCGAGGGCCTCGACGACGACACCGTCTACCCGAACGGCGTCTCCACCTCGGTCTCGGAGGAAACCCAGGACCTCTTCCTGCACACCATTCCGGGGCTCGAGTCGGTGCGGGTGACGCGCTACGGCTACGCCATCGAGTACGATTACGTCGACCCGCGCGAGCTCGGGGCCGGCCTCGAGGCGAAGCGGCTGCCGGGCCTCTATCTCGCCGGCCAGATCAACGGCACCACCGGCTACGAGGAAGCGGCCGCGCAAGGGCTCGTCGCCGGCCTCAACGCCGCGCGCGCCGCCGCCGGCGCCGAGCCGGCGCGCTTCGGGCGCGACGAGGCCTACATCGGCGTCATGGTGGACGACCTCGTCACCCGCGGCGTCACCGAGCCCTATCGGATGTTCACGAGCCGCGCGGAGTTCCGCCTGCGCCTGCGCGCCGACAACGCCGACCAGCGCCTGACCGCGCGCGGGCTGGAGCTGGGGTGCGTCGGGCCGCAGCGGGCCAGGGCGTTCGCCGCCAAGGCCGGCGCCCTGGCCAAGGCGCGCGCCCTGGCGCGCACGCTTTCGCTCACCCCCGCCGAGGCCGGCCGCGCCGGGCTCGCCATCAACCCCGACGGCCGACGCCGCGATCTCGGCCAGCTTCTCGGCCATCCGTCGATCGGCTTCGACGCGCTTGCGCGCATCTGGCCGGCGATCGGCGCCTGGTCCGGGGAGGTGCGCGAGCAGATCGAGATCGACGCCGCCTACGCAGCCTACCTCGAGCGCCAGGATGCCGACGTGGCCGAATTCCGTCGCGACGAGGCTTTGCAGCTGCCGGGGGGGCTCGACTATTCCCGCGTCGGCGGCCTCTCCAGCGAGGCGCGCGAACGCTTGAGCCAGGTGCGGCCCGCCACGCTCGGCCAGGCCTCGCGCATCGAAGGCGTCACCCCCGGCGCGCTCACCGCCCTGCTCGCCCATGTGCGCCGACCCAGGGCCGCATGAGCCTGGCTCCAACCCCTGCGGGCCGGCGTCGGCGGACGCAACGAGCTTCGCCCGCCTGGCTGGCGCGACCCCGACCCAGATGGCCGACCTCGCGCGCTTTCGGCGCATGCTCGGCGACTGGAACGTCCGGATCAATCTGGTGAGCGCCGCCAGCCTGGAGGCGTTCTGGCCGAGGCACGCGTGGGACAGCGCCCAGTTGCTGCAGCTCGAGCCCCTCGCCCGCGTCTGGGCCGACCTCGGCGCCGGCGCCGGATTTCCGGGTCTGGTGCTGGCGATCCTCCTGAAAGGCAAACCCGGCGCGCAGGTGCATCTGATCGAGAGCCAGGCCAGGCGATGCCGGTTCCTCGAGGCCGTGGTCGCGGCCCTGGACCTCCCGGCCACGGTGCGCCGGGCGCGCGCCGAGTCGGTGACGCTGAAGGTGGAGGTGGTGACCGCCCGGGCGGTCGCGCCGCTCACCCGGCTCATCGGCCTGGCCCAGCCCATGCTGGCCCTGGGCGCGCGCGGGCTGTTCCTCAAAGGTCGCGGGGCCGAGGCCGAAATCGCCGAGGCCCGCAGGGCCTGGCGGTTTTCC
>Ga0307374_10006219_pt1 | contig 18880 bp, 19 predicted proteins | sample OX3MG_FD_202532 | JGI IMG/M metagenome (GOLD analysis project Ga0307374, IMG submission 202532) | Soil microbial communities from Risofladan, Vaasa, Finland - OX-3 | ecosystem: Environmental > Terrestrial > Soil > Coastal area > Acid sulfate soil | place: Finland: Risofladan, Vaasa | collected...
ATCGAGTCGAGGGCCCGGTAGGTGTCGTCCGCGTTGAACGCGTCGTTGTGCGCCCAGCGGTTGCGGACGTCGCGCAGCTCGAACACGAGGTTGCGGTCGGTCCGGGTGAGCCGGCTGCGAAACGCGGCGTCCCACGCTTCGGTCATCACCTTCAACAAGAACGCCGGATCGCGAAGCGACGCCGGCGCGGCGTTGCGCGGGCCGGAGTCGACGAAGCCCTCCAGCCAACCCTCACCGTGCACCGAAGCCATCTGGCGGTCGACGAACGGTGCAAGCCCCGTAGCCAGCACCTCGAAGGCCCTACCGACCCGCTCCCGGTTACTGACGGCCACGTTCTGCTCCTAGCTCTCGTTGCACCTCGGCCACCACATGCTCGGCAAGCCCCGCCAAACGGTTCGCGAGTTCGGCGTCCGCCTCGGCGAGGTCATCCGCGTAGCGCCCGTCGACCGCCCACGGGTTGCACGACGCCAACAGCTGTCGGTCGAGCTCGACAAGGCGCCCCAGCCCAACGCACGAGTCGTGCAGGACAAGCAGGTTGTGGGTCTTCTGGAACGGCATTCCTGCGTCGATGAGCGTGGCTTTCAGGGCCTTCTCGACGACGAGATGGGAAAGAAAGCACACCATGCGACCGGGGGATTCGGGGTCCCGGGCGACGGCGCGCATCGCATGGAGGTCGTCCTCGACGTTCGCCAGCCACCGGCGGGCCTCGTCGAAGCTGTTGTCAGGCAGCTCGGGCATAGACGACCCGTCCTTCCCGAAGCGGCCAGTAGTGCATCGAGCCGATTACGTCGTGGCGGCGCTCGCACTCGCGGCGGTCGGTGACAAAGACTTGCACCGGGACCGAGCCGCCGAGGGCGCCGTAGAGTGCCGCCTCGAGCTCGTGGCGCTTGGCGTAGTCGATGGAGGAGAGCACCACCATCAGGTCGAGATCGGAGTCCGGGCCGTCGTCGCCGCGGGCGACGGAACCGAAGAGGAGCACCTGTTCGGGGTCACAAGCCCTCACGACGGCGTCCACGACATCGGGGACCCACTCGGACAAGGTCCGACCGTCGTAGCGGGCCTTGCCGTCGCGCACCTCGTAGGTGACCGGGCTCATGACCCAAGCTCCGGCTGGACTGACCCCGGTGAGCCGGCTCGTCGGAGGATCTCGGGCCACGACGTGACCAAAGCATTGAACCCGAGGGCATCCTCGGCCCAGCCCCGACGCTCGCAGATCGCATAGAGGCGATACGCGAGATCGCGTGCCACTTCGCCGAGTCCACCGAGCTGGCGCACCAGGTCTGCTGCGCCAGACTCGCTACCGTCGTCCCACAGCGCCTTCACCAACTGCTGAGTGACTTCCCACACCGGCATACGCGTGTCGGCGGTGGGGTCCCAGTCTGGGGCGAGCTCGGCGCGCCGGAGCAGTCGGACCCGCCCGGCCCGAGCGATCAGGATGCAGGCCTCCTCAAGGCCCTTCACCGACACGTTCGTCGCTCGGGCCAGACCTTCGGCGGGGTCGTAGCCGGCCTCGTCGAAGCCGTATTGCTCGAACCACTTGATGGCGAAGCGAGTGTCCCCGTCGAACTCGCCTTCTTGCTCGGCGAGGACCTCGTCGAGCACCTGGTTGATGAGCGTCAGCGCGCTGCGCACCGGCATCGTCTCGCCGGTCGGCTCGACCACCTTCGCGTAGCGCGAGAACACTGCCATCCCCGGGCCGATCGCTGCCTGGGCCAGGTCCACTGGAGCGATGTTGCCTTGTTGCAGCTCGCGCAGCGCCTTGGGCAGCTCAGCGTGCAGCGCGGCGAGAAATCCGCGCCGGTCCGTGATCCCAGCGGTCTCGCTGCGGGGGCGGCAGGCGAGAACGATCGACGAAGCGAGGGCGTTGCTCGCCTGGTTGCGCATACGATTGCCGAGTTCGGTCCGCATAGGCCAGGTAGCCGTAACGGCGAACCCCGAATGGAGTAGGCCGGCGAGCATCGTTTCCCACCCGGTAGAGGCCACGCCGCTCTCGTCGTGCTCGGACTGCTTGAACGCGTAGAAGACGGTGAGTGGGTACGCCGGGTCAGCCGCCTTACGCAGGCTCGCGAATGCTCGTTCGAAGCCCTTCTCGAACTGCTGCTCGGCCTTCAGCTTGTCGCCATCGCAACGGAAGGGATCAGCTATGAGTTCTGCTGACTTCGGCGTGTGCATCGTTGAGAACAGGACAGGGTAGGTGGGTGCCAGAGAGCGACGGAGCCAGACGTAGAAGAAATCCGAGAGATCCGCGTAGCCGACGTTGTCGTAGTACGGAGGATCAGTAGAAATGAGAAGGCTCCGTTCCAGCCTTTCTCCCGTGGCATCAGCTTGGGCCGCGTCGCCACGGTGGGCGGGTAAGCCGTCGATCGCTGCAGCTTCGAACGCGATGGCATCACTGAAATTACCGCTTGCCGCGGCGAAGATGTTTCCCTCAGCAAAGTCCCAAGTCATTGGAATGGCTTGACGAGCGAAGGTGCTTCTCGGAGTCTCCTTGCTCGGACTGCTATCCCAAGTACAGATCGCTGAGTTTCGATCAGCGATCTTGCCTACCAAGAAGGTCAAGTACGTCACCACAGCGTCGGCATAGGCGGGCTTACCTCCGTCGGCGATGATGCGCTGGCGCGCTTCGCCCACGAGATCCGAGAAGGCGCAGAGGGCGGTGAGTTGGCGGTTGGTGAACAGGTCGGCGTGGCGCGTCATGCCGTAGCCCTGGACCCGGAAGCCAAGGGCTTGTTCGGGCAACTCGGTGTCGGGCTCGCCGCCGGGCCGAGGCACGTCGGCGACTCCTTCGTGATCGGGTTCTGGGGGCAGGTAGATACGCTGCCGGTTGCCCTCCGCCACTATCGCCATGAGCTGGGCTCCCATACGCCCGGCCTTGCCTTCTGATCGAACATGGGCGAGCGGCACGGGCGAGTTGCACACGATGCAGATAGCGCCCGTGCGTCCGACGGTGCCCTCAACGGGAGGGCCAGATGACCCGTGGCTGATCTCAAAGCGCACCCTGGTGCCCTCCACCACGGGGCGAACCCAGGCTTCCTTGCCCTTCTTCTTGCCGAGCCAGAAGGACCGGACCAGCGGCATCGTGGCTTGGCAGGCTGGGTTCGGGCAGGTGACGGTACGCGCCCAGATCCACGCGATGACCGTTGCTGTGCGGCCGTCGGAGAGGGTGGCCTGTGGGTAGAGATGCCCGATACGACGCTCTGCCTCGTCGCGCATCCAGGCTCCGTAGTAGCGGACATCCTCGGCGAGTCCCTGGGCGCCTCGCCAGCTCTCGACCGCGAGTCGGCCGTCACCGTCGCGCGGGTGAACAGGCGGTTGGCCGGCGAACTTGGCCGGTAGCTCGATGAGGGCCTTGGTGATGAGCACGGCAACCGGGTTCAGGTCACTCCCATGAGCGACGAGCCCGAGGCGCTGGGCCTCCAGGGGGATCGACCCGCCACCGCAGAAGGGGTCGAGTACCTCGGGCGGATTGTCTCCGCAGGACCGGCGGATCTCCTCGCGCGCCTCAGCCAGCACCGCCTCGTCTTGGGTGGCTTCCCAGGGGACCAGACGCTCGATGAGTCGGAAGAGCCGTTGGCGCTCTTGTTCCTGGGCTTCCTCGGTGGGGAAGCGATCGGGATGAGCAGAGGGGTCGTCGACGAGCTGGGCGAAGAGCACGGCACGGCATGCGGCGAGCGGCCGGCGTGCCCACCACAGGTGCAGGGTCGAGGGATGTCCGTGGCGGATGGACTTCTCCCGGGCAGCCTCCCGGTTGATCGCTTCGAGGGGAAGTGCCACCTCGATGAGCTTGCGTTTGTGGGTGTCGACTTGGCCCATGTCAGCCCTTGCCTTGGGAGAGGAATCCGGCGATCCCATCGACCGCAGCGACCACGAGGTTCGTCTTGACACGCCGCTTGTGGCAGGCGAGGGCGATAGCAGCGCTCGCGATGGTCAGGTCCGGTCCGTAGCCGGCGTAGGCCAGGATCGGCGAGAGGATGTCGCGGATCTCGGTCTCGTTCGGTCCGTACCACGTGCCGCAGAGCTGCACCTCCGCGAAGCGGGCATCGGAGGCGATCTCGGTGGCGAGGTCTTCCTTGTCCCATTGGCGGCCGGGCACGTACTGGCTCCATTCGACCTGCTTGGCACCGATGAAGCGCTGTAGCGCCTGCTGCTGAGCCTCGGCAATCATGCGCTTCCCCCTCCATCGGTCATCGTGGCGTCTCCGCGGTGTCCCAGAGCTTGTCCCAGTCGAAGGTGGTGCTGCGCTCGGCGAAGTGCAGCTGGCGGGACTTGCCGGCGAACGGGTCGCGCAGGTAGCGGACCTGGCAGGTTCCGTCGGTGCGGACCTCGACGAGGGCGAGGAGGTAGTGGTCCGCGGCGTTCAGGCCGGTGAGGATCTCGTTGCGGGTGACGGTGACCGTGGTCGAGCCTTCGATGCGGCCCTTCACCTCGATGAGCAGCAGGTGACCGTCGGTGTCGACGGAGCGGATGTCGAAGCCGGGGTTCGAGTGCGCCATCTCCTCGGCTCGCCGACCGATGCGGGCTTCTTCGTCGAGCACCGCCCGCACCGCCCGCTCTTCGACCTCACGGGTCTCACGGGCGAAGCGGCTCACGGTGGCCGCCTCGGGGTCACCGAGCGAGGCAAGCAGGCCTGCCGGCACGACGAGCGCCCCGCCGACGAGCACGGGTGGGAGGGCTTGGAGCTGGCGTTCTTCTTCGAGCTCGCCGAGTCGGCGGCGCATCCTGGCGGCAAGCTCGTCGGCTCGGGCCTGGGCGCGTTCGGGGTTCATCTTCGGCTGGCGTCCGGCCGCGGCCTGCTCTTTGAGCACGGCTGCTCGCTGGTCCCAGTAGTTGATCTCCCGGGTGAGCCGGGTGCGCACCGCGGTGATGGTCCGCTCGGCGCGGTCGTCAGTGCGGGCAGCGACCTCTGCGAGATGCTGAGGCACGATGTACTCGATGCCGTAGTCGAGTGCCCGGCGTTCGAGCCCGGGGCCGGACAGCCAGTCCTCTCCGAGGACCCGCTTGCAGGTCACCAGCTCGTCGGGGGTGGCGGGGCGGTAGTCGAGGTACGGCGCGTACCCGCCCGGCGAGCCGTTGCCGTCTCGGTCGACGCTCACGAACTCGAAGCGCCGGGAGACGACGTGGTCTCGACCGCCTTGGCCAGGTCGGGCGTCGGTGATCGTGTGCTCCAGGTAGCACAGGACCCGGGGCACCTCGGTGGGGTCGGTCTCGTCGATCAGCACCGCCCCGGTCGAAAGGAGCGACCCGTGGCGTTCGATGGTGAGCGCCACTACTGCGTCGAGGAGGGGATGTCCGGGCGCGACGAGCTCGGCGGGGGGCCGGCCGGGCTGGTGGATGAGCGTCTTGTCGAAGCAGATCCGCTCGTAGCGGCGGAGCACCGGCCGACCCGAGCGGGCGGTGCGGGCACGGACCTCGGCGGGCACGTGGGTCACCTCGTAGCGATCGGGTTCGCGCTCCACGAGTCGGCCGCCCAAGGTTGCCAGCGCCTTGTCGAAGAAGGCGTGGACATAATGCGGCTGGAGCCGACGCGCCGCGGCCTCTTCCATCAGCAGACGCAGGCGGGTGACGTCGGCCTCGGAGAGGACCTCGGAGGCGAGCGCTTCGGCCGCGATGAGCGCGCCGATGCCGTCGCCGACGTGGGCATCGATCACCTCTTCGAGGCGAGCACGGACATCTGGCCGCTCGCCGTAGCGGATGGCCTCGATGAGCAGGTCGCGCAGCGCCCGGCCCGACATGGCCTGGCCGAGAACGTCGAAGACCTGGCCGCCGAGCGCCTGGCGTTGCTCGTCGAGCTTGTGGAGCAGTAGTTGGTACACCTGGCCTTCGCGGGTGCCTGCGGCGACGAGGTTCCACATGTGGCAGACCTCTTCTTGGCCGATGCGGTGCACCCGCCCGAAGCGCTGCTCGATGCGGTTCGGGTTCCACGGCAGGTCGTAGTTGACGACGAGATGTGCCCGCTGGAGGTTGATGCCCTCACCGGCCGCGTCGGTCGCCACGAGCACGACACAGCCCGGGTCGGAGGTGAAGGTGTCCTGGGCGACTCGGCGCTGCTCTCGGCGCATCCCGCCGTGGATCGCCACGACCGCCTCAGGGCGCCCGAGGAAGGCTTGGAGACGGCGGACGAGGTAGTTGAGGGTGTCGCGGTGCTCGGTGAAGATGAGCAGCTTTCGCCGGGTGCCGGAGTCCTCGAACATCTCAGGCTTCTCGGCGAGCAGGCCCGCGAGCTCGATCCACTTGCGGTCGGTGCCCGAGGCGAGCACCGAGCGGGCAAGGCTCTCCAGATGCGACAAGGTGGCGACCTCGGCTTGGAGCTCGACCGCGGTCTCGGCCGCGGAGGCTTGGTCGACGAGGCGCTCTTCGACCTCTTCGAGCTCAGCGGCTTCCAGGTCGTCGGTATCGAAATCGTCGGCGAGGTCCTCGCCGAGTCCGAATCGGGCGAGGTCGTCGCCGGTCGCATCCGGCCCGGTGCGGTCTGTTGCGGCGCGCAGCTCGGCGAGGTGGTCTTCGAGGCGCTTGCGCCGTCGAGCGAGGGACTGAGAGATCGCCTCGGGTGAGGAGGCGAGACGTCGCTGTAGGACGGTGAGGGCGAAGCCGACCACGTTGCGCCGCCCCGAGGTGAGCCGCTCGGCCCGGTTCATCTCCTCGGTCACATAGGTGGTGACCGCCTCGTAGAGGTCGGTCTCGGCCGGGGAGAGCTCGAAGGGGACGGTATAGGCGCGCCGCTCGGGGAACAGCGGCCGGCCGTCGAAGCGCAACAGGTGCTCCTTTACCATCCTGCGCATCAAGTCGGTGGTGTCGATCTCTCCTGATGCGGAGCGACGCCGGCCCTCGAAGCGGTCGGCGTCCAACAGGGCCAGGAACAGCTGGAAGTCCTCGTTCTTGCCGGCGTGCGGCGTGGCGGTGAGCAGCAGCAGGTGGCGGGTGGTAGCCGAGAGAAGCTTCCCGAGGCGGTAGCGGCGGGTCTCGCGCACTTCGTCGCCCTCGTAGTGGGCCGACATGCGGTGCGCCTCGTCGACGACGACGAGGTCCCACTCGGTCGCCTCCAAGCGAGCCTGGATGTCGTCGTTTCGCGACAGGTGGTCCAGGCGGGCGATGACGAGATCGCGCTCGGCGAGCGGGTTGCCGGTGTGGCTTGCCTCGATGGCGTCTCGGGTGAGGATCTCGAAGTCGAGGGAGAACTTCTCCGCGAGCTCGTCCTGCCACTGGGCGACGAGACCCCCGGGCGCGACGATGAGGCAACGGGCGACGTCGGCTCGGAGCAGCAGCTCTTTGATGTAGAGCCCGGCCATGATCGTCTTGCCGGCCCCCGGGTCGTCCGCGAGGACGAAGCGCAGCGGCTGGCGGGGGAGCAGCTCGCCGTAGACGGCACGGATCTGATGGGGGAGCGGCTCGACGAGGGAGAGGTGCACGGCGAGCAGCGGGTCGAACAGGTGCGCCAGGCGGATCCGCCGGGCCTCGGAGACGAGGCTGAACAGCTCGCCGTCCGCGTCGAAGCTCCACCGGACCCCGGACCCTCGGATCGAGAGCACCTCCTCGTCGGAGCGGTAGAGGAGGCGCTCGCCGACCCGGCCGTCTGGGTCGCGGTAGGTGAGGGTGACCGCCGCTCCACCGTGCCAGGAGAGCGCCACGGACGTGACGTCCTTGGCGGGGACGACCCCGCCCACCACCGCGCCGGGAACGAGGTCCTCCAGTTGGGCGCTCACGCGCTCCTCGCTTCGCGCTCGTGGTGAGACGGGGACGGCAGTGGCATCGGGTCCATCGTCGCCGGTCGCTGCGATGGCAATGGGGCTTCCGTCTGGCCGGCGCCGTGCTGGTCGGCGTCGAGGCTCGCCGCGATGCGACCGAGCTGGACGACCAGCGGTGCGAGCAGGGGCGGGAGGAGCTCGGCGACCGCCCCGGGGACGAGCGCGCGAAGTGTTGGGGGCAGCAGCTCCAGCAGGTTCGCCACGACCGGGATCGCGGCTCGCAGCTCGTCGACCGGCGTGTGCTCGGCGACTCCGGCCAGCTCGTCGAAGGAGAAGGCACTGAATACGGCATCCATGAAGCGAGCCGCCTGAACTCGCTCGTCAGGCGGCAGCTCGGCGATGGGCACGCCAATGCCTGCGAGCAGCTCGATCGTTGCCTGGTCGTCGGCGACCTCGCCGCCGAGCTGGACGAGGAACAGGTTCGTGAGCACGCCGCGGGCCACCGCACTGGGCGGCTCTCCCTGACCGATCCCGGAGCGCTTCACCTGGGCGGCGACCAACCCCTCGAGCCGGCGGCCGGCCACCGTCGAGAGCAGCTGGTCAACGCCGCACTCGGCCACATCCAGCTCGTCGCTGTCCGCAGGCACCTCGATGGTGAGCGCCCAGCGGTAGGCGGCGCGGATCGTCTCCTCGGGAAGCTCGACGCCACCGGCGAACAGCGAGAAGGCAACCATCTGCCACGGCTGGCCCCGCCGCATGCGCGTCGCCACCTGACGGCAGCGCTCGGCCATGTCGTCGGGGTAGACGACCTCGGTGCCACGGCCGCGCCCGAGCGAGCGCCGGTGGCCCCTCGGCACGAGCCCCACCCGCCTCCAGTCCTCCAAGCGGCGAGGCGAGCAGGCCACCCCCTGGGCGCGCAGTTCCGCTACCAGGGCCTTCGTGGCACGGGAGGGCGTAGCGGGGCGCGGCACATGCCAAGGTTACATCCCCCGGTTGAGATGGTGGTGGGAGAGCAGAACCGCCTCGTACGCTGGGCATCCGTCGGCCACCCGGTGGTGGCAGGCGGATCGGACCAGAAAAGAGGTGATGAAGATGGCAAACCAAGACAAGAGCGGCTTCGGCAACGCTGCGACCTGGTCAGCAGCTGCCCTTGGGCTCCTCGGCCTCTTTGCTGGAGCGTTCAGGATCGGGCTCCAGCGACTGCTCTGGATCGCCACCTGCGCCGTCGGCGCGGTCGGCCTGTGGAGCACGTACCCGTGAGCTGCTCCCCTGAGCCTGGTGCGTCGCTGCCCCGTCCTGTGCCGGGCTCAGGCCCAGTCGGGCGGGGTTGAGGGCGAGACGCCAACTGAGGAGTCCGTCCCACGCTGAGGTGGGTAAGCAATTCCGAGCCGAGCCCGCAGCGGGTCCTGCCGCACGGCGGGCCGGACCGGGTCGGGAGCGCGTCACAGGGTGCTGGTAGAACGTTCCTGTGGTGGAACGCTTCCCAGTCCAGGTAGATGCCGATCAGTTCGACCGACTCGCTCGTCCCACGCAGCCGGTCGCCGGTATCACCGAGCTGATTTGGAACGCTCTCGACGCCGAGGCCAACGTCGTCACCGTCGCCATCGCCCGCACCGACCTTGGCGGCGTTGATGTCGTCCAGGTCGAGGACGACGGCCACGGCATAACTCATTCCGAGGCGCTTCGCGACTTTCGGCGACTCGGCGGCTCCTGGAAGAAGAGCCGCTCGACCTCCAAGAATGGCCAGCGGCCCCTTCACGGCAAGGAGGGCGCAGGGCGTTTTCGGGCATTCGCCGTCGGCGGCTTCGTCGAGTGGATCACGGTAGCTACCGAAATCGACGGCTCGCTTGCCCGCACGAAGATCACGGGCTCCCGAGATACCTCCGAGTTCACGGTGGACGACCCCGACCAACTCGGCTCCGGATCGGTCGGCACGACCGTTCGAATCGGCCGACCTCGCGAACACGTTCACCGCCTACTTGCGGACACGGCCGCGACTCAGGTCGTCATCCAGCTGGCGGTGTACCTGGTCAAGTACCCACAGATCAAGATCTCCTACGATGGCAAGGCCCTCGACCCCAAGGCCATCCTCGATCGGGAGGCTGCGGTCGAGCTAGACGCCTCGCTGGGCGGCGAGTATGGCGCTCCGACTCTGAGGATCATGGAGTGGAAAGCCGAAGCCAAGGCGATCAAACCCTCGGTAATCCTTTGTGACACCGAGGGCGTCGCCCTCCACGAGATCACCGACGGCGTCGACACGCGCTCAGGGATTCCGTACACCGCCTACTTGATGTGGCCGGGGTTCGCCGATCGCGTGAACGAGCTTCCACTTGCGGAGTTCGACAGCGAGACCGTCGCGCCGATTCTTGACGCCGCACGTAATGCGATCCGTGAGCACATCGACGCTCGGCTCAGCGAACGGCGTACCGAGCAGTTGGAGCGATGGAAGGCGGAGCGGGTCTATCCCTACGCTGGCCAGCCGAAGACGCTCGCCGAGGTGCAGGAGCGCCGGGTCTTCGACGTTGTCGCTACGACGGCCGCACCCGCCGTCTCGCGCGAACCGAAGGCTGCTCGGCTGTCGTTGCGCCTGATCCGCGAGGCTCTCGCCCAGCCGCCGGGCGCTCTCCACCGGGTCCTCAAAGAGGTCCTGGACTTGACTCCCGAGCAGCTCGCCGACTTCGACCACCTTCTCGAACGGACGAGCCTCGCTTCGATCATCTACACCAGCAAGCTCGTCACCGACCGCCTCGACTTCCTAGTCGACATGGAAGCCATGCTCTTTGATGCCGACAAGAAGAAGCGGGTACTGGAGCGCTCGCAACTCCATCGAATCATTGCCAACGGTAGGACGTGGATCTTCGGCGAGGAGTATGGACTTGTCGTCGATGACCAGGGCCTGACGAAGGTGCTCGAAGCCCACCTCTCCTCCCTCGGGCAAGACGGGCCCGTGAGCGCTCCCGTCACGGACACCGCGGGTCGCAGTCGGATCGTCGACCTGATGCTCTCCAAAGCAGCTCTCCGTGCGGACGGGCGCGAGCACCTCGTTGTCGAGCTGAAGCGGCCAAGCGTCTGCCTGACCCAGGCTGAGTTGAACCAGATAACGAACTACGCCGTCGCCGTTAGTGAGGATGAGCGCTTCGCGGCCCCTCATGTGCGGTGGGACTTCTGGCTCCTCGGCGATGACATGGATCATGTCGTCAAGAACCTTGTTCACACTCCCAATCGACCGCCCGGGCTCTACACCGAGGGCCTGAACTACCGCGTCTGGGTCCGGCGATGGGCGGAGATCCTCGAAGAGAACCGGCAGCGGCTCCACTTCTACCGCGATCACCTCGAGTACGAGCCTCAGGACGAGTCTGAGCTGGAAGACGTACTTAGCAAGTACCTGCCAAGTGCTGATGCAGGCGATCGTGCCCACCATGAAGACTCGGAGGCAGCGGCGAAGTGACAAGGCCGACCTCCACGACGTGGCAGCATCAGGATTGAGGGACGTGCAGGATGCCGGAGATTCCCCACGACGTCCTGACCCCGCTGATCGGTCGCGCAACCGACCTCTGCGACGCCGGAATGGAGCTGATCGACTCGCTGCGCGCCGAAAATGGGACTGGGGCGACGATGCCCGAATCGACGTTGGTGAGACTCCACTTTGCCGCGTCATCAACGTATCGCTCGGCGTTGCTCTGTCTTTGGATGCCAGAGACCTCACTTGCCGCCTACGGACTTACCCGAGGACTCCTCGAGATCTGGGCGCACCTCGCCTTCATCGCCGACGATGCCTCGGGCGGCGATGCCCGGTGCCGGGCGCTGCGCTACGAACGCGGCGCATTGGCGGAGTGGTCCGCGACCATGAAGAAGGCGCCGGACTCCTACGACCGAGATACGTGGCAGGTGCGGCACGACGAGCGTCAGAGGGACGTCGACGCTCTCTGGGATGAGTTCTGCTGCAAGGGTTCGCCACGAACGAGAAGCCACGTGAAGTCGACGCTCGACTCGCTGTCCAAGCAGCCCACGATGGGATGGATACCTGGCGTCTGGAGTGCTTCATCGGCCGCAACCCACGCCTACGGCGTCGACTTCACGCTCCATTCTCGCGACGGAACGACCGAACTCGTATGGGCACTGGCGAGTCAACGAGCCACGTGGCTTGCCTTCGCAGTGGCCTCGTTCGACTACCTCACGGTCACCGCAGCAAACCTCCTTGGAGAAGGTGAGCCTCGCATCAACATATTCCAGCAGGCGGCTCGTGGGCTCCTCGAAGACGAGATGCTCGGACGCGTCGCTCGACGAGAGTTCGATCCGTAGACACCGGAATGCCGCCTGCGATTGTGGACACGAAGAGGAGGTTGTCCCGCCTCTGCATCAGATGCTCGGGCTCGGCCAGGCCGGGTCACCGCTGACTCCGGAGAGTTCCAGGTCACGATGGTCTGCGAGAGAGTACGTGAACACGAGGCTTCCATCGTCACGACGCTTCGCATTTGGCGTGACCTTGCCCACCGTCCTGCCAAATCGTATGAGCACTCCATCGGGATGAGCAACCATGCCGTCGATCCGTTCGGGATGCACCGCGACGGCGCCGGGAAGCTTGTAACCCGTTCCCACCTCCCACATGTCGACACTCCACCCCGTGTCTGGGTTCACTGCGAAGTCGTAATCTCCGGATCTGACAGAGGGCCCTTCCGGGCGAGACTGATGCATCTCCGGGCGACGCCGCACCATCTGTAGCGGCACGCCGTCGTTCAAAGCATCGCTGATCGGTACGGCGGTGAGGTCGTATTCAACCCCATAGCCGAAGTGGGTGACGATCTCTTCGATCCGGTTGATCGGCATCTGGACTCCTCCAGCTTCCCACCGTGCGACTGCCGGCTGCTGGACCCCGAGTTGCTCAGCCAGCCCTCGCTGGGAGAGACCGGCGCGCTCTCGTAGCTGCCTCAACACCAGGCCGATGTCCCGAGCTTCACCCATAACATCACATGTTATCACCACAGGGAGTACGAACGGATATCAGGCGACGCCCAGGTGAAGAAACGTGCCGCCGCGTGTGTCGTGGCATTGGTTCGGCGGACTCGCGATCGTCGGGAGACAGCAAGGCCGAACTACAACGCGACGTGGCGTGCGACAACGGTGCCGGCAACCTGAAGGGCCACATCGCGCAGCGCCCCGCCGAGCCACACCGCCGTCTGTTGGAGTCTTGACCTGCGCTCGGGATCCTGTTCCCGCTCGGCAGCAGCGGCAAGCGCCTGAACCAACCGGTCCACCAGAGCTTCTGGGCTCGGCCACGCGCCCACGGCCCGTCGAGCATGGGTGGAGACGCCAGTGATGACGACCGGAGCCCGTTCTTCGTCCACGGTGATGAACTCAACGTACGCGGGTTGGGCCTCGCAGAGCGCAGTGAGTGCCCGCAAGACCGCGGCCTCGTCCAGTCCGCAAAGAGCGACCACCTCGGATGGTCTCACCTGGTCAACCGCCGGGTCATCGAAGCGTTCCACGAGCGCAGCGAGGACCGGGAGATCCCTGTCCGTCCAAGTATCATCCATCACCGGGAGCCTAGAGGGTCCGGTCACCGGAGCTCAGCGACCGCGAGACGGTCCTACCCGGCCGTGAGGGCGGCCACGATCTGGTCGACCGAGGGAGCCCCTTCGACCCCGGTCTCGGTGCGGTAGGTACGGCAGGCGAACGCCGCTGGAGTCTCGGGTCTGGCGAAGGGGTCGACGCCGTCGACGAGCAGCGCCGGCGATCCGTGGAAGCTGCGTCGGCTGGCCTCGTCAGGGTCGGCGACCTCTTCGATGACGACTTGAGGAGCGGGACCGGGGAACCGTGCGAGGGCGTCGGCGAGCCGCTGGCGGACGAGGGCGACGTTCGGGCAGCCGGGGGTGTGCAAGATGGTGATCGTGTCGGCCATGGATCGACCCTAAAGCCTCCCCTGTAGGGGAGAGTCAAGGGCTAGCGTGGTGGCGATGGCGATGAGGATCGGGGAGCTTGCCGAGCGGGCGGGCACGTCGGTGAAGACGATCCGTTACTACGACCGCATCGGCGTGCTCCGGCCTGCGGAGCGCAGCGAGTCCGGCTATCGCCTCTACGGGGTGGACGCCCTCGACCGCTACCGGTTCGTGCGCGCCGCTCAGGCGGTCGGGCTGCGCCTCGGAGAGATCCGCGAGATCATCGCCCTTCGGGACGGGGGCGAGACGCCGTGTGGCTTCGTGGTGGACTTGATCGGGCGCCGGGCCGCCGAGCTCGATGCCCGGATCGCCGAGCTGGTGGCGCTGCGCGACGAGTTGCGAAGCCTCGACCGGCGGGCACGACGGCTCGATCCGCGCCGATGCGACCCGAGGCTCGTCTGTCACGTCATCGATGGAGGTGCCTGACCGCCGGACCCGTACGAGCGCGTCGATGCCCCTGCAAGGACGCCGACGCGCTGGTCGCTCGTGCAGCCCTCACCATCCGAGGGTCGTCGGCACCAACTTCCCGCGCCGGGCGAAGGAGAGGTAGGCGCGCTCGAAGGCCATCTTGGCGACGAGCCAGGGTCGTCCTTCGGAGACCGTCGGGATGCGGTTGCGCGGCGGGCGGACGGGATCGACGGCGAGGTAGGCGGCGCGGTCGCCCATGTCGAGGATGCAGCGGGCCGACAGCTCGGCGGTGGGGGCTTCGTGGCCTTGGAGGCGCGCCGCGAGGTCGGCGGCGGCGATCTTCGCCATCTGCTCGGTCATGTGACCGGTCTTCGGGAAGTTCACCGGCACCGCGGTGGCGTCGACCGGGGGAGAGCGACGGCGACGCCGACGGCGTAGACACCGTCGGCTACCGCATGACGGTAGTGGTCGTCGACGGGCACGAAGCCCTTCGGGTTGGCAAGTCCTTCGCTCGCAGCGACCGCCTCGGCGCCGGCGAGGGGCGGGATGATGATTGAGCATACCGAGGGAGTCGGGGCTGCATCGGCGGTCTCGACGGCGTCCTCGGTGATCCGGGTGATCGCGGCGGAGGTGCGATAGGCGATGTCTCGTTCCTCGAGGGCGGCCTCGAGGAGCTGGCGGATGGTGCCGGCGCCGCCCATTCCCATGTGGCCGAGGAACGGCTCGGGGGTGAGCAGGCTCATCGGGACCTGGTGGCGAAGCCCGCGGCGGCGCAGCAGGTGGTCGAGCTCGAAGGCGAGCTCGTAGACCGGTCCGATGCAGCTCGCGCCCGGGGCCGCCCCGATGACGACCGGTCCGGGCTCGGCGAGGAGCCGCCCGATCGCCTGGGCGAGCTCCTCGGTCTCCGGTGCCGACATCGGCGAGTGCCCGGGGCCGTCGAAGGGCCCGAGGCCGGGGACGGCCTCGTTCGCGCTGCGGTGCCCGGTGGCGACGACGAGGAAGTCGTAGGGGTGCTCGGCGGCGTCAGTCGCGACCACCTTGGCGGCGGTGTCGATGTGGGTGACCGTCTCGTTCGCGAAACGGACCTGCTTTTTGGCGAGCGGGCCGGCGAGCGGGAAGGAGATCTGCTCGAGGCGGCGCCGCCCGGTCGCCACCCAGGGGAAGGACGGGACGAAGCGGAACTGGTCGTCTCTGGCGAGAAGGGTGATCTCGGCGCGCTCGGGGGTGAGGCGTCGGCGGAGCTCGTAGGCGGTGGTCAACCCTCCGAAGGAGCCGCCGACGATCACGATGCGTACGGGGCCCATCAGAACGTCACCACCTTGTCGGCCCAGATCGTCCAGTCGGTCGCCTCCTCCAAGGTCGAGCGACGGGCGCCGTCGACGAGCAGCTCGTCGGCGAGGCCCCGGGCGTCCATGCACGTGCCGCAGCAGCCGATCTCCCCGCCGTGGCGGACGACAGCGGTGACCATGCGGTCGAGGTGGTAGTAGCCGTCGGGGACCTTCTGGTTCCCGATCGCGCAGCCGACGGCGTCGCCGAAGAGGAACACCCGCACTTCGACACCCTCACGCTTGGAGAGCGCGCCGGCGAGGCGCAGGCCGTTGTAGGAGCGTTCGGTGCCATAGGGCGGGTCGTTCAAGACGACGAGGATCTTCATCGGGGCGTTCCTTTGCTCGTGCTGGGACTGGTCGGTGACGGCGTGGTGGCGACAAGGGCGTCATGGGTACCGGCGAGCAGCTCGACGGCCGCTTCGATCTCGGCCCGGGTGGTGCCGCGACCGAGCGAGAGCCGCACCGCGCCGGAGGCAACCTCGGGGCTGGTACCCATGGCGAGGAGCGTGGCGTTCGGTGTGTGCTCGCCGGCATGGCAGGCCGACCCGGTGGACGCCGCCAGCTGGGGGACCCGGGCAAGGACGTCCGCGCCGAGGACGCCGGGGAACGTGACCAGCAGCGTGTTCGCCAAGCTGGCGTCGCCGGGGGTGTGGCGACGGATCCCGTCCACCCTCGCCGACAGTGCCGTCCACAGCTCGTCGCGGAGCTGAGCGATCCGAGCAGCGTCGCTCGCGAGGTGGCCGATGGCGAGAAGGGCGGCTGCGCCGAGGCCGACGATGCCCGCCACGTTCTCGGTCCCGGGTCGCAGGCCACCCTCTTGGCCGGCCCCGACGACAAGCGGCGAGAGCGGCGTGCCCCGGGGGACGTAGAGGGCGCCGACGCCCTTTGGGCCGTAGCACTTGTGGGCGGCGATCGACAGCAGGTCCACGCCGAGGTCGTCGACCGAGACGGGGATCTTGCCGATGGCCTGGGCGGCGTCGGTGTGGACGACCGTCCCGTGGGCGCGGGCGGCGGCGGCGAGCGCGGCGACAGGCATGAGGGCGCCGGTCTCGTTCTGGGCGAGCATCACGGTGACGAGCGCCACGTCGTCGTCGAGCGCGGCGAGCGCGGCGTCGAGATCGAGGATCCCTGACGCGGTGACGGAGACACGGGTGAGCGTCCATCCCGAGGCTTCGAGCAGCGCCAAGGGTGCGGCGGTCGCCGGATGCTCGACGGTCGAGGTCACGATGCGGCGCCGAACCGAAGCCGCCTGTGCCGCGACACCCCGGATGGCGAGGTTGTTCGACTCGGTGCCGCCCGAGGTGAACACGACCTCGGAGGCAGCGGCCCCGATAAGGGCGGCGACGGTTGCTCGGGCCTCTTCAACCGCCTGGCGGGCGAGCCTTCCGAGCGCGTGGTCGCTCGAGGGGTTGCCGAACTCGGCGCCGAGGTAGGGCGCCATGGCGTCTGCGACCTCAGGCGCGGGCGGCGTCGTCGCGTTGTGGTCGAGGTAGATGACCGGCAAACCCTCGCTCGTCACGACCGCCCCCCGACCGCCGGCGATCGCCGAGCGCGGCGGTCCCGGAGCGAGCTACGGGCCTCGTTCCGACCGCTCGATCCGCCGTCTGTACCGACGCCCTGTTCGACCGGGAGGCCGGCCTGGCGCCACTCGGGCAGGCCGTCCTCCAGGCAGCGCGCCCTTCGCCCCCGGCCCCGAAGCAGCGCGACGGCTTCGGGGGCGAGGAGGCACAGCGGCCCGCGGCAGTAGGCGACGACCTCGAGGTCGGGGTCGAGCTCGTCGAGGCGGGCTTCGAGGTGCTCCAAGGGGAGCGAGCGGGCACCCGGGATGTGGCCGGCCGAGTACTCCTCTGCGGGCCGCACGTCGAGCACCACAACCTCCCCGGCCTGCACGCGCGCCAACAGCTCGTCCCGGCTGACCCGCTCGGTGCCCGCGGCGTCGGTGCCGAGCGAGCGGAGGATCTGGTCGACCTCGGCGAGGCGGGCCCGGGCGAGGTCGTTGAGCGCGCCGACGAAGCGGCAGACCTCCTCGCCCGCGGCGCGGTAGAAGACGCGGGTCCCCTCCCGGCGGGTCTCGACGAGGCGAGCCTGGCGCATCACCTGCAGGTGCGCGGAGGCCGTCGTGAGCTTGAGCCCGGTCGCCTCGGCGAGCGCCTCCACGCTGCGCTCGGCCTGGCAGAGCAGGTCGAGCAGCTCGATTCGCTTGGGGTGCACGACCACCTTGCCGATGCGCGCCAGCTGCTCGTAGAGATCGGCACGGCGCCCCGAATCATGTTCCATAGATCTATAGAATAGTAGGCGCCGACGGACCGAGTGCGTCGCGGGAGCTGGACCACGAGGAGGACCGACGTGCGGGCTCGAGCCAACCCGGCCGCCCAGGCCTTCGAGGACCTTGCCGATCGCTACGACGCCTGGTACGACACGGAGTCCGGACGGGTGCTGTTCGACCTCGAGCTCGGCGTCCTGCGGCCACTACTCGCCGGCACGGCCGGCCCACGGCTCGAGGCCGGGGTCGGCTCGGGGCGCTTCGCCGCCGCACTCGGCCTCGACGTCGGCCTCGATCCCGCGGAGGCGCCACTGCGCCTCGCCAAGGCGCGAGGCGTCCGCGTGCTGCGCGGCGTCGGCAGCCAGCTCCCGTTTCGCGACAACACCTTCGGCGCGGTCGCCCTCATCGTCACGCTCTGCTTCGTCGAGAACCCTGCAGGCGTGCTCGCCGAAGTGGGCCGCGTCCTTCGGCCCGGCGGTCGTCTCGTGATCGGCCTCGTCCCACTCGACAGCGCCTGGGGCCGTTCGTATGAAGAGAAGGGGCGTTCCGGCCACCCCTTCTACCGCCATGCTCGCTTCCAGACCCTGGCCGAGCACCGCCGGATGCTGGCCACGGCTGGCTTCCGGCTTGTCGAGGCTCGCTCGACCCTGTTTCAGGCGCCGAGTGAGGAGCCCGTCGTCGAGCCGGTGCAATCCGGTGCGGTCGCCGGTGCCGGCTTCGTCGCACTCGCCGCCCGGCGGGGGGACGCAGGCGCTGACTGACCACGCGGCTCGACGTAGTTCGGTGGGCGCGGCTCCACGATGTCCCAGGCAGCCGGTCTGAGGCGCTGGCGAACCCGGTTCAGCTGCGAGTCCTGTCAATGCTGCCAGCCGCCCCTCGAACGGAGGCCTACGTGGGCAATCCGCCCGGTGCATCGGCCCGTCCCAGGCCACCATCTGGCATCTGGTGTGTCTGGCTGACCTTCGGGTCACTAACCCGAAGGTCGAGTGGATCAGGGTTTCTGGGGACACCAACCGTCGGCAGGCCCCACTGATCAGCGGGCAGGCCGAAGCGCTGCCCTATGCAAGCCCGGCTACCAGCACGTATGGTGGCGCGGAGGTCTTTAGGTTCGAGGTGACGGGGAACCCCCGCTACTGAGACGTCTTCACCGAAGTCGCCTGTTCATGTTCACCGAAGGGTGTGACATTTTCGGGCGGGGCGCTGGCGTGGGGCTGGACGGGCTGTGTTTTGGCCTGGGAGTGGCCGGGCGGGATGTTTGGGCCG
>Ga0307374_10006220_pt1 | contig 18880 bp, 21 predicted proteins | sample OX3MG_FD_202532 | JGI IMG/M metagenome (GOLD analysis project Ga0307374, IMG submission 202532) | Soil microbial communities from Risofladan, Vaasa, Finland - OX-3 | ecosystem: Environmental > Terrestrial > Soil > Coastal area > Acid sulfate soil | place: Finland: Risofladan, Vaasa | collected...
TCCAGATTGAGGTTGACGAGCAAGCGCTGGAACTGTGCCAGTGCTGCGGCTGCCTCGGGCGCATTGTTGCTGGCAAGATTATTCACATTGAACAGACCTTGCAGGTCTTCCAGACGCCCTGTTACGGAACCGCCTTGGACCGGTAGCGACGGCAATTGCATGGCCCAGTCCTGGATTAGGTCCGTAATGCTGGAATTGGATTGAAAATCGCGTCGCAATATCTGCCCCGCCCAAGCTTCGGCACCAAGCGCGTATTCCAGTGCCTGGTCGCCCTGCTTGATATTCGCGAAACGCCGCACATCCAGCTCACGGCTCCAGATCATGGCGGTGGATAATGTGGCGGCAATCGCCAACACCACCAGCGCGATCAGCAAAGCAACGCCACGCTGTTTGATCGGAGCCTGTGCGCGCCACGATAGCCTCATTGCTGTGCCGCCACTTCGATGACGCGGGTTATGCGCCCCCAATCCTTCAAGGTCACGCTGATTTCTACCGCTTGCGGCACTTGCGCCAGATAAGTGCTGGCATCGGCGTTGAGCGGCGGCCACTGCGTTTGCCATTGGCCGTTGTTGTCCATGAGGCGCAGGTCAAATGCAGATACCTCGGTTAACAACGGCTGTTTTGTTGGCAGCACCTGGGCTGGGTTATCCAACTCCGGCCAGGTCAGGCGTATCAGCTGGCCGTTATCTAATTGATAAGCGACCCGTTCCTCGGTGCTGCGTACGTCCGCCAGTGGATTGCTCCAGCCGCCGCGGGTGAAAGTCACTGGTGGCAAATTCTGGGGTGTGCTGACGAAGGCCGCCAACGGTATATTGCCCAGAGGATCACGTACCGGGCGAGGCTCCAATTGGCCAAAATCCCGCGCCATCAAAGCGAAAGCCTGCTGCACCACGCGCAGCCGATTCATGACACGGTCGGTCTGTTCGCGCTGATGGACGACGCTGTCGAGGCCGCCATAAGCGAGAACCGCGATGACCGCGAAGATGGCGATAGCTACCAGCAACTCAACCAATGTAAAACCACGGACACGATGCTTCATGGAGGTGTGCCGGCATTATTCGTGGGTGAAGGCAAAGGTGCGCTGGCGGGCAATTTTTGCGGCAAGCCAATGAAACCTGTCAGGCTGCTGACGACTGCAGCCGGTGCCAGCGCGTTGCTTACATCAATATCCGCCCGCAGCAGATCGGGGTCGGATGTCTTGCTAATGACTGCCTGCCAGCGCCATTGCTGCCCGGCCATGTCGGCCTCGCCTTTGCGGGTGCCTACATCCGGCCACGCAGGCGCCAGACGCAAACTGGTGAGCTCATTCATGGCAACCCAATGCGCAAAGGTTTCGTCCTTTAATTCAGCAGCTTGGCGGGTACTGGTACCGGCGGTACCGATGACGGCGATCATGCCGATAGCCAGCACTGCCAGGGCGATCAGCACTTCCAGCAATGTAAAACCATGCGCTGCTTGCTTGGCTGGAGTAAGCATTTCAAGAGCCGCTATGCGTACCCGGCGGCACCAGCTGGATGCCGTGCAACAAATCGCCGGTGACCGTGTAAGGAGGATTTTGATCGGCGCCGCTGACGGTGATCTTAAAGGGTGTGATCTCTCCGCTGGAGAGCAGCATGATTTGCGGCTTCAGTGCTGGCTTTCCGGTATCCATAGTGCTGTCATCGGTTTCAGCAGTTTGCTGGCCGTTGCTGGGCAAGGTGATAGGGGTACCCTCCAATTGCAGGGAGAGGGTGACGCTGCTGTCTAATTGCCGAGCGCGCAGCAAATCATCATTCTGTACGGGCGACCAGTCGTGGCCGTTGTAAAGCAGGAACGTATAGCCGTGGGGCGCTATCCGCAGGCCATATTGCTGGCCGCGCATTACTGCCTGCTGCGAAACCAGATCAGTCAAGTCCGCCAGTTGTTCAGCTGCCTGTTTGGCGGCGGAATTACCGCCCAGCGAACCCAGCGAGAGTACCGCGACGGCGGTAATGATGCTGATAATGACCAGCACCACCAATATTTCGATCAGCGTAAAACCTCGAATGCGCGATAACACAGGCTTATACCCGTGGCACCTGCTGCCTCAATTGCCGCCGCTGTTGTTGCTGCCCGCCCCACTACTACCGTTGCCTTCAAGGTTCCAGTTCCCAATAACGCCGGTCGCATTGGTACCGCCTGATGGGCCGTTTGGTCCATAGGACCAGATATCAAGCGGTCCGTGTACGCCGGGATTCAGGTATTGGTAGGGATGATCCCATGGATCTATTGGTAAACGGTCGAGATATTGCTTCCAATGGGGCGGAACCGGGTCGGTGGATGGCTTCTGCACCAGTGCCTGCAACCCTTGATCGGTGGTGGGATAGACATAGTTATCAAGCTTGTACATCTCCAGGGCCGATTGGACGGCGCGGATATCCTGTTGGGCTTTAACGATGCGCGCCTCGTCGGGCTTGTCCATGATCTTAGGCACGATGATGGAGGCGAGAATGCCAAGAATCACCACCACCACCATGACCTCAATGAGGGTGAAACCGGAAAGCTGTCTAGGTAACTGCATGGCTGATTTGTGTGTGTGAGTGGGTTAAAGTTCGGTATGAATCAGAGCCTTAATCATACAGCAACCTATCATCTCATTTGCTAATGACCGTACCGGTATCCCGTGGTTCACTCTGGAGCTGGCAACAATGGTGGCCGATCTTGGTCATCGTGTTGCCCTGTCTGCTGCTGAATCTGGGTGGCGAACCGGTACGCGCGACATTGCAATATGACCGTTTGGCGATTCTGCATGGCCAGCTGTGGCGAATTTTCACCGGCAATTTCGTGCATCTGGGCTGGCGGCATCTAGGGGAAGACATGGCGGGCTATGTGCTGCTGTGCCTGCTGCTGGAAGACATACTTCCCAGTTGGCGTTGTCCGCTGCTGGTAGCGGTAGGCTCCCTGGGCGTCGGCATCGGCCTGCTCTGGGGGGATCCAGGATTGCGGTGGTATGTCGGGGTATCCGGAGCCCTGAATACGCTGTGGATTGTCGGCGCCATGCAGCTGATGCGTCAGCGCGACTGGATAGGCTGGATCCTGGCGGTCTTCCTGGTCCTAAAGCTCATGTATGAGCAGCTGCGGGGACCACTGCCTTGGTCGGTGGCCACTACCGGTGGCCCGGTGGTGGTGGATGCCCACCTGTATGGAACCTTCACTGGCGTCATTCTGGGGTTAGGAGTACTCGTCTGGTCGCGCCGGAGCAAGAGGGTGTTCCCGTTATAATTCGTCCCCTGATCCAGGAGACTCGTGCATGACACTTGCGGTGATATTCCCAGGCCAAGGGTCCCAGTCCCTGGGTATGCTCGCTAAACTAGGCGAAAATTATTTCGATATAAAACATACCTTTGCTGAGGCTTCCAAGAATTTAAGTTATGATCTTTGGGCTGTGACGCAGCAAGGACCCGAGGACCGATTGAATGCCACCGCGTGTACCCAGCCAGCGCTACTGACGGCGGGGGTGGCCTTATGGCGCGTCTGGCAGGCTCAGGGTGGCCCGCAACCGGCTTTTATGGCGGGACACAGCCTCGGAGAATACACCGCGCTGGTCTGTGCCGGCGCATTGGATTTCGGAACAGCAGTAAAGTTGGTGGAATTCCGTGGCCAAGCCATGCAAGCGGCGGTACCCGCCGGGACAGGCGCGATGGCAGCGGTTTTGGGCTTGGCGGATGGTGCGGTTGAGGCCGCCTGCGAGGAAGCTGCCGAAGGCCAGGTGGTGGCAGCGGTCAACTTCAATGCTCCGGCGCAGGTCGTCATCGCCGGCCACAAAGCGGCCGTCGAGAGAGCCGGCACGCTCTGCAAAAATAAGGGCGCCAAGCGGGTCATCCGGTTACCGATCAGCGTCCCTTCCCATTGCGCGCTTATGAAGCCAGCCGCGGAGCAACTCGCTGGCAGACTGGCGAGTATCAGTTTGCAACCTGCTGCCATTCCCGTCATCCACAACGTGGATGTGGCCGCACATGCCGGAGCCGATGCGATTCGGGAAGTACTCAAAGCACAGTTATACAGCCCCGTACGCTGGGTAGAAACTATTCAATTCCTGACCCGACAAGGGGTGACTAAGCTGGTGGAACTAGGTCCTGGTGGGGTGTTGGTGGGTCTTGGCAAGCGCATTGATAAAAGCCTCGATAGCTATCCGGTTTATGATCCTGCCGGTCTGGATACGGCCCTAACCGGGGTGAAGGGGTTATAAGGCATGTTGAGCAGTGATATCGCCCTGATAACAGGCGCCACCCGCGGCATCGGCAAGGCTATCGCTTTGGCTCTGGGCAGGGCAGGTGCCATCATAATTGGAACCGCGACCACCCCCGAAGGCGCTGGACGTATCAGCGCTTACCTTAAAGCTGAGACTATAAAGGGCCAGGGGCGTGTCTTGGATGTGACCGATACCACGTCAGTAGAAGCCTTGGTGAAGGCCCTGACGATGGAATTCGGGGATGTGAGTATTCTGGTCAACAACGCCGGTATCACCCGCGATACCCTGCTCCTGCGCATGCAGGAACAGGATTGGAACGCGGTTATCAACACCGACTTGGGTTCTGTATTCCGGCTTTCCAAAGCTTGCCTGCGTGGCATGATGAAAGCCCGCCGTGGCCGAATCATCAATATCTCCTCCGTGGTAGGGGCCGTCGGCAACCCGGGTCAAGCCAATTACTGCGCTGCCAAGGCCGGGATTTTCGGTTTCACTAAATCCCTGGCGCGGGAAATCGGCTCCCGCAACATCACCGTCAACACTGTGGCCCCGGGTTTTATTGACACCGACATGACCCGAGCCCTCAGCGAGGAGCAGCGGACGGCTATGATCAACCAGGTTCCGTTACAGCGCCTTGGTGCACCCGAAGACGTTGCCCAGGCAGTCCTGTTCCTGGCATCGCCCGGGGCCGGCTATATCACCGGCGAAACACTGCACGTCAACGGCGGCATGCACATGACTTGATAAGCCATGCCATCAAATCAGAATGGGGGCGGTGGCACAGGGGGACGGATTTCACTACAATACCGCCCCCAGTTTGGCAGTTAATAGCCGCCACAGCTGTTTTTGTCACTTCGGAGGTCCCATCAATCATGAGTAGCATCGAAGAACGCGTAAAGAAGATCGTCGTGGAGCAATTGGGCGTGAAGGAAGAGCAGGTGACCCTGCAGGCTTCTTTTGTGGACGATCTGGGTGCTGACTCCCTGGATACCGTCGAACTGGTCATGGCCCTGGAAGAGGAGTTCGAGTGCGAAATCCCTGACGAAGAGGCCGAGAAAATCACCACGGTGGGGCAGGCGGTTGATTACATCAAGGAACACCTGCCCAACGCCTGAGTGCCGGATTTGCATGCCCAGAGCCGTTGCCGCCGCGAGGTGGCAACGGCCTTGTCTTTTCTTATACTCTCCCCTGAATCCGCATTTGAGAGGATAGCCCTGTGTCCAAGCGGCGCGTGGTGGTGACGGGTCTGGGAATCATCTCCCCGGTGGGAAACGCCGTGGAAGAAGCCTGGAACGCCGTGGTCGCCGGTAAAAGCGGTATTGGTCCTATTACGCAATTCGACGCCAGCAACTATCCAACGCGCATCGCTGCGGAAGTGAGGAATTTTGATCCCGCCCATTACATCGAACCCAAAGACATCAAAAAAATGGATCCGTTCGTACACTACGGCCTGGCGGCATCTATCCAGGCCATCAAGGATTCAGGGCTCAAGGTAACCGAGGCAAACAGCGCGCGTATCGGCGCGGCCATCGGCGCCGGGATCGGCGGCCTTACCAACATCGAAAAGGCACATGCTTCCATACTTGAATATGGCGGGCCGCGGCGCGTATCGCCGTTCTTCGTGCCTTCCAGCATCATCAATATGATTGCCGGGCACCTTTCCATCATTTATGGATTCAAAGGACCGAACATCGCCATCGTCACCGCCTGCACCACCGCCAATCACAACATCGGCATAGGCATGCGCTGCATCCAGTATGGCGACGCGGATGTGATGATCGCCGGCGGCGCAGAGATGGCGGTGACGCCGCTGGGTGTGGGTGGCTTCTGCGCAGCACGTGCGCTTTCGACGCGCAACGACGCACCCGAAAAGGCCAGCCGTCCCTGGGACCGGGACCGGGATGGCTTCGTGCTGGGCGAGGGCGCCGGTATTGTGGTAGTCGAGGAATACGAGCATGCGAAAAAGCGCGGCGCGAAAATTTACGCAGAGCTGGCCGGCTTCGGCATGAGCGGCGACGCCTACCATATGACCTCACCCCCCGAGGACGGTGAAGGCGCTCGCCTGTGCATGGTAAATTCCCTGCGTGACGCGGAATTGAAACCGGAGCAGGTGCAATACATCAATGCCCACGGCACGTCCACGCTGGTGGGCGACAAAGGCGAAAGCATCGCCATTAAACGCGCCTTCGGCGAGCACGCGAAGAAAATTGCTGTCAGTTCCACCAAATCCATGACCGGACATCTGTTGGGTGCGGCTGGCGGCGTAGAAGCAATTTTCAGTATCCTCGCGATGCGCGATCAAGTAGCACCGCCTACCATCAACCTCGATCATCCCGGCGAAGGTTGCGATTTGGACTATGTGCCCGGGGTGGCGCGTAAGATGAAAATTGACGCGGTACTATCCAATTCCTTCGGTTTCGGAGGCACCAACGGTACCCTGGTCTTCCGCCGCCTAAGCTGAGAGGGAACCGCGCGCGCATGCGCTCAATATGGAGACTGCCGCTGACACGAATTTCGTTACGCAGGGGCTGTCGGCACCAGTTGATCTGCTCGACCTGCATGCAGCAAACCCGGAGTGTTACCCCTTTCTGCTGCAAAGCACTGCGCAGGGCCGTTATGATTTCCTGTTTGCATTTCCGGGCGAGGCCTTGGTGTTGCACACCGACGGCCGCCTCACCGGTCCATGTGTGGACCAGGCAGGCGGCGATTTTCTACAGGCGCTGGATTGCTGGTGGCGCAATTTACGGCTTCAGGGATCATCGGCAGACGCGCCGCCATTTCGTGGCGGCTGGTTCCTGTTTCTTGGCTATGAACTAGCACAACAAATCGAACCCATTCTGAATCTGCCAGGTGCGACGGGTTTTCCTATTGCGTTAGCAGTGCGGACGCCAGCGGCTTTTATTCACGACCGCTACTACCATATTGTCCAACGGATCGCCGAATCAGAAAACGCAGAGCTGTTAGCAGGTATGAAGGTGGACTTGGCCTGCACGTCTATGGATATGTCAACCAACCTGCTGGCTGGATTACTGAGAGAGGAAGAGCCAGGGCGTTATCTAGACATCGTTGCCCGAGCGCGGCGCTATATTTACGATGGTGATATCTTCCAGGCCAATCTCTCGCGCCTCTGGCAGGTGGAGCTTGACCCTCAGACAACGGCGGCACAGCTTTACCGCCGTCTGTGCGCTGCTAATCCGGCCCCTTTTGCAGGGCTCATCCGGCAGGGCGGACATGCCATCATCAGCTCCTCGCCGGAACGGCTGGTGCGGGTACGTAACCGACAGGTGGAGCTGCGTCCTATTGCCGGCACCCGGCCGCGTGGCGCCGATGCACTCTGTGACACAGCACTGATCCGCGAATTAATCACGCATCCCAAAGAATGCGCCGAACATATCATGTTACTGGACCTGGAACGCAATGATCTCGGACGCATATGCAACACCGGTAGCGTGCATGTGGATGAGCTGATGGTGGTGGAATCCTATACACATGTGCACCATATCGCTTCCAATATCAGTGGCCAGTTGCGACCGGAGGTTACCCCCGGAGAAGTGATCCGTGCGGTGTTCCCGGTTGGCACCATCACCGGATGTCCCAAGGTGCGCTGCATGCAGATCATCGCTGAGCTGGAAGATGCGCGGCGCGGCGCTTATACCGGGGCCATGGGCTACCTGAATCGGGATGGCGATCTTGACCTGAATATTCTGATACGCACATTGGTGCAACATGAAAGGCAGCTTGAATTCCGGGCCGGTGCCGGCATCGTGGCGGACTCCATTCCGGAATGCGAGCTGGAAGAAACCCGCGCCAAGGCCCGGGGGTTGGCACGCGCTCTCGGCAGCGAGGCATGACAACGGAATGCTGGATCAATGGCGAACCGGGCAACCTGACCCCGGTCGCAGACCGCGGCTTGCAGTACGGCGACGGTTTGTTCGAAACCCTGGCGGTGAAAGCAGGCCAAATATCGCTGCTTGATTATCATTTAGACCGTTTGCAGAAGGGTTGTCGGCGATTGCAGTTGCATGCGCCTTCCGAAAAAACATTGCGCGCTGAATTACTATCCGCGGCTGCCGGACAAGCGGCGGCCGTGCTCAAACTGATTATCACCCGCGGGGATGCCGGTCGTGGCTACCAATTTCCGAGCAACGCCAAAACCAATCGCATCCTCATGCGTCATCCCTGGCCCGTGTATCCGGTGGAGTGGACCGAGCACGGGGTGCACCTGAAAATTTGTGATACCCATCTCGGCCACAATGCGCGACTTGCCGGCCTCAAACATTTGAATCGTCTGGAACAGATATTGGCGCGGGCCGAGTGGTCAGAAGCTGACCAGGTGCAGGAAGGACTGATGCTGGATGAAGAAGGTTCGGTTATCGAAGGTACAATAAGCAATGTATTTGCCTGGCTGAATCACGGGGTACTCGCCACCCCTGACCTGCGCCTGTGTGGCGTGGCCGGCGTGATGCGTCGTCATCTAATGGAGCGGGCCGAACAGGCAGGCGTGGCCTTGCGGGTGGCGAGCCTGGCGCTCGCGGAGTTCATGCAGGCACAGGAGATTTTTGTGTGCAATTCGCTCATCGGTGTTTGGCCGGTGACCGCTATCGGCCACTGGAAATACTCCGTGGGTTCCATGACCCGTCAGGCGCAACGTTGGGCGGCGGAATGTTGAAAGGATTATGGATATGGTGCACAAAAAAAGAATTATCCCCTGGTTGCTGGTGATCGTCGCAGTCGTCGTGGCGGGAGCGGGATTTGCCTATACGCGTTGGTATCTGACACCTATAGTCAGCGGGCGGACAGTCGATGTGGAAATACCGCCGGGTGAATCCTTACGGATGGTGGCTGCGCGCCTACATGCCCAAGGGGTATTGCCGCATCCTCTGGATCTGGTTCTGCTGGCACGCCTGCGTGGCGATGCTGATGCAATCCGGGCTGGTGAATATCTGGTGGAACCCGGCACCAGCGTTGCCGCTCTGCTGCAGTTGCTCAAAAGCGGCAAAGTAGTCATGCATTCCCTAACCCTGGTGGAGGGTTGGACTTTCAAACAGGTGTTTGCGGTCGTGGAGTCAGATCCGTCACTTAGTCACACCTTGCATGACTTGGATGTAGCCGCCGTCATGGCGAAGCTCGGGCATGCCGGTCAAAATCCCGAAGGCCGGTTTTATCCCGATACCTATCAATTTCCGAAGGGTACCAGTGATGCCGCGTTTCTTGAGCGCGCGTACCGTGCCGCCCAGGGTCACTTGAATACTGCTTGGCAGGCGAGATTACCGGAGCTGCCGTACAAATCGCCTTATGATGCTCTGATCATGGCATCCATCATCGAGAAGGAAACCGCGCAGCCTCAGGAACGTGGCGAGATCGCCGGAGTATTTGTGCGCCGTCTGCAGAAAGGCATGAAGTTGCAAAGCGACCCCACGGTAATTTACGGTTTGGGCGCACACTACCACGGCAAGATTACCTACAGAGATCTGCGCACTGACACGCCTTATAATACTTACACTCGCGACGGATTACCGCCCACGCCCATTTGCATGCCCAGCCTGGCTTCCATCGAAGCAGCGCTGCATCCCAAGCCCGGCAATGCGTTGTATTTCGTTGCGCGCGGTGACGGCACCCATCAGTTCTCAGCCACGCTGCAACAGCAGACCGCGGCGGTCCAGAAATACCAGATCAAGCATCATTCGCCATGAATCGCCGTAAAGCGCCAGTGCACGGCAAGTTCATTACCTTGGAAGGTGTGGAAGGCGTGGGCAAATCCACGCACCTGGAATTCATCAGCGGTTATCTTCGGGATCGCGGTATCACGGTGCTGGTTACACGCGAACCCGGTGGCACACCCGGTGCCGATGAGATACGCAATACCCTGTTGGCTATCCGCACAGAGCCTTTCCAACCCATGGCTGAGCTGTTGCTGATGTTCGCGGCACGTGCCCTGCATGTGGACAATGTAATCAGGCCGGCGCTGGCGGCCGGCACCTGGATTGTCTGTGACCGATTCACGGATGCGAGCTACGCCTATCAGGGCGGCGGGCGTGGCATCGCCGCGTCGGTTATCGCAGCACTGGAACGTATGGTGCTCAAGGGTTTGCGCCCCGACCTGACCATCTTGTTGGATGCCAGAATCGAGGTGGGTATGGCGCGTGCACGGAAACGCGGAGTATTGGATCGCTTCGAACAGGAGCAGGATGAATTCTTCAAACGCGTGCGTCGCGTGTATCTGGCGCGGGCGCGGCGCGAACCACGACGCATCAAGGTTGTGAACGCCGGCGGCGGCATAGTGGATGTTCAGGCCGAGATCACCGCATTGTTGGATAAGCGGCTTACCAGATGGATATAAAATCCTTGCAGCAGTTGTCATTAACCCCTTTGCCCTGGCAAATACCGGCTTGGCAGCAATTGCAGGCACGTATGGAGAATGGCACGCTGCCGCATGCACTGCTGATTTCCGGTGCGGCCGGTACCGGCAAGACGCATTTCGCGCAGGCGTTCGCGGCGCTGGCCCTATGCAGGCATCCTGAGAATGGACGTGCCTGCAGTCAATGTGGTTCCTGTCACCAGTTGACCGCCGCTGCCCATCCGGATTACCACCCCGTCACCATCCCTGAAGACAAGACCGGGATTTTGGTGGACCAAATCCGGGAACTGACTCAGACACTGGCACTCACAAGCCAGCATAGCGGCCGGAAGATCGCCTTGCTGACACCCGCCGATGCCATGAATACCAATGCCGCCAACAGCCTACTGAAGACTCTGGAAGAGCCCTCAGCCGGCACGCTGCTGTTGCTGGTGACTGCCCGGCCGGCACGCTTACCGGCCACCATCCGCAGCCGCTGCCAAGCGGTGCGCATCATCACGCCCGCCGCGGATACGGCCGTTCAGTGGCTTAACGACCGGGAACCGCGGCCTGACTGGCTAGCACTACTGAGGATCGCCGGCGGCGGACCACTGTTGGCGCTGGAACTGGCCAAGAGCGCATTGATGCAGGAGCGCTTGCGTTTTTACCAGATGTTGATAGAGCTGCGAGCCGGCCTGCGTAATCCCTTGAGCTGCGCCGCCGAAGCCAGCCGGGAGAACCTGCCGCTGGTGTTGAGATTGTTGCAAATTTGGATCACGGACCTGATCATACTGACCACCACCGGCAATACAATCGAACCGGGAATTATCAACGTCGATGCATTCGCGCTGTTGCAAAACGCCCTTATGAGAATAAACTTGCGCGGCCTGCATGCCTTTCTGAGCCGTCTGAACGAGGCGCTGGCACTTGCCGGCACTCCCGTAAATGGGCAGTTGCTGCTGGAAGGTCTGTTTATGGACTGGTCGGAAGGATTGCAAACATTAGGGGCGGCACCACTGGCCGCGCGTGGAGAATAACCGGATGAATACACCCCGCCAGCAGGGCATACTCAATCTTGTCATCAAGGACAAGAGTGCACTGTACAGTGCGTACATGCCGTTCGTGAAAAATGGCGGCTTGTTCATTCCCACCAACAAATCCTATCAGCTGGGTGATGACGTTTTTATTCTCTTGCAGCTCATGGATTCCCCGGAACGCCTGCCGGTAGCGGCCAAAGTTGCATGGGTCACACCGCGCAGCACCAACCGTTCACGCGCCATGGGAATCGGAGTGCAGTTCAGTGAACAGGATGGCGGCAATACGCAACGAAAAATAGAAAGCCTTCTGGGTGGCGCATTGCAGGCCGACCGCCCAACTCATACCATGTAACGTAACAGCTTTAGCTGAATTGAACGCTTCGTCCGCATCGGATCCCACCAATATAGATGCATTGACGGAAAACGCGCGTCAAAGTGCGCAAACCGGTCAATTACAGTTAGCCGCTTCACTCTATACCCAACTCCTGCAACTGGCCCCTGGGCATCCTGACGCACTGAATTTCTTCGGTACTCGGGCGCTCAACTCCCAACAGTTTTCCCAGAGTATCGAGTTGTTCCAGCGCGCACTGGCCACCCACCCTAAGGATGCGAGCTTGCACAAGAATCTCGGGCTGGCCTACCGAGGTCTTGGTGCGCTGCCAGAGGCGCTCGCTGCTTTCGACACGGCATTGAACATCAGGCCCGGGTATCCCGCGGCGCTGCTGCATAAAGCGGCGATATTGGAGCAGTTGGGCAGGCATCAAGAGGCATTGAACGGTTATCTGGCCGCATTATCACAGGCGGACAAACATGGATGGTTGGCTCAAGCCGCCGGTCTTCCGTCCGGATTGCGTCACGTGATGCAACGTGCCATCGCGGCCGTGCAGCAGGCACGGAAGGTGTACTTGACCCAAGCACTCATGCCCCTGCGGGCAAAGCACGGCGCACAAGCCTTGGCACGTGTGGACCGCTGCTTACGCATCTATCTCGGCAAGGAGCCGTTGCCAGCGACTCATCCCCAGCAACGCTGCACTTTTATCACCTTCCCGGATATTCCGGCGCAGACCTGGTTCGAGCATGGACAATTCCCTTGGCTGGCGGAAATTGAAGGACGTACCGATGAAATTCGTGCGGAATTAAATGCCGTACTCAGTGGTCATGAAGGTTTCCGACCATTCATAACCATCCCCCGGGACCATGCCGGCGCCAAGCGCTGGGAAGCACTGAATGACTCCCCGGACTGGAATGCGTTCTTTTTCTATCGGGATGGGCAGCGCTATGATGAGAACTGCAAGCGCTGCCCGGTGACCTCAGCGTTACTGGACAATCTACCTCTGAGCCACATGGCGGGTCATTCACCCGAAACATTTTTCTCCGTGCTCAAGCCCGGAGCACACATACCAGCACATACCGGCGTCATCAACACCCGCCTGGTAGTGCACCTGCCGCTGATCATTCCGCCGGACTGTGGTATCCGTGTCGACAATATAACCCGCGGTTGGAATGAGGGCGAATGCATCGTGTTCGATGATACCTTTGAACATGAAGCCTGGAACAACAGCGACCAACCTCGTGTGGTATTGATTTTTGATATCTGGAATCCCTACCTCACCCCCACAGAACAGGAGGCCATGCGGATAGTGGTGGAGGAGCTCGGCCGCTTCAATCAGCTTCATGGCCAGGACCAACAGATACACGCATTAGATCAGGATGGTTAAAACCGTTCAGGGGAAAGCCCAGGCCGACAAGCCATTTTTAAGAATATATGCGTCGAAACCTCGCTCGCTCAATATAAATGCGCCCGCCGAACTGCGCCGGCCAGTGTCGCAGCAGACCATGTACTTGCGTTTGGGGTCGAGACTGTCAAGTTTCATGCGGATGAAATAAAGTGGAACGTTGACTGCGCCTTCCGGATGCTGGTTCTCGAATTCGCTGGGTAGGCGCACATCCAGCCATTGGCCACCCGCAGCCACAATCTGTCTGGCCTCCTCGATTCCAACCCGCTGTTGCTGGGGCTCGATCAGCAGGTCTTTGAAATCCTCCTTGGCAAGCCGCGCCAGTGCCCCGTCCGTGAGCATGGTGACGCTAGCGTTACGCCGGGCATCCGACAACAAGGCTTCTTCGCCGAAACTCGCTCCCACGCTCAATTCGGCAAGCGATATGACCTTCTTATTCGGAGCTTCGCGCGTAACCAGGCACCGCCCCCGAGTAAGAATATAGAAGAAATCACCCACATCCTCCTGCTTGATGATAACCGCGCCCCGCATGCAGCTGGTGTGTTCCATGCGCATGAATAATGTCTGGATATTGGCGGGCGGGATGCGGTGAAAAGCCTTGACCTGCAGAACCGCAGCCATCCAGTCGTGCTCCTGGTTATCCTGCGCCTGCAGTTCACCCACTTCGAACGCACCGCTCTGGTCCCAGGTCAGCATGATGTCCAGAAAGTCACTGTCAATCTGGAAGTATTCGATGCCGGTAGCCGCGCGCGCGGAAAGATGACGCGGAATCTGCGGCGCCAATGGATGCCGGGCTTCATCGGAACCGCCCTTGATGGTGGTCAAAACCTGCTCGCCAGACCGTAGTTCCACAGAACCTGTGAGGAGATAGACATTGTGCCTGCCGGTATCCTTTTGCTTGAACAGGTAGCGGCCCGCTTCAAGTTTCTGGATGACGACCTTGGAGGCCAGACTGGTCAGATGTTCCGGCTTAAGCCCGCTCAGCGGCGAAAAGTTCTTGAGACGTTCGTTATCGAGTGTCGTGTTCAACATGCTGGCGGCTACTTGGCAATCGGTACCGGCCGGCGATTGGCGCCCACACGCACGTAGGTCATCTGCGCCGTGGCCACTTTCACGCAGGTCTCGTGCTCACCGTCGTTGCGCTGTGAAAACACCGTCACGTCAATGGCGATGGAGGTGTTGCCGACGCGCGCGATATCAGTATAGAAACTCACCACATCACCCACATACACGGGACTGACGAATACGAATTCATTCACCGCTACCGTCACTACGCGGCCGCCCGCGCGCCGGAAGGCGATGATGGCTCCAGCCATGTCGGCGTGCGACATGATCCAGCCACCGAAGATATCGCCCAAGCCGTTGGTATCCTTGGGCATGGCAAGCGTGCGGACCGCAGCCTCGTGATCCTTGGGCATATCCTCGAATTTCATGCTTTGGGCTCCTTGAGGGCAGCGGCATTCCAACCCGCATCCGGTGTGAAGCGTTCCCCATGCCGTGCTATCAGTTTTTCCAAGCGTCCCCTGATATCTTTAACACCCGTGGCACGGATATAGTTGATCGGACCACCCCGGAAGGGCGCAAAACCTGTGCCGAAGATAACGCCTGCATCCAACAGATCTGCATCTTCCACGATGCCCTCGCGCAGCACCGCCACCGCTTCATTGATCATCGGCAGTATCAGCCGATCCTGTAGATCAGCCGGCATCTGGCGGGCCCGGCTTTTATCCTTTATCGGCTTGCCGTCCTGGTATTTATAGAATCCTTCGCCGCTCTTGCGGCCGAGTTTTTTCTCAGCCACCAATTTAGTAAGACTCTCGGGGATTTTCTTGTGGAATTCTGTGGCGAATACCTGGGCAACCGACAGCGACACGTCCAGCCCCACGGTGTCGGTCAGTTCCACCGGCCCCATGGGCATGCCGTAATCCAAGGCAGCCTGGTCAATGGCTTCCAGAGGTATGCCTTCATCGGCAATCAGCATGGCTTCCATAAGATACGGCATGAGGATGCGATTCACCAGGAAGCCGGGAGAACTCTTTACCGGCACCGCCAGCTTGTCTATCTGACGGGTGAAGGACAGGGATTTGGCGATTTCATTCTGGGAGGTATCTTGTGCATGAATCACTTCTACCAAGGGCATCTTGGCCACCGGATTGAAGAAATGCAGCCCTACCAACCTCTGCGGGTTCTTGAGTACCGGTCGCAGTGTTTCCAGCCGGATGCTGGAAGTGTTGGTGGCGATGATGGCATCGGGTTTCATCTTCGCATCGAGCGCCTTGTACAAGGCTTGCTTGGCCTCGACGTTCTCGAAAATCGCCTCGATGACCACATCCGCATTTTTAACGCCGTCACCGGCCACATCCATTTTGAGGCGGTTTGCCGCGTTCTGGACCTCGGTACCGTTTAGTTTTTTCGCGAATAGTTTTTGCGCGCGGGCCAGCGCCGGCTGCACATATTTTTCCTCGCGATCCTGCAAAGTCACATTAAAACCGCGCAATGCGCACCAAGCAGCAATGTCGCCGCCCATGGTACCGGCGCCCACCACATGCACGTGCTTGAGCAGCAAGTCGGATTTCTTGCCTAGGGATTTCAGCCGATCCTGCAGCAAGAACACCCGCACCAGATTGCGGGCGGTGTCGTTGACCATGAGACGTGCGATGGAATGCGCCTCCTGCACGTACATTTCGTCGCTACCGGCGTAATGTTTCCACAGATTAATGATGGCGTAGGGTGCTGGATAGTGGTCGCGGCGCACCTTGGTGGCCACCTGCTTGGTGAGCATCGTGGCCACGAACGGCCGCAACCAACCCAACGCCAACAGTTTTTGGGTAAAAGGCGCGCTTTTTTTTGCGGGAGATTTAAGCACCAAATCCCGGGCGGTCTGCCGGGCGGCATCACTCTTAACCAGACGGTCCAGCAATCCGATCCTGAGGGCTTCGCTGCCATGAACATTGCGCCCCGTAAGCATGAAGCTCATGGCCGGCAACACACCTACCAGACGGGTAGAACGCACCGTGCCGCCAAAACCCGGATGAATACCCAGCTTCACTTCGGGAAGCCCGAGAGTCAATCGGTCATCGTCTATACCCACGCGGTAACGGCAGGCCATCGAAAGTTCCAGGCCACCGCCGAGCGCGAAGCCGTTGATGAGAGCCACGCTGGGGCAGGACAGCCGCTCCAGCTGTTCCAGCACCAGTTGGCCGCGGCGGATCATCTCGAAGGCGTCGTCCGGCGTCTTAAGGGTGGTGAATTCCTTGATGTCGGCGCCTGCAATGAAGCCGCTTTGCTTGGCTGAATAAATCACCAAGCCCTTGGGTAGCTGCGCTGCCAGTTGCTTGAGATGTTCGCCGAGTTCAGCCAACACCTGGCCGGACAGGACGTTGGTGCTGGCAGCAGCCCTGTCGAAGCCGAGCCAGGCGATACCGTCGGCGTCGAGCTCGATACGCCAGTTGACTTGGGAAGTGCGGGTGGGCATGAACTTCTCCACTTTGATGTGTCGGCCTCGAAGGCCAGTTAGGGCATCAGCCCGGAAAGAGCGTCAATCATAGGAAGCCCAGGCACCCGCCGCAACTTGCTCAAGCCGGCTCGCTGCTCTGCTCCAGCGCCTTGCCAAATCCCGGAAAGCGTGTGCCCGGCGGCACTTGTAAAAGGCGGGTACGGATTTCGCTATCCATCAGCGTCATAGTGTGAAAGCGGGCGTCATCCGTGGCGCTTTGCGTGCCACCCAGGGCGCGCTCGATATAGTTGCGGGTACTGCGTTGGCGCAGACGTGAGGCTTTTTGATAGACATCGAACCAGTCGCCATCGGCGCAATCGCCATAGCGCAAGCCGGTGTATTCGCGCAACACTGCTATGCGCAACTCATTGGCAAGGATGTAGGCGCGGGTCGCTTCGTCGGTCTGCAATATCTCTGGATGGCTCTTGCGCAGATTGGCGCGCATATCTTCAGAAAGCTTGAGAATCTCCGAATTGAGCTGGCGCCGGTCAATGCTGTCCATGAGTTCTCTGCGCACCTTCAACATGGGTTTGGCATCGATACGCAGACTCGCCTCAAATTCCAATAAACTCATATGCACAGACTCGGCTACATCGTCATTAACTGCGTTCAACAGATGAGCACGCACCCGGCACTGGGCCTCATCCATTCCGGCATTGGTCAGCCAGGATTGCCAGGCGGCTTCCATACTAACTTGCCGGCCGGGCTGGTGGGACCGGGTCCACAATCCCGTGCGCTTTGCAATCAGCCCCAGGGTTACGCCCAATATCAGCAGCGATACGATGATGACGGCCGGCCACATATCAGTGAGTGCCTTGCACACGAAAATCGCAGATCAACGGCAGATGATCCGAAAATTCCACCTGTGGCATTTCGAAATGCGTAATCTCGACTTTGGGGCCATGCAGGATGAAGTCCAATTGCCGCGAAGGACGGTTACTGGGCCAGGAAGGCAAATTACGGGCATTGGCACTATGCAAACCGGCGGCCGCGGCGAACAGATCAATCTCATAACTGCCCCAGAGAGTATTGAAATCCCCAGCCACAATCACTGGTTTATGGGCGCTGCGCACCAAGGATACCAAATGGTGCATCTGATACTGGCGATGACGGAATTTTAACGAAAGATGCACCAGAAACAGGCATACTTCATCGAGTTCCAATTCCATGATTAACCGCTTGATGCCCAAGTCAAAATAATGAATCCTCTGGATGGCGTTGGGGAGGCGAGTGAGGAAAGCGTTACCCTGCTTGCGAATGATGGGTAACCGCTGGTTGATGGAACCCAGGCCATATTTATTCTGATAAGCAGAGGAATGACCGATGGCGGCGCCGATGGCTTCTGCCTGATTGATGGTACTGGAGCGTACCGATCCCATATCCACCTCGATGAGCCCTACAATATCCGGTGAGAGTGAGCCGATAAACTGCACAATACGCTGAAAATTGCGTGAGGTACCGCGCAGATAACCGCCCACGCCAGGTAGGGGAAAATGGAATCTCGCGCCATGCCCGGTGGCATATCGCATGTTATAGAGAAGTAGGCGCATCGGGTATTTGGAGACTGAATAATTGAGCGAGCAGCCGTTATCGGTAAACACACTATACCAGCCCAGAGCGTAACCTTGAGCGAGCAACAACCTATCAGATCTATTAACGCGGCCAGCCTGGGCGACGGGATAACGCGCCTTTATACGGAAGGCGATTTTCTGTATACACGGATGCTGTCAGTTATTGGTGCAGCGTGCCATTCGATCAAGCTGGAGAGCTACATATTTGCCGACGATGAAATCGGCCGGCGCTTTGCCGCAGCCCTGGGCGAGCGGGCGCGTGCCGGTATCCAGGTACAAGTGAACATTGATGCTGCCGGCTCGCTGTTCTGGACGTCGAGCAAACTGAAACGGATGCTGAAGGCCGACGGCGTGCGGCTACGTTGGTTTCACCGCTGGAGCTGGCGCGCCATGTGGCGCTATAACCGCCGCAATCACCGCAAGCTGTTGGTAGTGGATGGCCGTGTGGGTTTCCTCGGCGGCTTCAATATTCATAGGGAAAATTCCCGCGCTATCT
>Ga0307374_10006223_pt1 | contig 18876 bp, 18 predicted proteins | sample OX3MG_FD_202532 | JGI IMG/M metagenome (GOLD analysis project Ga0307374, IMG submission 202532) | Soil microbial communities from Risofladan, Vaasa, Finland - OX-3 | ecosystem: Environmental > Terrestrial > Soil > Coastal area > Acid sulfate soil | place: Finland: Risofladan, Vaasa | collected...
AGCCTCACGGCGAGCTTGTTCCGCGAGCTCATCATCGGGGCGACCATCACCCACGGGCCTTGGGGGAGCCCTTCGAGCGTCCGGGCGATGGTCTTGGCCTCCTCCTTCAGCGGGACGCCCGACTCCCTGTAGATGTCGTTCATCTGCCCGACCGACTCGTGGACGAAGAAGGGGTTCCAGGACGAGAAGAGGTAGGAGAGGATCTGCGACTTGCCCAGGGGATAGCCCATGAGCACCACCGGCCTCCCCTTGTCGAAGGTGTGGCCGATCATCTCGTTGACGAGCTTCACGACCTGGTCGAGGGGCGGGAAGACGTAGCGCGGGTCGCCGAACGTGGTCTCCGTGATCAGGACCTTGGCCTTCTTCGTGCTGCACCTGCTCATGAACGCACGCTCCCTCCCTGCGGCGTCGCCCGTGTAGAGGAGCTCGTCCTCGATGTAGAGGGCCCTCGCTCCAAGGATGTGTCCCGAGTCGAGGAGCGAGACGCCTTCGGGCGGGTCGTGTCTGTTCGAGTCGAGCTCCACCCCCCTGGCCCGCGCCAGGAGGACGGTCTCCTTCGAGGCTAGCACTCTCGACTTGGGGTGGGGCCTCTCCACGTGGTCCATGTGCGCGTGGGAGACGAAGGTGTAGTCCGACCTGACCGGGGCTTTCGGGTCTAGCGCGTACTTCGTGACGCCCCGCTCGACCATTATCCCCTCCCCGAGTGATACGCGTGTCTTGCTCAAATTGATGAAGAGTCTACCTTCTCAGGCTTCCACGGGAGAAGTTTATGATGTTTGGGGTTTGTGCAATGGACTAGGCGACTCCAGCAGGAGGTGTCTTTTGAACCTCAAGCTGCGCCTCCAATTCCATCAAGTATTCTGTTATTTCTAGTTCCTCTCTTCTCTTTGTTTTCCTCTCGAGATTCTCTCCTCTAAACCCTTCCAAGAATCCCTCATTGATTCTAAATCCGCCCTCATCGCTCCTTTCAACAGCTCCAATCTTCTCTAGCTTGCGCACGCGCTCTTCACTAAAGCCTGTTAATCTCGAGATTCCTTCGAGATTCGTTCCCGGGGCGTCCTTGAGCATGACGAACAGCTCCGCATCAAATGAACGTGGATGAGCAGGAGTAGCTTTCTTTCGCTTCGTTTCCCGCCCTCTTCTTGATCTCTCGCTTAGTGCTTGGCGTTGCTTGCGTTTGGTTTTCACCGCTCTTTGTGCAATATTGGTCAGGCGCTTGACTTTCTGGCGTCCCGTCCTCCGCGCTTTCTTGGTCCGCTCTATCACATCCACTGCGTCCTTATTCCGTCTAATAAGGAATGGCGAATCTAGGTTCGGTCGAGTTGTCGTTTGGTACCGAATGCATCTCACGCTAGACCAAACGAAGACTGGACAGCACCTTTAACTCCAAAGACAGAATTGGATGATAATCGTAGCACGAAATTAGACTCAATCCTCTACTACATTATCGGCGGTCCTCCGCCAGGAGGATTTCCACTAAGATCCGGTTTCACGGTGGGCTGCTCGGTTCCTTGTTGCAGTTCTTTCTCTTTCTCCTCCTCTCGCTTGGAGTGTTCGTGCTGCTTGTGTCTCTCCAGCGCTTCCTGGTCTGTAAAAGTCGCCCCGCATTTTTCACACGTATACTTTTCGTCCTTGTCCTGTTGGCTCATATTTTTTCGTCAGACGAGAATCGCCTACAAGACTTGCATTATATTCGTTTAGGCAGGCGTGATAACCCTGGTTAGAACAGCGGCCTTTAGTGGACAGATGCAGATCCAGATAGAGAAGGACTTTTCCCGCGAACTTCGAGCGGCTCTCCGAAAGCTCGGCGAGGGCAACGCCGTCACGAAGTTCCTCAACAGCTACGGCAGCTTGAGGACGAAGAAGGCCTACTGCGTCCACCTCACCGTCTACTTCCGCTGGCTCAGGGAGGAGAAGGGCGTCTTTTCTTGAAAAGCCGTATAACATTGGGCAATCACTACCGTGCCAGGAGATTTGATGTCAAAAAGCGAAAAGAAAGCAAGGTCGATGATCAAGGAGACGACAGAAGAGATGAGAGCTGGAATCGAGAAGGCTGGCAAAGACTTGAAAACTGGGGTTGAGGAGTCTGCAGACAAGAGCAGGAAATCGATTCAGAAGCGCCCACTTACATCGGTTGCGGCGGCGGCTGGAGCGGCCGCAGCCATAGGGGTCGTAGCCGGTGCTCTTATGAGTAGACAGCGTAAGAAGGACACCAAGAAACAGCAGAAGAAGGGGCAGCGCTAGGGCTGGAGTAACTCGGTCTGCTCAAGTTTGCTTATCCTGTCATCCTTCAGCATTCTTGGTTCAATCTGTTGAACAAAAGAGCAGACCGATGAGCATGCGTGTCCCGATCGTTGGACAGAACAATCACCACTAGCAAGACCACGCGATGAAGAGTGACAAATTGTAAATATGCGCTCCCTGCTCATTACTGGTGTGAGCGAATCAGATGTGGAAGGTCATAAGGGATCTAAGATAGGACGTAAAAGCGCCAAAGGTCGCCAGAACGCGATAAGTGATGCCACTCCTGATATCCAGCCGCCTGGAACGATAAAGGAGATAGGCAAAGAGAAAGTCGGCAAGCCGAAAGCGGCGAAAAGGGCTTCAAGCAGAAGCAACAGGTCTCGTCAGCGCTGAGTAGAGGGAAGTCCGTCGAATCCGACCCCGACCGTCTGATAACCAGATGACCGGACAGTAAGGCCAGGATGGCCATCCGGCACCTTGAGTGGGCGGTCGAAACAATCGGACTGCGACCTACGCGCTCTTTCAGCGATTCATAATTTGGTGGGGTTGTTTCTAGAGCGTGACGTCACCCGTGGCGTTGGTCGGGTTAGCATGGTCAGGGGGATTGGATGCCAATCAGTTTATTGCCATCATCAGGGCCGGGATCATCCATGTCTAAGAAGTTCGAGAAGAGCGACTTCACCGGACCGCTGACGGCCGGGGAGAGGAAATCCCTGCCTGACGCCGACTTCGCCGTCCCGTCCAAGCGCGCCTACCCGATTGACACGCCCGCTAGGGCCAGGGACGCCCTCTCGAGGGTGTCTCATAACGGGACCCCGGACGAGAAGAAGATGGTCTGCCAGGCCGTAGCCAAGCGCTGGCCCGAGATTCACGAGCAGCACTGCGGGACGCACAAGACCTAGAGATTCGTGTCTGGCTTCTCGAAGGGGTCAGGGGCAGCTCCAGTCGGGCCGGTTCTGTCGAGTCGTCGTTTGGTACCGAATGCATGTCACGCTCGACCAAACGAAGGTTGGACAGCACCTTTGACTCCAAAGATATAATTGGATGATAATCGTTTAGGTATTCTTTGCAGCTCGCGCCGCTAGAATCCTGCCTTTTGAGCCTGTTTGGTGTCGCGGTACTAATATCCTGATGATGTTTAGGGTCGCGGCAAGTACACGTCTGATCCGCCCTTTAGCAAGCGGAACTCTGAGGTCGCTGAACGTCAATAGCCGCCCCCGTGCAGACGGATGTGGAGCATCAGAAGATCTTCGTACTGGGTGACGAACCCGCAGAACGAGCACTGTTTCAGATTCGGAGGGAGTTGATTCTGCTTCTTCTTTCTCATGGCCGAAACCGGGTCTGCCGAACGTACGACGATCCTCTCACCGGCGAGTTCCACGGCGTAGTGTGCGGCGTCCTTCCTCCGCGAGATGAAGTCTGTGACAGAGTCCTTCACCGCGGAAGGTTCCGGTCTCTCGTCGGAGAGGGCATCCAAGACGATGTCCTCGCCTTTGACCAGGGCGACGGCCACTCCCTCGAGCTCGTCGGAGAGCTGCGATGCAAGGGCGAGCTTCTCATTGGCCGAGAGCTCAGAGCAGTCGACGAGAATCATGGAGCTGCGTGGCTACTGGTCGATAATACGCGTTTTGTCGGAGAGGCGCGGTGGTCAACCGCGGCGCCCCGAGGTCCTGGCGAGGGATGACTCGGAATTCGCCCAGCGTCACTTGGACTTGCCGAAGAGCCGGGGTCGACCTGGCCAAGATGAAAGAAGATTAGAAAAAGAGGCGACCTGGTTGTGCGACAATCTGTCTCCACAACCAGCGCTTGCCCGAGATTTTATGGGATCGGTTTCTGGACGTTGAATTTCCTGACCCTCAGCAGCATCGCGACCGCCGCGATTCCGATCGCCGCTGCGAACAGAGTAGACGCGCCAGGACCCGCCGCGAACTCCGGCACCCCTTGCACGGTGGACGTGGAAGTGGACGTGTGGAAGACCTCTGCTTCGCCGAAGATGGCGACCCCGAAGACTGTGCCGAGAGAGGCACCGACCCCGCTCGTTCCTGAGAAGCTAAAGGCCGGTGAGGCTTGCCCCGCGTCGCACTGGGCTACGGTCAGGTAGTCGATCTGGTTGTTTGCGAAGCTGCCGGTCGCAAACGCTGCTCCTCCCGGAAGGACGTCGAGGGAGAACAACCCGCCCGATCCGGCGCTCCCCGTATTGCAAGTGCTTGTGATGACTCCGCCGCTCGATACGTGAACTACGCTGCTCGTGTCCGCCACGATGACGCTAGCGTCTGGCAGAATCTTGAGGGCGTAGGCCGTCCCAGTCAGGGATCCGATGGCGAGGAAGTCAGGGTTCTGAGTGTTCGTGCAGATGTTGTCGCTCTTAATCTCAGTGCCTTCGCCTGTGTAGAGCACCGTGCACTTGTCAGCCGCCAAATCCACCCAGTCAGTCCCTCCTATCCCAGAGCCGCCCGTCGCTGGATGCTGGGTCATTGTCGAGGCCGACCCGCAGGGGAGAGGTCCGGTCTCTATGTCGGCGCCGCCGGTGACCGTTCGGAAGCCAGGCCCGCCCGCGATGACGCTCGGAGCGACACCACCCGTGCCTTCCACGGCTTCCACGGACTCGACTGATGGGCCGCCAGCACCTGTCGCGGCGCAAGTCCCTATCAGGGCTCCAGTGTTGTCGAAGACGAGTATGGTGCTAGTGCTAAAGTCTGTCGCGTACATGCAAGGAACGCCCGGGTTCGGGTTCGGAATCCCACTAACAACTCCTGCAGAGTTGCAGGATCCTTCATCGAAGCCCATGCCGGTCATGTAGCCGCTTCCACCGGAAAGCACTCCTTGGAAGGTGACAGAGGAGGGGATGCCGGGACATGTGTCAGGTCGGTACCAGTTGATATTTCCAGTAACGGCCGTGAATATGTCTCATGATTGGAACGTATTCGTTACGGCATTCGCGGGTCTGATGACGGCCACGGGCAATATGCCAAGGCCCAGCAGTAGCGCAAGAGAAAGAATGCCTATCGATACGTGCGAAAGTTTACGGCGCGCCATTGCATTTAGGAGACGTTGAAGTTAATTGAAGCCTGATGAATGGCCAACTCACGCTTGTGAATTTCAAATTCACAAGCTTGACTGAAAAGCACGCGTGCTTTGGAAGAAACACAGTCAGCAAGGGTTGGTAGTTCAGCTAATTCTCTGGTCTAGAGTCAAGTTAGCTAGCGAGCCGCGGTTTTTTGTGAGAAGCATCGCGTGATTCCCACGTCCAGATGTAGGTTCTGAGAGAGCCGCGCGCGAGCCTCCTCTACCTCGATGGTGGCATTCTTCAGCCTCCTCCGAGCCTAAGGAGGCCAATAATGACTGTGAAGCGCGAATGCGGTCCTTAATTAACTTCTTGTGGCGTGCACTGCGAGTCTCGAAGGACGAGCTTGGTCGCGCGATAATGCCGCGCTACTTGAATTTCCCGAAGAGTCTCTTGAAGAACCCGCCATTCTTCTGAGGCACCGGCTTGGATACGTCGCCTCCGCTCGAGGAAGCCTGAGAGGATGCTCCAAGACTCGACGGATCGGCTTTCAACTCGGGTGAGGCCTTCACCGTTGAGGCTGCGACATCAACCTCCGCGTTCGACTTTGCCGTAGACTCTTCGATTATTAGAACTGGGGGAGCCGGTGCGACCTGCGTGTCCTGGGCGACCTCGGACGCGATCTTGAAGTCATCCGTCACGTCGAAGGCCGATTGGTTTCCTGATGCCGCAGCGGCCTCTCGAGTCTCAGGAATCTCGGAGATTTCTGATATCTCCGCCGTCTCTGGGGCTTCTCTCGTACCTGCGGTCACCTGCGGGGGCGCCGCCCCTTCACGCCTTCTCTGGAAGAAGACATCGTTGTAGGACGCGCGAGACGCAGTCCGGATTCCGACTTGGGCCGCGCCCTGCTGTCCTCCAGGGTCGGGCGCGACGGGCGTCGAGCCTTCGACTGCCTTGGCTCTCGCGCTTCTCGCCCTTGTGAGCGGGTCGTCGCCTAGACGTCTGGACAATTCAGGATCTCCTTCGCAAGCTCGCGGTACGCCTTCGCGCCCGTGGAGTCGGGGTCGTACTCGAAGATTGACTTGTGATGGCTCGGGGCCTCCGCGAGCCTGACGTTTATCGGGATCACCGTCGCGAAGACCCTTTCGCTGAACTCGGCCCTCACCTTCTCGGCCACCTCTCTCGAGATCAGTGTCCTACGGTCGTACATCGTGAGGACCACGCCCAGGACGTTCAGGCCGGGATTGATGTCTTCCCTCACCTTTTGGATTGTCTCCTGGAGGTGGACGACGCCGTCCATCGCGAAGTAGTGGGTCTGGACTGGGATTATCACGCCGTTGGCTGCCGTTAGGGTGTTCACCATCAGGAGGCCTAGCGAAGGAGGCGTGTCGATGAGAACGTAGTCGTAGCTGCGACTTCCGTCCGTGATGGCCTTGAGCTTCTTCTTCAGCTTGAACTGCATGCTGATGTCGTTGGCGAGCCTTATCTGGCAGGAGCTCAGGTCCTGATGTGAAGGGACGATGTCGAGATTCTCCCTGCAGTTCTCCATCACCACGTCGTCAAGAGTCACGGAGTCGTCCAGGAGTAGGTCGGCCGCGCTCTTCCCCGCTTGACTTTCGGGCGCGACGAGGTAGTCGGTCGCGTTTGCCTGAGGGTCTAGGTCGATTATCAGCGTCCGATTCCCCAGCGACGCCAGCTGGCACGAGAGGTTCACGGCAAGGTCGGTCTTCCCCACGCCACCCTTCTGGTTGGCGACCGCCAGAATCCGGCTGGTCGCCTGCCTGCTGGCGAGCGTTGTCCTCGATCCTGACGCTGAAGCTCTGTTGACGGTTCCCATTTTTCTCGTCTCCTCTCATCTCAGAGCATTCACGATAATAACGCCAAGGTGATTTCATTTACATCTGAAGGCCAACTCATCTTTACCTGAGCACGAATGGCGGGCAGCGTCCCGCGGTTTTTCGGGATCGAAGCTAGTACTTTTTCTTGTGGAAGAAGTCGAACTTCTTGACCGGCCCCTTGTAGTTCTCGTTCCTGGGGCAGTGCTGGCCGCACTTCTCCTTGTAAGGGTGGTTGTGCCCTTTCTTCTCCTCCTTCTCTTCCGTTCGCTTGTGGTAGGCCGCCAATCCTCGAGCAATCAAGGTTTTGGCTCGCGCCTAATAAGTGCTGTCGAAGGTCAGCCCTGGGTTCTGGGTAATCCGTGGGACACCGTTTTCACTGGGTAAGCTCGGAACATGGGTTAAGTCTCGGCTCGTGCTAGTGCCGGACTCGCCGATACTCAAGGGCTACCAGATATTCCACAACTACATCAGGACGCACGAAGGCCTTGAAGGGAAGACTCCGGCTGAGGCCGCCGGAATCACGGTGGAGGGCGAGAACAAGTGGCTTACAATCATTCAGAATGCCAGCAAAAAGGCGGGGAGAACGTCGCTTGAAACTATTGTGCTCTTTCCAGTTCAGCTACCTTAGTCTCCAAGACGGCGATTCTTTCTGCGAGTCCTCGGGTTCTATCATTTACGGTGGCATCCAAGTCATTGACTCGTTTGAGGAGTTTGTCCAAGTCTTCCCTAATCTCCCGAGCGGTTCCGGCGAGGGTGTCAGGCATGAATCAATTCTTGCCCCTCGTCGATAATTAAGATTTCGAGCCATGTCCCGACGTTACACGGGGAGAAGCGTGTCCCATGAGCTACACAGAATCCAGCCCTGAGCGGCGGAGCGGGGCCGCGCGATGGGCACGGTTTCGAGGGTCCGCCGCGAGCGCGCTACTTCGCGACTCGAGAGAGCCTGAGCATCTTCCAGGAGTTCGGTCTCAGCTCGACCTTGGTCTCGAGCCTGGTCAGTAGCTTGACTCGTTCCACCGCGCTCCACAGCCCAGTCTCCTGCCGGAGCTCCTCCATCTGCGCGAAGAGCGCTGTCGAGAACGACTTGGACCTCAGCGCGACGGAGACGGTGCCCGAGTAGCCCGAGCTGTTGGCGTTGCCGAGGCAGAGGAGCGACGAGTCGTTGTCCCAGAACTGGATGCCCTCGAGCCCCGCCTGGCCGCCGCCGATCCTTTCGCATTCAGGGAACCGGGAGGACGTGATGGTGACGCCCTGGCCGCTAGTCCGAGACGAGTCGTCCAAGGCCTCCTGCTCGAAGGTCGAGACCACGACGGCTCGGGTCGCCGACCTGCCGACGAAGAGCGAGCCTCTCCGCCCCAGGTCCAGGTCGTGAAGGAAGAGCCACTTCAGCTGCGAAGCCTCAGGGACCTTGAACCTCGGGCCCTGGGAGCCCAGCGAAAGGCCCGCCTCACCGAACACTACTGCCTCGATGAACCGGGACGCCGCGACGTGGTCCGAGCCCGCCCCGACGATCTGCTTCCGCTCGGTGTCTATCCAGTATGGGATCTCTCCCGGCATCCCCCCCAGTCTATCCGCGTCGAGGTGAATGAGCCTCGCGATCTTCTCGAGCTGCGCGCTCCCTATGCTCGGGTAGCCCGTGAGGTAAGCGAGGATCGCGTGGGAGATCGCAGCCCTGGTCCAGTAGCCGCCGAGCTGTCCTTCTCCGTAGCTCGTGCTGAAGTAGAGGTTGTTGGAGGCTGCGACGGTGCGCGGGCCGTAGCCGGTCTCGAAGTCCTTCTCAAGCAGCCTGTGGACCACCGAGGACGCAAGGTTCTGGTCTGGCGAGCAGAAGGAGAGCCCGACCGCCTGGTCTATCGTGATCTCCTTGTGGACGACGCCGCGCCCGTCCACGTTCAGCGCCAGGACCCCGCTCTCAGAGTCCCTCAGCTTCTCGTTCAGCGCGTTGAGCAGCCTCACGCTGAGCTCGCGGAACTTCGCAGAGTCGCTCCCCTTGCCTGCGAGGAAGGCGATGGTGGAGGCGTCTCTGAGGCCCCGGGTGACAAGGAGGTTTACCTCGGCCGTGTGTCCTGTCGGGAAGCCTGCGCCGAGGCGCCGCCGCCAGCCGTCGGGCGATTCGGCGGGTGAAGAGACCAGCCCGTCGGCGACCATCGCAGCGAGCCCGTCACCGACCCTCTTCATGTGAGGATACCACTTCCGGACGAGCTTCTTGTCGTGCGGCCGTGCGCTGAGATAGGCGCATACGCTCATGAGATACAGCGAGGTCTCCACAGGCCCCGCCCTCTCGGCGTGCGCGCCGGCCGGCGCGCCTTCCGAATAGCGGATGGCGCCGTCCTTCCTGACGTTGCGCTTCAAGGACTCCACCAGCTTCTCGAAGTAGTCGCCTCGCGTCAGGGAAAGGGCCACCCCGGACCATAGTCGCTCAGCGAGGTTGCCTTCGCTCTCGATCGCGAGGAGCGCGGCTTTCGCCCAGTCGAAGGCGAAGCTCATCGAGGCGCTCGATGAGGCGAACTCCGTCCCCCGCGCCCCGGCCGCTTCGGCCTCGCCCTCCGCGGGATGGGGGGCCGCCGCGCTTAGGGCGGATTCCAGTGAGGACGGGTGGTACACTGAGACGCTGCGAACCTCCGCCGCCGCGCCGGGAGGGAGGTCGAAGTCGTGCTGGGTCAACAGGATTACCGAGCCCGACATCCCGAGCGAGCTCTCCGGAAGCTCCCCGAGCGCAAGGAGCTCCGCGGCCCGGCTTCTGTCCTTGGTCATGTAGATCACCGAAGGGCGTGGGGAGAAGCCCACGACCCTGACGCCTGTCGTGTCGCCCACGTCGTCCATCACGACCTGGTCGTGGCGGTTGAAGGCGTCGACGCCTATCTCGCCCGGAGGGTCTCGCTCTCTCCGGTAGTTGAGGGACGTGGGGTCGTGGAGCGTGAGGACCCTGAGCTTGGCCACCGCGTCTCCTCTGTTCGTTATCCTCATCGACCTCGCCGAGCCGGTGCAGTCCCCGATCACGAGCCGGAACGAGTTGGCCGTCTGAATCTTGTCCGGCCCGCGGGGCGCGAAGGAGACGCTGGTCGGCGTCGCCCTCACCAGGATGTCTTGGGGCCTTAACGCAATCCTCACTCCCGACTGGATCTTGAACACCTCCACGGTCTCCCTCCCGAAGAGCAGCTTCCTCTCCGCCGCGCTGTGCACCCACGACGATGACCCGTCGGGCTCGACCTTGGCCTTGAGGTCGCGCCTGAAGAGGTAGACGCTCCGCTTGAGCTGCAGGGCGGAAAGCTCGCGCGTGTGCGGAAACTGGGAGAGCTCGCGCTGCATCTGGCTCGAGTGCACGGAGCCGGAACTAATGCACCGGGATTGAACGCAGTTGAGCATCCGTTAAGACGGCGTTGACAAGATTCGCCAGACTGGCCCGTCGGGCGTGTCCTGGACGGTGACCCCCCTTTCTTTCAGCTTCTCGCGGATGACGTCGGCCCTCGCGTAGTCCTTCGACTTTCTTGCCTGCTCTCGTTCGTCCACCATCGCCTGGATGTCGGAGCTCCCTTTCGCCTTCCGGGGCTCCTCGACTGCCGGGCGCGACTGCATTATCCCTAGCACGCCGTCGACCTGCGCTAACGACTCCATGATGAGCTTGTAGTCGCCTCGTGAAAGTCGCTCGGAGTCGATAAGCGCGTTGACCGCGCGCTGGAAACCGAAGAGCGCGGCGAGCGCCTTCGGCGTGTTCAAGTCATCGTCCATGGCCTGTTCGAAGCCCCGGAGCAGCGACTTGACGGGCTTGACGGCGAGGGACGCCTTCCCTTTCGCCGCGGACCTTTGCCCGTGCGAGACCCTCTCGAAGAACTGGTCGACCTTCTTCATCGTCGCGTCTGACTGCGCCATGGAATTGTCTGTCAGGTTCAGCTCCTCTCTGTAGTGCGCGCTGATCAAGAAGAGCCTGATCGCCCTCGGGCTCCAAGCCTGCTTCACAAGGTCGCGAAGCGTGATAAAGTTCCCGAGGGACTTGCTCATCTTCTCTCCGTCGATGTTGAGGAACTCCGAGTGCATCCAGACCTTGACGAACCTCCTCCCTGTGAGCGCCTCCGACTGCGCTATCTCGTTCTCGTGGTGTGGGAATCTCAGGTCCTTCCCGCCCGTGTGGATGTCGAAGCTCGGACCCAGGTACTTCATCGCCATCACGGAGCACTCTATGTGCCAGCCGGGCCTCCCCTTGCCCAATCGCGTCTCCCAAAAGACCTGGCCGTCGTCTGGGTCCCATGCCTTCCAGAGCGCGAAGTCGTTGGCCCCCATCTTCTCATAGTGGTCTACGGCGACCCGTGTGCCTGACTTGACCTCGGCCTGCTTGATCCCAGAGAGCCTCCCGTATCTGGGGAACTTCTTGATGGAGAAATAGACTGAGCCGTCCTCCTCCCGATAGGCGTAGCCCTTCTTCATCAGCGACTCGACCGCCGCCACTATCTCGTCGATGAACTCGGTGGCCCGCGGATAGCGCTCCGCCCTCTGGATGTTCAGAGTGTCGAGGTCTTCCATGAACGCCTCTGTGTAGAAGTCGGTGAGCTCGGGCAGGCTCTTCCCCGTCCTCTTGATGCCCTCGATTATCCTGTCCTCCACGTCGGTGATGTTCCTGACCTGTACCACGGCGTAGCCCTTGTGCTTCAGATACCTCCTCAGGACGTCCTCGAAGACGAACGTCCGGAAGTTGCCGATGTGCGCGTAGTTGTAGACCGTTGGTCCGCAGGTGTACATCCTCACCTTATTCCCTGAGAGGGGCCTGAACCTCGTGAGCCTCCTTCCGAGCGTGTTGTGGAGGACGAGGACCATCTGGAGACGCCGCCTGCCGCAAAGTGCGTGATAAGGTCTTCCTTCGCGCACTAAAATAAAGGAGGAGGGGAGATTCCTGTTTCAGTACTGATTACTTGGCTGGCATCTTGCCGATGCGGAATATCGGCTTTCCACAGGACCCGCAGGTACCCCGGACAGCAAACCGACCGTTCTTCAGCTTGATTTGCTTGGGCGCCTTGATCTCCCGGTTCTTCTTCTTCTCGTAGACACAGTAGCCAGTGACCACGTTTGCTCGCGTCCAACCCCGCAAGATTGATATTTAAGCTCTCGGTAACGGAGCAAAATTCACGGTTTTTAGGGAAAACGAAGACTCAGAACGGGCGGAAGACGTCTTTTGGGCAAGGGAGCCCTCAGAGGTGGGCGTCCAATTCGTCTAATCAAACCGTTATCGCAGAAAAAGTCCACGGCCCTTGATAGACGCTCTTGAAAGCGGCGCGAAATGCGCCGGTTAGTCTATGGCGTAGAACACGAAATCGGACAAATCGTCGTTAAGAGTCTGAATATCGCCCGCACTACTCTTTGGCTTGAACGCCTGCGAAATGGTGCGGGTCCGCACGGAAGCCGACCCGGATTAGGAGGACGTGAGAAAGAGGTTGCTATGGTCCTTTGACGACCGTGATCGTCCCGATCATCCAAGAGTGGTAGACGCAGAGGTACTGGTACGTGCCTGGGGCCGTGAACGTGTATGTGAATGTGGCGCCGGGGGCCATGTCCCCGGAGCTTATGCTTCCGTTCCCTGAGACCGAGGTCACCGTGTGGTGGGCGGAGTCGTTGTTGGTCCAGGTCACGGTGTTGTTCACGCCCATGACGAGCGTGACCTTGTCAGGGGAGTAGCCCGGTGCGTTGCTCGGGCTCACCGCCCCGCTGGGGATCGATATCTTCAGGCCTGCTGCAGCGGGCGGAGGCGAGGTCGAGCCCGCCTTCACTACGACGGTCCCGCTCATCCAAGAGTGGTAGTTGCAGATGTACTTGTACGTCCCCGGCGCGGTGAAGGTGAAGTTGAAGGTCGCCGCGGGAGCGAGGTCCCCGGAGCTTATGCTTCCGTTCCCTGAGACCGAGGTCACAGTGTGGTGGGCGGAGTCGTTGTTGGTCCAGACGACGGAGTTGTTGACCCCGATGACGAGAGTGATGGAGTCAGGCGAATAGCCGGGCGCGCCACTTGGACCGCCTCCCGCGCCGCTAGGAATTGAAATCTGGGTCACAGTGGGCGCCGGCGCCCCGGTCCCCGCAACCACCACGACGGTCCCGCTCATCCAAGAGTGGTAGTTGCAGATGTACTTGTACGTCCCCGGCGCGGTGAAGGTGTAATTGAAAGTCGCTCCTGAAGCCATGTCCCCGGAGCTTATGCTTCCGTTCCCTGAGACCGAGGTCACCGTGTGGTGGGCGGAGTCGTTGTTGGTCCAGGTCACGGTGTTGTTTGTCCCCATCACCACCTTGATGGCATCCGGCGCGTATCCTGGCGCCGCGCTAGGCCCGCCCCCTGCTCCACTGGGAATCGAGACCGCCACCGAGGCGGAGGGCACGGAGCTGGCGGAAGTCGTCGTAGACGTAGTCCCGCAGAGCCCCTCGTAGCACGTGCTCGTGGCCATGCCGCTTACGAGGAAGTATCCGAGCAAGATAGGGATGATGATCGCGACCACTCCCACCACTCCGAGCGTCAGCTTTGGAGGCGCATAATCCTGGGTTCGCATCGTGTTCTCACTTATTGGGCGAAGGCGAAGAGCATGGTAAGGATGAGCACCATGATGAGGGCAAGTGGGGCGAGCATCAAATACTGTATCACGGGGGGCTCCTTCCTGATGTTCATGAGGAAGAGCGCGGCGACCAGGCTGTTTATCATGGCGATTACGCCTATGGCTATCGTTATCGAGAACGCGTCGGGCTTCGCGGAGTAGAAGACGAAGACCTCACCGATCGTCGTCACTATCATGTAGAGCCAGACCGCCACCGGAGTCTTGTAGTTCATTTTTCTCTATCTCCAAATCACAGCAGGTAGAATAGCGGGAAGACGAAGATCCAGACGATGTCGACGAAGGCCCAGTACAAGGCGAAGTTCTCGACTCCTGCGTGGTTCTCCTTCGTGTAGCCTCCCATCATCGCCTTTCTTATCAGGTACACCATCAGGACTAGCCCCACCGTGACGTGGGCCGCGTGCAGCCCGACCGTGAAGTAGTACGTGCTCCCCGCGATGCTCGAATTCCAGGTGAAGCCCTTGGCGAAGTACAGGTTGTACCATTCCGCCCCCTTGATCCCGAGGAATGTGGCGCCGAGGACGAAAGTGGCGCACAGCCACATTATCATGTTCCTCTGCTTGCCCTCCTTGACGGACTCGAGGGCGAGGAACGCCGTAAGTCCGCTGGTCAGCAGCACGATCGTGTTGGCCAGGCCCAGCGGGATCTCGTGCACCGAGCCCGGGATGGGCCAGTTTGGCGTGAACGAGCGTATGTAGAGATAGGCCCCGAGTATCGCCCCGAACACAATCACGTCCGTGGAGAGGAAGATCCACATCCCGAGCCTCATCTTGGGGATCGCGCTGAAAGGCCAGCTCTCCGTGACTTCCTCCGGCATGTGGAACTTCTCGTGCAAGTCCTCGTACATCCACCCGATTATGGCGAGGCCGTCCACCGCGAGGCCCGCAATGAAGACTGCGAGGCCCCACGAATAGACCATGAGGGCTAGGCCCAGAAGGCTTAGCCCTATGCCGCCGGCGAGCCAGATCGGCCTCGAGCTCAGGTGCCCATGGTGCTCCCCTCCTTCGGCTCCTGGCATCGAGCCTGTGGCCGCAGCGGCTCCGTGGGACGCGCCCGTGATCACGGGCACCCACTCCGGGGTCGTGGCTCCCCACGGGTTTGGAGGCGAGATCTTCCCGCCCCTCCAGACGTAAATGATGTTCGCGAGGAGCAGGATCTGCGAGGCGGCGAAGATGAAGGCGCCGACGGTAGAGATCAGGTTGAGCGTGTTCCAGCTCGGGAGAGACTGATAGGTGTAGATCCTCCTCGGCATGTCGTAGAGGAAGAACATCGGGAAGTATAGCACGTTGAAACCGATGAAGGAGGTGATGAAGTGCCAGTTCGCCATCTTCTCGTGATACATCTTCCCAGTCATCTTCGGGATGTAGTAATACAGCCCGGCGATCAGGCCGAAGATGGCGGCCCCGACCATGACGTAGTGGAAGTGGCCCACGACGAAGTACGTGTTGTTGTACACGACGTCCAAGACGAACGACGAGAGGAAGACCCCCGTGACCCCGCCGATGATGAACAGGAAGATCGACCCGATGCAGAAGACCATCGGCGCAGTCAGACGTATCGACGACCTGGTCAGGGTCTTGATGAACGCGAGAGTGATGATGTCGAACGGCAGGGAGATCAGGATCGTCGCGACGCTGAAGGCCTCATCCTCGCTGAGGGTGACGCCGGTCAGGAACATGTGGTGCGACCACACCATGTAGCTCAGGGGGATGACGATGGCTCCGGTGCAGATGAGAATGATGTTCTTCTCGGCGAGCGGCCTCCCAGAGAATACGGGGAAGATCTCGGCGATAAGACCGAAGGCGGGGAGCAGCACGACGTAGACCTCGGGATGCCCGAAGAACCAGAAGAGGTCGTCCCAGAGAATCGAGCCTCCCGCCGAGGCCGAGAAGTACATCGTCCCGAGGACCCTGTCGGATATGAGAATGAGCAGGGCAGCGAGCAGGGAGGGGAACGAGAAGAGCATCGCGATTATGGTGAAGAGCATGAACCAGCTGAACATGGGAATCTTGCGCCACGTGATCCCAGGACCTCGGGACACGGCCACCGTGAGCAGGATGTTTACGCTGCCTACGGTGATGGACGTGGCCAGCATGATGAGGCCGGCGAAGGCGAGGGTCGGCCCCGCTCCGGGGCTGAATTGGGACGAGGAGAGCGGCGAGTACGCCGTCCACCCGCCGGCGGTGTTGCCGCCGGGCATGAAGAACCCGAGGGTCGCGATGATCCCGCCGAAGAGCCACAGCCAGTAGCCAAAGGCGTTGACCCTGGGGAGGGCGAGGTCGGAAGCGCCTATCTGCAGCGGCAGGAAGTAGTTAGCAAGACCGATCGCGAGAGGGGACAGGAACCAGAGGATCATGATCAGGCCGTGGAGCGTGACCGCCTGGTTGAACGAGGCCGCGCTCAGGAACGTCTGCGTGGCGCTCGGCCAGCACATGCCGGAGACCCCGGCGGCGCAGACCGGGATGGCGAGCTCCACTCTGACCAGGAGTATCAGGATGGCCCCGATGAACCCGAAGTACATCGAGCCGGCGATGTAGAGCAGCCCCACGTCCTTGTGGTTGGTCGTGTAGAGCCAGCGGGACAGCCAGGCGTTCATTTCTCGCTAGGCACCTCCCTTCGCGGGCGGGGCCACGGGGAGCTTAGCATACCATGCGTTGTACTGGGCAACGCTCTCGACCACGAGCTTCGAGAGCATCAGCGCGTGTCCGACACCGCAGAGCTGTCGGCATTGGATGGTGTAGACTCCCGTCTGGGTCGCGTTGAACCACAGCTCGCTGTAGACTCCCGGTTGGGCGTCCTTCGCCACATCCAACTCGGGTATGTAGAGCCCATGCGTGACGTCCCTCGAAGTGATGTTCAGGATCACGATAGAATCGACCGGGACTGTCATGTTCTGGAAGTCGGTGTAACCATTCGGATACGTGAAGCTCCAAGAATACTGTTGTCCCGTCACGCCGACCAACAAGGCGCTGGGCGGGTCCGGAATCGCGACGAGGTTGGCTGAGGCGAAGGTCTGGTACTCCACGAACGCGAGGACCGAGCCGGTCACGCAAAGGAGCATCAACACGCCCTTCCAGTTCCCCCATTCGCCCTCCTCGTGGTGGTAGGCCGGCGTTTGCCTGCCCGGCCGCTCGCGGTTCTTCGCTATTTGGAAGACCATGTAGCCGATGACGATTACAGAGGCCGCGCCTCCCAAAATCAGATAGTAGTTTTGTAGCGTCGTGAATATCTTGACTGTTGGAGGCATCGCAGCGAATGGAAGCCAGGACAGCATTCAGCGACGAGGCCATCTAGAATATTTGATATAAGTCTTGTTCGCCCTAGGCGTCAGGGACGGGGGTCCCTCCCAACGCATATTTACTCGCCGGTGGGACCGACTCTTGTCCGAAAAAACGGTGGGATGGCGGATTGGTTACGCGTGCGCCTGCAGTTTGTCGAGGATGGGACAGAGAGCGCATTCATGAGGGTTCGATTCCCTCTCCCACCTCTAAAAACCAAACACGTTTTGCGCCTTATTAGTCAAACGCGTCACGATTTTAGCGTTTTCTCAGGTTCTTAGTCGTATTTTCTGTTATTTCATCCACGACCTCTGACCATCACAGCTTCTTTGAGTCGTTCCTGCTTTCGCACGATTGTGAATCCTACACTATATGAAAAGGCGAGAAGAGAACTCGTTCTTACGTAAACGTAGTATTGGTCTTTGTTGACATGATACAGCTTCCCCTTGATTGAACCCGTTCCTCCCTTCTCGCCCCTGAGGTGTGGACCGGTCGTCTCTATCCCCAGCGAGCTAAGGAGCCTGCATACCAGTTTGAGCTTGTCAAGATCGCCATTGTGCACTCTGAGCTGGCGGCCCCTAATTGATGCCTCCGAATCATAGAATCCTCTCAGGAACGCGCCCATGCACCGGGGGCAGTGCTCAATTAAAGGCACAAGGACAACCAGATCCCGGCGCAAGAACCTCATGAGCAGCAAGCTAGAGAGTTCTGTGTGCCAAGAATGAGTCTTCTCGTGCCATTTCACTCTTGGTGGTGTCCGTCCCAGCAGCACCCCAAGGCACCTTGCGAACTCCTGGGCGAACTCTTCATCGATTACCCTTAGCTTGATCTTGTGATTGTAGTTGCTGGGGCTACTGCTGGTCGAGGCATCTCCTAGACTTACGCCAATCACGTAAGCGAGTTCGGCGCATGGACTTGCGTCAAACGCCCTGACGTACCCTAACGGTCTGTGCTTCCCATTAATCCATCCAGAAATGTGGGACTTTCTGAGAGTGACTCCAGTCTCGACCTCCACTCTCTCGATGATCTGGTTGTAGCTTAAGCCGTCCTCCCGGAGGCCGAGGACAAGGCGGTAAAGCCGATCCCTCTCCGTCGTCGGCCGTTTCTTGACGCCCTTCTTGCTCCCCATATCTTGAGAGGTGCGGGCGACTAATAACTGCCCACGACCTAGAAAGGATAAAAACGCCGGGAATCCGCCGTCCTTTATCTTGAAGATTGTCAATTCGAAGAAGGCCCCCGAGCCGATAGGGCCATACTCTCAGGCGGTCGTGGTGAAGAACCTCGTCTTCGTCTCAGGGATGATAGCCCTCGACCCGGCGACAGGGAAGATGGTGAGCGGGGGGGTCAAGGAGCAGACCGAGCGCGTGCTCGCAAGCCTGAAGGCAGTCTTGAAGGCGGCCGGGACGTCGGAGAAGAACGTGGCGAAGACAACCGTCTTCATCAAGGAAATGTCGATGTTCAAGGAGATGAACGACGTCTACGCGAAGTTCTTCGGCAAGCACAGGCCCGCGAGGGCCACCCTGGTGACCGGGTTCGCCAGGGACGACGTCCTTGTGGAGATAGAAGCGGTCGCCAGCAGATAGCTGCGGCGGCCCTCAGTCCCTGAGGCGAGGCACGCGGAGGTAGTTGGTGAGGTTGGACGAGCAGAAGCAGCAACCTAGCTGCCCGTGCTGCGGGACGCGCATGGTCGTCGTCTCTGAGACGGAGACCAAGCTCAACCTAAAGTGCCCAGCCTGCCTTGTGAGCGACCTCAGGATGAAATAGCGAAAAGCCCGTCTCGGCTTGGCTTGGCTCGGCTTGGCTCGGCTTGGCTCGGCTTGGCGCCTGACCGGCCCTGCGGAACTGCCTACACGAAGAGCGCGTAGATGACGACGGCGGAGACGAACACTATCGAGATGGTGTTGAGGACCTTGATCAGCGAGTTGATCGCC